>JAABUX010004888.1_pt1 | contig 16740 bp, 15 predicted proteins | sample 5561851 | NCBI WGS metagenome assembly JAABUX01 (sample SAMN10711883, study PRJNA513361) | rock metagenome | isolation source: Antarctica rocks | place: Antarctica: Victoria Land, Richard Nunatak red sandstone | collected 2016-01-03 | reverse complement strand
AGGCGGCTCTCGTGGCCTCGCTGCGCCACCCCATTGGGACCGCGCCGCTGCACGCGTTGGCGGGCGCCGACGACACGGTGGTCGTGGTGGTCAACGACGGCACGCGGCCGATGCCCAGCGCGCGCGTGCTGCCGCCCCTGCTGGCCGAGCTGGGGCACGTGCCGCGCGAGCGGATCACCATCCTGGTGGCCACCGGCACGCACCGCGCCAACACGCCGGCCGAGCTCGACGAGATGCTGGGGCCGGAGATCGCGCGCGGCTACCGAGTGGTCAACCACGACGCCCGCGACGACAATTCTCTGCTCTACCTTGGCCGCAGCCAGCGCGGCCACCCCATCTACCTCAACCGCCTGTACATGGAGGCCTCGGTGAAGGTTCTGACCGGCTTCGTTGAGCCGCACTTCTTCGCCGGCTTCTCGGGCGGTCCCAAGCCGGCCATGCCGGGTCTGGCTGGTCTGGAGACGGTGCTCTACAACCACGGTCCGCGCATGATTGCCCACCCCAACGCCACTTTCGGCGTACTGGAGGGAAACCCTATCCACGAGGAGCAGCGCGAGATCGCCCTGCTGACGCGGCCGACCTTCAGCCTCAACGTGGCCCTCAACAAGCGCCACGAGATCACAGGGGTATGGACGGGAGAGATGATGGCCGCGCACGCCGCGGGGGTGGCCTTTGTGCGCCAGACGGCGATGCGCCCCATCGAGCGCGAGTATGACGTCGTGCTGAGCACCAACAGTGGCTACCCGCTGGACCAGAATCTGTACCAGAGCGTGAAAGGCATGACCGCCGCCGCGCGGGCGGTGCGCCCGGGCGGAGCGATCGTCATGGCGGCGGAGTGCGCCGACGGCTTACCCGCGCACGGCGTCTACGCCGACCTGCTGCGCGCGGCCGCCAGCCCCGAGGCCGTGCTGGCCACGGTCGAGGGCGCGCCCACGCCGCTGGCCGATGGCTGGCAGGCCCAGATTCAGGCGCAGGTGCAGCGTCGCGCCACGGTCTACCTGCACTCATCGCTGCCGGATGACGCGGTGCGCGACGCCTTGCTGACGCCCTGCCACGATGTCTCGGGGCAGGTGCGGACGCTGCTGGCCGAGCACGGGCGCGACGCGCGGCTGCTGGTCCTGCCGCAGGGGCCACAAACAGTGGTGTATCGGCAGGAGGGATAGTACAGCCTGCGACTGACGTCGCATGGCAAAGGACGACGACTAAAGTCGTTAGGGCAGCGTGTGTGGGGACACTTTAGTGTCCGTTATTTGCCATGCGACGTCAGTCGCAGGTCAATGTCACGTTGTAGTAAGTAGTAATAGCCACAGGGAGAACACACGTTGCGCGAGATCGGTCCCGTCACGCTGGAGGGGCGCTGGGCCCGGCTGGAGCCGCTGCAGCCGCGCCATGAGCCTGCCCTGATGGCCATCAGCCGCGACGAGGAGGTGCGGCGTCACCTGGCGGCCACGCTTGACACGCCGGAGGACGTGCATCGCTGGATGGAGCACGCGGCGATGGCGGCGGCCAGGGGCGTCGAGGCGCCGTTCGCCACGGTCGAGCGCGCCACGGGCCTCGTGGTCGGGACCACGCGCTTCATGGACATCCAGCCCGCCCACCGCACTGCTGAGATCGGCGGGACCTGGCTGGACCGCTCGAAGTGGCGTACCGCCCTCAATAGCGAGGCCAAGTACCTGATGCTGCAATACCTGTTCGACGAGGTCGGCTTCCAACGCGCCTGGTTCAAGACCGACCGGCTCAACGAGCGGTCGCAGCGCGCCATCGAGCGCCTGGGCGCCATGCGCGAAGGCGTCCTGCGCAAGCACATGATCGTCAACGGCGGCCGCTCCCGCGACAGCGTGGTCTACAGCATCGTCGACGACGAATGGCCCGCCATACGGGTCAAGATGGAGCGGAACCTATACGGAGATTAACGTCTGCTTATCCGTTGGGATAGAGCATGGAGGGCAAGGGGATGAGTTGGGAACGATTCGAGGGGTCGACCCTCCGCGGCAGCGACGCCGCGCATGACATAGCCTACGCCGAGGCATTGGACGAGTACGAGCGCGAAACGGGCCGAGCCGCCGACGCGTCAAAGCGGCGGTACTATTCGCGTCTTTAGCGCCATTTTCTTGGCGCACTTATCACGCTGGCTTTTCGTAATCGTGTCCGGAGGATGTATGTGACCATGTCCGGGATTGTTATTCTCTGGATGAAGAGCCACTGTGTAACACATGGATTGCGATGGTTCGTCACCAAAGCAGAAGGAACGTGGCAACCCGGCCTCTACCTCAGCCATATGGCCGCTCGGCGCGTTTGACAACGCTCTCTCCCGCGTCGTTAGCCGTGCCACATTTACCGATACTTCACCGTAGCCATCGGTCTTAAACGCGGACGATGCTACTCGGTATCCTCCGCCGTCCTGTTTGATCAGTTGGTCGGATTGCAGGCCGCGCCAGAGTTGGTCGTCATCGGCTATCGTAGGGTCGTCAGGTTGTTGGCGCGTCGACATTACTGCAGTCTTATGTTATCTCCCGTCGATAAGCCATCGCATGAGATGCTGCAGTTTCTCCTCATCACTGGAAGACAAGGAGCCGTCCTCCATCTCATCCTCAGCGCCATCCTGCGTCTTCACATATTGAATCGATCCGTCGGACCGCGTGGCTATCTCAAGGTCGCGATCACCATGGGACCATTCTATTTGCAACGCGCCGCCTGAAATAGGCGACATGTGTGGGGCAGGCCCCGCCTCACTGTCTATCACTCGTAGTACCCGCAGCATGGTCTCAATCGACAGCGGCTGAATCGCTCTGCTCCCGCACCCATCCCATCCCTCCGGCAGATCGGCCAACGACGACATCTTATCCAGGATGGAAGGAACCCATGGCGCTTGTCCGCTTACCTTTGCCACGTCAGGATCGGTAAGCCTATCAGCCGACCAGGCTTCTATCTTATGAGAATCACTCATCCACGCTACACTATCACGTTTCGTCACTGCTCAGCCAACCTCTCCACCAATGTAGTAGCGATATGCGCACTCTATGCTTGCTTGAAGTATAGTTCAATTGCTTCCGCAAAGAAACTCCCCTGGCCCTACACGGGTGCGCCCCGAGATTGTGAGGGTGGGGCGGATCGAGCCTGCGACGGCGGTCGCATGGCAAACCACCAGCCGACTGCGGTCCGGTGTGGTCCGCCGGCACGCTGCTCCTGACCCCGGTCTGACACCGCAGTGTCCGTCGTGTGCCCTGCGACCGCGGTCGCAGGCTCTGTCTCACAATCGGATACTGTTGGCGAATTGCCGCTGGCGCCATTTTCACGGTGCGCTCACGCTCACGTTGCCCTTGACTTCACGCCTGGATGTAGCCCGGAAACGAATTCGCCAACAGTATCCAATCGTGAGGTGCACCCACCCTACGCTAGTGGGTCACGCTGCAATCGATGCAGGATATAGGGGGCAAGCACCCAATCGACCCATTCGGGCTATTGCGTGGCAGGACCCTACCTCCTACACCTTGAGCACGTGTACGTGAGATCCGCCGCCGCGGCTCTAGCTCAGACGGGGCGGCAGGGAGATAATCGGCATGGTGGTAGCGGCCCAGGTAGCGGCCCAGGTCGCGACAGTCCCACGGCCACACGATCAGAGGACGACAATGATAGACACGCAGCCCATTACCCTGGTCGAGCTGCTGCTCGGCATCGCGCCTACCAAGCCGAGCACATCGGCGTTCGTTCCAGACGGGCTCTACGCTGTTATGTCCTGTGACATCATGATGCAAGACATTGATAGCACGATCCTCCTCTTACAAATGTTAGGTCGGCGTCTGTGTCGCTGCACTCGCGACGCCGACCTGGTCGCGCGGCTGGCCGGGGACGAGTTCCTGATCGTGTTGAGCGACATCGGCTCAGGCGACGACGCGGCGGCCGTTGCCGAGAGCGTGCTGGACGTGTGCGTGCAGCCATTCCAACTCGCCGGTCACGCGGTCAGCGTGACCGCGAGCGTTGGCCTTGGCCTTGGCCCGCTGCACGGCCACACGCCCGAAGCCCTGGTCAAAGCCGCCGACGCGGCTATGTACCAAGCCAAGCACAGCGGCCGCAACCAGTATCGAGTGGCTAGTGATTAGTGACGAGTGAGGTGGGACGAGCGATCAGTGACTAGAAGTTCTTCTAGTCACTGGTCACTGGTCACTGGCCACTGACCACTAATCACTCAACAGGGGGAAGAGGTCCTTGAGCGCCGGGTAGAGGCGGTCGTAGAGGGGATAGACGCGCTCGTAGACCGCGGCGGTCGCGGGGTCCGGGCGGACGGCCTCGCCCATGTGTACGGCGCGCTCCGCGCCCTCGGCCAGGGTGAAGACGCCGGTCCCGGCCCCTGCCAGCAGCGCCGCGCCGAGCGCCGGCCCCTCGCCGCCGCGCTCCGGGACCACGGGGACGCCGAAGATGTCGGCCTGCACCTGGCGCCAGAAGGGGTTGCGCGCCCCCCCGCCCGTGGCGTACACCTCATCGGCGGGCAGTTGTAGCGCGCGCATAATCTCCAGCGAGTCGCGCAGCCCGAAGGTCACGCCCTCGACCACGGCGCGCGCCAGGTGCGCCGGACCGTGCCGCAGGCTCAGCCCGCAGAAGACGCCGCGCGCGTGGGGGTCGCCGTGGGGCGTGCGCTCTCCCGAGAGGTAGGGCAGGAAAAGCAGGCCCTCCGCGCCGGGTGGGACCGTCGCCGCCATCTCTATCAGCACGTCGTAGGCGTCGCGCCCTTCGCGCGCGGCCTGCGCCAGCGCGGGGCCGCCCCACGCGTCGCGGAACCAGCGCAGCGCCCCGCCCGCCGCCAGCATCACGCCCATCACGTACCACGTACCGGGGACGGCGTGGCAGAATGTGTGCGCGCCGCCACGCGGGTCGACCTCGGGCGAGGCCGTCGGCGCGACCAGCGTGCCCGACGTACCCAGCGAGCTCATCAGGCGGCCGGGCGCGATGACGCCCGTGCCCACGGCGGCGCAGGCGTTGTCCGCCCCGCCAGCCACGACGGGGGTCCCCGCGACCAGCCCGGTCGCCTCGGCGGCGGTCGCCGTGACCCGGCCCGCGACATCGGCCGACTCGCGGCAGACGGGGACGAGCGTGCGCGGCAGGTCGAGCAGCGCCAGCATCTCCTCGCTCCAAACGCGGCGGCGCACGTCGAGCAACAACGTCCCCGCGGCGTCAGACACTTCCGTGCCCAGTTCTCCGGTCAGGCGGTAGACCAGGTAGTCCTTGGGCAGCAGCACCGTGACCACGCGCGCCCACACCTCGGGCTCGTGCTCACGCACCCATAGCAGCTTGGGCGCGGTGAAGCCGGCCAGGGCCGGGTTAGCGACAAGCTCAAGCAGACGCTCACGCCCGCCTGCCCGGCGCGTGATCTCGTCGCACTGCGGGGCGGATCGCTGGTCGTTCCACAGGATGCAGGGACGCAGCACCGCCCCCGCCTCGTCCAGCAGCACCGCGCCGTGCATCTGACCGGAGATACCGACGCCGGCGATGGCGGCGCCATCAACGCCGCTACGGTCCAGCAGCGTCCTGATGCTGGCGCGGGTCGCGTCCCACCAGTCGGCGGGGGCCTGCTCACTCCAGCCCGGCCGCGGGGTAGACAGAGTCAGCGGCGCCGTGGCCGTCCCGGCCACGGTACCATCCTCGTCGAGCAACAGACTCTTCACCCCGGTTGTCCCCAGGTCGATCCCCAGCACGTACATGGCGACTCCTTTATTAGTCATTAGTCATTAGTCATTAGTCATTAGTCGTTAGTCGTTAGTCGTTAGTCGTTAGTTTTTCTAGCCCAGAGTCTTTGTTGTGTGATGGCGCGTATAGACCGTGACTAACGACTAATAACTAACGACTAATAACTAACGACTAATAACTAACGACTCGTATCGATCGGCACGGCGACCGAGAAGGTGCTGCCGGAGCCGCGCACACTATCCGCCCAGATGCGGCCGTTCATGGCCTCAATCAGGCGCCGCGCGATATAGAGGCCCAGGCCGACCCCGCCGTTGGTCTGGCCGAGAGATCGCTCCAGACGGCCAAAGCGCGTGAACAGGCGCGGGATATCGGCCGGGTCGATTCCCGACCCCTCGTCGGACACCTTGACCACGACCGCGCCATCCTCTTCGCCCCACACCAGCATCACCGTCGACGCGGGCGGCGCGTGCTTCACCGCGTTGTCGAGCAGGCTGATCAACACCTGCTCCAGGCGGAAGCCGTCGGCGATGGCCCGCACGGGAGGCCCGGCCACCACGATCGCCGGCAGCCCGTCGGGGTAGCGGTCGCGCAACTCCTCCAGCGCGGCCGCCACCACGTCGGGCATGGCCACGCTCTTGAGCACGACGGGCAGGGCGCCGCGCTCCACGTCGGTGATCAGCAACATGTCGTCGACCAGGCGAGCCAGACGGTGCGAGGAGACGTTGATCTTCTCCACCATGCCGCGCCGGCGCACCTCCTCCGCCGTGGTCCAGCGGTACAGCAGCGTCTGGACGTAGCCGCGGATCAAGGTCAGCGGGGTGCGCAGTTCGTGCGAGACGGCCAGAGCGAAGTCGGTCTGGATCTGCTCCGTGTCCTCCACCAGGCGCAGTCGCTCACGCATCAGCGTGAGCTCATTTTCCAGATAGGCAACGCGCTCACGCAAGGCCTGTTCTCGGTCCGTCTGACCCGACCCTTGTTCCTCTTGATCCAACGCGGTCCCGGCCTCCAAATCGTGCTCGGACACATCGTACGAGCACATTAGCGCACCTCGTAGATGCTCATCGTCGGACCGGGCCGGGCCGGGGGAGCGCCCGTAATCCGGACCAACAGGCGCGCGCGGCGGTAGAGCTCGCGGTAACGCGCGACCTGCAGCGGATAGCGCGCGGGGGCCGACAGGAACGCGCCATCGGTCCAGCTGTCCGCCACGAGGTAGCGGAAGCCCTGGGCACGGAACCGGTCGTAGGTCTGCGCCGCCAGCGAACTGAACTGCTCGATGCGGTACCCGTGCGACGACTGCGCGAACGCATCCCCCTCCCAATTCTCAATGGCGACGCGGGCGCCGCGCGGCAGGTGCGCGTCGGCCCAGGCCACGGCCACCTGCTCGCTGAAGGGGTGAGTCACGGTGAAATCGGCGACCCCCGCCGCGTAGGCGGAGGGCGCCGCCGCCACGCCAAGCACCACGATGGAGGCCGCGACGTGGTTGCGCAGCCGCAGGGCCAGCGGCGGCACGATGGCCTCGGCGCTGGCGGCGGCCAGCAGCGCCGCGAAGGGCAACAACGGCAGCAGGTTGCGGTCGAAGCGCACCACGGTGCTGCACAGCAGGACGTAGTAGGGCACAACGAAGGCCAGCAGGACGATCCCCGCGCGGCGGTAGCGCGCCACGACCACGCCCAGCCCGGCCAGCGCCAACAGAGTGAGCGGCGGCAGCAATCCTGTCGCGCCCAGGTACTCGATGTACCAGACGGCATTGCCGCTGCCCTCGGCGCCGGGATGACCGCTGGTATAGTGCATGCTGATGGTGCGGAGGTCGCGCAAGAACGACACGTGGTCGAGCACCGCGTACGGCGTGGTGAGCAGGAAGGTCAGGGCACAGAGGGCCGTGGCGACAGCGGCCTCCCGCGCTCGTCGGCGCCATGGCCGGTCGCGCCACAACAGGATCGCGACCAGCGGGAGGGCCAGCGCGATGCCTGCATTATACTTGACTCCCGCGGCCAGGCCCGCGGCGATGCCGGCGAGCGCGATGTCATGCCCCTGGCCCTGCCGCCGCAGGGCACGCAGGGCAAAATACGCGGTCATGGCCGTGAACAGCGCGGTCGGCGCGTCGACGGTGATATAGTGCGATTGCTGCACGTGCTGCGCCGCCACGGCCAGGAAGAGCGCCGCGGTCAGTCCGAGGCGCGGGCTGAGCAGCCGCCCCGTCAGGTAGGTCACCAGCACGGTCAGCGTGCCCAGCAGCGCGGTCAGCAACCGACCGGCAAAATAATAGACGGGCTGATGCGACCAGGGATGCCGCGGCACGTCCGGCGCGAACAGGCCGCCGGCATGACCAACAGCCCAGGCCCAGGCGGCCTGCAGGTCGTAGTCGAGCGAGGGGTAGATAAAATAGTGCGGGTTGAGGTCGCCGTGCAGCCACATCAGCAGCGCGCGCCTCTCGACCGAGGGTTCGTCGGGTTGGATCACGTACGGCAGGCCGAACGCCAGCCCCCAGAAGCGCAGCGCAAAGGCCAGCGCCAGCACGAGGCCCAGGGCCAGGTGTGTGCCGGTCGCCAGTGTGATGGTCGTCCCGCGTGGGAAGAAAGCGCCGCTCCCGCGCAGACGAGTTGGATAGGGTGGGTTATGATAGCTTTGCACGACAGACACAAGATAGCACGCCGATGGCAGCAACGCAACGTCAATGTGTGTCGAGGTGAGACGGCGGGTGTCCAGGAGACCGCGCCCGCGCCTCAGCAGCGTGTTCTCTTACACCATACTATATAGAGGACATGCATCCCAAGCCACTCGTCCCCAAGCGCCGCGACCGCGCGACATCGGTCCTACTGACAGCGGTCGAGCGCGCCGTCGACCTGGTCGGGACCGCCCCGTCCCTGCCCCCGCGGCCCCGTCGCATCGTCGTGCTTCGCGGTTGCTGCCTGGGCGACACCCTGCTGGCCACCCCGCTGCTGCGGGCGTTACGCCGCGCCTACCCAGCCGCCCACCTCGTCGCCGCGGTGGGCCGCTGGTCGCGGCCCGCCCTGGAGCACAACCCCGACCTCGACGGCCTCCTGGACCTGGAGACGGTCGGGACCGGACGCCCTCGACCGGAGCAGTACATTCGCGCGCTGCGGCGGCTACGCGCGGGGCGCTTCGATGTGGCGTTAGTGCTCGACCGCACCCCGCTGCTGACGGCGCTGCCGCTGCTGGCCGGCATCCCCGTGCGCGCGGGGATCGACAGCGCGGGGCGTGGCTTCGCCCTCAACGTGCGGGTCCCCTGGACCGAGGTCGAGCACGAGGCGCGCCTCTTCCTGCGCGTCGGCGCGGCGTTGGGCATCCCTACCGACGGCGTGGGGCTGCGCTTCGTCCCCTCTGCGGCCGACCAGGACCGCGCCGCGAGGCTCTGGCGCGGGGCCGGCCTCGACGGGGCGCGCGTGCTGGCCCTGGCGCCCGGTGGCGGACGCAACCCAGGCATGACCTTCGCGGCCAAGCAGTGGCCGCCCGAGCGCTACGCCGCGCTGGCCGACCGCCTGTACGATACGCATGGCTTGGTTGCCCTGCTGACCGGCGACGCCCACGACCGCGCGCTGACGGCGCGCATCCGCGGCCTGACGCGGTCGCCGGCCGCGGACCTTGCTGGCGAGACCTCCGTCGGCGCGCTCGGCGCGCTCTACGCCCGTAGCGCCCTCTTTGTCGGCAACGACTCCGGCCCCACCCACCTGGCCGCGGCCATGGACATCCCCGTCGTGGCCGTCTTCGGCCCCACCGACCCCTCCGTCTACGCCCCCTTCAACCCCCGCGCCATCGCCCTGCGCGGTCCCCACGGCCTCAGCACGAGCGAGGTGGACGTGGAGCAGGTTGTAGCGGCCAGCGAGCAGTGGCTAGTGGGTAATGGGTAGTTGTCCGTCAAGGATGCAATGATGGATTGCACCGGCCGGGAGTGCTTGTATTTGGCAAATACATTCAGGGTCATGCACACATTGTTCGTGCGCATCCGCACTCCATGACGCCTGCCTGTGATGAGTGTAGCAAAGCGAACGCTTGCCGGCAGTTGTGGAAATCCACAGAGTAGCTCACGTGGCCTTCGCGCTCTACCCGACGGCCGATAGCCTCGCCGTGCCGCCGCTCGTCCCCGCGCCCTCGCCCCTGGTCCCGTTCCTGGTCGCGTGTGGCGCCGTCCGCGTCCCCGAGGAGCACCTGGAGATGTCGCTGGCGTTGTGAGAAGCGACGTCCTGGCGCTCACTGTACCAAGTAGCTTGGGCATTGGTCGTATTGGGCACAAAGGGTGGGCGGAAGCCTGAGGCGATAAACAGCGGGACTGCCGGTGCCTGCCAGGCCAGGAATATGAATATAACGAGCGATCATCCTCTCCCACAGCATCACCTCGATTCTCCAGGCGCCCGGTGAGCTTGCCACCCAGAGGACTTGCGTACGGTTGTAAAGGGGAGGGTATTGGTCAAAGAGGACGAACCCTTGAGGAATGATCTGCATCGCGACGCCTCGCACCGACACGGTACGCCCCCCCCACTGCCGCGGATGTCTTTGCAACCCGGCCATCACTTGTGACACCGAGTAGCTTGATCCCATCCCGCCCGACAGAATGCCAAGAGAGACGGCATGGAGACCAAGTAAGGAGAGCAAGGCGAGGACAAGCAAGGCGCCCATGACGATCACAACCCTTGGCATTTTGCCACGCCGAGACGCGTGAGACCCGTCCTCGCCAGCCATTGCCCACCTCGCTTAATACAAGTAGTAGTTGTCGTTCTCGTAGGTGTCGAAGGGACCGCAACCCGATCCGCTGGACCACTGCCATCCTTGTTTTTACGTGTGTCGTGATACTCACTACTGCACGGTTGCACTAGCCGCACGGATGAGCGGTTCTGCCTCGGTAAGGGTGATAGTCGGGTGATTCAGCGCCAGATCGCCCATGACGCGTTGCATCGTTATTGCCTGCGCTTCCGTTGGGGCCGTCGCCCATTGAATGACAAAGCTATTGGCCGTCGGCGTGCATGGTTGGAGCCGCGGATCGTTGGGCTGCACCGGTACTGGCTGTTGTGCCGCGGCTCCCGCGACAACGAAGGATTGGCAGTGGTCATCATAGATCCGCACGATCTTTGCCGGCACTGTCCCAAAGCGGTCGACACCAGCGGCGCGGCTCCGCCCGGACAACGTCCGCCCGCTAGCCGGTACCACCACAGCGTGCCTTTGCATCACGGTGTTGGGGCCGTGCGTTGCGGTTGTTGACGGGGCTGCCGCCGCCAGCGACATGCCAACAGGCACGGCGATGGCCCCAGCAGCAAAACCGAGAACGCACGAGGGAATTTGCCGCGCTTTCATGACTCCCCCCTCTACTAGATGCGTGCCCGCGTGAGGCCCTATCAGCGGGGCCTAAATATCCGCTCAACATGCGGACGGATCGATTGCGGTCATGCTATTGCTAAAGCTATTAAGCACGAAGGCGCGCCGCGCCTTTGCATCTACGCCCACCGCCACGGGGCCCGTCCCAACAGGGATCGTGCAACGGATTTGTCCGGTCGTCGCATCAAGGAGCGTCGCTGTCCCAGCCGCTATGGGACGATCGGCGCGTGCGGGGTTGACCTTTCCCAAGGTCGTGACGATGACACGCGCGCTCTGCTCATCCACCGTGACGATGTTAGGATTGTCGTCGACCGGGATGTCGCGCACGAGAGCGCCGGTCGACGTATCGAGGACAGATACTGCGGATCTACCACCGTGATGAGACGGATCGGGGGCGACCGCAACGAAGATTCGGGTGTGACGAGAGTCCAGCGCCATTGCTACTCCTGTGCCTGGGAGGTTGATAGTGTGTACTGTCCCACCCGTCGAGGGGTCGAACACGCTGACGCTAGAAGAGTTCTCATCCCCTTTGTTCAGCAGGTAGACGCGCCCTGTCGTTTGATCGACGACCGATGCTATGGGTACCGGTCCTGTGTGCAGCATCCCCATAACCCGCCCGGTCGTGGTATTCACGATGCTAACCGTTCCTGTATATGGTGGACTGAGAGCGGAAGCGACGACAAACACGCGACCACGCCTGTTATCGACAACCACCTGCTGGGGGTCCTGAGCAATCTTCGTCACTCGCACGACACGTCCATGCTGGGGCTCGACGACGCCCAGCAGCCCTGGCCCCAGCGGTGTACCGCTTGGGCCGCTGGGCTGCGCGATGACGAACACTCTGCCCTTATCATCGACTGCCACGGCGCGCGGCCGTCTGTTCGCGAAGACGGTACTGATAACCATTCCAGTGCCCGCATCGAGCACGGTGAGATTGCTCACTGCCCTCTTGGACAATGGCGTTTCATTCACGACGTACACGCGAGACCGCGCTTGGTCGCACACGATGTGCAGAGGCGCGGTATCTTGGCGCAAGACGCGCAGTACCGCCCCGGATCGGGCGTCAAGCATGCTTACCCAACTGCCGGTGAATGTCCCAGCTTGGATGCTGAAGCTGGTGACGAAGATATGGCCGAGTGCGTCATCCGTCACCACGTCCGTCGAGGGAACACCTTCCACCCCGACCTGCACCGATCCATTGATGTTCGCCACATGTAAGATACGCCCCGCCGTGTCGAGGATAGCGAGTCGGCCAGCGCCACCACTGGATCCTGCAACAAACACCCGTCCTATCTTCTCATCAATGGCAACCGCAACCGGGGTTATACCAAGATGAATGAACTGCGCTTGACTGACAGGAACAGCTACACTAGATCCAATTGATAAAGCTAGGGCTCCCGTTAGTAGGGCAATTCTATCCAACATTCTATCCCCTCGCAACGCGGTTCCATATGATGATCATGAGGGAGAAAAGCAATGCCATTCCACAGAAGAAAGGATAGCAATCGTGAAGCAATAGTGTCAGGGCTAGTAATGCCGCGCGTCACGCCTCCCTCAGCGACGGTGGATGCCGAGACGGACAATGCTGACCCCGCTGTTCATATGGTGGTAGATGCCGGCGGCGGTCGCGGTTGTGCGAAGGAAAGCAGCAACTCGGCCAAGCAGCCCTCCTCCAGCATCCGTGTCGTACGTATGGTTGCTCACGATAAGATCGCCCTGGTCGTTGACGGCCCATACCTTGTCCACCGGCAACTGGACGCGCCCTATTACATGGTTGGCGCCGATAGTGAAAGCGCTTATCCCTTTGAGTCCTCCAGCTATCATCACATTGGCGCTATCGTCGACGACGATCGTGCTCGGGTATCCGGTGGTCGTGATAGGGGCCAGGCTGCGCCCCGTCCGCGTATCCACCACGTACACGCGGCCGTCCCGAAGCGTGCCATAGAGGCCGTAATCGCCGATATAGAGACGATTCATCCGCGCGGACAGGCCGATCGCTCCGATGGCCGCGGTACCCGGGATCGTGACGCGCGAACGGAGCACGGCGCCATCGCGGTCGTCGATGGTGACATACGCGCCGACAGAGCGGGAGCACCTGTGATAGCCAGTAGAGCATCCGGGAGCGGGAGAGTTCAGCAACGTCACGTACGCCTTGTGGGCCTGCCCATCGACGACTATTTTGTCGGGATCGCCGCCGCCAATCGCCGTGAAGCGTATCAGACGCACGCGACGGGAATCGAGTATATTCACCCCACCGGGTGAGGCGATCAAGATGCGATGAGTTGCGCCGTCGAAGACGACCGGTCCTACCCCATATCCCTGTCCCTGCCGGCGCGCGCGCAACGTCACGGTGCGCATCAGCAGGCCGGAGCGCAAGCTGACGAGGCCTACCACCACCTTGTTGCGGCCTGGCATCACGCCGCTGACCACGGCATACCCATTATCGGGGTCAAAGGCGGCGCCGAATGGCTGGAAGGGGAGGGCAAGCTCCTGCACGATCCGCCCGCTTCCGCTGTCGATCAGTGTCGCCGTGATGCTGTCAGAGAAGGTAATGAGGACGCGCCCGGTGTTCTCATCCACGGCCATCGTCGACGGCATGTGCGCGCCCAGATCGACGTCATGCACGAGGTTGCCGCTGTCCGCGTCGATCATGACGACGTGGTGTCCGTACGGCAGGGGCAGGCCGCCCCCATAGATGGCCAGGATCGCCTTGCGCCTGTGATCGGAGTAGACGCCGCTGACGGAGTAGGGGAGAGGCGCGGACGCGATGACGCCTGGAGGCAACGGAGCGCCGCCCAATTGATGCGCCACAACGCCAATGAGACATACGACGATGATCGCGGCCAGGCCGCCTATCCCCAACCATCGACGGCGTGCATGCTGGACAGGAGAGCCAGCCCACTTCTTCAACTCCACGATACAGTTACTCCTGAGTTATCGCTCGCTGGTTGTTTGTAGTATGCACACATTGTATTATGAATCAACGGCTTTAAGAAAAACGCCGGAGTTGTGCATTGCTCACGCAATGCACAGCTCCGAGCAGATAGTCTCTCACACCAAGACCAGGGTGTCCACCCGCTAACGCCCGTGACACGCTGTCCCTGTCGTCACGGGCAACTTAGCCAGATGCACACCGATCGTGCCTTGTCGTTCCAGCCGCTTCCCACATTGGCGTTGTGGCCACCGCCGCTGAACGAGAACGAGCTGCCGGTCTCGCCGGTACCCTGATAGATCTTCCCCCAGGGGGCGTTGTTCACGCCCGGGTCGCTCCAACTGCTCATGATCTGGTCAAAGTTCCAGACTGAGAGGTCGTTGGCGCCGCTCCCGTACAAGCATAGCTCACTGCCCTGATAGTTAGCGTCGGCCCATAGCTGCAACTGCGGAGCCGGAGTAGGCGTCGGCAGTCCGGTGCGTGATGAGGGCAGCCAGGGAGGGCATCTGGTAGGCACCGAAGAGGCGGTCGTGCAGATAGTGGGCGGCGTTGACGCCGAGTTTGTTCGCCGGCTGCGTGATGGCGCCGAAGATGTCCCACGCCGTAAGGTTGTTTGTTCGGACTGTCAGGGCAGCAAGGTCACGACAAGGCGACGAGGGGATGGGGTTGTCGTCGTGGACAGCTTGCCGATGCTATATGCCACCGCGTGCCCCCCCGCGAACACTACGTTCCCCGGTTGTGTGCCGTCGCCTTGCGGAGCAGCCAGGATTGTGCTCGTTTGCGTCTGTACATCATAGAGCTGCACGCGGAATGGGGTACCCGTCGGGAAAATGACATAGCGACCGGCCGTGACCTTGGGCTGCTCGACGTTGGAGCCGGCAAGGACGTGTTGGGTACCGCTCCGCACATTGTAGATCGTGACACCCTGACCACCCTCGTAGCGCCAGCCATTCTTCCAGACGATGACATCGCCGGAGATTGATGGCTCGGAGTTCGGTGTCGTCCCGGACGTCAGCGGGCGAACGCGACCCGTGACAAGATCCATGAGCAAGATTTGTGCGCGCAGCAACTGCCCGTCGCGCGTTTCTTTCTCGAAGACGACTGAGTGACCCGACACGCCTGGCCAGGCGTAGGACCAGGTGTCCTGGGAGCCACCTTCGGCCAAAAGGCGGCGCCGCCCCGTTGTAAGATCGTACGAACGGATAACCGACGCCGCGCCCCCCTGCGCCTGTGTCCAGCTCTGCCAGATGACCGTGCGCCCGTCGCTGGCCGCCTGCGCGGCCACACTGGGGACACCTTCGCGCGCGGAGGAGTCCAGCGCGATGACCTTGCCGGTGGCGATATCACGGGCGACTAAGGTCCATGGTCCAGCGGGATCAGTCGACGAATACTGTGTGTAGACAAGCCATCCCCCGTTGATGGACCACGGGGTCATCGTCAGCCCCCGCAGCTGCGTGAAGAGCAGGCGCGGCGCGGATGCGGTCAGGCCGAGACCCGTCGTGCGAAGATTGACCGTAAAGATGCGATCGTGGAAATTCGTGAATGGGTGATTCGCATCTCTCATATGTAGGGGCGGATCGGGCAGATCATAAGCGACGAGCGTGTCGCTCACGATCATGCCGCCCTGCGGCAAATTGCTTACCGGCAACGGGATGGACACGGTCGGTGACGGCGTCCCGGCGCCCGACGCGATGGACGGGACCAAGGAAAACGGGATGACAAGCGTACGTAGTGCTCGGGGGATGAAGCGCATAGATATGGTCCTTTCGCGTGTATCGCGTATATCGCGTATGATAACCCGCGCGCCACTCTCCCGGACGGGTGGCGCGCGGGTCGGCGCTCTATGCTACCAAATCTGGCCGTTGTTGGCGTAGACGAGAGACCAGAAGGGATCGGCGCTGTAGTTGTTGCGCCCCGTAGCGGTTGTCCCGGCGACCGTGCCGCTGGTCTCGACGTAGCTGATGTAGCCTGCGCCCGCCGTCACGAAGTTGAAGCCGTAGATCGAGACGATGTGTGGGGCGTTGAGGCTCCACCCATTGAGCCTATACCCGCTCGCCATCGTCTGGATGGCCGTGATGAGGGGGCGATGCGCGTTGTAGATGTCCGAACCAACCCAACTGTTGAACGTGCCCTGCGAGCCGGCAACTTGATTGACGTAGAAGCCGCCCGTCCCTGCATCGCTGTTGAGCGGACCCACCATGTTGCTTAAAAAGGTGCCGGAGGCGGGGTTCGTGTACTCCTGCGAGGCCAGCGTGTCGATGCCGGGCACGTTGCCGGTCCAGTTGGAGATGAGGACTTGGCTCGCGCCCGGTCCGCAATAGTTCCGGTAAGCATAGCTATTCGGCTCGGCGTAGGCTCGGCTCGGCGTAGGCGGCGACTCCGACGCTTCCCTGCAAGCCGCCATAGCCTCCGGGGTCGCCATTCGGCATGACTCTGTCTGAACTCGGGGCGAGTGCAGCATTGTAGGCGTCTAGGCGTCGCGCGTGGTCGGCGAGTTGGGCTTGCGAAGTGGGCGGGACGACGGGATCGAGCACCCCCCCGATGCCCGTCGCGCCAAGCCCTTCGGGTGTGGCCAGATGTGGGTGTGCCCGGCATGCACGGAGCGCAGGGCGTCGATGACCTCCTCTACCGAGGCAGTCTTGGACAGGTAGCCCTTGACGCCCAGGCGCAACAGCGCCCGCGCATACTCCTCGCTGTCGCTGTAGCCCGTCAGGACCACGATGCGCGTCTTGGGAAGCGCGGTCTCGAGCACCCGCGCTACCTCGACGCCGTTGAGGCTTGGCATGCTGATGTCCAGC
>JAABUX010004887.1_pt1 | contig 16741 bp, 13 predicted proteins | sample 5561851 | NCBI WGS metagenome assembly JAABUX01 (sample SAMN10711883, study PRJNA513361) | rock metagenome | isolation source: Antarctica rocks | place: Antarctica: Victoria Land, Richard Nunatak red sandstone | collected 2016-01-03 | reverse complement strand
AGGAGGGGGTGGGTGGGGGTGGGTCGGGGGTTTGTTTGTTTGTGGCGTGGGGGGTGGAGGGGCGGGAGGGGGTGTTGGATGTGGATGTGGTGGAGGAGCTGGAGTCTTCGTCTTCTTCTTCTTCCCAGGAGTCGGTTATGGGGCTTTTGGTGGCTTTTGGTTTTGTGGGGGGCGAGATGGAGAGGTTCTTTAGGGATGATTCCAGACCTGGTGGGCTGTTAGAGGACGAGATGGTCGGATTTCTTGGAGGATGTGAGGTATGCCTTTGCTCTTGCGAGATGTGGCTGTCATTGTTGCTACTTTCGAGGATATATATCTACTTAGTTGAGAAGAGGGCGAGGTAATGCAATCGAAGGCAAGAGCTAGGACCGTGCTATACGCAACGTAAACGTAGAGGCTTTAGATCAGTACTTTTGTGCAGCGAACCGGAAATAGAAGCGTTTGCTTGGTCGCTTCGAAACTATGAGATGAGACGCAGCGATGCCATTCAACGCAATGGATTCAATAGAAGAGGGTACTCTCTCCGATAGCAGCGGTGTATGAGGGGACTATGAGAAGAACTGGGCTTTCCCCACGTTCTCGGGATGTCTTTTTGAAGCGGCGTGGAAGGAGGGGGGAAGGTCTAGGCGGTCGAAGCCTTCCGGCGTCGTCTGGGGCAGCCCCTAAGAAATTAAAGTGTAGAAGATTTCACCCCCTTCCAGTCCAAACTTACTTCTGGTTCACGCCCTCGTTTTCTACAACCACGGACTTTATTGACTTATTTTCGCTATAAGAATTATAGAACGCCTAGATGTAAATACTTCTTACAGCGGAATAAATTATAAAATAAGCCTGGCTGAGGATCTGTAGAAGCGACAGTATTAAGGCCTAAGTGTACCCTAGAGCACGCCCGGAGCTAGGCGACGGAGTACGGAGTTTCAAGAGCTCCGGGTTACTAACCCCTTAGGGCTGGAAGTAATGGACCAGAAGGGGGTGAACTCTTCTAGTTCTAGGTACGACTCGGTTCGGTATCTAGAATCCATGGATAGATGATAGAGGTGGCATCGCAACAGAACGTTCTTCACTGTTCACTGTAATTGTTAATTCCTCACGATTTCTGAATGTTGCTTCTGTTTCTGGAGCACGTGGTAGTCGCAGCAATTCCTGCCTGCTCGGGAGGACATTCCGCCTCCAGAGTTTACACTGCCGATCCTTGGAAGCCTCCATATCAGTGACAGGCGAATGGCGCTAACGGAATCGAGTATTGAGTATTGACTCATAAATGACTCATAAACCAGAACTGTTGTAGATATTTTCAGCTTCACCCTATTTTTATTTCTATAGCGAGGGATGAGAATTTAAGGTTTCACAATTGAGCAAAATGGGTCGAACATTGGTGTATCCAAAGAAGGAAAAGAATACAATCCACCGTAAGGATGACCGTGGTAAGTAGTTTGTCATGTATGCCAACTGGATTTTCCATCACATTAGTGGACAAGTAGTTGATCGCAGTACGGTTTATCTAGCCACCTACGACCTCCAAGCCATCCACTCCATCGTCAATACAACCCCAGTCCTCCATGTCTCATTCAACTCCTTAAACTCAGAGGACCCCTTTCCGACCATTCTCCCAATGATCGGTACGATGGCCTCTTACGAACATCCGAGTGCCGATCTCAATGAACCATTGGAGTGCTACCTCCACGGCTATGTCAGTTCAGGCATCATGAAGCAGGCACGTACGAATCCAGAAAAGGGGCTTCCGATCACCATCGCTGCGACGAAATTTGACGGCATTGTACTGAGTTTGACGCCTAATACGCATAGCTATAATTACCGTTCAGCTGTATTGTTCGGCTATGGTAGCTTGGTGGAGGATAAGGAGGAGAAAATCTGGGCCATGCGTGCAGTGACTAACAGTGTCGTACCAGACCGTTGGGAGAATACAAGGAGCCCACCCGACGGTGCCGAGATGGCATCGACGACGATCTTGAAGGTGAAGATTGTCAACGGGAGCGGCAAGATCCGAACGGGTGGACCGGGTGACGAGAGAAAGGACACTGAGCGTGAAGACGTGGTATCTAAGACGTATACTGCCGTGATACCAGCTTGGGAGGTATATGGTGAGCCTGTTCGTGGAGGAGATGGTCGTGTAGAATCTGTGCCGGAGCACGTGCGGACATTCATCAAAGAGACGAATCAGTCGAACGAGGAGTATGCGAAGACGGCTTCTGCTTCAACGTAATTTTCGCCCTTGAGCGGCTTGCTGCGGGAACTTGTTTGGATATGAGTATCCCAATTTCGGATGATTCTGGTTGAACGATCCCACCATAGATGCATAGATGCATGCGATTCCAATCATTCAGCTTTCTGAGCTTGAACGTCCCGACCTTCTAAATGATGCATATGTCATAGGATGCGTGGATGCACCACTCATAAGCACCACAGACAGGGTTCCATAGAGTCATCCGTTTTCTCATCAAATAATCTCTCTCACTCATTGGACAACGCCTTGCCCACAAGATCCTTACACCTCTCACTCATCGGGATCTCCAACGCCAATCTATGTCCCTCTTCACTCATCTTTCCCCACGTCTTCCTCAGAATCCTCACAATCTTATCTTCATCATGTTGTCGTTCAAATTCTGCGAATTGATCGTCCAAAAACACCAAACATGCCACATCCTCTAATATCTGCGTTTCCTCGTCCTGTTTCAGGTCCTCTTTACGTATCATGCTCGCCACTCGATCAGCATCCTCTGCAGCATATCCGACGCTCAAACATATCTGGGATGCCATTTCCGCTTGCCGCTTCTTAAGGAATGTCCGCCAGGCATGGTAGCCCACTTTGGTCATAGGATAAGAGTTGCGTGGAACCTCCCAACGGCGGAAGTGCTGGGCGCGAATCGCTAGACGGAGGGTCTCTGGAGCGGAAGGGCTACGCTTCTCAAGGTAAGAGCTCATTTTTTGGCTGTAATGTAGCTCGTAGGGTTGATCAGAGCCGTTGACGGTCGCTTTGTTGGGGTCTTCCGAGTGGGCATTGTCAATAAGCCTGAGTGCAGCCTCATACTTGGACTCGGCCATGCCTGTCAGCGAGAAATGCAAGAGATTGCAGCGTTCTGTGTTAGACCAGTGGGGGTTTCCTCACGAGTTATCCGTACGGAACAGCGTTGTTCTGGTGAGGACGAGTGACTAATCACGATGTCCATTGTGATTGGCCCTCCCAACATCAGTTTAGTAAAGAAAAATTCTACTATGCCTTTGTCAATGATTGTAGTCCAGATAGATATTGCTTCATCGTTCAATTTATTAAAATATACGGAGCACTCCTCGGCTCTCCACAACGTAAACGTTTGATCAATGAGATCGCTCACATGGATACCACACTGTACAAATCTGCTTCCCACCTGACCTGACTATCTTAATCAGTTGTCATGATGAACATATCATGTACCATATCTCCCTTCCTCCATGCAAATTCCCGCCCGCTAAATGCTTCGCGCTAAAGAACTATCAAAACACCATCACTTTTGCTATGCATTATCTTGCCGATCTTCGCGCCTCTGTCCTTGTTGTCCTTCTGTCTCGACTGTCATACGACGATTCACTACCTAAAAAGATGTAAGCGATTGCCAAGCCATTGGAACATCATCACTACTCACTCTCGCTAGTGTATGATCCATCAGTGTAAGAGTAACTGCTCGCTGAGTATTCACTCTTCTGTTTCTTCTCCGTCCTCTTCCGTTGCAGACCTAGGCAGATTGCCAAGGCAGCCAAAAGCCCGGCAACCCAACCGAGGCCGCCAATGCCACTGCTCTTCTTCTTCGGACGGTCAACTCTCGATGGACCTGTCCCAAACCACCTGCGGCCACCGCCGCCCGCAGCTGTACCACCTCCACTGTGACGGTGACGGCGCTCCTCAATGATGGTCGTTTCCTTCCTCTTTCTATTTCTGATACCAAGGAGACTCAAGAGAGTGTCGAGTAAGCCTTTAAAACAGAAGAACGCACATAGCAAGAAGAGAAGAAGTAGCCCGGCAAGGACACCGATGACGATACCTGCGATGGCGCCAGGGCTTAAACCATTGTTTGTCGTTGTGGAGGTCATGCCCGCAGCACTACTTGCCCCTGTACCAGAAGCTGAGGGTGTCATGAAAGCCACAGTGGTGGTCGCAGAGCCGGTTGTTGTGACTGTTATCTGAGCATTGCTGGTCGGCCGTATGAACGCTGTCGCGGTGGATGTGGCAGCCTGAGTTATGACAGATGCAAAGTATGAGCTGCTCGCGCCAGCACCATTGCTTCCTACACACTGGCCAGCGTATGCACAATATTGGCCCATTGCGCAGCAAATTGTACCGCAGGGGCTCTCATTATTTGCAATAAGGCATGAGGTAGCAGTGACTGCTGGTGCAGGGGCCGGGGTGGCCTGTGCGCCGAAGAAGGAGCTATACGTGGATGTGATGATGGTGAGCTCGCTTGCGGTGTATGTGGTGGTATAGTATTGCCATTGGCCATTGGCGTTTTGCGCATTTACTTGCTGGGACCCCGCTATGCATTGCGCTTGCCCAGCCGAGTTTGTCGAGCATGATTGACCACTTGAGCAACACAAGAGACCGTTCCAGCCACAGACGGTCCCTGCACAGCTTCTCTCAGAGAGGTAATGGTATTGTGATTCGAGCAGCTCCTTGGAAGCTTGAGGTCTAGCGATCGATGTGTGAGTTGTGGATAGGATGGTGAAGAGGAGGGAGAGGAGCGTTGGAGGTTGCGAGAGCATCGTCGAGGAATGTGTGGTGAGACGTGGAATGTGTGGTTAGACGAGGAATGTAGTCGGTTGGCCCTTGAGCTCTTGACTTTTCTATAATATACCAAGAGCTGCCTCCGCTAATTCTGCTGCGGTATGAGCTCGACCGCTGACGATGATACGATGACCGGATAACGAGTGTCTGAAGAGATGTAAGTGAGCGAAACAATTGAGTGTATGGGGGAGAAGTGCAAAACTGCAAGGAAGCGTTTCTATCACTGCCAAATTGGCCCAGCCCCTCCACCACCCAGCCACCGATTATCGCAGGTTTTCCACCACTCAGAGCTGAACAACAATTCCCGTGAGTTTTGACGCGGCTTGACAGGATGATAATTATTCGAACACAATCTGTCACTGTGTTTCGATTAACTTGATCGTGGTTGAGTTTGCTGTCGCACTGCCTGCGCTGTACAAAAATGATCGATTATGTGTTGACTTTTAGCGTCCGTCCCGTGGGTCGCAGGACAACCAGCTATAATCGGTTACAGTCTTGGCATAAAACATCTGAACCGACAGAAAAGCGTTTTATCGCAATACAACCACGCAATAAACCACACAGTAAACCGAGTTCTATGGTATATACCCCGGAATCTTCCAATTCCTTTCGGCTGGACGCTTACTTGGAAAAACCACCACTCTTTTTGGATTTCTTAGGTTGCGACTGCTCTATCATAAGCGAACTCTGCTATCGGATCTTCATCCCACTTTGTCACGTTCCAAATCCAATTTATGTCTGGATATGCGCTTGGGTCTTAGTTGACGTCTTTCGTACTTGCGTACTATGTCGCAAAATAAGGTAAACAAAGGTAATGAATTTCAGACCAATCCAGTCCAATATTTTACATTTCGACATGATCTTTTGATGGACAAACGGCGCCAACCCGGCAAATACAGATCTTCGATCCCACAATCCGTTCGTCTCGGTCCTGCCGTCTACAAAGTTTCTCTTTGAATTCTGTGCACCGCACCCATGGAGCAAACCCAAATGGCCGTAATACCGCACTCATACCAGACGCTGTCGGAACAGCATCATCACATTACCTAGCATTTCATCCGACAACCTGCGCGGCCACTCCGACCGCCATTCCCACACCCATCCCATACAATGCCATCGGACAATTCGTGGGTGCCCCATTCGCACTTCCAACGACAAACCCCCCTGCAGCGGCTCCACCCGTGCTACCAAGCGTCGCGCACTGCGTCAACGCCAGCTTATGACAAGCCTCGACACTCAAGCTCGAGCAGATCGACTCTGCCGAGGCTACCGGCATTGCTCCCGCTTGGGTGACACCTCCACCAGGTCCATTGACGGTGACTGCCATGCCTCCTCCCTCTAGCATACCCGTGCACTTCGCAGACTCCAGTTGGCAACTTGAGAAGGATGATGTGCATTGCGCAGCATTTGCGTACGTTGTTGGTAGGTAAGGGTATGGATAGAAGCTGTTGGCGACCGTACTCCCACCAGCTATGGCATGCGTGATCGCCGCTGCATTTGCTGTGTTTGCTTTACTTCCTATACCTGATCCAGCAGTGGGGGCCGCTCCTGCTCCGTCACCTAGGTTGCCGGTGCACGCAGCATTTTGAGGACAGCAAGCGATATTGCCCGCCCCGTCCAAAGCGCAATTGGTGTTCTTGGGGCAGCATGCTTGGCTGTTCATTGCGGAGCAGTCGTTGGGGCACTTGGAGTCACGACGGAAGAGGTCGAGGTTGATAAGGTCTTTGACGTTGGAGGCGGGGTTGGTGTTGGGAGCGAGGAATGGGGAATAGTGGATGGCAAGGGCGGTAGGGAGGGCAAGGAAGGCGTAGAGAGTGAGGCTGTTGGAGAAGAGCATCGTCGACGGAGTACTTGAGATTGCTGCTAGAATTCGTCGGTGGCGACTCTTGACTGGTCCTCCGATAGTATTGGCTCTCCGTTTGCCCAAATTCTCTACCCTAACTGCGACGTTTGGGGCCCTCAACTTCGGTAATTGAAAGTTGATCAGAATACTGAAAGTTTTCTGGAATGACTCTATTTCTCATTTCTTGATCTCATTTCTTGATATCGTAACTTGACAATGAAGAATAATTCACATATGCCGATATGTGGGGCTCAATATTTACATGATTACACTGGCCTGGCAACTGCCGCGCGGGTATATTCCGCATCCTAGATGAGGCGTTTGTTACCCTTGCACGCCTTGTTAGACCGATAATCTGCAGCCATTCCCCTTTCATCCGTCCTTTCAGTTCCTTTTATTAGCGGTCCGCTTACATCGCTTGATTGATCCCTACATTGCGCCGCAAACCCACAAAGTTGTACTCCCTTTATTCTCTATTTTGCGAGGTCAAGAGAGCCTTGGATGAAGTCATTTATTAGAGCAGGGAAGGCATTGCAACTCAACTACCGATTTCTTCTTCTACGTCCTTCAATCTGTGTTCCAAGCAGAGCTAGTGCCCAATCACGCTTATATCATGTAAAACAGCTTGAGATATAAGTGATTATACTGCTAACAGGTTGACAGGGCGATGGTAGACAGCGATTATCGGAGTTCTGGGTGCCAACCGGAGGCATCGCTCCGGCAGAGGGCACTGAAGGTTGTAGGTATCTGAATCACCGTATCAGTGAAATTACTAACGTAGTTGGTAGAGGACGCACATGCCTTGCTGATACAAGCAGGCTTCGTACGTCAGGTAGGCCCAAAATCCCATATCGAATCTGTCTCGGTGGTCATTGCTAATTTGCATAGGCGCATGCTGGCCTCTTTCAATTTCTTCCTCTGGGACTACGAGTTCAAGAGAAAATAGAAAGGCTACTTGATAAACATATGACCAAGCTCGGTTTGTCACTATAATCCAGCCCAGTCCGGAGATCTCTGATTGACGATGGGCAAGGTGCATCGAAACTCTCTTTGTCGACTTTCTCATCCGAAGACTTATGGAGCAAGACTGGTAGGCTCTACAGTAGTGGCTCTGAGGTCGGTAATGTCCACTCGTTGTGGAAGCTTTCTTACCTATAGTCTACAGCTATTTCGGTTCGAAGACCGCAAGGGCGGAAAGTACTTATTGTCACCCACCCACGAGGAAGAGATCACCTCGCTCGTTGGCAGTATCGTCAAATCGTACAAAGAACTTCCACTCAGACTTTATCAAATATGTGCGTTGGTCCATGAACGATTAAGCTTTGGAACTCACGAAATACAGCTCGCAAATATCGAGATGAGCCGCGCCCCCGTCAGGGTCTTCTTCGGACTAGAGAATTCCTGATGAAAGACCTATACACCTTTGACGCTAGCATAGAAGACGCCTTGCAAACGTACGAGGCTGTCCGTCGAGCCTACGTAGCGTTCTTCGATGAATTCAAGATCCCATACTTGACAGCTGAAGCTTCATCCGGGGAGATCGGAGGCGACCTCAGCCATGAATATCACTTCCCAACATCGAAAGGCGAAGATAGAGTAATAAGCTGCACGTCTTGTGATTATGTTGCCAACGAGGAGCTTGCAGAGAGCAGACTAACTCGGCAGGGAGGATTCTCAACAGAAACTGATCCACGTCTATCGGAGACTGATAGCGAAGGAGACAGCTTTACCTCCGAGAATCCTGTGGATACTTCTGTGGCACTGGAGCCGAACGAGGAAGGCGAGATCGATCTCGAGATATCAGCACAGCGATATGGCAACCAATGGATAGGTATCACGAGCGATCGTAATATCATCGTGCAAGCCTTCTTGCCGAAATTGATTCATCATGCGACAAGCTCACATGATCGAAAAGCTCAAATAAATCCCTTCGTGATCAAAGATCTAGTCCCGGACCTTGATTTGAGCGTCGAGAATCCATTGGCGTTGTTCAAGGAGCACCACCGGCTTTTGAGAGAAACGGGCGAAGACACCTCCGTAGAAGCTCGAGTTTTACGACTTGTCGACATGCGTTATTACTTGTACACGCCCATCAGCTTTCAAGGTGATCTACCTGATGCAACGTCTGTCACGGTAGGTGGCGAAGAGATCCCTGTCGAGGAGATAGCTGCATCAGAAAACGATTCAGTCGATCTTGTCAGGATGGAGACTGGTGACCCTTGCCCCAATTGCGAAGAGGGAACACTCAAGATTGACGTTGCGGTGGAACTCGGTCACACATTTCATCTAGGTACCCGCTACAGCGAGCCATTGAGTGCCATCGTCGTCACGAATAGGGACTCTAAGCAAGAGGACGGTGGTAAAGACCGCGCAGCCACAGCATCCAACCAAATCCCCATCCAGATGGGCTGTCACGGCATCGGCGTCTCCCGTCTCATCGCCGCCGTAGCAGACTCGCTCGCCGACCACAAGGGTCTGAACTGGCCAACCGTCATGGCCCCCTTCCACACCATCATCGTGCCCACCAAAGGCCAAGAAAATGAAGCGGCGGAGGTGTACGACTTACTCATTAACAATACAAACATCATCCGCGGTGGGAACACGATCGATACAATCCTCGACGATCGAACGAAAGACTTCGGTTGGAAGCTCAGGGATGCGGATATGATTGGGTATCCGGTGATTGTCGTTGTGGGCCGGGATTGGAAGAAGGAGAGGAAGGTGGAGGTGCAGTGTCGACGTTTGGGGTTGAAAGAGCAGGTTCCTTCGGAGGGTCTGAGGGCGTTTGTGGAAGGATTGTTGGCGCAGCTGTGATGGTGCGAATGCATAGCTGGATCGGGATGGAAGATATTTTTAAACTATTCTTGCCAATGCATTCAGTATATCACTGCTTATTCGAGTCTCCACATCAGGAAATCACACCGTTCGTTGCGTCCGCAAACCTGGGAACTGATACTTCTAAGCACAAGTTGAAGTGTAGACATCTTCAGGCTTGAGTCCGCAAATTTATTTCATCTACTACCGAGAAGAGCCTTGAGATAACCGGAATCGCGTGATACCTGATCGGAGCAGCGAGCTCCTCAGGCTCAAGCCCCTATAATGCCGCTCCTTTCCCAACCTACAGGACTCCCCTTTTGCAACATGCGTACGCGTGCATCCTAACCTTCTGAAATGATAAGCGGAGCAGTTGCGGACAACTTGGAAACGGTGGTTCAGCTATTTAGGCTAAATGAACTGATGGTGTTGTTTGCTAGATATGCTATGTGCAAGATCTATTGACGATTTGTCCTCTGTCCATCAATCTCATTCTGCGCACTTCCCCAAGATGCCTTCCCACGCTTGGAGATCCACCAACCCGTTCAAGGCTTTCTCCGGCTTCCCCTTGAGATAAGTGCCAGCCATCCATCCCTGAACCTCAACATCGCCAGGTATGTCCCATTTGACATCCTTGCCAGAAAAGTTGAGCACGATCAGCCATTTCCCGCTCTTCTTACCAGTCCTTAAATACGCGAAAACCTCCTCACTGTCTCGGGGAATAGCATGGTAGTCGCCATAGATGAACGCATCGGCATGCTCTTTGCGATTCGCCAGCCCGCGTTGCCAGAACTGCCAGGTACTCAACTCATTTGGACGATCTGCGGAGAGCTGTTTCTCTGCGTTGACGTCTTTGTAATCGTCGTTGACTCTCATCCATGGCTCGACGCCTTCTGCGCTGAAGCCGGCGTTGGGAGAGTTGCTCCATTGCATCGGTGTGCGAGCGTGGTCTCTTGCTTTCTTCTCCAAGACCTTTCGTTCTTCAGCCAAGCGTTGGGGGTCATTGCCATATAGCTCTTTACTCTTTTTCCAGAAGTTGATTGATTCGATGTCCTTGTATTCTTTCATGATATCCCAAGACTTTGGCACGTTCCTCATGCCCAGCTCCTCTCCCTGATATACGAACAAAGTACCGCTCAAGGTGGTTTGCATCAGCGCTAGCAGCTTGGCTCCATGCTCACGGTGATCATCACTATCATCGCAGTAACGTGAGACCGATCTCGGGTTATCATGATTCTCGACAAAGACGCTGTTCCAGCCATCACGCTCAATCATAGCTCGCTGCCATTTGGTGATTGCATGATCCAGGTCTTTGACGCTCCAATCATGCAATGTCATGCGTACCTGGCCAGGCACATTGTCAATATCGACAACGTCGAATATGAAGATCATATTCAACTCGCCACTTCCTCTGCGAACGGTACGAAGGATCTCGTCAATGTCGCTGACGCCAGGCATCTCGCCCACCGTGATAGCGCCATGTTTTTCCAATACCTTGTGCTTGATCTCTTGCAGATACTCGTGCATCCGAGGACCATTGACATAGTATTTGCCACCTGGATGGTACTTACGATCTGGACCGAGCACAGGCTCAGCGTCTGGGAATCTTTGGTCTTTGCTTATCAAATTGATCACGTCCATCCGATAGCCACAGGCGCCGCGTTCAAGCCAGAAATTCATCACGTCGCTAAATCAATGTTAGATCGCAGCCCTGTGAAGATTGATCCTAGAGTCAAAGAGAGTCCTCCGTCGGCCAGGTGCCTCGAGACATTATCTTGGGGCCCGACGTTCGTCTTGATCGACAGAAAAGAAGCTTGAGAAACACTTACTGGACGGCGGCCCGAACATCCGGATTTTCCCAATTGAGATCAGGCTGCTCAGGAGTAAAGAGCGAGAGGAAGTATTCATCTGTAACGGCGTCGTACGTCCACTGTCCCCACCTTAATCAGTACAATGTCTTTACGGCACGGCACAGATCCCTAAGACAAGCTCGCAGCGCAGAAGAGGGGAATGGTAGCATTTTACTCTTCATACATGTCTAGATCATCGTGTTGGGAATACCACATCAGAGCACCAAACGAGTGAAAGAGCTGTCATACTGCACTGTTGACTTCACCGAGGATCTGCGACCAATTGTTTGGAGGTAACGGCTTTCCTGCACTATCCCGCCGCGGTTTTTTCCAGATGTACCAGGAACGCTTAGGACTGGTCAGAGAAGAGCGTGAGTCGAGGAACCAATTATGCTAGTGCGATCAGGTAATCTGCTTTCGAGGGAGACACATTACAGGATACCTCGTCCGATGTATGGTTGACAACCAGATCCATCATCAATTTCATGCCTCGCTGCTTCAACGCGGAAACCAGATGATCAACGTCTTCATTGGTGCCGTAAATGGGGTCTATGGCTTTGTAATCTGCAATGTCGTAACCCATGTCCTTCTGAGGACTTTTGTATACTGCCAAACTCAACGTGGGACATTGCAGCAGAGGAGAAGGAGCTGACTGGGTGAGACCCATACTATGTCGATACCCAGTTCCTTAAGGTAATCAAGCTTTGATGTGATGCCTTTGACATCTCCCCAGCCGTCCCCATTGGTGTCTAGGAACGACGACGGGTATACCTGCAGGACATGAGAATCGCCTCTACCGCCTAGATCTCCCCACTCTACCTGATAAACAACGGCTTCTTTCCACCAAGATTCCGACATATTAGTGGACCAACGAGAAGATGTCAATGCAACGCAGTATGCTAAGACTCAGAGGTTCATGGCATGCATTATGGAATATGGAGAAGGATGAGGCTCCTTGATCGAGGCATCACTGACGCTCAGGGACTACGACGGCTTCGGTTAGCTCCGTTTCATATCTAGTCCGAACCTTGATCTGTAACGGAGTATCCATGATCCTATCACAATCGCTGAATACGACCTGGTGTTAAGACAGCAGCACCGGCAGAGTGGAAGGTCGATCTCCGCAAGATCTGCGCCACGCTTCAGCGACCAGATGTCATTCTATGTATGTAGAACTTGAAGGCGGCTTCATGCTTGCCTTCTTCTACCTTCTCCTCTCTTACCAATCTTGCGGCCATACTCGGCGCGCGTGATGTTTCCTGACCAGGAGCTTCTGTGCTGAGATATGGCGATTGGGAGGACAGAGGAAGGGTTGGAAGGTGATCGAGCGGCAAATGGCATTGCCCTGCCGAAGTCACAGCAATGCAGCCATCCAGATACCATCAAAGGAATGATTGCACTACCTCGAACAACGCCCTTGTGCCACTTCACCTATCAATCAATTCGATGAGGGGTTCGAGAGTGGCCTGCAGCATAGTCTTATCTTGGCTCCCTATTGGAAGAGCTACACATTGCCTGCGTGTCTTGATCCGAGAGACTCAGCAATGTGGAAGTTTGCTTACATGATGGCTCAGCTGTGTGGTCTAGTAATATCGCCCTGTCGACCCAGGAAATATAGAGCCGTTACGAACGACGCTGCGACCACGCGAGCAGATTTCAAATCTCCTTGCATCGTTGTCGAACCAGGTCCATTCGACTTTGAATCGTTGTACGTGCAGCTAGCCTCAAAGGCTTGCCTATCATATGGATCTCTTCACTTCCGCTGAGGAGTTCAGATCCGTAGGCATGACACTGTCTTCACCAAGGCTTCATGTCGACATCAGTTCGAGCTCTCTCTTCCATCACATTCGCTCCTGCCTCACCAACGGTATCACAGCGCGTGTGCTGTTCCTGCCGGATGACCGGAACAGGACGTGCTGGAATGTTATCATACGTCCTTGGCAAGGGCAGTCAACGGGCCAGTATATCTGTTCCTAGTCTCCTTCCCTGTCCTCCTTCGAAGTTTATCCCTACAAATAGCCACCTGGATAATGAACCCTGTATGAACTCTGTCCATATTCACTTCCATTGCCCTGAATAGCACTCGACCGATTTGTTCATTCCAACCTCACATCTCAAGCCGCCACACATCTGCCGTCAGTACCATCCTGCGTGCACCCGCACTTCATGGCCATCGACATCGATTTCGCCGAAAAGGCTGTCATCACGGAGGGCCTAGTCGGCAGCAAGACCACTTCAGAAGATGGACTGAGCCGCGACCTTGCCCAGAGCCTCGAGCCTATCGATCCCGCCGCGGAGAAGAAGCTCGTCCGAAAGTGTGATTTACATGTTCTACCTGCCATCGCTCTGCTCTATTCACTAGCTTTCATCGATCGTATCAACATCGGCAATGTTCGGCTGCAAGGCTTAGAGAAGGACCTCAAGATGAAGGGTCACGATTACAACATTGCACTATTCGTATTTTTCATTCCTTACATCCTCTTCGAGGTACCAAGCAACATTCTGATCCGGAAGATCGCACCATCCACATGGCTGACCTCTATCATGGTTCTTTGGGGTGAGTGACTTCGACTTTTTGGAGTCTAAACACGCATCTGATGGGAACAGGTATCGTCACGATCTGTATGGGCGTCACCAAGAATTACGCCGGTCTTGTAACATGCAGGTTCTTCCTTGGCCTGGCCGAAGCTGGCTTTGTTCCTGGTAAGATAACTTGCCCTCACCTTCGAAACCTTTCTGACAGGAGATAGGCTGCTTGTACTTGATATCAATGTACTATCCCCGATACGAGCTGCAATGGAGGTTTAACTTATTCTTCTGCTCTGCCATTCTGGCGGGTGCATGGAGTGGGGTACGTGCTGCAGCCCCATCAGATTTGCATGCATCCCTAACCTTGATGCAGCTCCTTGCATACGCCTTGGCAAAGATGGCAGGTATTGGAGGCTACAATGGCTGGCGTTGGATTTTCATCATCGAAGGCTTAGCGACCGTTGTCATCGCGATTATCTTGAAACCCTTCGTGGCCGACTGGCCCGAAAGCTCCAAATTCCTGAATCCTGAGGAGCGTCAGCTGCTTCTTCGTCGTCTCGAAATCGATGGAGGTGAAGCCAGAATGGATCGCCTGGACAGCAAAGCTAGGCGGCGTGCGTTTGGTGACTGGAAGATATATATAGGGTACGCTACCTTCGTCTCAACGATCTATACAGACCTGCTGACTTCTGCCATAAAGCATTCTGATGTACCTCGGCGTCAACAACACCGGCTACAGCACAGCATTTTTCACTCCTACCATACTCAAACAGCTGGGGTGGACCGCTGTGCGTGCTCAAGTCCTCTCGATACCGATCTACATCGTGGCTGCAGTCGCCTGTCTCATGAGTGCATTCCTGACCGACCACTTCCGCCATCGCTACGCTTTCGCGATGCTCGGTGTTATTGTATCATCCATCGGGTATATCATTTTACTCGCACAACACTCCGTCCCGGTGGGCGGACGCTACCTCGCCGTCTATCTCGTCATGGCCGGTGGTTACATTACTCAGCCGATTACCCTCGTCTGGCTGAGCAACAACATGGGCGGCCACTACAAGCGTAGCATCAACGCAGCCATGCAAGTTGGCTTTGGTAATCTCGGTGGCATCATCGCAAGCAACATCTACATCACCAACCAAGCGCCTACATACCCTGTGGGATATGGGGTTTCGTTGGGGCTGTTATGGGTCTGCGGTATTGCTTGCACTGTCCTTGTCATCGGAATGCGCTTTGAGAACAAGAGAAGAGACCGAGGCGAAAGAGATGATCGGCTCAGTCGCCCACAGGAAGAAAGAGAGAACCTGGGTGACGACCACCCAAGCTTTAGGTTTATTTACTAGGAGCATGAGGAAGACGAAGGTAAGCTGCCTTGCACATGTTTCAGGTTTTGATATGACGGTGCTGCTGAACACTCTGATTGGCTGGACAAAAGTTCTGATGGATGCGTTGAGGGGTACATGGGTACACTGCAGCACATGTTTTACGATTTACGACGGAGGCAAAACTTGCTATTCAATTCTGTATCAGCGATTCAGCGAACAACATAGAAGATGTATCTAATTAGCAACTTTGCCTCGTCTTTGCCTCGTCTTTGCCTCGTCTCGCCTGCACTTTCGTCTCTTGGCAACCCACGTATGCTCCCATATTCACGAACCGCATTCTCAGGATCAGATACAATCCCCCTTGCGACTTCGTGCATGATGTATGATGCATGACTTGCAGGTTACAGCTGCTGGGGATGGGGAACCCCAGATCCACCAGTACATCCGCAATCTGATCGGCTTTCGAGGGGTGGATGTTTTGCTGAGGATGTTTGCATGCTTCTTGAGGGGTTCTGGATTTGAGGTGCTGGTTGGCACTCGCGAAATACGGCGCACTTTTTAGATACGGCGCAATTTTTGAATACGGCGCACTTTTTAGAATACGGCGCACTTTCATAGCGGCGCACTTTTATATATAGTGTAGTTTTCAATACGGCGCACTTTTTCGGCGCACTTTTCAGGCGTGCTATTTCTCGCCCGCCGTACTCATCTAGGCGCACTTTTTCAATACAGCGTACTTTTTTGGCCTACTTTTATAGCGGCGCACTTTTTGAATACGACGCGTTCATTAAATACGGCGCACTTTTTCGGCGCACTTTTTCGGCGCACTTTTTATAGCGGCGCACTTTCTCAGAAAAAGTGCGCCGGGGAATAAGTGCGCCTGAAAAGTGCGCCTGGTGAGTACTGAGAGCGGATCTTGCATTGGGCGTATGAACGCCATACTGTATATTGTTGATCTAAAGCCCTTGAAGGCTGACTTGCTCAGCCGTTATGCTGAATCTAACAGGTTAGCCATTGCCAGGTGTGACTTACTGTCCAACGATGGCATAGTTGGACTCGAAAGGTTAAGCCAATGCGGAGTGCTAAGGGCGAAGAGCGGATCGGATCACTTACTTGTCATACCGGTCGGAAGGGATACCGCTTGTGTTGTTGTCGGTGCACGAGGGTACGATATGTTGATGAGGATCGAGGATTTGTTGTGCGGTCTAGTGATTTGGTACTCATGATCCTTGGTGGGAAGATGGTCCCAGATACTGATCTCTGCGAGATGTTGAACGGTCATGGAGGCTCATGCTTGGAAGGCATGGTACCACTGTTCTTGTTTCGGTCTAATGGGTCAGTCTTGCTAGTTGGACTGGGGATTGCCTCCGGGTAAGCTTTTTGGTGAATTCCAGCAGTTTATTGACATGCTATCGTAGATTTCGAAGCTCAACATTCGCTGCAGATCGAACCACAATATAATATATCCAGTGTGCGACACCCTCGAGATCCTGAAACGATTAATCACCAAGTCTTCCTCGTGGGATCTTTTATGAGCGTCTACTTGAGTACAGCTTATAGTCAACGCTGCGGGAATCACGCTGCCGGCGATGCCAATTCAAATCCA
>JAABUX010004886.1_pt1 | contig 16741 bp, 17 predicted proteins | sample 5561851 | NCBI WGS metagenome assembly JAABUX01 (sample SAMN10711883, study PRJNA513361) | rock metagenome | isolation source: Antarctica rocks | place: Antarctica: Victoria Land, Richard Nunatak red sandstone | collected 2016-01-03 | reverse complement strand
CGTCCCTTCTTCAGCAATATCGACAAGCGCGCCTGGCACGTCGTCGGCGCTCACGACCTCACGCCTCTGGCCACGCACTACGTGAGCCGGTTCGAACGTTTCGCCTATGAGGCGGAAACCGCCATGACGGCTTTGAAAGCGGCTTGGCCGGCCATCCGCGACGCGGCCCGGGAAGGGGGTCGTGCCAGCGTCTGGCTGCTGGACCAGCCGGACGAACGGCAAATCGGCCTTTTGACGGTAGCGACGCAAGTGTCGGGGAGCAATGAAGCGGAACGGGCCTCACGATCGTTGGCCGCCCTCGAACATGCGGAGTCGCTTGCAAGCCATGTCTCTAGCCATATCGCCGTTCGCTCGTTGTTCGACAGGACGAGCCTGAACTTGTCGCTCTGGCTGCCCCGGTCGCAGCGCGCGGGCGGCGATCCTTCCATCTTTCCGACGTTCCCCGTTTATCCTCTTCCCCCATCGGGAAGCTAAGCGCCGCGCCGAGGCAAGTGGACGCTGGGAACGCTTCCGGGACCTTCCGGCCCGGTTGAACGACCGGAATCGGGACCAGCGAAACCTGATCCTATCGGCCGACTGGAACCTGAGGTCCCAAACCCGCATTTGGGTTGCCAAAGCCATCATGCCTTTGTCGAAGGTTGAGCCAGGACCTCAACCTTCCACCGAGGAGGAACGCTGGTCCGACTGCGGCGCTGGCACCACCTCGAAGCCGGCGCGCGGAAAGTGCAGCTGCACCCGTCCGACATCGGCGTCGTTCCGGCCGATCACGACCTCGCTCGCCGAGCACGCCACCAGCACGCCCGCCACCGGGTCGCGCCCGGTGTCGTCGGGCGTCACCGTCACGCGGTCACCGACCCGGCAGCCGGATGGGTCGCTGCCGTCGCTGTCGAGTCCGGGCGACGCCGGTTCGGCCGCCCGCGCGACGGCGAGCGCGTCTGCGCCCGACAACTCGGTGGGACGCCCGTGGCCGATCGCGCCGACCCGGTCGTACCATGCCAGCAGCGGCGCGAGCGGCAGCAGGGCGTCGGCCGCCGCGCCGCCATTCTTGCGGGCGAACCAGATCGGGTGGTAGGCGGCGAGGTCCGCAGCCCCGGCGGCTTGGCCGAGCAGGAAGGGCCGGCCGTCCTGCAGCATCTGGCCAAGCCAGTGCAGATGGGCGTGCAGCCGCTGCCGGTGCAGCGCCTGATCCTTCAGCGTGGCTTGCTTGCTCAAATCCATCCCGAAGAACGGCTTGCGCTCCTCGATCAGCTCGGCCGGGAAATGCTCGCCGATCAGGCTGGAGGTGAGGCACACCGAGGGCATGAAGGTGAACTTCTCCATCCACCAGCCCAGGGCGGAGGCGATACCCTCGGTGCCGCCTGGAAACAGGCTGGGCGCCGGCTGCAACCGCTCGATCACCTGCAGGATCAGCAGCGTATCGCAGTAGATGTCGGCGCCGACCTGCAGCACGGGGGTGCGCCGGTAGCCGCCGGTGAGCGGCAGCAGCTCCGGCTTCGGCATCCAGACCGGGATCGTCACCGACCGGTAAGCCATGTCCTTCAATCCGAACGCCAGCCGGATCTTCTCGGAAAACGGCGAGAGCGGATAGTGATGGAGGATGATGTCTGGCATGGGTGCTACTCCGCAGCGTTCAGCCGGGAACGGCCGCGTTCGGCCTTCGCCCGCGCCGTCTTGGCGAGATGCCGGGCGATCACCAGCCGCTGGATGCTGTTGGCGCCTTCGTACAATTGCGTCACCTTGGCGTCGCGCATGAACCGCTCCACCGGGTTGTTGCGGCTGTAGCCATGGCCGACGAACACGTCCGTGGCCGGCTCGGCGCCCAGCACCTCGAATCCGGGCGCGTCCGTGGGCACGATGAAGGCGCTCAGCCCGCGCTTGCCGTCGGGCGAGGTGCGGGCGAACACGATGCCGAAGCCGGGGCGGCGGACGTTGCAAATCCACGCCTTGCGCCCGCTGAGCAGCCAGCCATCGCCGTCCCGCTCCACCCGCGTGCGCAGCGCCCCCACATCGGACCCGGCATCCGGTTCGGTCAGCCCATACGACGCGTACAGCTCGCCGCGCGCCACCGGCGCGGCCCTGGCTTGGCGCTGCCCGGACGTGCCCGCGATCGCAATCGGCGTGCAGCCCAGCTCGTTCACCTGCGGGATCATGGACACCGCGGCGGACACGTACGCGACCTCCTCAATCAGCACCGCCCGACCGAGGTTGCCGAGGCCGAGTCCGCCGCAATCGTCCGGCACGATGGCCCGCAGCAGGCCCGCCTCGGCGAAACCCTGATGGAGATCGGACGGGTATTCGGCGGCGGCCTCGACCTCTGGCGGCAAGCTAAAGCCTGCCAGCGCCGTATCCGTCATCGTCCACACACCTAGAACCCCTCGTGACTCGTCGCGTGCTGCTCGACCTCCAGCCGTGTGCGGTACGCCGGGCGCAGCGTCTTGGCGTCGTAGAACGGCAGTTGGTCGGCGATGTGCGGCGAGCCCGGCCGGGACGAATTGCCGTAGCTGAGCAGCGCCTGCGCCTTCGCCCCCTGCAAGGTGAACTCGACCAGCTGCACGTAGCCGTCGCCGCCGTACGACAGGAGCTGGCCGCTGCCACCCGGCGCTGGGAACGAGTTGACCACCCGCACCGGCCCAAACAGGCCGTCCGTGCCGCTGACGGGATCCTGCGACACGGGAGTCGCGACCTGATAGGTCGGGTCGTGCGACACCAGCACGGTCTTGTGCACCACGCCCCACGCCACATCCAGTGCGCCGTAGGCCGTCTGCACCTGGCGCGCCGCGGCGATCAGGTCGGGCACCGTGCTGGCCGCATCCGCCAGCCCGTCCGGCGTGTTCAACGGGTCTTCCGCCGACCAGCCGACCCGGAACCGCGGATGCCGCGAGTAGAAGTCGATGGTGGTGTCCTGCGCGATAGCCGGGTCGGCTTTGACAATGTTCCACCAGCGCTCGAACAGCACCGCGCCCTTGCTGGCGGCGTCGGCGTTGCGGTCCCATCCGGCCAGCACCGCCGCAGCGGCGCCGGCGGTGGCGTCACCGGACGCGTTGGCCGCCGCGATCAGGTCCGGTAGCACGCGGTCGGCGAGCAGCATGTGCACCGATTCCTTGCCGACCAGCACCTTCGCCGGGGTCAACGGGCCAGCGCCGAGCAGGAAGCGCGCGGCATTCTGCGGGCGGAGATCCATGAACTGCGGCGACACGTAGGCGGGAAAGTTTGCCGGGTCGTTGGTGGCGACCTGCGGGAAGGTGGAGGTCCAGGGCGGGTTGTTGCTGTTGGCCACGAATCCGCCGGGTGGGTCGATGGCGCGCGGCAGTTCGAACCAGTCCAGCGTTCGCCGCCACACCAGGGTAGGATCGCTGCCGTCCAGGATGCCGTCGTAGGCGCCCCAATCGCCGCCCGACCGCACCGGCTGACGCCCGCCGAACAGGTACAGGATATGGCCGTCGCGGTCGCCATAGATCACGTTGAAGAACGGCATCTGCAGCGCCGCGTTCGCCGCGATGAACTCCGGCAGGTTGCGGGCGCGGATCATGCCCCAGTACTGCGACACCAGCGCCGGCTGGTTCAGCCCGGCGACCCGCAGCGCCAGCGCCTTGCCGCCGTTGCGTGCCACCACCGGCCCTTGTGCGGCATCGTAGATGTCGACGTCCTGGGCGGCCAGCGAGCCGTCGGGCTGCCGCACCTGAACGGTGTCCGTGCGATGGGCCAGGGGCTGGGTGCCGCCGTCGTAGGCGTAGGTCCCGTCCGCGTTCAGCGTCAGCTCGTACAGGTTGGCGTTCTGGATCGTGTTGTTGGTGTGCGTCCAGCCGATGCTGTCGCTATAGCCGATGCCGAGATACGGCGAACCCATGAACACCACGCCGCTCGCGTTCAGCGACGGGCTGCCCGGCTCGCCGACCACCAGGTTGGCCTCCATCCACTGATACAGCCCGAGTCCCGGGATCGGCGCGTTGTTGCCCCAGGGCAGATGGGGGTTGCCCATCAGGATGACGTTCTCCGACGCGCTTCTACGGGGGCCGATCGCCCAGCCGTTCGACCCGGTCGGCGTGAGGCTGCGGGCCAGCGCGTTGGCCGCCGCGAGACCGCCGGACTGCCACGCAGCTATCAGCGCGGGCAGGTTGTCTTGCTGGGGCATGAAGGTAAAGTGGATGGTGTTCTGCTCCCCGGCCGTCACGTCGGTGGGCACGAACGGCAGGACTTGCTGGAACGCCGGGTCGATGGTGTCGCCGTGCTGGGCGGCGTACTCGTTGATGCCGTCCGCGAACGCCTCGACGATGGCGCGCTGCTCCTCCCCACCGCGCTCGAGCCAGTCCTGCGCGCGGCGAGGGATGTCCTCGGTGCGGACCTGGATGTCGTTCGTCACGTTGGCGTTCGCGGCGCCGGGCCCGAAATACTCGGCGGTGCGGCCCCGGGCGGCGGCCACGCTCATCAGCAGCGTCTCGGCGTGGTTCTCCATCTCGGCATATCCCAGCCCGCGCACCACCGTCAGCACGTCGGGGCCGTAGATGTGCGGGATGCCGAACTCGTCCCAAAGGATTTCCCCGTGGGCCTGGTCGTCGTTCGCGAACGAGGGATGCGGCAGCACCAGGCTGGTCGTCGCAAGTAACCAGCCGGCGACGCCAAGCATGCGGCTAGAGCGTATTACCCTCATCGTCCGTCTCTCCCCGTTTCGAGACCGTTATAGTCTCATTTTGGAAAACACTAGTGGCTGGGCCTTTCGCGAGTCAAACCGGTTCCGGTTGCGCGAGGCCGCCTTATCTGGCTTGTGCGTCCTGGCGTCCGAAACCAAGAAACGGAGGAACCGATGAACAACGACCTGAAAACCGCCGCCGACGGCGTCCTGAACGAAGCCGTGACATCCAGCCCAGGCATGCCCGGCGTGGTCGCCATGGCAACCGACCGCACCGGCAATATCTACGAGGGCGCCGCCGGCAAGCGCGAGATCGGCCGCGAAGCCGCCATGACCACCGACACGGTGTTCGCCATCTTCTCGTGCACCAAGGCGATCACCGGCACCGCCATCATGCAGCTGGTCGAGGAGGGCAAGCTCGACCTCGACGCACCCGCCAAGACCTACGCGCCGGACCTTGCCAAGGCGCAGGTGCTCGACGGCTTCGGCGCCGACGGCAAGCCGCAGTTGCGGGCGCCCAAGCGCGACATCACCACGCGCATGCTGATGCTGCACACCGCCGGGTTCGGTTACGAGTTCTTCAACGCGAAACTGCTCGAGAACGCCAACGTCACCGGGCAGCCCAGCGCGATTACCTCGAGCAAGGCGGCGTTCGGCGCACCGCTGCTGTTCGACCCCGGCGACGCCTGGGAATACGGCATGAACCTGGACTGGTGCGGCCAGATCGTCGAGAGCCTGCGCGGCAAGCGGCTCGGCGAGGTCATGCAGGAGCGCATCTTCGCCCCGCTCGGCATGGCCGATTCCAGCTTCACGATCTCCCCGGCGATGCGCCAGCGGCTCGCCCGCGTCCACCAGCGCGAGGCCGACGGCTCGCTCACCCCGCTCAGCGATTTCGAGCTGCCGCAGCCGCCTGAAGTCCACATGGGCGGCCACGGCCTGTATTCGACGGTCGGCGACTACTGCCGCTTCATCCGCATGTACCTGAACGACGGTGCGGGCGAGCACGGGCGGGTGCTGAAACCCGAAACCGTGCGCGCCGCGGAGGCGAACGGTTTCGGCGACAAGAAAATCAGAAGCCTACCCGGCGTGATCGCCGCACTCTCCAACGACGCCGAATTCTTCCCCGGCGTCTCGAAATCCTGGGCTCTCAGCTTCATGGTCAACGACGAGGCGGCGCCGACCGGCCGGCCGGCCGGGGCGCTGGGCTGGGCCGGGCTCGCCAACCTGTTCTTCTGGATCGACCGCAGGAACGGCCTCGGCGGCTTCTGGGCCAGCCAGATCCTCCCCTTCGCCGACCCGGCGTCGTTCACCGGCTACATGAACTTCGAAACGGCGGTGTACCAGAACGTCCGCGCGAAGATGGCTGCCTAATTTCACCCTGACCGCTGGAGGCGTCGATGACCAAGCAGCTCCACCTCGGCGCCTTCATGCGGCCGGTCGGCATCCACACCGCCTGGTGGCGCGTCCCCGGCGCTTTCCCGGACGCGAACTTCAACCTCCAGCACCTGGTTCGCTTCATCCAGACGCTCGAGCGCGGCCGCTTCGACGCCTTCTTCATGGCCGACCACCTGGCCGTGCTGAACATGCCGATGGCCGCCCTTCGCCGCAGCGCCACCGCGACCTCGTTCGAGCCGCTGACCCTGCTGTCGGCTCTCGCCATGGTCACGCAGCGCATCGGGCTGGTCGCCACCGCCTCCACCACCTTCGACGAGCCGTATCACGTCGCCCGGCGCTTCGCCTCGCTCGACCACATCAGCGCCGGGCGGGCCGGGTGGAACATCGTCACCACCTCCAACCCCGACGCGGCGCTCAACTTCGGCCTGGTGGACCACATGGAGCACGACGAGCGGTACCGTCGTGCGCGTGAGTTCCACGCCGTCGTCACCGGGCTGTGGGACAGCTGGGCTGACGACGCCTGGCTGCGCGACCCGGCGAGCGGCATCTTCTTCGACCCGGACCGGATGCACGTGCTGGACCATAAGGGCGAGCACCTGTCGGTCCGCGGGCCGCTCAACATCGCCCGCCCGGTCCAGGGCTGGCCGGTGATCGTCCAGGCCGGCGCCTCGGAGGCCGGACGCCAGCTCGCGGCGGAAACCGCCGAGGTGGTATTCGGCAGCAGCCGCGCGGTCGCGGACGGGCAGCGCTTCTACGCGGACGTGAAGGCGCGCATGCGGGCGCTCGGCCGCGCGCCGGAGCACCTTAAAATCCTGCCCGGCGCGCTGGTCGTGGTCGGCCGGACCGGCGAGGAGGCGCGGGAGAAGAAGGCGCTGCTCGACAGCCTGGTGCATCCCGAGAGCGGCGTGCCCAACCTGTCGATCCGGCTCGGCGTGGACGCGTCCGGCTTCGACCTCGACGCGCCCCTGCCGGACATCCCGCAGACCAACGCCAGCCAGAGCGGCCGCGACGCCCTGGTGGCTCTCGCCCGGCGCGATAACCTAACGGTCCGGCAATTGGCGCAGGAGATGGGCGGCTACGGCGGCCTGCAGATGGTCGGCACGCCGAGCGAGATCGCCGACACGATGCAGGAATGGCTCGAAGCGGAGGCGTCGGACGGGTTCAACGTGATGTTCCCGACGGTGCCGGCCGGCCTCGACGATTTCGTGGACATGGTCGTGCCGGAGCTGCAGCGGCGCGGCCTGTTCCGCCGCGAGTACGAGGGAGCGACCCTGCGCGAGAACTTGGGGCTGCCGCGGCCCGCGAACCAGTTCTTCCCCTAACTCAGCCACCCCGCCACAGCGCCGCTCAAACACGTCGCGATGGTGCCGGACAGCAGGGACCGCAGGCCGAGCGCCACGATCTCGGACCGGCGTTCCGGCACCATCGCGCGGAGCCCGCCGATCAGGATGCCCAGGCTGCCGAAATTGGCGAAGCCGCACAGCGCGTAGGTCATGATCACCCGGGACCGCTGGCTCAGCGCGTCGGCCGGCAAGGCGGCCAATTGCAGGTAGGCGGCAAACTCGTTCAGCGCCGTTTTCGTGCCCATCAGCCCGGCGGCCGGCCCAGTCTCACGCCAGGGAATGCCGATCAGCCACATGACCGGGCGGAACGGGATCGCGAATAGGCCCTGGAGTGTGAGAGCGCCGCTCGCGTGCGGGACCGCCGCCAAGCCCGTGTTCAACAGGGTGACCAGCGCTACCGCGACGAGCAGGTTGGTGGTGATGCCCACGAGCGGCCCCACCCCGTCCGCCGTGCCGCGCACGACCGCGTCCATCGTGCTGGCCGGCGGATCGCGCAGAGTGAGGGCCGCCGGGCCGCTGCCGGGCCCGAACGGCACCATCAGCGCCGCGACCGCAAGCGCTGCCGGGGTGCTGATGACGGACGCGGCCAGGATCGTGCCCAGCGCGTTCGGCACCACGGGGCCGAGCACGGTCGCGTAGATGACCATCACCGTCCCAGCCACGCCCGCCATGCCGCAGGTCATCATCGCGAACAGCTCGCCGCGCTGCATCCGGGCCAGGTATGGGCGGACCAGCAGCGGCGCTTCGATCATGCCGACGAAGATGTGCACCGCCGCCGCCAGCGCGAGCGCGCCGTCGATCCCCATGGTCCGCCGCAGCAACCAGGCGAACAGCGCCATAAGCCGCTGCAGCACCCCCAGTGGAACAGCACGGCGCTGAGCGCGCTGATGACCAGCACGAGCGGCAGGATCTTGAAGGCGAGCACCACGCTCGCGCCGGGGTGGGTTTCGGCGAAGGGCAGGTTGTCGCCGCCGAGATAGCCGAACAGGAAGGCGGTCCCAGCGTCGGTCGCGTGCTGCAGGGCATTGGCGGCATCGTTGAGCAGCAGGAACGCCGCGCGGGCCGGTGCGAAGCCGATCAGCAGCGCGCCCCAACCCCATTGCAGGCCGATTCCCACGCCGACGGTGCGCCACCGAATCGCGCCCCGGTCCTCGCTCAGCGCCCACGCCAGTGCGAGTAGCACGGCGAACCCCAGCAACCCTTGCATATCGATCCTTTCTTGGCGCGGCCGACGACAGCCATCGATCCATCGCGGCTTACGGGGCATCTTGATCGCTTGCACGGTAATGCATGCCATATGCTCAGCAGCAACGACCGCAGGACACATGGCAGAATGGCGATCTCCGAGACCTTCTCGCGGCCGGCCCCGGGCGCCGCCGAACAGCACGCCACCCGCATCGTCTTCTTCATCACCGGCTTCGGGAACTCCACCTGGGCGGCGCTGGTGCCGTTCGCCAAGGCCCGGGCCGACATCAGCGACGGCGCGCTCGGGCTGCTTCTGCTGTGCCTGGGCATCGGCTCGATCGTCACGATGCCGCTCGCCGGAGCGTTCGCGGCCAAGTTCGGCTGCCGTCGCGTCATGATCGCCGCCGCCCTGGTCGTCGCTGCGACGCTGCCCCTCCTCGCGACCCTTTCAACGTTCCCGTCGCTCATGGTGACCTTGGTGGCGTTCGGCGCGGGTATCGGCGCCATCGATGTCGCGATGAACATCCAGGCCATCATCGTGGAGCGAGCCAGCGGACGCTCGATGATGTCGGGCTTCCACGGTCTGTTCAGCCTCGGCGGCGTCGCCGGCGCCGGCGGGATGGCGGCCCTGTTGAGCGCCGGCGCCTCACCCATGGCCGCGACCTCGTGCGTCTCGCTCGGCGTGCTCGGGGCACTCGCCGTCTCGGCCTCGCATCTCCTGCCCTACGGCGCCAAGAACGACGGCCCGGCGTTCGCCCTGCCGCACGGGATCGTGCTGTTGATCGGCATGCTGTGCTTCGTGCTGTTCCTGGCCGAGGGCGCCGTGCTCGACTGGAGCGCGGTGTTCCTGACCTCCATCCGGCACATGGCGCCCTCCTATGCCGGGCTCGGCTACGCCGCGTTTGCAATGACGATGACGATCGGCCGGCTGACCGGCGACCGCATCGTCGACCGGCTGGGTCGACAGCGGGTAGTGCTCGTCGGCGGGCTTTGCGCCGCGTTCGGCTTCGTCGTCGCGACCGTGGCGCCGAGCTGGGAGGCGGCGCTGCTAGGCTACGCCCTGGTCGGCGTCGGTTGCGCGAACATCGTCCCCGTGTTGTTCAGCGCCGTCGGACGGCAGAGCGTCATGCCCGAGAACGTCGCGGTTCCCGCGATCACCACCCTGGGCTACGCGGGGATACTCGCCGGCCCCGCCGGCATCGGCTTCATCGCCCACCTGACGAGCCTGCCGACCGCTTTTCTGATCCTGGCCGCCATGCTTGTCGCGGTGTCCCTGAGCAGTCGCATGCTCTGACGGATGGCGTCACTCGCACCGGCGGTGGCCTATTGGCTGGACCGCGCGACCTGGCGTATGGGCTTGCCATGGCCGGACCACCAACCCCAGGCAGCCTCACGGCGACGCTGCTGCCGTTCGCGCTCATCGTGTTCCTCGGCTACTCCGCCATCGGCGTTCCGCTCGCGAGGTTGCCGGTGCAGGTCCACGCCGTGCACGGCTAGGGCGCCAGCATGGTCGGCGTCGTCATCGCCCTGTCCGCCGCAATCACCCTGCTCACCCGCCAGGTCGCCGGCGCACTGTCCGACCGGCGTGGCCCGAAGCTCGCGGGCGCTGCGACCGCCGGGTCGGATCGGGGGCACTTGCGCCTGGGCCGCATCCGGTCATCCTGATCCGTAACGCGTCAGAACCTCCAAGGGAGAGCGCCATGAAAGCCAGCAGCGTCCTCGACACCATCGGCAATACGCCGCATATCCGCTTCGGCCGGCTGTTTCCGGACGCCACCGTCTGGATCAAGTCCGAGCGCGGCAGCCCGGGCGGCTCCATCAAGGACCGTATCGCGCTCGCCATGGTGGAAGCGGCCGAAGCGAGCGGGCAGCTTCGGCCCGGCGGCACCATCATCGAACCGACCTCGGGCAACACCGGCATCGGCCTCGCCATGGTCGCGGCGGTGAGGGGCTACAAGATCGTCCTGGTCATGCCGGAGTCGATGTCGGTCGAGCGCCGCCGCCTCATGCAGGCCTACGGCGCCACGTTCGACCTCACGCCCAAGGAGGGCGGCATGAAGGCGGCCATCGCGCGCGCAACCGAGCTTGCCGCGCAAACGCCGGACGCCTGGGTTCCGCAGCAATTCGACAACCCGGCGAACATCGACGTGCACGTCCGCACCACCGCGGAGGAGATTCTGGCCGACTTCCCGGACGGAGTCGACGTCATGATCACCGGGGTGGGGACCGGCGGTCACATCACCGGGTGCGCCGAGGTGCTGAAACGGCACTGGCCCCGGCTGCAGGTCTTCGCGGTCGAGCCGGCCCTCTCGCCGGTGATTTCCGGCGGCGCGCCCGGCCCGCATCCGATCCAGGGCATCGGCGCCGGCTTCGTTCCCGTGAACCTGCACACGGCCGTGCTCGACGGCGTGATCCTGGTCGAGGCGGAAGAAGCGCGTGAGTACGCCCGCCGTTCCGCGCGGCAGGAGGGCGTGCTGGTCGGCATCTCCTCCGGCGCCACCTTGGCGGCCATCGCGAAGAAGCTGCCGGAGTTGCCGCGAGGGGTCACGGTCCTCGGCTTCAACTACGACACGGGCGAGCGCTACCTCTCGGTGCCGGACTTCCTGCCGACCTGAAAAGTCCCGGTCCAACTCAGACAGGCCTCCCAGCGTTGTAATTGCCGCGGGGCCTCCCGACATGGCGGTCGCTCTCCACAGGAGTTTAGGCCATGGCCACCGCTTACGGCACGATGCTTCCGCCCCTCGCGATCGACGTGCAGACCCGGCTACGTCGCCTGCGCCGCCTGGCGTGGCTGATCGATGGCGTGTTCCGCGTTCCTGGAATGCGGTTCCGCTTCGGTCTCAACAGCGTGGTGGGGCTGGTTCCGGTGGGGGGCGACGCCATCCTCGGGGCGATCTCGCTCTACATCGTGTACGAAGCGGCCCAACTCGGCTTGCCGCGAGCCAAGCTGGGCCGGATGCTCGCCAACGTCGCGCTGGAGGTGGCGGGCGGGAGCGTACCTATATTGGGCGACCTGTTCGACGTTGCGTTGAAAGCCAATCTGCGCAACATCGCCATCATCGAGCAGCACCTCGGCCATTCCAGATAGCATCACGCGGCGCGTCTTCGTGGGGTATGGCTTCGGGTCCGGATACCCGTTCCATGCGCCATTCTACGGCCCGCGGTTGGTGTATGCGCCGCCGGTCGTGTACGCGGCGCTCCCTGTGATCTATGCCGCGCCGCCAACCTACGCCGCCGGCCCCGTCGGCGCGCCCCGCTCGTGCCCGGCCAACACCGGATGCGCTTCGGGCCACATCGGCTGACGCCGCAATGTGAATCTGGACGTCGTGGGTCGGAAACGGCGACGCCGGTTTGGATGACCCCCCTGCTGGCGACGGCCTGCGGGCTCATCGTCGCCAATATCTACTACGCCCAGCCGCTGATAGGCCTGATCGCACCCGCGATCGGCCTCGGCCCGGCCGGGTCGAGCCTGATCGTCACCTTGACCCAACTCGGCTACTGCGCCGGGTTGCTGCTGCTGGTGCCATTGGGCGACCTGGTCGAAAACCGGCGGCTCACCCTGCTCACCCTCGGCTTCGCGACGGTGGCGCTGGCGCTGGCCGCCGTCGCCCCTTCGGTTCCGTGGTTCCTGGCGTCCGCGTTGGCGATCGGCCTGGGCTCGGTCGCGGTGCAGATGCTGGTTCCGATCGCCGCCCATCTCGCCCCCGATGCCAGCCGCGGCCGGGTAGTCGGCAACGTCATGGGCGGATTGCTGCTCGGGATCATGCTCGCGCGGCCGGTGTCCAGCCTCGTCGCGCACGCGTTCGGCTGGCGCGTGCTGTTCGGTGCCTCCGCCGTCCTGATGATGCTCGTGGGCGTCGCCCTGCGCGTCCTGCTGCCGCAGCGCTATCCGGCAGCAGGCCACACGTACGCCGGGCTGATCGGCTCGTTGTGGACTCTGCTGCGCCAAACCCCGGTGCTCCGCCGCCGGGCGGCCTACCAGGTGAATTTATTTGCCGCGTTCAGCCTGTATTGGACCGCGGTTCCCCTGGAACTGGCCGGACCATCGTTCGGCTTGACACAGCGCGGCATCGCCCTGTTCGCCTTGGCGGGAGCGGCCGGCGCGGTCGCCGCCCCGATCGCCGGACGCCTCGCCGATCGGGGTTGGAGCCGCATTGCGACCGGCGTTTCGCTCACGGTGGTCGCCGCTTCGTTCCTGCTCGCCCGGTGGGGAAGCGCCGGGTCGATGGGGGCGCTGCTCGCCGCGGGAATTTTGCTGGACCTCGGCGTACAGGGCAACCTCGTCCTGGGACAGCGCGCCATCTACGCGGTCGGCGCCGAGGCGCGCAGTCGGCTCAACGGCCTCTACATGGCGCTATTTTTTGGCGGCGGCGCCGCCGGTTCAGCTATCGCCAGCATAGCCTACACAACCGGAGGCTTCGCGCTCGTGAGCTGGATAGGCCTTGCTTTTCCCGTCGCGGCGCTGCTGATCTACGCGACCGAATTTGCTGGCCACACCGAAACAAGCCGGGGAAACGAAGCATGCTGTCACGTCGGCAGGGATTGACGTTCGCCGCCTCGTTCGGGGCCGTCGGACTTGGCGCAGCCTCGTCCATCGCCGCGGCAGCGCCTGACGTCCCCGCGCCCGCCGTGAAAACGCCGCTGTCCTTCGCGGTTCCGCCCGGCGCCTGCGACTGCCACGTGCACGTCATCCCCGACCCGGCGCAGTTCCCGTTCTGGGCCGGTCGCGTCTACACCCCACCGATCGCCACCGCGGCAGAACTTCTGGCACTGCAACACGCGCTGCACCTGGACCGCGTTGTCATCGTGACGCCCAGCGTCTACGGCGTCGACAACGCGGCCACCCTGGACGGACTGCGCCAGCTCGGTCCCGGCCGGGCGCGCGGGATCGCCGTCATCGACGACAAGACGAGCGCGGCCGAACTGGACACGATGGCTCAGGCCGGCATCCGGGGCATCCGCATCAACCTGGAACAGGCCGGCGTCGTCGACCCGGCGGCGTCGGCCAAGCGACTGGACGCCGCCGTTCAGCAGATTGCCGGGCGACCTTGGCACCTTCAGGTCTACTCGAGGCTGTCGGTGATCGCGCCGCTCAAGGACCAATTCGCAGCACTGCCGTTCCCGGTCGTGTTCGACCATTTCGCCGGCGCCCAAGCAGCGCTCGGCCCGCAGCAGCCAGGGTTCGCCGCGGTGCTCGAGCTGGTGGCATCGGGCAAGGCCTACGTGAAGATATCCGGTGCCTACCGCGTTTCGGAGCGGGCACCCGACTACCCCGACGTGGCGCCCCTCGCGCGGGCGCTGGTCGCGGCCAACCCGGACCGGCTCGTATGGGGCAGCGACTGGCCGCATCCGGACAGCGCGATCGTTCCAGGCCGGCGGCCGACCGACATCGCGCCGGCGCAGCCGATCGACGATGGACGCGTGCTCAACCTGCTCGCGGAGTGGGTGCCCGACGCCGCCATCCGCACGAAAATCCTGGTGGACAACCCGAAGCGCCTTTACGGGTTCTGAGCTATTCGACGTGCATCATGACGCTCGGTCGCCGGCGTAGCCGGAAGGTCATGATCGCCGCCCCGACACTCGCCAGCAGCAGCGCTTCCAGCCAATTCATCCGGCTGGCGTAGCCGGTCCCGGTCAGCCAGATGAACACCGCCGGCACCAGCAGCAGCGCCACTCGCCCACGCCGTCCAGCCCGTACCGCCAAGATGGCGAGGGGCACGAACGCCACGATCGCGCCGATCGCGAGCGCTGGGACGAGGTCGCTCGCCACGTTCGCCAGCCGCCAAAGCGTGATGTCGGTCAGCAGCGCCGCATTGGCGACGAGCGCCCGGCCTTGGGCCAGAACATCGTCGACACCGCCGACATACACGACGAGGCCAACCAGCGCGCCCAGGATCCAGATGAGGAAGACAGGATTGGAACGCATGATTTTCTCCGCAAGGCAACATGCCTGCGCCGTTGGATAGGACAGGTCGTGCCGCTTGGATAGTTGACCCGGTCGTGTCGTCGGCTCAATGCGCGAACGGCCCGTGAGACTCGTCGTCGCTGTTCGAGCTAAAACCTGGCCCAACCGGGCCGTCAGGCCGGCATGTCCCGTCTACTGCGCAACGGGACGGCAGAGCAGATGACGCTCGGAACCAAGGCGTTAACCGTTGTCATGACGTACCGGCGCAAGCTGCTGTTTCCGAATGCCTAGCAGCCCGACGGCATTCCGACAGCACGCGCCCTACCCCGCCACCTCCGGCCGGATATCCTTGATATCCCGGAACACCAGCCCCTCGTTCTGCTCCGCCGCCCGCTTCATCATGAACACCGAGCTCGCGAGGAACACCGGGTCGCCGTCCACGTCGTCGGCCATCGCCGTGCGCTGGAGCTGGCTGAACTTGTCCACCGCCGGGCGCGGCCCGCTTACCCAGCGGGCGAGCGAGTACGGCACCGGCTCGAACCCGATCGCGACGCGGTACTCGCCCGCCAGCCGCGCGATCAGCACGTCCAACTGCAGGGTGCCGACCACGCCCACGATCGGCTGGCTTCCGTCCTGGGGGCGGAACAACTGCACCACGCCCTCCTCCGCCAACTCCTGCAGCGCCTGCCGCAGCTTCTTGGCCTTCATCGCATCGTCCAGCCGCACCCGGCGCAGGATCTCCGGCGCGAAATACGGCACGCCGACGAAGTTCAGCGTCTCCTCCTCGCTCAGCGTGTCGCCGATGCGCAAGGTGCCGTGGTTCGGGATGCCGACCACGTCGCCCGCGAACGCCTCGTCGGCGATCTGGCGGTCCCGCGCGAAAAAGAATTGCGGCGCGTGCAGCGGGATCAGCTTGCCGGTCCGCACCTGCCGCAGCCGCATCCCGCGCACCAGCCGGCCCGAGCACACCCGCGCGAAGGCGATCCGGTCGCGATGGTTGGGGTCCATGTTCGCCTGGATTTTGAACACCAGCGCCGTCAGCTTGTCCTCATTCGCCTCCACCACGCGCGTGTCGGCCGGTTGCGCGCGGGGCGGCGGGCCGAACGCGGCCAGGCTGTCCAACAGGTCCGTGACACCGATCTCGCGGATGGCGCTGCCGAAGAACACCGGCGTCAGGTGCCCGGCGTTGAAGCTGTCGCGATCAAACTCCGGCAGGGCGGCGCGCACTAGGTCGATCTCGTCGGCCATGGCGATCATGCGCGGGTCGGACTGGCCCAACGGCTCGGTGGTACGCACCTCACGCGTGCGCAAATCGTAGGTGCCGGCGAAGCTGGCCGCGCGGCCGATCGGCCAGGTGACGGGCGCCGTGTCCAGCGCCAGGGTGCCCGCAACCTCGTCCAGCAGCTCGAACGCGTCACGCGCCTCGCGGTCCATCTTGTTGATGAACGTCAGGATGGGGATGTCGCGCAAGCGGCAGATTTCGAACAGCTTGCGGGTGCGCGCCTCGATCCCCTTCGCTGCGTCGATCACCATCACCGCCGAATCGACCGCGGTCAGCGTGCGGTAGGTGTCTTCCGAGAAGTCCTCGTGGCCGGGCGTGTCGAGCAGGTTGAACACGCAGCCGCCGTACTCGAACGTCATCACCGAGGTCACGACCGAGATGCCGCGCTCCCGCTCGATGCCCATCCAGTCCGATCGCGTGCGCCGCCGCTCGCCCTTCGCGCGCACGTTGCCGGCGAGCTGGATGGCGCCGCCCGCCCGCAGCAGCCGTTCCGTCAGCGTCGTCTTGCCGGCGTCCGGGTGGGAGATGATCGCGAAGGTGCGGCGCCGGGCGATCTCTTCGGCTGACGTCATGTGCTCAGCGCGAGTAGAACTCGACCACCAGGTTCGGCTCCATCTGCACCGGATACGGCACGTCGGTCAGCTTCGGCGCGCGGGCGAAGCGGCCCTTCATGGCGCGGTGGTCGACCTCCAGGTACTCCGGCACGTCCCGCTCGATGCTCTGCGTCGCGTCCAGCACGACGGCGAGCTGCTTGGACTTCTCGCGCACCTCGATCACGTCGCCGTCGCGCACCAGGAAGGACGGGATGTTCACCCGCTTGTCGTTTACGTGCACGTGGCCGTGGTTGATGAACTGGCGCGAGGCGAACGGCGTCATCGCGAACTTCAGGCGGTACACCACCGCGTCCAGCCGGCGCTCCAGCAGCTCGATCAGGTTCTCGGAGGTGTCGCCCTTGCGGCGCACGGCCTCCTCGTAATACTTGCGGAACTGCTTCTCGCCGATGT
>JAABUX010004885.1_pt1 | contig 16742 bp, 14 predicted proteins | sample 5561851 | NCBI WGS metagenome assembly JAABUX01 (sample SAMN10711883, study PRJNA513361) | rock metagenome | isolation source: Antarctica rocks | place: Antarctica: Victoria Land, Richard Nunatak red sandstone | collected 2016-01-03 | reverse complement strand
GCTGCGCGTTGCGCGTGGAGCGGCGCGCGACGCGCCGGAATCCTAGCGCCGCGATGACGATCAGCGGGGTGATGGATAGGGCGATCAGGGCCAGGCGCACGTTGAGGTAGAGCAGCACCGCGGCGATAAAGACGACCAGCAGCAATTGGCCCACCACGTTCATGGTCAGCGTGACCACGGTGGCAAAGTCCTCGCTGTCCGAGGTGACGCGGCTGACCACCTTGCCCGAGGGGAACTCGTCGTAGAACGACATGTCCCGCGCGGTCACAGCGGCGAAGGCGTCGAGGCGCAGCCGCAGCACCACGTCGCCCACCACGCGCGCGGTGTAGCGCTGGCGCACGTAGTTGAAGCCCCACGAGAGGGCGCCCGTCACCAGGATGGCCGCGATCAGCACCGCCGTCGCGGCGGTCGAGCGGTCCGTGTTCAGCACGTCGATGCCGCGCGAGATGGCCACCGGCAGCGCCGTGTCCATCAACGAGGCCAGCACGACGGTCGACGCGACGACCAGCATGGCCCGGCGCACAGGCTTGAAGTAGCCCAGCACGCGCGCCACCAGCTGCCGGTCGCTGTACGAGCGGTCGTAGTCCTCGGCCTCCAGGCCGTCCATGAAGAAGCCCATCGGTCCCCCAAGTGGTTAGTGGCTAGTGATTAGTGACGAGTGAGGATGAGCGGTTAGTGGCTAGTGATTAGTGACGAGTGAAGACGGACAACAGAGCGCGTAGGTGACAAGTGTGAGCATTACCCGCCGTTCCACCTCACTCGTCACTAGCCACTAATCACTAGTCACTCCGTCCTGAAGATGCGCCGATACAGGCCGCAGCGGGCCAGCAGCTCCTCGTGCGTGCCCTGGTCGACGAGGCGGCCGCGCTCCAGCACGATGATGCTGTCGGCGCGGCGAATCTGCGAGAGGCGGTGCGTGATCAGCAGCGTGGTGCGGCCCTCCATCAGGCGGCCCATAGCGCTTTGGATGCGGTCCTCGGTGGCGCTGTCGATGGCGCTGGTCGAGTCGTCCAGGATCAGGATGCGCGGGTCGGTTAGCAGGGCGCGGGCGATGGCCACGCGCTGGCGCTGTCCCCCCGAGAGGGTGATGCCGCGCTCGCCCACGACCGTCTCGTAGCCTTCTTTGAAGCCCGCGATAAAGTCGTGCGCCTGCGCGTCGCGCGCGGCCCGCTCGACTGCCGCGCGGTCCGCCCGCTGGCCGCTGCCGAAGGCGATGTTCTCGGCGATGGAGCGCGAGAAGAGCACGATGTCCTGCTCGATGGTCGAGATCTGCGAGCGCAACGCGTCGAGGCTCCAGTCGTGCACGGGCACGCCGTCCACCAGTACGCGCCCGGAGGAGGCGTCGTAGATGCGGTTGACGAGTTTAGTCAGCGTGCTCTTACCCGCGCCGGTCTGCCCCACGATGGCCACGGTCTGGCCCGGCGCGACGCGGAACGACACGTCCTGGAGCACGGGCGCGCCGCCGTAGCCGAAGGTGACGCTCTCGAAGACGATCTCTCCGCGCATGGCGCCCCGATAGCCGCCCGCGTTGTCGTCGAGTTCCGTCTCCTCGCGCAGCACGGCGATGATGCGCCCGGCCGCCGCGACGCCGAACTGCAGCAGCGAAAGGGTGAAGCTGAGATCGTAGGTGGGGAAGCGCAGCAGCGACAGCAGGCCCAGGTAGGAGATGAGACCCCCGACGGAGAGTTGATGGTGGGTGACCAGGTAGAGGCCGTGCACGAACGCGCCGGCTATGGTCAGGGCCAGCAGCAGGGGCGGCAGGTAGCGCGCCTGAATCTCCCCGTTGCGCGCGAACAGGTCGCGGAAGGCGCGGGCGTTGCGCTCGAACTTGCGCCGCTCGAAGGGCTCCTGCGCGGTCGACTTGACCACGTCGATGCCCGTGATCGTCTCGGACAGTCCCGCGTTCATCGCGCCGAACCCGGCGCGCAGCCCGTCGGCCACCGGCTGCAGGGCGCGGATGTAGGAGCGTAGCGCGACCGCGAAAGCGGCGCTGAAGAGCAGCGGCGCCAGCAGCAGTTGCGGGTTGAGCAGGCCAATGAAGATGAGCGGGACGACCACGGAGAGCGCGCAGCCCAGCAGCAGGTCGAGTCCGGGCACGATCATGCTGTTGATCTGGCCTACGTCGTTGGCGGCGCGGGCCATGATGTCGCCCACGCGCTGACGATTGTGGAAGGTCTGGCTTTTGCCGAGCAAGCTCAGGTACAGTTCGTCGCGGGCGTCGCGCTCCAGTCGCTTGCCCAGGAACTCGTCGCAGAAGCTGGCCGTGGTGTCGAGCAGGCCGCGCGCCGCCACGAGCACCACGATGGTCAGCGCGATGGCCACCAGCCGCCCGCGCGCGCCGGCGCCGCTAGAGACGACGGTGAAGGCCTCGCCGACCAGCGCCGGGATGCTTGCGTTGACGATGTTGGCCACGATGGCCGCCAGGACGAACGTAGCTACGAAGGGCCTGTAGCGCAGCAGGTGCGACACGACCCAGCGAATCGCGCCGGACCGGTTATAGCGGTAGGCCCCGGCGACGCTGAACTCGCTCCCCGCAGTGGTCGTCGTCCCAAGCGTATGCTTGGACGCGGACATGGGCGTTGGCGTCGTAGCGGCCATGCGTCTCCTTCCCGCGGGCATGTGTCGTCGATGAACATGATGGGGTGTAGGGTGCGGAGGCGCACGCGGGAGGGCTGCATACCCGTTCCTGGTCGAACGCGCTCTCGATTGAAGTATAGCCCGCGATGACACCGGAAGTCAAGAGGGAAGATATATTTTGGTCGATAATAGGCCATATGAATTATATTTATTTAATAACATGCCTTGAATTATTTAAGAGCCTTGGAGCCGTCATCGTGTATCTGAGCTATTGGTCAGGTTGACACTTACCGTCGTCGCCTGCGTGTCCTGGTGGAATTCTATGGGCGACCGATTTCGGTGTCGGTCGATGTGCTCCAGGCGAAGAAACTATGAGCACGCGCCTCCCCAGTCGTCCCAGGCCAGGAAGATGACCGTGCTGTTCCAGTCGGGACCGCGCATCATCGTGTTGATCATGTAGGCCACGCAGGCCACGCAGGCCACGCAGGCCACGCCCGTGGTGAGCCGGCGGCCGCGCTGTCCACGGCGTTGGGGTTGATCCAGGAGACCTACGGCAACTGGCGGCCCTTGGCATAGTGGATTACGGGCCTGTGAACTGTCGTCGGCGCGCCGACGACAGTTCACAGGCCCTGTCATGGTGGATCGCGCTACATCACGTTGGTGGCGCGATCGTATCCGGTCAGCTCGGTGTAGGCTTTGCCACTGATGGGACGGCCGTTGCGCGTACCCTCCACGGTGCAACTGCCCTCCCAGTAGCTCTTCCTGAAGCCCAGGAAGCCCGCGTCGGTCATCTCCTGGCCGGCGACGGTGGGGCGCACCACCACGTCGAGCCCGTCGGCGGGCACACGTACGCGCCAGGCGGAGGGGTAGACCGTGCCGCTTGCCGGGCTGCGCCAGTGGGCCAGCGGCGTGATCACGGCGCCGTGCGTGAACGGCTGGGAGCCGTCCGGCAGCAGCGACTGCGCCCAGTTTGCGTCCAACACGTTCGACGGGCGCTCGTTGACCAGGCTCAGGTCGGTCCCGTCGCTTAACTGCAAGGCCATCCACTCCCAGCCCGTGACCGACGTGCCGCCCATGTCGCCCCATTGGTGGTCGTTCCAGGTCACGCCGTGCACGGCGATGCGGCGCCCGCCAATGGTTAGCGTCCCCGTGGTCTGCATGTGCGTCAGCGAGTAGTAGTAGGTGTAGCCGGCCCCCCAGCCAGTATAGCCGCCGTTGACGAGCATGGGAGGCCGCCGCGAGGTGACGACGAGGTCGATGCGCCCGTGGTCGTTGGGCAGCGCGCCATGGATGGCGTAGCGCCACGGCCCCAGCGTCTCGATGGCCAGCGGCCCGGCGCGCAGGCGCAGCGTGCTTGTGCTGGCCTCGGTGGCGGGCGGCAGCGACGGCGCGTAGACGATGGCATGGTGGAAGGAGTGCCGCGCCTCATCGGTGATGGCCACGTCGGAGCGATAGAGCGTGTCGATGGGCGAACCGTAGTGCGCCAGCCCCCCGAAGCGGAAGAATGTCGTCTCGAAGCCGTAGCTGTGGCCGGAGGCATCGGCCAGGTGCCCGACGAAGTACCACCACTCGATCCCCACGGCGGGGTGGGCGTACGTGTCGGCCGGGAAACTGACGGGATGACGCGTGACGCGTGACGCGGCGAGCGGGGCCCTATGGGTGAGGGCGAGGGAGGGCGTCGCGGGCAGGAGCGTGAGCAAGGCGAGCAGGACGGCGAGGTGTTTCATGGTAGCGAGACCCCTTTGCTTTAGTCGGAACGGCCACTACCTTAATTTACCGGAGTTACTCCACTTTGCCCCGGCCGAGCACGGGCCACACGGCTTCGACGCGCTCCCCATCCACCAGGTACACCTCATTGGCCAGGTTCGTGACCGGGCAGGCGTGGACCGGGATCACCGTGACGACCTCGCCGATGCGGGGTTGGTTCTCTGGCCCCTCAAAGGTGATGACGCCGTGCTCCTCGGATAGGCGCGCCAGCAGGCCGTGCGGATACTCGCACAGGCGCCCATGGCCGCGGACGTGGGGGCTGACGTCGCTGCCAAGGGTTTTGGAGCCGGCGTCGATCACAGCGCGGCAGGGGTGCGGGCGGCTGATGACGGTCGCCCGCACGCGCAGCGCACAGTCGTCCCAACTGGCCACGCCCAGACCCACCTGCATACAGTCGTGGAAGACATAGTTGCCGGGCCGCACCTCCGTGACCCCCTGGACGGCGGCGCTGCTGCGCGCCGTCGGCGTGGAGCCGACGCTAACGCGGGTCGGAGCAAACCCATGCGCGGCCAGCAGTCGGGCCGTCTCCACCATGGCCCGTCCCTCGCCGGCGCCCACCGCGTCTCGTTGCTGGGGCGAGGACGAGGCGTAGGCGTGGCCGGCGTGCGTGAAGATACCGTCGAAGGCGAGCCCCTCCTTGCCCCCGATATAGCGCGCCAAATCGAGCACGGCCTCGCCCGGCGGCACGCCGCAGCGATCGAGTCCCGTGTTCGTCTCGATCATCACGCGCAGCGGCGCCCCCTCGGCGCGGGCGCCGCCGCTCAGGGCGTCGGCGCCCTCACGCGAATCGACTCCGACCGACACGGTGATCCAGCGCGCCAGCGCGGCAAGACGACGAATCTTGGCCGGCGCCACGAGTTCGTTGGCAATGAAGATGTCCGTGAGGCCCGCCGCGGCCATGACCTCGGCCTCCGACACCTTGGCCACCGTGATCCCACTCGCGCCGGCGTCGAGCTGCCACCGCGCCAGGGCGGGGAGCTTATGCGTCTTGGTGTGCGGACGCAGCGCGACTCCGTGGCCGCGCGCCACCTCCGCCATGCGCGCGATGTTGCGCCGCACGCGGGTATGGTCGATCACGATAGCGGGCGTTTCTATGTCCTCCACGCGCATCCCGTGTCTCTCCTTTGTCTTCCACGTCTGTCGTAGACTAGGCGCGAGGCCCAATGCCACCATGTCATGGTTTGCCCAGACCGCGGTGCGACGCCGGCATATCGCGGCTGACCCACGGCGCCGGCGGGCGTTCCGGCAGGCGCGGCAGCAGCGCGCCGCCTACGTAGGTCGCCGTATTAACCAGGCGGAGCGCACCCTTTATCGGATGCATGTCGCAATCATAGAACGCGTGCTCACCCTCCTCCAGGCGGAACAGCGCCAGGTCGGCCGGCGATCCGACGCGCAGTGTGCCGAGGTCGGGGCGGCCGATCGCGTTGGCGGGGCAGGTCGTCGCGCGGGCGATGGCCTCGTCGATGGACAGGTCCAGGGTGAGGAACTTGGAGAGCGTGGTCGGCAGATCGTGCATCGGTCCCCGCGCGGACAGTTGGTGGATGTCGCTGCTGATCACGTCCGGCACAATGCCCTCGGCCAGCAGGCGCCGCGCCGATTCGTAGCTGAAGCTGCCCGTGCCGTGGCCGACGTCGAGGATCACGCCGTGCTCCCAGAGTCGTCGGATGAAAGGGTAGACGTGTCCCGCGGCGTCGGTGAGGCGGTTGTCCTGTCCGGTGCAGCAGTGCGTCAGGATATCGCCTGGATGGAGCGCGTCCGCGATCTCCGCCAGATGCGGCGGCGCCGACGCGATGTGTACCATCAGCGGGAGCCGCACCCGGTTGGCCAGCTCGCGAGCCTGGCGCAGCGGCTCCAGCCCCGCGCCACGCGTGGTGTCCCGGTCGACGCGCACCTTGATCCCTCGTATCACGTCGCGGTTAGCCTCGACCGTCTCGGCGGCCAGCCCGACGTCGCGGTAGTCAGGGTTGGCCAGTTCGCCGGTGGGGGCGACGAGCCCGATGGCCGACACATTGAGCAGGGCAAACAGCCGCGCCGTGGCGGTCTCGGCCGCATAGCGACGGAAGCCAGGGAAGGTGTAGGCGCCGGCGCTGCCCGCGTCGACCCACGCCGTGACGCCGCTACGAGCGGCGACCGGGTCGGGCTCGATGCCCCAATACGTGGCGCCCCAATAGCAGTGTGTGTGCAGATCGACCAAACCAGGAGTGACGTACTGTCCGCGCGCGTTGATCACGCGCGCCGCGTCGGAGAGCGGCAGGACGGGTTCGACGGCCGCGACCACGCCATCCCGGATGCCCACGTCGTAGCCGCCGCGCACGTTGCTTGCCCGATCGATGACCTCGCCGCCGCGCACCACCGCGTCATACATCATCGCCTCATCCTGGAGAGCTTGTTATTCGCGTCGAACCGTGTTGATGTAGACGAGAGGAGCCTACGAGTGCCGCGATGTCCGCGGCGCGATGAGTAGGCGATCCAATAGTTCGCCGGCGACTCCTCCCGCAACAAATCCGACCGCGGCTCCGATAGGGCTGGTCGCCATCCCGAGCACCACACCTCCGAGCACAGCGCAACTCACTGCCGATGGTGTGACGCTCAATTGTGACGGAGCGGATGAACCTTTAATAGAACTCTCCCGTGGCAAGGCTCGATAGCGATACGTTGCACCGTGCGTCTGTGGCGACAACTTATCCATGCGTGCCTCCCGACAGCCACGAATTGGACTCTTTCCTCGATGATATCACTTGGGTGCGTTTCATGCCCGGCGATCACAATGCATGGAAGGCTCGATAGGCGCCGTTACCGTGCCCTTGCCGGTCGTTGCGAGTATGATGGAGAAGAGGCAAAATCTAACGTTAGCAACCAGGCGAGCGTATGCACATAGCAACTCCATTCCCACACGATCAACCGGAGGCATTGGCGGGAGTTACCGCCACGTCGGGCAACGAGATCGGGACTTACCACCATAACGACAACGAAGACGGTTACAGAGATAGGACCGAGGCGTCGTTCTACGACGGCGCGCCGTTTCAGCCCGACGATGCGGCCACGCGCCTGGCGCTCGCGGCGCAACGACTCGAAGCCGCTGCCATTGCGGTGCGCCGCTGTCTCGACCACGGTGACCTCGACGACGCGGGCGGTCACCTGTGGGGGGCGCTGCGGGAGGTGACCCGGCGCATCGGCGCCGAGGACGCGCCGTCCGATGGCCTTGCCTATCGCCTGTTCGTGCTGGCGGATAGGCAACGCCGGTCTACCTATCCCGAGCATGGCCTCGACACGCTCGCCAGTTAACCGCGGTGTGGTGAGGTATCGACGATGCGCATGCTCTCGGGCGCCGATATAGCGCGCTGCGCCAACGATTGGGGGCCGCTCGTCGACGCGGCCGAGGGTGGGCTGGCCGCCCTCGCGTCGGGCGCCTATGACGCGCCCATCCGCTCCAGCATCGCGCTGGAGGGCGGGACGCTGCTGACCATGCCCGGCCGTATCGGCGGCGCCGCGACCGCGTTGGTGAAGCTGATCAGCGTCGTGCCGGCCAACGCGGCAGCGGGGCGGCCCGCTATCCAGGGCATTGCCGTCGTGTTCGATGCGCGCACCGGTGAGCCGGCGGCGCTACTCGACGGAGCCGCGCTGACCGCGGTGCGCACGGCCGCGGTCAGCGCGGCGGCGGTTCGTCGCCTGGCAGCGCCCGGCGCCCGTGTCCTCGCCCTCCTGGGCAGCGGCGCGCAGGCTGCCTGGCAGGCGCGGGCTATCGCCGCGGTACGCCCCATCGAGCAGGTCCTGGTGTGGTCGCCGCAGTCCTCGTCGCGGGAACGCCTGGCGGCGGAGTTGGCGCGGCTCGATAGGTCCACAGGTCCCATGCGCGTGCGAGCGGTCGACGATCCCGCCGAGGCGACGCGCGAGGCCGGGATCGTGTGTTGCGCCACGACGGCGTCCACGGCCTTTTTGCACGCCGCTATGTTGCCCACGCCACCGTTTCCCGTCTTAGTGGTGGCCATCGGCGCGTTTCGCCCGGACATGGCCGAGGTGGCGCCGTCGGTGTTTGCCCGCGCCGGCCGCGTTTACGTCGACGACCGGGCAGCGGTGCTTCACGAGGGCGGCGACGTGTTGACCGCGCTGGCCACGGGCGCGCTAACCGCCGAGGGGGTCGTCCCTATCGGGAGCATCATGGATGGCGGCCGCTCGGGGCACGAGCATGACGATGTATGGGGCGTCGAGGGCGGGACGATCGTCTTCAAGAGCGTCGGCAGCGCCGCCGAGGATGCGGCCGTCGCCGCCGCGCTCATGTTGGGCCACGACAACCAACTATTGTCCAACTGGTGATTGTCCTGGTGGTGATGGAGGCGCACGTGTTCAACACGCTCGCCGCTATCATTGCCAAGCTGCTTGACGAAACAGCAAGGCTCCTACCCCTGGTACGGGTAGGAGCCTTGTGCTGTTCTTGAGCCCTAGCGACCAACTGAGCCCAAGAGGCGCCGGACGCAGATAAACTACTGGGCTCGACATTGTTCCCACCCATAGTATAGCGAAAACTAGCACGCTAGCGTGCTAGTTTTCGCTATACTATGATACGCCCATGAGGTCTTGCGTACCACGTCCTCAACCACCCACTATACACAATACGGTACCCCGTCCCGCAGGGACATGACAACCAGCCATATGATCGCGGTTGCAGGTCCGTTATTTAGTGCAGCAGGCCCAGCCGCGCCTTGAGGATCAGGATGCGTCGCACGCTGACGTTGATCGCCGAGAGAGGGATGCGTCCCGCGAACGCGGCCTCGTCGAGCACGGTGAGCGTGATGCGGATCGTGGGCACGTCGGCGGCGATGAGCACTATATCCGCCCCGGCCTGGACGGCCCGCAGAGCGGCAATCTGAATGCTCGCGATATGCGGCCCGAGCCCGCCCATGGCCAGGCTATCGGTGATGATTACGCCCTGGTATCCCAGGCGCCCGCGGATGAAGCCTGTGATGACCGGGCGCGAGAGCGAGGCGGGCGTGCCGCTGGGGTCGAGCGCCGGGAGCGCCACGTGGGTCACCATCAGCGCGTCGACACCGGCCCGGATCGCCGCGCGCATGGGGATGAGCTCGGCGCTCTCTAGTTGAGGCAGGGAGCGCGTATCCGTGGGCAGCGTCACGTGGGCGTCGTCGTCGCTCGACCCCAGGCCCAGGAAGTGCTTGGCCGTGGCGGCGATGCCCGCATCGCGGTACCCGCGCAGAGCGGCGAGGCCAAGCGCGGTCACGCGCCCCGGGTCCGCGCCGTACGAGCGGCTGGCCATCGGACTGCCGGGATCGGTCAGCACGTCGAGCACGGGGGAAAGGTCGGTATTCACGCCGAGCGCGCGCAGGGCGCGGCCCGTCGTCAGCGCGTCCTGGTAGACGCGCGTGGTCGAGCCGATGGCCCCGTACTGCGCCTCGGACAACTCGGCCGGCACGCCGCCCCCGGACGACATGGCGCTGGTGTCGCCGCCCTCCTGGTCCGCGGCCACGAGCAAGGGGATCGCTTGCGCTTGCTGCAGCGCGGCGATGCGCGCATGGCCCTGGCCCGGCGAGACCACGTCGGACCCGAACAGGATGGCGCCCCCGAGGCGGCCGGTGGCGACGACGCTATCGGCCGGCGCCATGACCATCTGCCCGATCTTTTGCTGCAACGTCATACGCGCCAGGAACCGATCGGCCAGGGCAGAGGGGTCGCTCGGCGGACCCGCGGCGCGCGGCAGGGATGTTGCGGGGAAAGACCACGGGATGCAACAGCTCAGCGCAAACAGGACAACCACCTTGCTCACGTCCTACTCCCGTCCCGATGAGGTTGTCTCACGCGCCATTCGGCGCCTACACAGGTCATCATAACGCAATAACGCAGAGGCTGCCTACCGGTCCACTGGACCCTACCCTTGCGGCAGGTCGAAGACGTAGAACTCCCAGGCGATCCCATCGGGATCATAGAAACTGATGTAGGGAGCATGCGTGAGCGCATCCTCCTCGATTGCATTATGGCTCACGCCTGCAGCGTCCAGGGCGCCTTTCAGGCTATCCAGGGCGGCGCGGTCGGGCGCCGCGAGCGCGAGGTGGTCGAGCCCCACGCGGTAGGGGTCGAAGCGGTCACCCTGGAGCGTCTGAGCCTCATCCCCGCGCATCCCAAGGAGGATACCGTACCCGTTAAGGAGGAGGAGGGTTGGGACCTCCATCACCACCTCGAAGCCGAGCGTCTGGGTATAGAAAGTCTTCGACCGCGCGATGTTCGTCACCCGAAGGGCGATGTGGTTTAGCCCGCTCACATTTAATGTCATGCGACTCTCCTCCTCCACAACACTTCCTACAATATGTCGCGCCGGTCGCCGGTCGCCGGTTACCCTGTACCACAAGTGGCATAAGGCGACCGGCGACGACGCGGCCTCCCGGCCGATCAGGAGCCGATCAGGGGGCCGGCCACGGCAAGGACCTGAGCCTTGGTGAAGCCGGTGTCGAAGGGGCCGCTGGTGGGGGCCTTCCCGTTCTGGTAGCGGATGGCGCCCGCGTGGCGCGCCTCCACCGTCACGATGGTGGCCGCCGTCAGCAGGATGGAGGGGGTCATGATGTTGCCCGCCTGGCCCAGGTAGGCGTGCACGCCGGTGTCCTCCAGCGCCTCGCTCAGGCCGAGGAAGGCGGATTGCGTCTGGAACACGCCGGCGGGGAAGTTGTAGTGGGGGGCACGCCCGACAGGGGGGGCGGCGCTAGCGCCCTTGACGGCGGCGGTCAGGGCCACGGTGTGGGTGATCTCATCGCCGCGCAGGGTCCGGGCCAGCCGGCGGACATTGCCCTGCGTGAAGGGGACGTGGAGCAGTGCTTGCTCGTAGAAGGTGCGCTCCAGCCACTCCAGGGTCAAGGCAAAGTTGAGGATGTCGATGTCGCCCTGGGGGACGGCGCTGGGGCCATGGGCCGTGCTGGCCAGGGCGGCGGCGGGGCCGACGGCGGCGGCGGCGAGGCCGGCGCTGGCGGCCATCAGGCCCTTGAGGAACTGCTGACGCTTGCGGGGGGTGGCGAGCGCCTGCTCGCAGATCTCCAGATTGTCCCACTCCGGGATACGGGGCATCGCGACGATCGTCTCCATGCTGCCTGGTCTCCTTAGCCCGCGCGCGGCGCGGATCGCGGTCATGGCCGCGACGCTATCGGTGCGCCGCGGGGCGGGACGGACGACTGACCGGGATCGTCCATCACCGGTAGTACGTCCGGCGGATCTTTATGGATCAATGGCGATCAGTGTATTGGTGGATTAGTAATAGCCCTCCAATAGATTAGAGCATTATGGGGTAGAACAGGACATCCTCACGTGGCGTTCGATGTCATAGATGAAGGCGCAATACTGGACGCGCACGTGGCAGCGCTCGCTAGAGAAGGGCCCCTACCCTGCCGCGGCACGCCTCTTGCGATATATCACGATAGGTCACGATATATCTTTATCTGACCTTGATAAAGGGAACAGGAGACATTCCATGGCGAGTACATCGGACAACCAGGGCCGCATCGGAGGCGGCGGACGGGCCGCGGCCGGCGCGATCGAGATGGGGACGGCCCCCGTCGAGACCGTGGGCTATGACCGCGAAGTGCGTGAGACGACGCGCAACGTCTCACAGGTGATGAATCTGCCGACCGACCGCGTGCGCTGGGGACCCATCTGGGCCGGCCTGCTGGCCGCCTTCTTCGCGCTGCTGGTGCTGAGCCTGCTGGGCGTGGCCATCGGCGCGACGACCGTCAACGCGGGCGCGGCCGTCCAGGGCAACGCCAACGCCAACTCCGGGGCCGGGGCATTCTCCGCCATCTGGGCGGGGATCGCCGCGATCCTGTCCTTCCTGATCGGCGGCTATGTCGCGGGGCGCACCGCCGCCGTGCACGAGCGCGGCTGGGCGGCGCTCAACGGCGCGCTGGTCTTCCTGCTGGCGCTGCCCATCCTATTGTGGCTGGCCAGCCAGGGCCTGGGCGCGATCATCGGCAACGCCAGCAACATCGCGGGGGGCCTGGGCATCAACCTGGGCCAACTCGGCAACTCGGCGAGTGGGGCGGCCCGCAACGTCACGCCGGGGCAGGCGCAGCAAGAGGCGGACACGGCGCGCAACACGGCGGTGGGCACCCTGATCGGGCTGCTGCTTGGCTGCGCCGCGGGCGCGCTGGGCGGCACCCTCGGTATGCGCCGCGCGGCGGCCGGGACCCGGACGGCGGGCATCGCCCAGAGCTAGTAGGGCGTCCGGCCCGGTTCTGACCCTTGGGTGGGTTGTACCCCCTTTCTAGGCCCTGACGTTGGAGTCAGACGATGTAGGCCCCGTGTGACGGGTGCGGCCTTGTGTCGCGCCCGTCACACGGGGCCTATCAGCACGGCGGGATGCTGAACACGTGGCCGGAGGTTGCGGGGCGTTACCAACCCAGGCACCTTGAGGAGGGTGACAGAAGTGAGCTGGAAGAGCGGCGGAGCGCAAGACATCAGATTGGGATAGGGAGGCGGAGATGAGCCAGACCGCGAGTCCTGTCGTCCGCGAGGCGTCGGCATACGCGCTCGGCGCCGGGCCGGTTGGCGCGCTTCTGCTCCACGGCTTCTCAGGGACGCCGGGGGAGATGCGCCCGCTGGCCGACTATCTGCTGGCGCGGGGAGTGGCCGTTGAGGCGCCGCTGCTGGCGGGGCACGGCGGCGCCCAGGAGCAGCTTGCCACCGCCACGTGGCGGGATTGGACCGACTCGGCGCGGGCCGGGTTGGACCGGCTGCGCGCGCGCTGCTCCGTGGTCATCGTGGTGGGGTTCTCCATGGGCGGCGCTATCGGCCTCTACCTGGCCGCGCGCACCCCCATCGACGGGCTAGCCTGCGTCTCCACGCCGACCACGGTCGGCGGCCCGCTGGCCGTGCTGTTGCCGGCCGCGCGCAAGGTGATGCCCTTCGTGTACCCGCTGCGCCTGCGCTCGATCGACCTGCGCAAGCCGGAGGTCGTGGCGCGCCTGCGCGAGTACATCCCCGACCTGGTGGTCGACTCCAACGACCCCGCGCAGATCGCACGGGTGCGGCGCAGCATCAAGGTCTCGGTGCAGGCGGTGTACGAGTTGAGCATCTTGCTGCGCGTGACGCGCGCGTCGATATCACGCGTGACCGTCCCCACGTTGCTGCTACAGGCGCGGCGCGACGAGCAAGTGTCGCGCGCCAGCATCGACTACATCTACGACTGGCTCGGCGCCGTGGACAAGGCGCGCCGGCTCGACTTCGACCGCTCGGGCCACATGCTGCTCAACGGCCCCCAGAAAGAAGACGCCTTCGCCGACATCGCGCGCTTCGTGGAGCGCGTCGGTGCCGCGGCCATGGCTGTCCGCCGGCCGCTCTAGCGCGACAGGCGCCTTCCTACGGACCAGTTGGTCGCGCGCTTCTCTCCTGCCCCCGCGCTTCTCTCTCCTGCCCCCGCGCCTCTCTCTCCTGCCCCCGCGCCTCTCTCACCAACCACCAGCCGCCGCGCCATCTCCACGGTCTCCGGGTGCGCACCAGTTTTTCGCGCCGGCCGCGTCATATTTACTGGCAGTGGAGCGAGCCACCGCGGTCCCAGGAGAAACGCTTCCGTCCGACAACACGGAAAAGTGGCGCGTATCCGCGGTCTCCATGGACCTTGACACCTCGCATCACGAGGCATATAATTGCGAGGTATGAACAGTACCGAAATGCTCAAGGGCCATCTGGACCTGCTGCTCCTGGCCACGCTCCGTACTGGGCCGGCGCATGGCTACGCTATCATCGAGGACGTGCGACGGCGCAGTCTCGGCACGTTCGACTTGCCCGAGGGCACGGTCTATCCCGCCTTGCATCGCCTCGAGCAGGCAGGGCTACTAGCGAGCCGCTGGTCGAGCGAGGCAGGGCGGCGTCGTCGCGTGTATGACCTGACGGCCCGCGGCCGCACAGCCCTGAACGAGCGGCAAGCGGAGTGGGGTCGGTTCGCGCACGGTATCCGTGCGCTCTTGGAGGGAACGCCATGACCACGGGCACAGGCACGGGCCAGCACGGAACCATCAGTACTTATCTCGACGCGCTTCGGGGCGAGTTGCGCGCGACTGCGCGCCCGCGGACGCGCATCCTGCATGAAGTGGCCGACCACCTGGCCGAGGCCGCGCAACGGGAGCGGGAGCGCGGCGCGGTGCCCGAGGAGGCGGCGCGGCGCGCCGTCGCCCGCTTCGGCGCGCCGCACGAGGTCGCCCGCCAGTTCGCCCCGGTGCTTGCTGCGAGCAGGGCGCGCGCGGTCGGTCGGGCGCAAGTCGTGGCCCTCGCGGCCGTCCTCGGCGCGATGCTCGTGCGCGACCCCTTCGTGCCCACAGCCGCGCGGTCGGATGGGACGGCGCCGCTCATGCTGTCGCTGGCCTCCGTTGGCGCAACGTGGGCGTTCGTGTGCGCATCGGCGCTGGGTCTGTGGACGCTCTGGCGGAGCCGGCAGGCGCGCCGTGACCCGCTCCTGCCGTTTAGCGCGGCCCGCGCGATCCTCACCGCGGCGACCCTCTCTCGCGCGGCCCTCGTGGTGAGCGTGGGCGCGGATACCCTGGCCTCGGTCCAATGGGCGGCCGCCGGCCACGAGACGCAGACCCTCTCTATCCGCCTCATCTCCGTCATCATCCAATGCGCTGCCTGCGGCGTGGGCTTCCGCCTTGTCCACCGGGCCAGAGCCGATGTCGCCGCACTGGCGGCGGTCGGATCGTCCAACGGATCCAACGGGACCTGACACGCCCCCGCCATCCCTCGATACGACGGTGCGCCGTCATCCTTACCCCTACCTTCCGCCTACCCTTCCGCTCCCGCGCCGCTGGCTGCCGACGGCGCGGAGGCCCCACCATCTTGCGCCACCGTGGGCAGCGCCATCATCAAGAGGGGCCTTATTCACAAGGTGTCTCGTGACCGTGACGGAGGAGAGCCTATGGCTACCGTTTGATCGCCCCTGTCCGCTGTGTCCGCTGTACACCGCCCACCCCCTTGGAGGGCACGATCGCGCCATTATTGGGTATTGGTCAGAAGAACAAAGATTAGGAGGTATCCATCATGGCAGACAGCCTTATCCACCGCCGCGGTATGCTCAAAGGTATCGGCGCGCTGAGCGTCGGCGGCGCGCTCGCCGCGCTTGACGGTCCCGCCCGAGCCGTTCAGGCAGCTCCGACGCCTGCGTCGGATCATACGATAGAGGGCGTCTGGCTGGGTCCCATCACGTTCGCCGGGTCCCCCTCCTTTCAGGCGCTGTTCACCTTCATCAAGGGAGGCGCGATGATCGAGACCGACCAGCTTGCCGAGGGGTCGCGGCTAAAGATAACGCCCGCGATGGGCGTCTGGGCCGCCGCGGGCAGCCACGCGGTCCGCTTTCGGTTCGTGGACTTCCACTTCGACGGCAAGGGTACGCCGATAGGGTCCGGGCATGGGGTTGGCACGCTGACACTCGGCGCCGATGGCAACACTTACAGTGGCGCCGGCGCGGTTACGAACAAAGACCTTGGCGGCAAAGTCGTGGTCGTGCTTCCCTTCACTACGCATGGCGCTCGCGTCAGGCTCGACGGCAACGACTGATCGGCCAAGGGCCGGGGGTCAGCCGGCGAAGGCGGCGACGGGCAGGGCGAAGAAGAGAATGGCGGCCATGATGTAGAGGGCGAGGAGTTGCGCCCCCTCGAGCCAGTTGCTCTCGCCGTCCTGCCCGATATAGGCGAACATGACGACGAGCAGTGCGAGGATGGCGATCTCGACCGGGCTGAACACCAGGGTCATGGGGTGCGCAAACAGACTGTAGAGCACGATGACGGGCGCCACGAACGTGGCGATCTGCACCGAGGAGGCCGAGGCGATGCCAAGCGCGAGGTCGAGGCCCGAGTCGCCGCCCGGCGCGTCCTCGGGCCGGCCGGCCCGCGCGCGGGCAAAGCGGATGGCGGCGTAGGCCTCGGCCACGTTGCCGGCGTTGGCCACGATCACGATGCCCACGAACACATCGGTCCAGCCGAGCACCTGCGTCACCGATGTCACCGTGTCGGTCAGCGTATTGGTGATCGGGACGAGCGCGACCGTCGCGCCGACGAGGGCGGCCACGCCCAGCCACACGGGCCACCCGGTCGCCTCCCGGTCGCGCCCCTCCTCGACGACGGTATGGGCCTCGCGCCCCTCGGGTCTCGGCGCGGCGCGGCGGCCAAACGTCTCGATGCCGAAGATGCCGAAGGCCACGTAGGCGGCGTAGATCAGCAGCAGCACGACGGCGATGCCCACGCTGATGCCCTGGATGGTTTGCGCGGAGGCGTGGCCGCCGAGCGTCGCGCCCAGGGAGGGGAAGAGCACCGCGGCGAGGGTCAGCATCATCAGCACGCTGTGGTGGCCGGCCTCGTCGCGCTTGAAGCGCGGGCGGCCGTAGGTCAGGCCGGCGACGACGTAGCAGACGCCCATGATGAGGG
>JAABUX010004884.1_pt1 | contig 16742 bp, 17 predicted proteins | sample 5561851 | NCBI WGS metagenome assembly JAABUX01 (sample SAMN10711883, study PRJNA513361) | rock metagenome | isolation source: Antarctica rocks | place: Antarctica: Victoria Land, Richard Nunatak red sandstone | collected 2016-01-03 | reverse complement strand
CGCCCGGCGCGTATCGATCTACCTGCACGGCCACCGGTGGAGAACCTTTAGCGCCGTCGTCGGCAAACCCTCGTCCCCAACCCCGACCGGCAACTTCTTCGTCCAGGAAACCGTGATCCTGCCCGCCACCGCGGCCGGCGGCCCGTTCGCGCTGGCGCTCAGCGCACGCTCAAACGTGTACACCGAATTCGACGGCGGACCGGGCCAGATCGCGATCCACGGACGCGACCTGCTCGGCGGCACGCTCGGCCAAGCCCAATCGCACGGCTGCGTGCGCCTGGCCACCGCAGCGATCAGCTGGCTCGCCGCCCGCATCGGACCGGGAGTACCCGTAACCATCTACCGATAGCCAAGCTCGGCGCTGTTGACCGCGCCGCGCAGGCCCGGCCTGAGGACGCGCCAGCCGCGCGCCGCGATCTTCGCGGCGCGACGGTCGCGTGAACAAAGCAACTCTCCAGAAATGAAACTCTCGTCTCAGTCGCCTGTAGACCCCGGTGCGGCTGAGCTGCGCGGGTTTGTGGCCGATGGCTGGCAAAGGCGACGGGCAGCCTCGAGCGCGTCGAAGGTGGCTGTCTGGTGCGGAGCCGGCACCGCGCTGGCCGGAGCGGTGGTGTTCGTTCTCGGGTGGGCGTGCGACGTGAAAGCGGTGCGGGCACCCTTGCCCGGACCGGTCTCGATGAAGGCTGGGACCGCCGGCATGTTCGTCCTCTGCGGCACCGGCGTGGTGCTGCTCGCGGGCAATAGGAAGGGGAAGCAGATCGGGCGTCTGTGCGCCGCTGCGTGCTTGCCGATTGCGCTGGCGTTCCTGTCGCAGTACATCGTCGGCTGGAATCTGGGTATCGACGAGTTTTCCTTCCGTGACGCCGTCGCGCGGGCGGCGCACATCGCCTATCCCGGTCGGCCTGGGCTCACGACCGCGGTCTGTTTCGTGCTGATCTGCGTGTCGCTGCTGGGCATCAAACGGCGCCGGCGTCTTGAAGGGGCGTTGATGGCGCCGATCCTAGGGGTGACCGGATTGTCCGTCGTCGGCTTTGCGTACTCGATCCCTGTCTTCTACGGCGAGACGTCGATCGCGAAGATCGCCCTCAATACCGGCATCGTCTTCCTCATCCTTGCCGTCGGGGTCATCTGCGTCCGGCCCGGTGGCGGGATGCAGAGGATGCTCAGCACGACTGACCCGGGCGGGGTGATGGCCCGCCGGCTGCTGCCGCTCGCCGTCGTGGTGCCTCTCGCGCTCGGATGGCTACAGCTCGTCGGCCAGCGCGCCGGGGTCTATGGCCTGCCCGTCGGCGCCTGGCTGCTGACCACGGCCACGATCGCGTGCCTACTCGCCGTGATCGCCTCGGGCGCACGCTCGCTCAGCCGCGCCGATCGTCACCGTCGCCGCCTGGAGGCCGAACTCCACCGCCTCGCCGGCGAGGACGAGCTCACCGGACTGCCCAATCGGCGTCGCTTCGCCGAGAACCTGCGCCGCGACCTGGCGCTGGCGTCGCGCCACCACATCCCTGGCGCGCTGCTAATGATCGACCTCGACCGGTTCAAAGCCATCAACGACGAGCACGGACACGCCGCCGGCGACGCGTTACTGAAAGCCACGTCTGATGCGCTGCGCCAAGGCTTGCGCGACACCGACCTCCGCGGCCGGTTAGGCGGCGACGAGTTCGTCGCCTACCTAGCCCACGCCGACCCACCAGCGGCCAGGCGGGTCGCAGAAGGTGTACTCGCCCTGATTTGCACAACCAGCGCCGCGCTCGGCCCCGGCATGCAAACCACCGCCAGCATCGGCATCGCCACCGACTACACCCCGGCCTCTGACCCAGGAGCGATGCTCGACGCGGCCGACAGCGCGATGTACCGCGCCAAACGAAACGGCGGAAACCGCGTCGCCGTCTGGGAGACGGCGCCTTCCCACGAGACAAAGCTCCCCGACAATGACCGTCACACGAAGCTCAAGCCAGCAGCTCAGCGCGCCGATGACGCGATCAAATCACGCGCCGCGGCCAGCGAGTCGCGGGGCATTCCCGGACGTGTCAAGAGAGCTGCCGCCTTCGTCCGTCACGCTTCCACGTAGCCGAGCCCGTCAGATGCCAGAAACGCGACTGGGGCGTCTCATACCGGCGTTTGCGTGCCGATTTTCCCTGGCTGCGGCCTCGGGCTTGCTGAGGACAGGGGGAGCTGATACCGGAGAGAAAGGCAGTTCCCTGATCCGTTGAAGGCGTTGGGTCTGAAACTCCGTTTTACGGACCCGAGGAATACTCGGACCGGCGATAGATCCTGGCCAGCGAGCCATCCGGCGCCGCGGTTAATCTGACCCGAAATGGCAGCTTTTAGGGATAGGCGCCGCTCGTGACTGAGCTGCAGCTCGAGCTCGCCGCCGGTGACGAGGGCGTCGACGACGTCGAGGTTCTCGACGCGGTCGTCGTGGGGGAGAGGGGAGATGACGTCACGCCGATCGCCGCGGTGGTGCTCGAGCCGCTGGCCTTGGACGGGCGCAACCTGTTTGGAGAGGCAGAGCGGATCGCCGCCCGGGCGGCGTCGGCGGGGACGCGGCGGCAGTACGGGTCGATCTACCGGACGTTCTTGGACTGGTTGCGCGAGCAGCTGGGCCATCCGCCGGTGGTCGGCGATCTCGACGCGGATGTGATCGCGGCCTACGGTCGCCATCTGGCGAGGGTCGGCGGGCGGGGGGGAAGACCGGCAGCGCCGGCGACCGCGCGTGTGTATCTGTCCATGCTGCGGGCGCTGGCTCACCAGCTCGGCCGCGATGACCAAGCCGCCAACGTCCGCGTGCCCCGCTACGAGCCCGGGCCGCCCGAGACCCTGACCGACACCGACTACGCCAACCTCCTTCGGGTCCCTGACCGCCGGTCGCTGGCCGGCAAACACGACTACGCGCTGCTGCGCGTCCTGGGAGACTGCGGATTGAGATCGGCGGAGCTGCGGGGCCTGCGTGCCCAGGACCTCCGTCGTCCTCGGTCTAACGCCCGGCACTTTCGGCTATTCGTGCGTGGTAAGGGTGGCCGCGCGCGTGAGGTCCCCGTCCCCGAAGCCGTCCAGCAGGCGATCGACGTCTGGGTCAAGGTCCACCCGCTGGCCCGCGGGATTGGGCTACGTGATGAGCATCCCCTGTTTGTCCGCTTGGGCCGCCATGCTCACGAGGAGCCTGTGTCGCTGTCGGCTGAGGCCGTCTACCGCTTGGTCCACCGCGATTGCCTGGCGGCTGGCGTACCAGACCGGCTCGCGCACCCGCACGCGCTGCGCGCCTACTGGGCCACCCACTGCCTCGAGGCCGGCGTCTCGGTGCACGAGGTCTCCGCTCGCCTGGGGCACGTCGACCTGCGCACCACCGCGCGCTACGCCGCGACCCGACCGGAGCGCATCGATGAGATCGCTGACGTGCTCGACCGCCATCACCAGGCCACCCGCCGAGCAGGCAGAACCTAGCGGCCGCCGGTGGAGCCCGGCTATCTGTAGTTTCTGAAGACGTTGTTCATCCGGGCCTCCTTGGAGGCTGAGTGGTGTCGAAGCCCCTCAGTCCAAGGAGGACACCGGATGAAGTTGCACGCTGGTGCTCTGAAGGGTGGTTTCTCTCGAAGGCTTGAGTCTCCGGGCGGAATCAGCTTCGGACGCCGATCACATCGGCCCCGATGACTCCGACCGGAGACGGTGGCATCCTTTCTCGTTTCCGGAGTATCAGACCGAGGCCTTCGTGCATCTTCAGGAGCGCATCAACAATTTGATGGCGGCTACCGTCATCGGTAACGGGATCGAGCAAGACCTCCTTCGCGCCCGCGTGATCACTGTCGGGACCGCTTTGACTGCGACCGGCGGAACGAGCGCGCCTCCGCTGGTAATCCTGGAGACTCGTCGGTCGGCGTTTTTCAAGCGGTTCCGTGATCAATGATCAGCGCCCCAACGTCTGTAGCCACTATGGCCACGATCCCATGGATGTACCGCTGAACGAGGTAGCCGCATGGAGGCTCGCGTTCGCGATGGGTGACCCGTGGCGGCAGCTACTTCCGACCGCGGTGTTCCGCAAGATCAACGAAGCTGGCGGCGCCTTGATTAACGACCGAAAGGCCAAGGCAGACCTCCGGGTGTTCTCAGAGGCTGACTCGCAGGTCTCGGCTGCGGGCTTCTGGGACGCCCTCATCGGACAGCAGGACCGGAACCAGCAGAACTTCCGGTACGACCGGCCGACCCGGACCCTGGGCCTGATCGATCATGGCTTCTCGTTCGCTCGTTCTGGCGACGTGTGCACCTCAACTATCTTCTTGACCTCCCGCTACGCGACGTCTCACGAGATCACCGACGAGGAATACGCCGCGCTAGAGGAGCGCTAGAGGCGCTCTTGGCTAACGATCTCCACGGCCTTCGAGGCTTCGTCGCTACCAATCGGGCCGATGCCCTGGAAAGGCGGGCGCAGAATATGGTTCAGACGAGGAGGTTGCCCGCCCCGGGAGTTTTCTAGTTGAGCCGACAGAAAACTTGTGCTGTTAGCAACTTAACCCATCAACTTATGTTTTTCGGGTAGGTTCCGAACTAAAGGAAGAACGTAGGTGGCCAGCACGGGCATCAGCAAAGGAGCCACGATGGTGGATGTCGAGATCCGCAGACCGTACTTTGACGAGGAATCGCAGGGGATCGAATGGCAGCTTCGCGCCATCGTGCGCGCAACCACAGACGGCGTCAAGGTTTCGGCTGTTTCGGATGATTTCTCGTCCCTAGTCGACGAGCCCGTCTTGGAAGCGTCGACCGGAGAGTTGGTCGCCCCCTCTACTGAGCCTGAACGTTGGGCGCGGAGCCTGCCTGACGCCTACCGCGCCGGTGATCTGGTGGCCGTTGTCGTCCGTGACGACGAGCCGTCCGAGATCGACGCGCTCGGTGACATCGATGAGCCCGTGATCCCCGAGCCTCCGCAGCCGGAATTCACCGACGATCAGGAGACGAGGGCAGACGAGGTGACGACGGTCTCCTGACTCCGAACAATGCCGCGTACGACCAGCAGCGGAGTCGCGTCCAAAACGGTTGGCCACGCGTTGCGACGTGCCAGGCGCGAGGTGGGCGTGACCCAGATCGAACTCGCTGCCCGACTCGACGTTTCAGCACCTTACGTCTCGGGGGTCGAGAACGGACGGGCCAACGCAACGGTGGGGCAGCTGTCCTCGATCGCGGATGCGCTCGGGGTCATCCTCGCCATCGAGTTCCGAGTGCCGGAGCCGATCGTCGAGCCCGTGATTCCCGAGCCGCCGGTACCGCTACCTGTCAGATAGCTCATGGTTGCCATAAGCGGCCTTCAGAAAATCAGCGATTTGCAGGAGAAAGCTACATAATGACCATTATCGAGCGTCGAAATCGCGCGCTCCTTGACGTCGACGCGGAGGTCCTCGGTGGTCCGGCGGCCATCAGTACCGGGAAGGCCGCTTCTCGGTACTTAATTCGAGAGCTTCCGCGAAACACCTACACGGGTGTCGAGTCCCGCTCAGATATCAGTGACGCCCCTTCAAGGAGTCTTCAGACCGCGAGCGGCGGCAGCACGCGCAAGGCGCTGATCGCGAGTCGCAACGGCGTCGGCACCCGTCACAGCGGCGGCGTGCAGCACGCAGCAGTCCGGCATCCGTAGCCCAGTCTCGGCCCGCAGCCCTGCCAGCCTGGCGGCGGCGCCGCGCTCGATTCCGATCTCGCTGATCTCAAGCGCGGCGATCGCAGCAAGCTGCTCGTCGAGCCGGCCCGCGCGCGTGGCCCCGACGAGCACCTCCGCGAGCGTGAGCGTGCTGGCGGCCAGCGCCTCGGCGCCGGCCAGGATCATCCGAGCGGCTTCGGTGTGCGGATCGGTGTCGTCAAGGTGCGCGAGCAGCACGCTCGCGTCGAGCACGGTCAGGCCGGCCACTCGTCGCGCAAGCGCTCGAGGTAGCCGGGACCATAGAGGCCGCGGAACTGTCCATGGGTGCGCTTCACCGCCGCTCGCCGACGTGAGCGCTGGTGCTCTCGCTCGTCGCTGATCGCCTGCTCCCCGGCCTCCACGAGCCTCAGCAGCAAGCGAGAGCGAGCACCGGCGTCCTCAGGCCAGCGGCGTGCCGCCACGTCGAGCGCGGAGGCGAGCGCGTCGGTCTCGGTCAGCGTGTGGCGTGGCCTGGTCGTCGGCACAAACCCAGTGTAGCACCTAGGCTTGGGTGCAGTACCATCTAGGCCCCCCCAACCGGGCCGCTCGCGGTGGGGGCGATCGCCCCCGAGGTAGATCCGGTCATCCACCCCCGTAGAACACAGCTCCTCGGTGGTTGAACAGAACCTTCGGAGTGTGGCTTGGCTTGTCCGCCGTCAAGCAGAAGACGGCCCCGCCGGGCGGCGTGATCGAGACTCGTAGGGGCTGTGGGCTGATCGCCGCGTGGCGGTGCGGTGCTGTGCCCGGCGGTAGGGCGAGAGTCCGGTTCATCGGCTTGACAGCCCGTCGGCGCCGGCGTCGTCTCTCGGCCATGTTCACCCCGACCGACAGAGGTTTTCCAATGAGCAAAACAACCCAGGCCGCCGCCACCCAGCCCGCCCGCGCGCAGATCCCGGGCGTCGCGAGCCTCAACACCGACCCCGAGCGTCTCGCGCGAATGTGGGCGATGACCCCCGCCCAGCGTCGCCACGCCGCGCAGACCGGCCGTCTGACCCTCGGCGAGATGCTCGCCTGGGCGCGACGCGCCCCGAAGGAAATCCCCGTGGTCGACGGCGACTGGTTCTTCATCACCGCGCTGCCGAGTAGACGACGCCGCCGCCATGCCCGCACCTGAGCAACTCACCCTGGCCGTCTACGAGTCAATCACCGTGCAGCTGACCCGCGACGTGCTGCTGCGCGGCGCCGACGATCTACCGCGCCTCCAAGCTGGCCGGGGAGGGGCCGATCGCTGCGGGGGACGTCGCCGAGATCAATCTTTGGGCGAGGCGGCCGCCGCTGGCGCCGGCGGTCACCGAGGACCGGCACGTGGCGTGGACGGCTGACCGGCCGGTCGAGGCGGCGCTGGCGACGATCGCCCGCGATGCGATCGACCTGGTCTGCGGCCCGCTGGCCGGGCGGGTGCGCGAGTGCGCCGCCGATGACTGCGCCTTGCTTCGTCGACACATCGCGGCCGGGCCGGCGGCGGTGGCATTGACGTTCGCCGCCAGCAAGATCAACCTGCACCAAGTCGGCCACGAGTTCGAGCCGAAGGCCGCCGCACCCACCCCAGGGAGCGCCGACCTCTGCCTGATCAGCGTCGATTGCCTCGATACAGTCCTCGCGCACCTAACCGAGTGTGGCGTCTCCGTCGAGGAAGGGCCCGTGCAGCGCACGGGGGCCATTGGCTCCATCACGAGCGTGTACTTCCGCGACCCCGACGGAAACCTTGTCGAGATCAGCAACTACGGACAGCCGGAAGGAGCGACTGTGCCCCGCTGAGCGATCCGCTACCGGAATGCACTGAGGACGATCCAGCCGAGGACCAACAACAGTTAGGCGTGCGCCGGTGTCGGATCGGCGGCGCCTGCCCGCCACTCCCGCTCGATCTGTCGCATGAGCGGGGGGTACACGATCAGATGCCGGAACGGCTTGATCGCGGCCATGTAGGCGTTCCCGAGCAGGCCGTTTGGCTTCACGTAGACGGCCATCTCGCCGCGGTAGCCCCCGTCTGGTCCGGGGACCCAGCCGATGTGCATGACCCCGTGCACAGTGCGGTTGACGATCTCCGCAGCCCACTCGTCGTTGAGTAGGTACAGCGAGCTGAAGGGCGCCATGTCGAAGTCCGGGCCGGATGGGCCCTCGCGCAGATCGGGCGGCAACCGGTCGCGGAGCGTCGGTCGCTGCGAGTTGTGGCCGCCGTCTGGTCCGTCCCAACCGAGCAGCTCCCCGACCTTCCAGCGAATCGCCCACAGCGTCCGGGCCGCGCGGGAGGCGCTCTCCGCCGGGTCCCCCGAGGCCATCTGCTGCACCAGGCGAGGGAAGTCCTCGCGGCCGCCGGGTGTCGGCAGCGCCCACACGTCCTCGAGTCGGAAGTCGCGAATCAGCTCGCGGATGCGCCAGGGACGAGAGGTGTGTGCGCTGCTCGGGAGTCTCATGACTGAACCTCGATCTGTACGGTGCCGTATGCGGGGAGCCTACCAGAAGTGTGTACGGTGCCGTATAGAAGCGGTCGACGCGAACGGAGGCAAGTCATGGCGGTGGCTCGCACGCCTCGCCACACGTGGATCGAGGAGGGGTTGCGGGCGCTGTCCGCCGGCGGCCCGGACGCGGTTCGGATCGAGGCGCTGGCGCGCGCGCTGGGCGTCAGCAAAGGCGGCTTCTACGGGTACTTCGACGACCGGCGCGCGCTGCTGGACGAGATGCTCGACACGTGGGAGCGCAGGAGCACCGACGAGGTGATCGAGCGCGTCGAGCGCGAGGGCGGCGACGCCATGGCCAAGGCTCGGCGGGCGGGCGCGCTCACCTTCTCCAGCGAGCTGCTGCCGATCGATCTCGCGGTCCGCGACTGGTCCCGGCGCGAGCCGGCGGTCGCCGAGCGCCTACGACGCGTCGACAACCGGCGAATGGAGTACCTGCGCTCGCAGTTGGCCACCGTCAGCGCCGACGAGGACGAGCTCGAGGCCCGGTCCTTGACCGCCTTCTCCGTGGCGATCGCTGACCACTTCATCGCCGCCGATCACGGCCCGCGCAGCCGCGCCGACGTGCGGGAGCTGATCGCGAGACGGCTCTTTGCCCAGTAGGCCGGATTCCACCGGCGTCCGATGTTCGTCTGGGGAACGACGATCGACACACCAGGGGAACCGTCCCGGGTCAGGGCGCCGTGCTCGCCTTGTTGCCGCGCACATCAGCCGAGCGGCGTCTCGCTGTCGCCGTCTCGATGACCGCCGGGATCTGTGAGGAGGTGTTGTACCGGGGCCTGCTGATCGCCTTGGCGGTCGATCTGCTCGGCCTCTCAGTCTTGGGGGCTGCGATCCTTGCAGTTGCCATTTTCGCCGTCGCTCACGTCTACCAGGGCTTGAGCGGGATGCTCGGGACTGGCCTGCTCGGAGCAGTCCTGGCAGCTCTGTACGTGACCACAGGGAGTCTGCTGCTCCCAATCATCGTCCACGCCCTCATCGACCTCCGCGGCCTGGTGCTGGTGCCGTCGGTTGAGCACTCGTCATGACCTACGAGCGGTCTGATCGACGACTCAACGCGCCCCCCGACCACCCGTTGACGAGCGGCTCGCGCGACACCAAGATGCGCGTCACCGCAATTGCCCTAGCTCCCGACTCTCCCAGAGGGCAGACGGTCCGGGTTGAGGAACGTCATGCGGCGAGACTTCGCCGGGGCGGACGGCCCAGCGATGGCTGGCGCGTTCGTCACCGATTGGGGATCCTCAGGTGGGACGGGCAGCGCGCTCCACGGCTGTCGCCCGCCGCGCCCGCCTCGCCTACTTCTGATCGTCGACCGCGACTTCCCACAATTGGGGGCTCTGGGCCGAGGCGCTGGCCGTTTCGGCCAGCGCCTGCCGCGCCTCGGCACCGAGATCACCGCTCGCGTTGACGCCGTCCTCACTCTCCCAGAAGGAAATCCCAAGAGTCTTGCCGTTCTCTCGGTTGACGAGCAGCGTGAAGCCCTTGTATCCCGAAATCTCGCGGAAGCGTGGGATCACCCCGTCCTCAAACTGGCTAACCGCGTCGTCGACCTTGTCCGGGGACATCTCGAACACTACGGAGCGTGCGTTCATCTCTACCTTCCTCTCATGCGCGCGCGGTCTGATTGGGCTGCGTGGATCGGCGTCGGTTTGCTCTATCCGTACGACAACTACCGTATGTACGGTATCCATCGTACAATTGGCTGCGGCTTCGGGAGTCACCCAGGCGCGAGGTGCCGTCGCATCATGCCGTCGCCGCGACCGTCGAGCGCGGCTTTTTGGTGGATCTGCTGCGGCCACGGCTCTCGGCGTCCCGACAGCGGATCGGCTGCCGGGACGGCTGACCCTCTCTGTCAAGGTCCGGTGAGACGCTCCATCGAGGAATCTATAAACCTTGAGGGCGAGAACGGAGAACGCCGGGATGTTGGAGACGAGCACGAATGGAGCTGCAGGTGCGGTTGATGCTGCCGCTCTTTCGCACTGCGCGCATAGGGCGACCGATCATCGTCTTGGCGTCCCTCGCAGCTCTTGCGCACCGAGACGAGCGCGCCACGATCAGAACACAACGGGTTTACAGGTGCGCCACACGCGATGACGTCATCGTCATGAAGATTGGCTCCTCCAGAACTCTCTGAAGGAGAAACATGCGATCTAAGCTGTTGCTGTTGCTGGGAGCCGGGCTGGCCATTTGCGTTGCCGCGGCTCCGTCTCTCGCGCTCGCCGATCACGGGAGCGGTGATCATGGACGACACGGGAAGGCCTCTAAGCACGTCTTGCTGATCAGCGTCGACGGGCTGCATGCATCGGACCTGCGGAAGTGGACCGCCGCTTACCCGAACTCGACCCTGGCCAAGCTGTCGGCTCGGGGTACGACCTACAACAATGCCCTCACGACGCTGCCGTCGGACTCGTCTCCGGGCATGACCGCGCTGGCGACCGGGGGAACGCCCAAGACCACGGGCATCTACTACGACGATTCGTACGACCGGTCGCTGTACGCGCCCCAGAACAAGACCTGCTCGGGCCCGGCGGGCAGCGAGACGTTCTACGCCGAGCCGGTCGACTATGACCAGACCAAGCTCAACGGCGGCGTCAGCGCGCACAACGGCGCGTCGGTTGATCCCAACCACGTGCCGCGCCGTAAGACCGCGACCGGGTGCGAGCCCGTTCTCCCGAACCAGTTCCTGCGCGTGAACACGATCTTCGACGTGATCCATAACGCGGGTCTGCGCACGGCCTGGTCGGATAAGCATCCGTCCTACCAGATGCTGAACGGACCGCAGCCGAACGCGATCGACGATCTGTACACGTCGGAGATCAACTCGATCGCCGACCCGTCGATCCCGGGCCCCTCAGGCGGCGATTGGACGAGCAGCGAGCCGCGGGTGGTGGCCTACGACAGCCTCAAGGTCAAGGCGGTCGTCGACGAGATCAACGGCCAATCGTCCTACTGCGTCGACGAGCCCGGCAAGTGCTCCTCGCCCGGAACGCCGGCGATCATGGGGATGAACTTCCAGGCGGTCAGCGTTGGCGAGAAGCTGCCGGACCCCAACTCGCCGGTCTCGCCGCTGGACGGCCTTCCGTACATCGGTGGAGAGGCGGCTCCCGGCTCGAGTCATCCATTCAACGCGAACCTGCAGAACGGTCTGCAGTTCGTCGACGACGCGCTGGGCCAGATGGTGCAGGCTCTGCGCAACCGGGGCCTGCTGGACTCGACCGAGATCATCATCACCGCCAAGCATGGGCAGTCACCGGTCAACCCGAACAAGCTGACGCGGGCCAATCCGGATGACTTCAACGCGGTCGTCAAGAGCTCGACCGGAGCTCAGTTCCCTGACCCGACCACTGGCCTCAATCAGCAGGCCTCCACGACAACTGACGACGTCGGAATCATCTGGCTCTCGACGCCGTTTCAGGACAAGACGCAGGGCATGCTCGCGGCGTTCCAAACGCCAACGAACTACCACAAGTTCGACATCAGGACCATCATCTCGGGCGATCGCCTCAAGCGCCAGTTCGGTGATCCAGCGAGTGATCCGCGTACCCCAGACGCGATCGTCCTGCCCAACGAGGGCGGCCTGTACTCCCTCAGCAGCAAGAAGATCGCCGAACACGGCGGCGGATCGCACGACGACCGCAACGTCGCGCTGCTGGTCGTAAACCCGAAGCACGAGAACGGCGGCCGCTCAGAAGATGCTCCGGTCACAACCACTCAGGTGGCGCCGACCATCCTGCAGTACCTGGACCTCAACCCCGAGGCGCTGGATGCCGTCCGGATTGAGGGCACCCAGGCGCTGCCAGCCGGTCAGAACGGTGGCGGCGAGCAGGGCCACAATTAGGATAAGGCCATCGCCGATCGCCACTTGGCTGCCGGTCCCGCAGATCGTGCGGGACCGGCAGCGTCCGGTGAGCGCTCCGCACGCACCGCGCTAGCTAGCGGGGACGCGACCGTAGGCCGATCCCTGGGACGCTCACCGGTGTCGATCCGTCGCAGACGGATCTGCTACGCGACGCTCCGCGCCTCGCCCGGCGTGGGTGCGCGCAGTAGCGCCGAGCGGTAGCCAGCCGCGAGCCGGCCGAGCGACGCCTCCCAGGTGCGCTCCCGCACCACGGCGAGCGCTGTGCGGCGTAGGCGATCGCGCAGCTGTGGCGTGCGCACGAGGGTCAGCAGCGCCCGGGCCAGCGCGTCGGGATCGGTCGGCGCCAGCAGGCCGGTCTCGCCGTCGCAGATCAAGGACGCGGGGCCACCCTCGCCCACCGCGACCACCGGCAGGCCACTGGCCTGAGCCTCGAGGATCACCTGGCCAAAGGTGTCGGTCCGGCTGGCGAACAGGAACACGTCGGCGCTCGCGTACGCCCGCGCGAGATCCTCGCCCTGAAGCCAGCCGAGGAAAGTCGCCTGATTTCCGAGCCGCGCCTGGAGCCGGGCCTCGTCGGGGCCGCCGCCGGCCAGCACCAGGTGCAGCCTCGGGTCCTGCCGGCGTGCGGTGAGGAAAGCCTCGGCCAGCAGCCCGACGCCCTTCTCGTCGGTCAGCCGGCCGGCGTAGAGCACGTTGACCTCGCCAGCGAATGTGCCTGGCATCCGCAACCCCGGGTCGAAGCGCGCCAAGTCGACGCCGCGGCCCCAGCGACCGATCCGGGTCAGAGGGATTCCAAGCCGGCCCAGCCGCGTATCTGTGGCGGGGCTCGGAGAGAGGACCATGTCGCAGCCGCCGTAGAAAGCACCGAGCGCCGCACCGGCGAGCGCTTCGAGCTGCGGCAGCCCGGAGCGCAGGCCCGCGTAGAGCGCCAGCTCGGTGTGGTAGCTGCCGATCAGCGGCAGCTCGAGCACTCGGGCCAGCAGCCAGGCACCGATCCCCGCCGGGCCGGGAGAGCAGACATGGACCAGGTCATAGCGGCCCTCGGCGAGCGCTTCAACGACGGCCGGCAGGCTGGGGACGCCGATCTCGAGGCCGGGATAAAACGGGACCTCGATCTCGGCCACAGCGCTCAGCCGGCGGTCGACATCGGCGTCGGTCCCGATCACCTCGACCTCATATCCGGGCACGCCCCGGTCACGGATCTGCCGGATCGTGTGCGTGACACCATGCATGGCGCCCAGTCCGTCGGCGACCAGCGCCACCCGCGGCCGCTCGCCGTCGCTTCGCGTCAGCTTTAGCTTCTCCCTGCCCAGGAACGCGGCCGCGGCGGCGTACGGGATCGCCGGCATGCAGGCCTCGAAGATCGCGTTCTGAAAGCCGCTCAGGTCAGTTTCGCCGGCGGCAACCAGCGTCACGATCTCAGTTACCGCCTGAGCGAGCTTGCGCTCATGGGTGCGCCGCGCGCGACGATAGAGATCGGAGTGGCTGAGCTCGCCCTCCTGCAACAGCTCCAGCAACATCGACTCATCGAACTCCAGGTCGATCGCCTCCAGCCAGAAGCGCAGCAGCGCCCGCGCGTCACCGGGCCCGAGATCGGGGCCGGCCTGGCCGCCACGAACGTTGCCCTCGCGCAGTACCCGCTCGACGATCTTCAGCACCACGGCCGGGCTCGGACGCTCCAGTCCGTCCCCGCGGCTGAGGCTGCGGATCGCCAACGCCATCGCGGCGTGGGTCCACTTCGCGGCGCTGCCCTGCGTTCCATGCGCCTCCGCCCGCCCCTCCCGAACGTGGGCGAGGAACTCCGCTGGCGTGGCGGCGTACGGGGTCTCGGTGAACGTCCGTCCGACATCGATTCCAGCGTGGTCATCAGACCCACCTATCGGGATGCCCCCGTGGGTCTCGATGTACACGAACGCCGGCAGGTTGAGATCCTTCGCGCGCGAGCCGTTGCGCGTCTCCCAGATCGGGAACAGCTGCGCCAGGCGCCGGCGGTGGCGAGCCGTGAGCGGCGCTCCGACGGCGTAGAACGGGTGCGCCAGCGCAGCTGTGATCCCGCGAGAGTGCAGATGCGCCGCGCAGGCCTCAACGTCGTCGTTGTGGGCCTGCAGCCAATCGTGATCATCGGGCGTGATCCCGTAGCAGAGCACGTGCACAGCTTGCGGCTCGCCTCTGAACGACACGGTCAGCTCCTCGGAGATGAACATGCCCGGGAGATGCTCGATCTCCTGCGCGCCAGCGATCGTGTCGTGGTCGGTGATCGTCACGAAGTCCATCCCGCGGCGCTTGGCGAGTTCGTAGACCTCCTCCGGCGCAGTAGCGCACTCAGGCAGGTGCAACGAGCGCTGAACGCCAAGCTTCGACAATTCCGACGCCGTCGAGTGGACGTGCATGTCGGCGCGACTGACTCCGGTCACGGGATCACAGTATGGGCGCGTGGAGGCCCGTCGCCGTGAAGAAAGCGGTCACGTCTCGTGACCTGGTGGTGAACGAGGCCGCTGCACCAAGGACGATTCGTACTCGTCACGTCCAGATGGTTGGTGACCCGCCGACCTGCTCGTTGAAAAACGGTCTGACACCAGGCGAGCCGAGCGAGAACCCGACCGCGCGGGCGTGCTGGGCGCCCGCACTCGATCGCTGAGCCAATCGTGGCCTCGGTGAGCGCGGCGAAGCGCGTGATCGCCCCGCACGCCTGGGCCCGCGCGCTGACCGAATGCGGTTCGATGACCGTCGCTCCCGCGGCTTGATCACATCTGGGCAACCTCAGCCCACCGTTGGGCCGCCCTCGTCGCGGACTTCGGCGCCGGACGCGTCGACGCCTACTTCGCTCGCCTTGCGCCCGACGCAGCCTTCGTCTTCCATACCACGGAGCAGCGGCTGGAGTCGCGCGAGGCCTATCGTCGGCTCTGGGAGCAGTGGGTCGCCGAGGACGGCTTTCGCGTTCTACACGTGTGCTCGAACCGGCGCGTCCAGTCTCTCGGTCCAGACGCTGCGGTGCTGTCGCACGTCGTCACCACGCGTGTGGCGACGAGCGCTGGTGAGGAGGACCTGCGCGAGCGTGAGACGATCGTCTTCGTGCGGCGCGACGGCGCGTGGTTGGTGCTGCACGAGCACCTGTCGGCGGCCTGAGTGAGTCGGCGGCGCGCGGATGCCCGCGAAAGAGGCCTTGAGCATCGTCACCGAGCCTGATGCCTGGGCGCGCTGGTGGACTGCGTGACCCTGGGGCGGCGCAAGGGGCTCGGGGTGTGGGCGGTCACGCAGCGCACCTCGCGCCTGCACAAGGACATTCTCGAGGGCTGCGAGATCATGCTCGCGCACCGCCTGATGGGCCCCAACGACCGCAAGGCGATCGCCGGCTGGCTTGCCGACGCGGCTCAGAGCGACGTCGACGCCTCCCAGGTCCTCGCGCAGATCGGAACCCTGGCCAAGGGCGAGATCGTCGCCTACGCCCCCACCTTCGGCGTCTCCCCCACCCGCTTCAAGGTCCGGGCCAAGCGGACCTTTGGACAGCTCCGCCACCCCCTAGTGGTTCATCCTGTGAGTCCGTTGACGTTGAGGGAGCTGACGGGCGAAAATCAAGCCTGGCAAGGACGCAGGACCGAAGGTGTGCCTCTGGCACATCGAGCGTCCGAGGACGCCGCCAGGCGCAGATTTGCAGCCGTCAGAACCAACGGATTTGCAGGATGGGCCACTAGCTAGTTGCCGCCGACGAAGCCGGCGGGGAGGTTCCGGCCGGGAACCTGATTCGGCAGGTAGATCTTCGGGTCCCCCGGATAGGCCACCGACCAGTTGTGCGCCGAGTACCACTCGACCCGGTTCATCAGCGCCGGCTTCTCCGTGTCCTGGTGAGCCCGCGGGCCGTTGAACACCTGATGGCGGCTCCATGCCACCCAGGCGGCGTAGACCCTGCGCATGCTCTTCGGCACGAGGCCCTGAACCCGGAACGCCTTCTTGGCCGCCGTGGTGGCGTAGGGAGGGCTGGTCAGCGTCGAGGGATACCCCGGGGCGCCGAGCGTCAGTGGGATCTGGTTGGGCTGGACGTTGTAGGGCGAGAAGTCCGGACGCCCCGTGAACGCGCCGTACATCGGCTCGGCCGAGTGGTCCTGCTGATTCATCGCCGGGATCCCGAGGATCTGCTCGATCGTCCTGACCATGTTGACCTGCGTGTAGTAGTTGCTGTCGACGCCGGGATGTGAGTACGGGCTGACGACGAGCACCGGGCCGCGGTGCCCGTCGACGTGGTCGACGCCGTTCTGGGTGTCGTCCTCGACGACGAAGATCGCCGTGCTCTTCCAGTCCTTGCTGTGCGAGATCTCGTCGATCACGCGGCCGACGGCGAGGTCGTTGTCGGCCACCTGGGCGACGGGAAACGGGTTACCCGAGCCGACGCCGGAGGTGTGGTCGGTCATCAGCCACATGAACGACAGCGCCGGGAACGTGCCCCGCGCCTCCTCACGCTCGAATACGGGCTTCCACCTGTCGACCCGGAACTGGTCCGGGATCTGCAACTGGAAGTTCGGGAAGTACGGATCGAGGATCTTGTTGAGCGACGGGATGTCCGAGTAGGTCGGGTACAGCTTCGGTCCGAACGGCAGCGGCCCCGCGGACTGGTGCTCCAGGACCTGTGACTCCTTGTACCAAAGGTTCCAGTTCGGGGCGTTGGCCGGCAGGTTGTAGGGGTTGTAGGCGTACTCACCGAAGTCCTTCACCTTCAGGCCCGCCTGCTCGGCCGCGTTCCACAGAAAGCCGTTCCGCTGATAGGCGAGCG
>JAABUX010004883.1_pt1 | contig 16742 bp, 21 predicted proteins | sample 5561851 | NCBI WGS metagenome assembly JAABUX01 (sample SAMN10711883, study PRJNA513361) | rock metagenome | isolation source: Antarctica rocks | place: Antarctica: Victoria Land, Richard Nunatak red sandstone | collected 2016-01-03 | reverse complement strand
TCCAGCACGCGTGCGTGTGGCTGGCTTGTATGCTTTCCTTAGCTGGCTCTGCCTGGCTGGCCTGATGTGGTAGCGGAAAGCAGGTGAGTGAAGCGTCGGGGTGGGAAGGGAACATTCTGGCCTGAGGAGCCTTGCCAGGACCGACCGCTAGCTGCCTGCCAGTGAGGCGCTCCTCGGCTGTGGTGCGTACAGGGACGCATTTGATGCGGTGTACGGCAGCAGCGCGGGCGCGATCAACGCAACGTACTTCCTGAGCGGGCAGCGCGAGGGCGTGAACATCTATTGCGAGGACATCGCCAACCGGCGCTTTGTGGACCTGCGCCGCCTCGTGCCGCGCCGCGGCGAGCGGGCTACCAGTGCGGCCCATACGCATGCATGCATAGCCGACGCGCACCGGGCCGTGCATGTCTGGTCTGGTCAATATCGTAGGGCGTGGGACAATTTCATGCATGTATGGTATGGCATTCCCCCAGCGCTGCTGCAGGGTGTCATGCCCGGCCCCGCATCTGTTTGCATGACAACAGCAGTGCCACTGCTGTTATCATCACTCGCCTAGAAATAACCAGCATTGGCAGTTTTGCTTGTCCAACAGAGACACCCTGAAAGGCCGCTGACGAGAGCGAGTGGGAGCGTGCGTGCAGCGCCTGCGCTGGACCTGGGCTTCTTGCTGGACGAGGTGATGGTGCGCGACAAGCCGCTCGACTGGGACGCCGTGCTCGCCTCGCCGGTGCCGCTCAAGGTGGTCGCGAGCTGCCTGGAGACGCTGCAGCCTGTCATCCTGGAGAACTTCCGTGACGCCGCGGACCTGTCCACCTGCCTGCGCGCGTCTGCCAACGTGCCCGAGGTGCGCTGCTCCTCCCTGCTCGCACCTGACTCCGGTCTGACTTTGCGCCTGAACCTGGCGGGCGGAGGGGAGGTCCCCGCACATGTGCAGCGCCCCTGTGGCACCAGCTCCACTCCCCTCAGCAGGTGTAGGAGCGCGTATGGCGCTGCCGTGCGGGCGCCTCCTGAAGCGCGCGCGCGCGCGCGCCGGCAGGTGGCGGGCGGGCCCGTGGAGCACCGCGGCCTGCGGCTGGTGGACGCGGCGGTGTTCGAGCCGGTGCCCTTCCGCGCAGCGATCGCCGATGGCTGCACGCACGTGCTCGCGCTCTGCACGCGCCCGCCGTACCTGCCCAGCCGCCTGACCAAGCTGGTGGACGACCTCATGGCGACCACGATCAAGCGCGCGGTGATGAGCCCGGCGTACATGCTGCCCGCCTGGAAGCAGGAGGCCGAGAATGTGGCGGGCTTTGGCGCGACCGTGGAGGACATGCTGGTGCGCCGCCCGCCCAGCCTGCCGCTCTGCCCTTTGCTCTGCTGCGCGCTCGAGCAGTCCTGGGCAGCAGCCGGGCGCAGCAGAGAAAGCATGCTTGAGCAGCCCTGGGCGCCGCTAGCAGCGCCGTGTGCTGTACGCTCTGCGCGGCGGCGCCCATGTGTCCAGGAGAAGTGCACAGGGGGGTCCTGCGCACTGCGCCAGCCTGGGAGGGGCCCATGCGCACAGGAGCGCATGGGGCGCTGCCGGGAGGCTGGCAAGCCCGCTCGCGCGGCCGCGCAGATCGAGGCCCTGGACCCCGACTCGTACAAGCGGCCCTACTTTGCTGGGACGCATGTCTTCCCCGCGTTCCCTGGCGCCGCAGCCTCGTTCATCAGCCCCGTCTGCACCGATGTCGACCTGCTGGAGAAGGGCCAGGCGGAGGGCTACAACATGGTCCTGCGGCTCTTCACCGACGCCGAGCCGCTGCCGCAGCAGCCGCCGGCCGCTGCGGCGGCCGCTCCTGCAGCTGTGGCCAATCTGCCGGTGTAGGCTCTGCGCTCCTCGCAGAGCCTGCCGCTGTCCGCGTATCTCGTAGAGCCTGCCGCTGTCATGCCCTGCTGGCGATGTGCAGGGCAGGTCGCCTTGGCGTCTGCTGAAGGAGGGGCCAGCGACAGGGCGGGTGAGTGCTGGTCGCTGCCACCAGCATCGAGACGCTGTCGCTGAAGTATACGGTCGCGGCGTTTGCTGCTCAAGTCCACGCTGTTTGTTGACGTCCGCCGGTTCCCGGTAGCTTGCGGCTTCGGCCTGAGGAGTCCAGGATTTGCGTACATACTTGCGCAGGGCCCATGTGCAGGCCCGTCACACCATCAGTGCATGCTGGCTTAAATGCGACCCTGCTGCATCATCACTGCAGCAGCCTCTGGGTTATTCTGTAGGTTTGTGTCGGCGCACCCACCCGGCTGTGTGCGCCCGTGCACAAGTTGCTGGGTGCGCTATGACACTTTGGGCTGCGACAGCGCATGTGCAAGGGGCTTCACGCTGCAGAAATGCTGCGTTGCGCGAGGCCTTGCTCCCCCCGTAAATGGATGCCAGCAGGGCATGTAGCCCAGACCGCAGTATTGCCACTTAAGCATTACTGCGCATGTGCTCCACAGGAACCCTGAGCTGCTGTGCGGAATGCACGGAACGAGACATTGAAGTTTTACGGCTTTGTATATCAAATACTGAGAGGAGGGTGAGCTTGTTCGGGGATTGAGCGAGGCAGTGATTTGGGGAGTGAGTGAGAGATAAGATCGCGAGCGGGGCGGGAGAACGCTTAGCTAGGCCAGACGTGATAGGGGTGTTGCTAACGCTGTGTTGGTTTGACAGCTGTATGGTGTAAGACCGTGAGCCCGAGACAACAACGTGTGCAGAGAGGCGGCTTGTAACCCAGTATGTGAGCAAGGTTGCTGCTGCGCTCTGTGGGGAGAAATACATTTATGGAGATAAATTCACTGAATGCACCAGTCAACAGCAGCAGCGTGAGACCTGGAGACCTAGGGTGTGGAGTGGTGCGCTCAAGAAACGGTGCTTCTCCTGGTCTTACACAGTTGTCTGCGCTCGAGTGCGCTTTGCGCAAGTGTATACACTGCTTGAGCTTGCGTGCAGTGCAGCCTTCAACTCGCTCCAGGCGCACCTTCAAATCGCTTCCTGCGAGAGGCAAGAAAGGTGTGAGTAACACTAAGTGCAGTTTCGGTCACTACGCTGGAATCTGTTCAGACAGGAGAGGCTGCATGCGTGCTCCATGTGTTGCGAAAATATTCTTGTTGCGCTGCAGCAAGGTGCAGCGCCTGGCAGATGGCTGTTGAAAGTGTCGCAGGCGCATGCAGGGAGGAGGTAGTGTGCCCAAGATACTGAGCTGCAGCCGTCGGCGGTGACTGGTGCAAAGCTGCGGCGGCAGGCTTTCAACTGAGAAGCTGCATCGCAGCGAGCGCAGCCTCTGGAGCATAGTGCGGGAGAGCCGCTTGCTCTCTACCTGTGTGACGTCGTGTCGCTGACGCAAGTTGCCTGCGCGTGCCAGGCGCCTACGGCTGCGCAGCGGGCCTGCAGGACGCAGCCGCGGCTGCACGGCCGGGGCTAGATGGCGCCTGCCGTGCCCCTGGCAGAGGGCAAGCGGAAGGCTAACCCGTTCGCAAAGCCGTCCGACAAGGCCAACGGCGCCGCCCCTGGCGCGGCGGCGCCGCTGGCCAAGGGCAACCCCTTCCTGACGCCGACAGACAAGGCGCGCCTGGCGCGCCCAGCCGAGGTGGCCGCCAACGGCAGCGCGGGCAAGCCGCCGGTGAGCCCGGTGCCGCGGCCGGCTGCTGCGAGGGCGGCTGGCGGCGCGGCGGCGGCTGCGCCGGCCGCGGCGTGGGAGCCGCACACAGAAGTCGGGCGCGAGGCCAAGGCGGTTGTGGAGCGCGCTGCGGCGGCCGGCTGCGCGGCGGCGCCGGCGGCGCTCGCCGCCGACCTGCAGGTGCTGAGAGGCGCACGAGGGACGCAGCATTGCGCCACGCGCTGCTCGGTTTCCATTACATAGAGCCTAAGAGCCTGCTGGTGATTCTGCGTGTCTGCAGACTGCACCCTGCAAGGCACGCAACCGCCGGGACCTAGGGGAAGCGGCCACTGGCGGGCTGCCAGTACGGCCAGGTGGCGGCGGCAGGTGTGCCGAAGCCCCGGCCGTTGCCTGCTCGTGCCCAATGGGTGTGTATGCGCGCAGGCGGGCGGGCTGCTGGAGCGGCTAGTGGCGGGCGCGGGGGATGCCGCCTCGCCGTCCACGCGCGCGGATGCGCTGCAGGGCCTGCGCGCGCTGGCCGAGTGCGGCGGGCCCGCCGCGGAGCCGCACCTCGTGCGCGCATTGCCTGTGCTGCTGGAGCGCCAGGGCGACAAGGCGCGAGCCTCCGGCACCCCTCTGTGGTGCCGCTAATCTCTTCCGCTGCTTATGAGCAGCTGGCAAACATACTAGCTCCTTGGAGAGGTACAGGTGATCCGTCATTTCACGTGTGCACTTTCCAATTGCGTCTGCTCCAGCAGTGCGGCGACCACCAGCGGGCACCGTCCGCGGCTCCACCCCTGGAGCGCAGCCGGTATAATCCGCTAGCCCGCGTGCGCAGGCCGCCAGCGTGCGCGAGGCCGCCGGCGGCGCGATCGCTGCATTGGCGGCGCACCTGCAGCCGCGCAGCGTGCCGGCGGTCGTTGCCGCTCTGCTGGACGGCATGGCGCCCTCCTGTGCCTGGCAGACCAAGGCGCGCGCTGACCCTGCCGTTGCCGCGTACGCTCTTGGCATGACTGGTGCCAGCATTTCCGGCCTCGAGGCCGCTGCTGTGTCAGGCTGCTGGGATTGTTTCGACATGCGGCTCAACTTGCAAGCGCCTGCGGGGCTTTCGAAGCGCAGACAGCGCGCCTGTGGGTCCCATGCATGCACACGGCGCCGCTGCCGTGCATGGCGCCGGCAACGCAGTGCCCTGCAGGCTGCACTTACGCGAGACGCCGAGGCCGCGCTGAGAGCTGCGCGGCGCGCTCGGGCAGGTGGGCAGCTGCCGGCTGCTGGAGCGGCTGGCGGTGGAGGCGCCGGCCGCGCTGGCGGCCTGCCTGCCGGACGTCGTGCCGCGCGTGTCGGAGTGCATGGTCGACGCCAAGGACCAGGTCAAGGTGTGCGGCGGCCCCGCGTGTTTAGGGTAGGTTGTATTAGAGCAGAGGGCTGAGGCTGGTCCTGTGCACTTGCGTGTCTGCAGCTGGCGCGCCGCCGCGCGGCGCGGGCGAGCGGTGCCACTGAGCTGCGGGGTGCTGCCTGGCGCGCTGAGGAGGCGCAGGCCGTTGACAGTGCACCCTGCCAGCATGCGGGGCAGACACACTGACAGGGCCGCATCGGCGCCCGGCTCCTGCGCGGGAACCGTGTACGGGGAGACGGCGCGCGCGCCGGCCGAGCGCGGACTGATAGCGCGCTCGCACACGGCGACAGGTGGCGGCGCGGGCCGCGATGGAGCGCGTGTGCGGCGTGATGGGCAACCGCGACCTGGAGCCCTTTATCCCGGCGCTCGTGTCGTGCATCGTGCGGCCGGCTGAGGTGCCCGACATCGTGGGCAAGCTCAGCGCGACCACGTTCGTGCAGACCATCGAGGCGCCCGCGCTGGCGGTCATGGTGCCGCTGCTGGTGCGCGCGCGCGCGCTTGCACGCGCTGGCAGGCAGCAGCTCGCGGGCCCAGGGCCGTAGCGAGTGACTGGTGCTGCTGCCAGTGCCTGGTGAGAGGAGTGTTGGTGCAGGCACTGGCTGGCGGCGGCCCGCGGTGCTCCGCCGCGTGAGCGGTGGAGCATGTGACGTCAGCAGGCCGATAGGAACAGGGTCGGGCGGGCGGCGCAGGTCAAGGCGCTGCGGGAGCGGAACAGCGTGGTCAAGCGCAAGGCCAGCATCATCATCAACAACATGAGCAAGCTGGTGCTCAACCCGGCGGACGCGGCGCCGTTCCTGCCGCGGCTGCTGCCGGAGGTCAGGAAGGTGGGGCGCCCCGCCGCGCCCGCCGCCCGCGCACCTGCCTGCTCCCTGGACCTTCTGATGTGGCGAAATAAAAATTCGGCTGCCATGGCTCCCATGCGGGCGCAATCAAGAGGCCATACGGGTGGGGTGTGCCCGGGGGCGGAGGTGACGCAGGGAAGGCCTTGGCAGCCGTCCATGTGCTCATGGGGGGGCAGCGGCGCCCCTTGAAGGGTTCTGGGTATGCACGCGCTGTGCCGGCCAGCAGCTTTGAGGCGCAGAGCCTGGGTTGGTCTAACGTTGGTGACCAGCTTTGCTAGGTATGCATGGCGGGCTGCGAGGGGCTGGCGCGCGATGGGCGTGCTGCGGGCCAGCCGCAGGGGCCTTGCAGCCTGCTGCGACACGCAGGTGTCAAAAGGCCGCGGGCCTGGAGCTGCATAGGTCTGGGGACCAGGCGCTGAGGTCCCGCTGCAGCGCGCTGGTGCCGGAGGGCGCGGCCGACCCGGCGCTGCGACCGGCTAGTGGGCCAGGCAGGCGCGTGGGCGCTCTTGAGGCCCTGCCGCGGCGCGCTCTTGAGGCCCTGCCGCGGCGCGCAGGTGTCGGAGGACGCGGCCGACCCGGAGCTGCGCGAGGTGGCGGGCCAGGCGCACGCGTCGCTGCTGCGCGTGAAGGGCCACGCGTCCACCGGCGACCTGCTGAGCGACGGGATGGAGGAAATGGTGCGCGCGCGCGCCGCGCGAGGCGGCAGCTGGGCGCTGCTGCTCGCACTCCTGCTTGCACCGCCGTGTGATGCTACACCAATTCCGTGTGACTGCCACCTGTGCGGCAATGCATGCAAGCGCCTGGCTGCTCATGGCAGGAGGCCTGAGGAAAGACGCGCTCACTCGGTACGACAGCCGGTTCAAGACCAGTCCCAGGACGCCGGCTGGCCTGTGACCAGACAGGCGGGGCGCTGCAGGCGCTGAAGAAGCAGGAGGGCGAGGAGCTGTGCGACTGCGAGTTCAGCCTGGCCTATGGTGCGCGCTGCGTCTGCGCCCCTGCCGCTCATACGGCGCTGCGCGCTTACAGCGCGCGTGGACCAGCTCCGCCCTGGTGTGCGCTTGCGGCGCTGCACATGCAGGCGGTGTGAATCTCTCTGCGCGGCTGCTCCTGTCCTCCCTTGCCCTTGCCACAGGAGCAGCGTGTGGTGGCAGGCAGTGAGGCAGTTGCACACGAGACTGTGTGACAGAGAGGAAAGCAGGTGAATGTGCTCCACAGGCGGGCGCATCCTGCTGAAGAACACCATCCTGCACCTGTTCCGCGGGCGGCGGTACGGCCTGTGCGGCGCCAATGGCGCCGGCAAGTCGACGCTGATGCGCGCCATTGCTGCCGGGCAGCTTGACGTGCGGGCACCTCTGCGTTCAGATGTAGCAAAATGTATGACATTGCTTTGTTGGCCAGAAATCTATATTAGCTGACAGGTCACAGGCATACCATGTGGCTGAGCCCGGCTGTGGAACAGTTTGTAGTGCAAGTACGGTGGACCTGCAGCCGACCAGGGTGTCAGCCCATACTCAAGACAGGTGTTCGTGACGCGCAGGGCTTCCCGCCGCGCGACGTGCTGCGCACGGTGTACGTGGAGCACGACATCGACGCGTCCGAGGCAGGGACGCCCGTGGTGGACTTTGTCCACGGCGACAAGTCGCTGCAGGGTCCGCCGCGCTGCGCCCCTCGTGCTGCGCTCTTGCTGCGGCGGGCGTGCCATGCTCAGAAAGTGCCTGGAACGTCGGTGAGGGACCGTTAGGAACGACATGCTGCCAGCGGTCAACGCCTGCACTTGTTCTGTCGCCGTCCACAATATGTGTGTTGCTACAAGCGCTGCAAGCGGCCTCGTGTTGCGCATCACTACCTTGCCGATTCCGCATGGGAGTTGCACCAATGCTCAACATGTGGAGGCGCGCACGCAAGGGAGAGCCAGGCAACCCAGGGCGCTGGCGGGCGCGCACACAGGCCAGGCTGCCGAGGCTCTGCCACCGCCTCTGACGTGCGCGGCTGGCGCGCGCGCGCAGAGGCGAGCCAGCCGACGCGCCCGCAGGTGGAGGACACGCTGGCCAGCGTGGGCTTTGACAGCGCGCTGCGCGGCTCGCCCGTCGCCTCGCTGTCCGGCGGCTGGAAGATGAAGCTCGCGCTCGGTGCGCGCGCGCGCGCGCTTGCAGGGAGCCCGCCTCCCTGCAAGCTTGCGTGGGGGAAGGCATGGAGGCCTGCGCGGCCAGGCCACAGAGCGCATAGGTGCTCCGCAGGGTGATACAAACCCGCTTCGTGTGGTGAAAATCAGGAGGTGTGTTGTGTTGTCACCCACAGCACTGGCCACAGCAGCGGGCTGCCAGCAACACTGTGCAAGCCCTCGCATTGTGCGAGCATCGCCCGCGACGCACCAGGCTGTGTCACCTGAGAGGCGGCGCGCTGACTGGGAGGCTGGGGAGCGGCAGCGCGCGCGATGCTGATGAAGGCGGACATCCTGCTGCTGGATGAGCCGACCAACCACCTGGACGTGACCAACGTGGCCTGGCTCGAGCACTACCTCACCAACATCCCGGAGGTGTCCTCCATGATCGTGTCACACGACTCGGGTGCGCCGCGCGTCGCCGCAGCGCGGGCACGCCACGCCCTGGACGCCTGCATCGCACGCACGCATGACGGCGGCGCTGCTCGCGGGGACTGCTGCTGTGCAGGTCCTGTGCTCTACGCACAGGCTGCTGATGCGGTCGGGTGCGCACGTGCAGGGTTCCTTGATAACGTGTGCACAGACATCATCCACTACGAGGAGAAGAAGCTCGTGCACTATCCTGGCAACCTGTCCGAGTTTGTCAAGGCGCGCTGCCGGTCTCTTTTGATAGAATTTGCTGATGTCGATCGTGACCTAGTCTTCACACATCGCATGGCGGGATCAAGTAAGCTGCGGTATGAGGTATGACTGCCCGCCCCAGGTTACCATCGATGGGCTGGCCAGTGTGCATGGTTGCACGGAGCTCTACTTGTGGCAGGCCTGCTGTGACGCCTTTGCTGTGGGCTCAGGTGAAGCCGGAGGCACGGACGTACTACGAGCTGTCGGCCGCCACGCTGAAGTTTGTCTTCCCGCGGCCTGGGTTCCTGGAGGGCATCAAGGGCCGCTCGCAGGCCATCACCAAGATGACCAACGTGCGTGATGCCACGCTGTCTGCACCTGCACACCTCTCCTTTTTGTTGCGCTTCATGGAGATTGCATGCGCACGCTGGTGTAGAATGGTTCGCTTACCGGTGCTGGTGCTTTGATGCATGTACCAAAGGTGCAAAGTGGTGTGCTCGTGGTAAGTATGGAAGCTAGGTTGCTCTCACGGATGCTCACAACAGCAGCTGCGTGCGCTCGCAGGTGAGCTTTACCTACCCGGGCCGTGCCACGCAGCAGCTCTCAGACGTGAATGTGCGCGTCGCGCTCAGCAGCCGCATCGCCGTGCTCGGCGCGAACGGCGCTGGCAAGGTGCGCAGCTGTGCCGCGCCTGTGCAGAGTGCAAATAGACGCGTTTACAAGTCAACTTCGACATGTAGCTGCTCTGCGAGCAGCATGCGGCCAGGCTGGCACCCTTGTCCAAGCTTGCAGGGGAGCTCCTTGAGCATCGCGATCGTTCCTTCTGTGAGCCCGCTGCAACTCTGTCGCAAGCACTCCTGGGTTGCAAATGCCACAAATGTACTTATGGTGTTGTGAAGGTTGAGGACTGACAGCCTGGGTGTGCGCTGCACAGTCCACGCTGATCAAGCTGCTGACGGGCGAGCTTGAGCCTGAGGTGATGACCAACTCTTGCTTGTTTGCCTTACGTGCAGCCTGCGCTCGAGCATCACAGTGCTGTTGGCAGCACGCAGCGTCGCGATCATGCTGGGCCTTTACGATCAAACAGAAATGCTGCGATGCAAGATTTATATCGCATGGTGTGCACTTCATTTTACGCTGTTTCACATGTCTCTCTAGCATATCACGCGACCATGCGGCACACGCCCTGCCTCGCGACGCATTTGACAATGCCGGTCAAGGCAGCGCTGCACACGCCTGGCGCCCCGAGGAGAGCGCGTGCATGTCCGCATTGCCTGGCACCAGGAGTGACCAGCGCATGGATTAATCTAGCCGGGTGTGTGGCTCCCGCAGGACGGCGTGGTGTGGAAGCACCCCAACCTGCGCGTGGCCTACGTCGCGCAGCACGCCTTCCACCACGTCGAGCTCGTGCGCCCGCCTCTGCCCGCGTGGACCGCACCTCGCGCGCCACCGTGTGCCGGCCACCCGCAGCCCCAAGCCTGCAAGCATTGGCGCGTCGCGGCTCCTGCTGCGCCCGCAGACGGCGAAGGTGGCTGTGTGCGCGCGCGCGCGCAGCACCTGAAGAGCACGCCGGCGGACTACTTCTGGTGGCGCTTCAAGTCGGGCGAGGACCGCGAGGGCCTGGAGAAGGTCACGCGCAAGATCACCGCCGCCGAGGCCGCGCAGAAGGACGCCGACATCAAAGCGGTGAGCTGGACTTGTCAGGCGTCAATTGTAAGGCTGGGGCTGGGTCTGCAAGGCGGGAGGCCGTGCTGCTCGTATGGACGATCCCAACAACACAGCGCAGGGCTTACGTGGGCACGCGCCAAAGTAGAGTGTGCGTACAGACATGCAAAGAGCTGGAGCACTATGGTGGCGGGGCTGCTTGGCATAGATCCACCTGTATGAGTGTGTGAGTGAGTGCATAAACCCCCGTGTGCGCGGTGTGCAGGGCAAGCTGGTGGTGGAGGCGCTCCTGGGCCGCCGCAAGGCCAAGCGCGACTTTGAGTACGAGGTCAAGTGGTGGGGCATGCCCAGCGACCCCAGGCACAACAAGTGGATCATGAAGGTCGAGTGCGCCCCAGGCCCATGCGCGCCCTGCGGTCACCTGTCGCTCAGGGTCAGCGGCCGTTGTGCCTGCTCACTGTGACTGCACATGCTTCTGCACATGTGGTTGCTTGACCTTGCAGCGCACTCCGATGTAGGAATGGCTCACTGCCTGCGTGCGTGCAGGCTGGAGGGGATGGGCTACACCAAGATGATCAACGACCTGGACGCCCGCATCGCTGCCAGCAAGGTGCAGCCCACCTGAGAGCGCGCCCTTGCCCAAGCTCAACAGCGTGCGCTGCTCAGGCCAGCTGCAGCCAGGAATGCTTGCATGCATGCCCTGCCACGCTTGCAGCCCCCTCCGCCTGGAGCGCCTGGCTGCGTTACCATGGTGGTGCAAGGCAGAGCAGGCTGTGGTGCGGCTGCAAGCGAGCGTGGCGCTGTGACCCTGCTTGAGCTGCTCTCCTGCTCATTCCACCTGGCAGGGCCCTGCGACGCGCTGACGCGCTGTGTGGCTGGGCGCGCCGCGCAGAGCTACCGCCCGCTGAGCAAGGACGCCATCCAGCAGCACCTGGAGGACTTTGGCATGGAGGCCGAGATCACCAACCACAACGCCATCCTGGGCCTGTCTGGTGCGCGGCTCGCGCCGGCCGCTGTGCATGCCCGGCCGCGCTCGTGCGGGGCATGCGCGCCAGGCCAGGGGCGCGCGGCATGCGTTATGCGCGGCGCGTAACGCATGCGGGAGTGGGCATGCTGCTCCTGGGGTGCGCGTGTGGCAGGCGAGCTGATGTGGCGGCCGCCCTCGTGTCAGCCAGCGCGCTGCTGAGCAGGCCGGATGCGCACGCGCCGCCAGGGCAGCGCACCGCACACATGCCAGACCCTGTCTGGGGCCCGTAAAGGGGGACCTCGTGCCCGGACTTGGGGGGGTGGCCTACAGAGGGCCTAGCCGCGCTGGCGGCGGAGGCAGCCAGCGCAGCCCGCCCGCGTGCTGCAGGCACCAGCCGGCAGCGGGGCTGAGCCAGTTTTGGCTGCGCGCGCGCAGGCGGGCAGAAGGTGAAGCTGGTGCTGGCGGCGGCGATGTGGAACAACCCGCACCTGCTCGTGCTGGACGAGCCGACCAACTACCTGGACCGCGAGTCGCTCGGCGCGCTCGCCGCCGCCATCAACGACTTCCAGGGCGCCGTCATTATGATCTCGCACAACTCAGGCGCGCGCGCGCCCCGCCGCCCGACGCAGGCCGAGCGCTCGTCGCGCGGGCAAGCGTGCGGTGCCACCGGCCGCGCCGGTGCTTCGGACAGGCCCTGCTTGCTCGCACCACAGCAGTCGATCTGGACGTGTGCTTGGAGGCGCCTGCCTTGACTAGCTGGCCCAGCAGCAATGCTGCTGACCTCTGGCCACGCGGCAGCGCTCCGCCTGCTGCGCGAAGTTGGGCGCCCAGCGCACGAACCAGAGGCTACCCTCGCGCAGCGCACCGTGCCCTGCGCACGGCCGCGTCTGCGCATGCGGCTGACTGCGAGCTCGCGCGCGCAGAGTTCACGTCCGCGCTGTGCTCGGAGACCTGGATGGTGGCGGACGGCGGCGTGGCCGTCAGCGGCGGCGTCGCCGTACCGGTGGCCAACATCGCGGCGTCTGTGTCGTCGCTGTCGCTGGTGTCCTCGAAGGCCGGCTCCGCCTCGGTCGCCTCGCTGACGTCGCTGGACAACCTGGTGCGCGGGGTTTTGTCAGGGCCCTGTGGCTCGTCAGGGGCCCGGGTGCCGCCGCGGTGCATGCCGGGTTGAGCGCCGGAGCCGGCCTGCATCCGCCTCGGGGGCGCCGTGGCGGCTCCGGCCGGGCGCGCTGGGCACCTGCACGCGCGGTGGGGCCTGTCTGCGCCGGTTTGGCTGGGCGCGCTGCAGGCTGCGCTCACACGAGCAGCGGCGCAGGGCGTGCGAGATGAGAGTGCCGGGCTCGCACCGCGCTGGTGAGCACATAGTCTCGGGATGGGCCCGGTGCCCGAGCCTGCGTGCAGGCCCTGAGGGGAAACCTGAGGGGAGAGGTGTTCTGGGGGCCCGGCAGGACGGCCCGGAGGACCTGGACCCGGAGACGCTGGAGGAGCGCGTGAAGGAGAAGGCGCGCCTGAAGGAGGAGAAGGCGGCCATCGCGGCGGAGAAGGCGCGGCTGAAGGCCGAGAAGAAGAAGCTGCGCTGTGCGCGCCCGCGCTGGCGCGCAGGGCGCGCTGCCATCGCGTGTTGGCATGCGGTTGTAGGGCTTTTCAGGTTCTTTTTCTTGCTGCATGCGAAGGCAGGGCGCGGTGCTGCAGCTGCTCTTGGAAGCTGCGCACGTTGAGTCGGGAGGCGTCCTGGTGCAGTGGCTGCCTGCTGAGGGGGCGGCGGTGTGCGCGCGCAGTCGACCGGAAGCACTGAGCAGCGCTGGAGCGGCGCTGCCGGGGCGCTGTTGGCGTATCGCGGCATGCCGCTCAGGGTCGGGGTTGGGGGGCAATGCGCAGGGCATGCGCTACATTGGGCCTGGTGCCAGGGTTGCAGTGCAGCATCGCGCCTCGTCGGGAGCGTGTCGGACTTTGCCAGTCCCCGTCATTTCCAATTGCGCTTAGCTAAGGATGAGTACGGCTCAAGATCATGGTCGCTGCACTTGGCCTGGCGCTGAAGGTCGTAGTTGGGTGTTGGGTAGGAATAAAGGACTCTCATAGGTCAGGCGTGCACCCAGGGCGCGGCTGCTGTGTCGCACAGCCCCGTTAGTTGCGTCATTGCATCCCTATATTCTTTGGCGCTGGCGCCTCGTTCAGGTCGAAGCTGCCGCGCCCTTCCTTGGCGGCCGTCCAGCTGCTTATACGCATGCTCCCAGGTGCAACGAGGTGCCATGTTATGGCGTTGCTAGGCCGCTCGCAAGATGTGGATTTGGTCTGAGCCTGCAAGCGTGACGTCTGCAAGTGCACACCCTTCCGAGCGCAGTAATCGCCTGGCCAGGAAGTTCACAGACACTTTAGGTTAAGATACCTCGCTCAATGTGAGAGAGGCACACGCGTGTGCACACTGCGCCACGCTTTATGAGCAATGAGCGTGCCTTGCGCTGACATGGAACAGAACTGCCTGCTGCGCCAGAGCTTGCGCGCACGCGTCACAGCCAACGGTGGCGAGTGCTCTTGCGCGCTGAATCGAGTTGCACATACACTGCGCGCAGCCTATGAAGGACCTGGCACATAGAATGCCCATTGCACGACTGCCTCACAAGCGTGATGCACTGCAAAGCGTCATGCACGTCTGGTCACCTGCACGACGCAAATGCTTCTCGCGCTGGCTCAGCACGTACAGCATCAAACAGTACGACACACTTTCTGTGCTCCCCTGCCGCAACCCTGCCGCAACATGTCCCCGCGCTGACCTGGACAGGACTGGCAGGCGAGCATCATGCGGAGCGGGGCACATAGGCGCATACGCCCAACTGCAGTAAGCGACCGCTCCGAGCCGGGCTCGAGCTCATGCAGTCGCAGCAGTGCAAAGCAAAGCCGGACTGTTGAGTGCAGCTGAACGCAGCCAGTCTGGCGCTGCATAGCAGGCCCTTTGCATGCCCAAGGAGCTTTGGCAAGGATGTCTGCACAGAGCCTGGCACGCACAGAGCGTTTCTTGTTCCCCTCGACACCCCCCACGCCCGCTCCACGGCTGAGACGCGCTGCTTAGTGTTATGGGGGCTTGGACATCACTTAAACCTGACATGGACTGGGCAGTGCTGATCAGCCTGCGGTCATGCCGCTCATGGCCGAGTAGCGCCGGCCGCCACCGCGGCCGGCGGGCGCACCGCTCAGGGACGCGCTCGGCGCGGCGTCGTCGCCGCCGCCACCGCCGCCAGGCGCCTCGATCGCGACCGGGCGGCGCACCGGCGGCGGCAGCGCCGCGGACGCAGCCGGGTAACCCACGCCCGGCTGCATGGGCCCAGCAATGTAGGCGGGCGCGGCTGCCGCCGCGTCGTAGGGCACACCTGGCACCTGCACGCAGGGGCGGGGGAGGACGGTAGGGTCAAGGCAGGCATCTGCATGACAATCCATCTGCTATTGGAACAAACAGAGCAGGCGGACCATGCTGGTTATAATGTTGGCCCGTAGTGCTATGTAAAATTTGGGAGATGAGGGGACCGCGACAGGCAAGCAGGAGCTGCAGAGTGGCACTGGGCAGCCATTCGACGAGCGGGCGGCGCCGGGCACGCCCTGCCCTGAATGCTGCAGCTGAGGTCGGTGTTCAGCAGGGCCCAGCACCTTAGCAGGCACCAGGCTGACGCTTGCCGTGACTTGCCACCAGCGCGGGGACGATGCATGTGGGCGATGCAGGTCAGCCTGACATTCCACGTGACAAGCACTTCACAGAGCGCTGGAGGGGGCGCGCCTGCGCATAGGGGTTGGTCGGCGCGGGCGCGCTGGAGATGTAGGGCCGGTACGTCAGGCCGGCGGCCTGGCCGCCCTGCGCATATCCCGCGGCCGCGTAGGGCATCTGCTGCCCCGGGTCGAAGCCGGCCTCGCCGCCCCCATAGCCGCCCGCCGCCTGCGGGTACGGCGGCTGCGCCGCCGCGTAGCCCGCCTGCGGCTGGCCGCTGTAGGGCTGCCCCGCGGGCGCATACCCTGCCTCCCCCGCAGCCTGGTAACCCGCGCCCGCCGCGCCCTGGAAGCCCGCGCCCGCCTGCCCGTACTCGTACCCGCCGCCTGGCTGCTGCGCCTGGTAGGCGCCCCCCGCGCCCTGCGCCTGGTATCCCCCAGGCCCCTGCCCCATTCGCGCCGCCTGCTGCGGGGCCTGCTGCGCGGCGGCCTCCTGGTACCCCCCCGCGGCCTGGCCGCCGTAGCCCGGCTGCGCGGCGTACGCGACCGGGTAGCCCGGCTCGGGGGGGTACCCGGGCTGCACGCTGGCGTACGCCTGCCGCGCCTGCTGGCCGGCGCCCTGCTGGTCCTGCGCCTGGCGCTGCGCGCCGCCCGCCTGGCCGGCGTGCGCCTGCGGCTGCTGCGCGCCCCGCTGCGCCGCAGCCGCCACCGGCTGGTACGCGGGCGCGTCCCAACCGCCGAGCGCGGGCGCCCGCGCGGCATCCTCGCCGGGCGCCCGGCCGGCCGCGGGCGGCGCGCCCGCGCGCGCGTCGCCGCCATACTCGGGCGCCGGCCCCATGGGCGCCAGCGACGGCGACGGCGGCGGCGGGAAGCTGGCGCGCGCGGACGCGGCCGGCTCGGCCCTGGCGGGCGCGGCCGGCGCCGGGAAGGCGCGCCGCTCGCCGGGCCGGCCCGGCGCGCCGTTGTCGCGCGGCGGCTGCCGCCCGGCGGCCGGCAGGTCCGGCCAGGGCGCGGATGCGGGCTGCGCGTCCTCCCAGCCGCTGCCGGCCCCCGGCGCCGCAGCAGGCTCGCTCCGCGCCTGGCGGCTCGCGCATACAAGTGTGAGGCCGAGGCACGCAGTTGAATTTGGTATACACTGTCACCTGCAATCGGCGTAGCGCCGTACCCGGTGTGCCAGGGCTCTGCAGAGGCAGCACTTGCTTGCCCTGGCATCACCATTGCCCAATTGCCGACAGACTGGCAAATCAACGCTTTCACTCGGGTTGCGACGCGCCCAGCAGCCCCCACGCTGTCGCAGGGTGTTACGAAGAGAATGTCTGCTCATTGGAACGCCCTCCGGCACAAATGAACCCCTGTTGGCAGCAGTCAATGGGCGCCGATGGGGGCGTGCCATAAACTCTGCCAGAGCGTGACAATTCCCTCGAGCTCTCCGCAGCAGCACAGACGCCACAGGCGGCCAGCAGCAGGGGACACGAACTTGACCAGCTGAGTGCACCTGGTCGACGGCCTGGCCGCTCTCCCACCAGCCGGGCGACGGCGCGGCGCCCTCGCCGCGACCGCGCCCGCCCGAGCGCCCGCGGCCGCGCGCGCCCATGCCGCCGCGGCTATCGACGCGGCCGCCGCGGCCGCGGCCGCCGTACTCTGCCGCCGGCTGGCCGTAGCCGTCAAAGCCGGTGCCCGCGTCCGCGCCCGCGCGCCCGCGCACGTCTGCGACGCCCTCCACGTCGTAGCCAGCGCTGGCGCCGCCGCCGCCGCGCGGGGCGCGCCCGCGCGGGCCGCCCGCGCCCCGGCCCGCCGCCCCGTGGGCGCC
>JAABUX010004882.1_pt1 | contig 16745 bp, 13 predicted proteins | sample 5561851 | NCBI WGS metagenome assembly JAABUX01 (sample SAMN10711883, study PRJNA513361) | rock metagenome | isolation source: Antarctica rocks | place: Antarctica: Victoria Land, Richard Nunatak red sandstone | collected 2016-01-03 | reverse complement strand
CTTCTCCTCGCGGCCCGTTACCCCGTCGGCGGCGGCCCGGGGGTCGTCCCCTCGGAACAGGACGCCGAAGCCGCAGAGGAGCAAGACGCCGATCATCAGACCGAAGGCGCCCAGCGATGGCCAGGGGCTGGCGGTCCAGCCAGCGGGGAGGCTCTGGGAGATGTCGAGCGAGTCGGTCAAACCCTTGGGTGCCAGGGCCAGCAGGGCAATCCCGATCCCGGCGATGGCTCCGCCCGCGATGTAGCCGCTCGCGAGCAGGACGGCGGGGCTGGAATCCGACTCTTGGGCGGAAGTTTTTCGGAGCCGGTCGATCAGGGCGTGGGTCATCCCCCCGACGAAGATCGGCAGCGAGGTCGAGAGCGGCAGATAAACACCCACGGCAAACGCCAGCGCCGGGACGAACGAGAGGTGCATCAACCCCGCGATCAACGCTCCGAGGATCACCAAGCCCCAGGGGAGCTTGCCTTGCATGATCCCGTCGATGATCAGGGCCATCAGCCGGGCCTTGGGGGCGTCGTATTTGGTGACGCTTGAGCCGTCGTCGCGTTTGGTCAGTCGGCCGTTGATCGCGGGGTCGACCAGGTATCTCGCTTCCCCGGAGTCGTCGACTAGGTACTTGCCCGCCTCGGCCCCGGCGATCGGATCGGTCAGCCACCAGACCTTGTACGACTTGCCGTCGGGGCCAACCTCGGTCCGGGTCAGCTTGGCGGCATCCGTGCGGACCGTCGGGAGGTTCTCGGCCTTGCTGGAGACGACGGTACTGGCCTGATTCAACACCAACAGCGTTGAGCCGATCACCACGGCCGAGGTCAACGCGCCGACCAGGATCGCCCACTGCTGCGACCGGGGGGTGGCGCCGATCAGATAGCCGGTTTTCAAGTCCTGCGACGTCGTCCCGCCGTTCGATGCCGCGACGCAGACGATCCCGGCGATCGACACAGCCGCCACCCGGTACTCGGGTCCCACCCAGCCGAGGAGGACGAAGATCAGGCACGTCAAGAGCAAGGTCGCCACCGTCATCCCCGAGATCGGGTTCGACGATGAGCCGATCTCCCCCGTCAACCGCGACGACACCGTGACGAACAGAAAGCCGAACAGGGCGATCATCGCCGCGCCCGCCAATCGACCTGGGACGCCGACCTCGCTCGGGAACAACCCCGACACCGCGATCGCCGCCACGAGCAACGTCGAGCCGACGCCGACAACCCAGATCGGCAAGTCGCGGTCGGTCCGGACGGTGGTCAAGCCGCCCAACTCATCGTCCCGCGACTTCGATCGCGCCAGGTCCCCCAGGCCGGACTTGAGCGACCCGAGGATCATCGGTAAGGCTTGCAAGAGCGAGATGATCCCGCCCGCCGCCACGGCCCCCGCGCCGATGTAGAGGATGTAGGCGTCCCGGATGTCCTTAGCCGACATGGCGCTGATCGGCTTGGTCCCCGGGAAGATCGCCGCCGGGTTCCCGGAGCCGAACAGGCTGATCGCCGGCGTCAGGACGAGGTAAGCCAGGATGCCGCCCGACACCGTGACCGACGCGATCCGCGGGCCGATGATGTAGCCGACCCCGAGCAAGATCGGCGACACCTCGCAACTCAGGACCGCCCCCTTGAACTGCTCGAACTTCTTCGCCGGGTATTGCTCCCAGAGCTTGAGTCCTTCCATCAAGATCTGATAAACAAACGCCATCCCAAACCCGGTGAACACCGTCCGGGCGCTCGAACCGCCTTGCTCGCCGACGATCAGGACCTTGGCGCACGCCGTCCCCTCGGGATAGGCCAGGGTGGCGTGCTGGTTCACGACAAATGCCCGCCGGAGCGGGATCATCATCAAGATCCCCAACAACCCCCCCAAGGCCGCGACCAGCATCACCTGGACCGCCGTCATGTCGTAGCCCAAGATCATCAACGCCGGCATGGTCACGCCGACACCGAAGGCGATCGACTCCCCGGCCGACCCCGTCGTCTGGACGATGTTGTTCTCCAGGATCGTCGCCGGCCGCCGCCCCAGCACCCGCGCTCCCGCCCGGAACAAGGTGATCGACAAGACCGCCACCGGGATCGACGCCGACACGGTCATCCCGACCCGCAAGACGAGATACAGCGACGACGCCCCAAAGATGATCCCCAAGATCGCCCCGAGCGCGATCGCCGGCCAGGTCAACTCGGGTATGCTCGCCGCCGACGGCACATACGACCGGAAACTCGGCGCCGCGGGAGGGGTCGGGTCGGCGACCAATGGATCGGTCGCGGGCAATAGCTGGCTCGACATCGCGGCGCGGCTCCTTGACCTGGCGGGTTGAGGCATCCAATCCCGGCTCGTGACCACCGATCGGTCAAGGCGAGACCTGGCTAATCTACCGGAGCCGACCCCCACCGGGAAGCGCCCAGCCTCGGCGACCTACGCGACTGCCACGGGCCGGTCGGCTCATCGCCCCCAATGGAGGGTTGAGCGGGTCCGAAAGGGCCGGCTCCGGCTCCAGACCCTCGATCCGGCGGGCGATCTCTTGCTCCTCCACCGACTTCGGACCAGTGGACATCAGAGCGTCGTCGCATTTGGCAAGCAGTCAGGCATCGGAGCAGGGCATGGTCAGCTACCTCAAGAAAAAAATCGCAGCCATCAGCGCAGACCACCAGATCGGCCCGCGCGATACGTCTGGGATAACTTCACTTTTCCGCGGCCCTTCGAACACACTTCTCGCCAAGAAACCTCCTTTTCGATGAAGGAAGATGGCCATTTGACACCCGAGGCGACCAACACCGATTTCCCCCCCCCCGCGAGGTGGGAAAAATGAATTGACACCGATTTCCCCCCGATTTCCCCGATTAATTGACACCGATTTCCCCGGTTTCCCCCGCGGATCGTTTGCCGGAAAGATGGTATGATCGAAGACCGTTCGGCGGACAAGGCACTCTGGAGGCTTGGTCTTGCCAACTCAAATTCTCGATTACTCCGATTATCACCGGACGGTGATCGGTTTTCACGGAACAGACATGGCATCTGCGGAGCGTCTTGTCGCCGGTGAGAATTTTGAAGCGAGCGATCAAGATGACGAATGGTCTGGGAAGGGCATCTATTTTTGGGAGCATGCTTACAAGCAAGCGTGGTGGTGGGCCAAAGACCACAAAAAACATCCAACGCCAGCCGTCATCGGGGCCGTGATTCGACTTGGGAACTGCTTTGATCTCCTCGACCCGGGTAACATAACTATTCTCCGCGAGTTTTACCAGAAGATGGTCGACGACATGACCGTTAATAATATAAAGATTCCATTGAATGTTCGGAGGCACCGCAAACTCGATTGTGCCATTTTTAATTATATGTATAGCGAATCTGAACAAGCCAAGCAGCCTCTCGATACTTCCAGAGCGGTCTATGTTCCGACTTCGAAGCTCAAAAGGATTTGCAAGGGGAGCTGGATCAGTGAAGAAACACACATCCAAATCTGCGTCCGAAACTCCAACAACATCCTCGCGGTCTGGCACGTCCGCGAAGACGGCCGTTACGGGACAGAAGCCAACTAGCGCGTCGGCACAAAGTCGATTCGGCTACATCTTGGCGAAGGCCAAGAAGAGGACGCCCGAGCAGGCACGACTGGCAATGATCCGCGCCGGGATCGTGACCGAATCTGGCGAGCTTACCGAGCATTATAGGGTAAAGCCGAAACCCGACCGAAAAGGGCGCTCCAAACCTTGAAGCTCAAAGTTCGTTCCGGTGGTACGGCTCCGGTGTCTGTTCCGATTGGGGGAAATGGGTATCAATTCATTTTTCCGGGGGGAGGTGGGCGTCAATTCGTTTTTCCGAGGCATGCTCAATAACTCAATAATCGAACGGGTCATCCGGGCCGGAAAGTCCAGGGGAGCAACCTTGGGGCGACACGGCCCGTTAGCTTTCGGTGAACATCCCCGTTGGCTTCGGGTTGCCCGACCTACTCACCTCGTCCCTCCAGCGAAAGGAGGACCCTGGCGATTTTCGCCGTCACCTTGGTGGGGATCTTGCCTCGGAGATCGATTACCTGGGAGATGTCAACCTTCGCGATCCAGCCGCATACGGCTACACTCGGCTTGATCAGTTTAGTGATGGGATGGAACGGCAACTGCCAAGGAAGGGGGACAAGGTCCGCAGGCAGGGGGGCCGGGATGACGCTGGAGATTGCCACCACCCGGATCGATCCTTCGGGTCCGACCGTTGCCGCCTCGGGCGTCACCACGATGCAGCGTCGATCCTTGGGGTTCACGCCTTGTGGATCGGCGAGTTGCGCGACGATGACGATCGAGCCATACGGATACAATCGGGCCGCCTCCCGCCTTCAATAGGGGTCGTCGTCGTCGAGCACGACGGTCGGAGACGGGGCCTTGGACGCGATGGCGTCAAGCTCCTCGGTTGTGGGGGTGATCTGCTTGACCAGCGGCATGAGCCGGTCGTCCTCGTCGTCGCCCCGCGGGTCCATCAAGCCGATCACCATCGACATCCCGACCAGGAACGCCCGGTCGACGGTTACGTCCCCGAGAGTGACTTCCTCGACGAACCCGGCCTTTTCTCGAAAGGTCGTCTGCTTGAAATTCTCATGGCCCCATTTTTCCGTGTCCAGAGTCAGAAAATTTGATTCGCCGCGGGCCGAGAACAGCCGAAAGCCTGACTCCATCAACTCGAAATTGATTATGTATTCGTGCCCGTCAACTCCATTGATGTGGAAGACAAGCGGTTCGAGCCAGCCGATGAACTCGATCTGTTCGATGTAGAGGCTGCAAGCCCGCAATGCCGCGATTAGGTCCGCATTCTCGGAGTCGTCGTAATCCCGCAGGGTCACCTTGCGGAATCGCTCGAACATCAGTTCCCAGACGATCCTCTGGAGCTGAAAGAGCCGTTTCCTCCGGGCGGCGGCCCGATGCTCGCTAGGCGGCGGAATGGTGTCGGGCGCTCTGGCATTCATCGCGATTCTTCACTCCTCAGATGATCTTCCACAGCCGGTAGTCAGGTTCAAAAAGCATACTGACGAATCCAAAGATCGACCATTCACTGGCAATACGCAAGAAGGAGCGTTCGAGGTTCCAACCTTTAAGATTCAAAATGTTCCCCATAGAGAATACACATCTTTGATCGAAGAAGCCAAGAACGATTTTTGACTCGAATGGCACTCCCTGAAGCTACGGCCATCTGGACGGAACTGCAAGCCGTCGGGAAGCTGATCGAGGTCGCGGAAGAATAATTGCATGTGTAACTATATATTGTAATATGATTGTATTAAAAGTTTTATCATAAAATCATTTATATTTTATTGGCTGGCAAGGAATATCGATCGCCCTTGGCGAAGACGGCGATGGCTGGCGGATCGGCCATTGGTCCGGGTATCTTGAAACGGTGGGCCGACTCGGTCGGGGCGAGCCGGTGTGATCTCAGCGGGAGGGCGAGAGGTGGACGGCGATGGGCTTGATCGTGCTGGCCGACGACGATGATGACCTCCGGGCGGTGTATGCGCCGATGCTCCGGTCGATGGGACACGACGTCCGGGAAGCGGTGGGCGGAGTCGAAGCGCTCGACCTGATCCGGCGGCATCCCCCGGACCTCTTGATCCTCGACGTCTGGATGCCGGGTTGCAACGGGTTCGAGGTCTTGGAGCGGTTCCGGTTCGACCCGCTCGCGTCGCGGATGAAGATCCTCATGCTCTCCAACCTCGGCGATGCCGACACCCGGCTCGAATGCTTCGAGATGGGGGCGGCCGACTACCTGGTCAAAGGACTCGCTTTAAGCGAGTTCCGCGCTCGGGTCGACCGCCTCCTCGCCGACGATCCGGGGTCTTTGCCCGCCCCGGCCGTGATCTCCACCAGCACCGACCAACCCGCCACGCCGACCGCTTGACTGGCCTGGACCCTCGCGGGGCGACCCGCTCGGACCACTCGACCCGACCTGACCCGACCCGATTGATCGGACCCGCGACCCTTGGCAACCGACGCTTACCAGGCCAACCTCGACTACCTGTACGGTCGGCTCAACTACGAGCGGTCGGGGATGCCCCGGGGGACGGCGGAACTCCGGCTCGGGCGGATGCGCCGGCTCCTCCGTCGGCTGAACGACCCGCACCTCGGCTTGCCGATCATCCACGTCGCGGGGACCAAGGGGAAGGGATCGACCGCGGCGCTGATCGCCGCCGGGCTGGCGGCGTCGGGGGTCCGGACCGGCCTCTTCTGCTCGCCGCACCTCCACCGGCTCGAAGAACGGTTCCGGATCAACGGCGACGAGGCGACGCCCGCCGTCCTGGCGGACCTCGTCGACGCCATCCGGCCCGCCGTCGACGAGTCCGACGCTTCGGACCCGCACTACAGCCGGCGGGGGGCGACCTTCTTCGAGGTCACCACGGCGATGGGTTTGCTCCACTTCGCCCGCGAAAACGTCGGCGCCGTGGTCCTCGAAGTGGGGATGGGGGGGCGGCTCGACTCGACCAACGTCGTCCGCCCGGTCCTCTCGGTCCTGACTTCGATCTCGCTCGACCACACCCGCCAGCTTGGCACGACCCTGGGGGCGATCGCCCACGAGAAGGCGGGGATCATCAAGCGCCGGGGGACGGTCGTCAGCGGGGTCCGCGGGGAAGAAGCTATCGCGGCAATCGCGCGGACGGTCCAGGCCCGAGGCGCCCGCTGGCTTCAGGGCGACGCCGACTTCCGGTTCGACTACCAACCGCCCGAGCCGCCGGTCGACCGCCCCACCCCCGGCCGGATCGCGGTCCGGACCTGGGCGCGCGACTGGGGCTCGATCGCCTTGCCGCTCTTGGGCGAGCACCAGGGACAAAACGCCGCGGTCGCCTTAGCTAGCTTCGACGCCCTGGGCGAACTAGGAGTCGCCTCTGTCGATCCCGCCGATGTGGCCCGCGGGTTCGCCGGTTTGACCTGGCCGGCTCGCGTCGAGGTGCTGGAGGATCGCCCGTGGCTGGTCGTCGATGGCGCCCACAACGTCGCCTCGGCCCGGGCGCTGGCGGACACCCTCCGGGGGAACTTCCCGCCGACCTGGCGGACCCTGGTCTTCGGGACCACCCGCGACAAGGACCTGCCCGGTCAGCTCGCGGCGCTGCTGCCGCTGGCCGATGCCGTGATCGCGACCCGCTACGTCGAGAACGCCCGGAGCGTCGACCCCGACGAGGTCGCGACCGCCGTCCGTGCCATCATCGGCGACCGGCTGCCGATCCACCGGGCCAGCCACCCCGCCGAGGCCGTCGCCCTCGCCCGCCGGTTGACGCCGGATGATGGCCTGATCTGCGTCACCGGCTCGCTCTTCCTCGCCGCCGAAACCCGCGCCCACATCCTGGGCCTGACCCCCTCTCCCCAAGGAGTCGACCGATGAGTGCTGTCTTCTGGCTGCGGATCGGCGCCCTCCTCGGCGCTCTAGGCGTCACCCTCGGAGCCTTCGGCGCCCACGGCCTCAAAGAGCGGCTCAGCCCCTACTCGTTCGATGTCTACCAGACCGCCGTGACTTACCAGATGTACCACGTCCCCGCGTTGGTCGCCGTCGGCCTGCTCGCCGCGATCGGCCGGGGCGGACTCGCCCTCAACCTGGCGGGCGTGTCGTTCACCGTGGGTATCCTAATCTTCTCGGGAACGCTCTACGCCCTGAGCGTCACCGACATCAAGTGGCTCGGCGCGATCACCCCGATCGGCGGGGTCTTCCTGATCCTCGGCTGGATCGCCCTCGCCGTCGCGGCGGGTTCGATCGGCCGAGGGATCGCGGTCGAGGTTTGATTCCAACGAGACAACCATGATCGCTGGGACCGCTCCGCGTCTCGAATGGCGACCAAATCCCGAGAGCGCAACCAGGACGATCGGCGAGGCGTACGCGATCGCAAGACGCTGGGGCGTCGAGATCTCCATCCACGCCCAATTTGCGGTCGATGAGTCCAATGACCTGGACTAAAACACGACGGCCAAAACTACGACGGTTCGGGAGTTTGAAGGGACAATGATCCACTGGTCCCGGTTCTTTCACGGGAAAACCGGCAAGATTCCTTTCTCTGGTCGCGGCCTTGCAGTGTTGCACGGCCGTCTGCGAGGATCATCGAGATCTTCATAAGAGTGACGCAGTTGAGCTTCTGGTAGGGTGGGCACCGCCCACCGCAGCCCTCGGCAAGGCCTCAACAAGAAAGGAGAGTTCGATCCATGACACTCGAGAAAGTGTTCGTTCAAAAGCTTGGGACGAAATGCCGCAAGGGATGTTCGATCGAGATTCAAGCAATTCGAAGTTTTCGTACAAGAAACTTGGTGCAATGCGCTGTCCTGATCGTGTCGGTCATCGTGTCGCCTGAATCTCAAGCCTCTCCCCAACAGAATTCACAAGACAAAGCTCGCTCCGGCGACTCGTATGATTTGATCCAATCCAAGGTCAGAGCCGAAGCCGCGAAACTTGACAAGATCAACGTCTCGCCCCTGTTCGCGGCAACGACCACAGCAAGCGCTGACCCAGCTCTTCGCCTCAGGAGCAAGCAGGTCGAGATTTGTCGTAAGTTTGAGTCGTTGACCCGAGATATAATCCGGACTTGGCTCCTCAGAGGCTTGGATGCGGCGCCGTACTTGGATGCGGGGCAGATCGAAGCTCGTCTCTCTGATCGCGGTGTGAGTTTGCGAGAGGATGTCGTTTCTCATGCTGAAGCGATGATTTTGGAAGGCGTCTTAGACCCCGATCAAGCGCAAGTTTGGTATAAGGCATCGAGGACCAAGCCGAAACCCAGCCAGCCAAGTCGATCTACGCCGCGAAGCGTCAGCGGTCTCAACACTTCAACTACCGCACAACTGATTCACTATTTGAAAGTAGATGCACAAGCTCCCCGGGATCTTGGAGGTGTTTTCAATCTCATCCCTGGGGCATTTGTGGAGGGTGGTAAAATTGCGGGCCAGTTCGATTTTTCGGGTCGTGACAATAAACGGCAATCGCCTGAAAATGGTGCTGGACGAAAGTCGGACCCAACTCCAGAGCAAGTCAGCTTGAGCGGACGTTTGGAATCTCTGGCCAAGGAGATCACCGCAGCATGGATGGTTCGCGGTTTCAATGATGCTGGTTCTGTCCCGTCCCGGGATACTCTAATCAGTCGGATACAAAAGCAACCGTTCTTTGTGAACAGATTGCTCTTGCATGCTGAATCGATTGCTTGTAATGCCATCCTGACTCCAGAGCAATCCGAGCGAGTGTTAGCCGTTTTGTGGTTGCGCATGGGAACATCTTGCCTGCTCGATCCAGCCTTAGCCACCTTGTTGAGGTTGACCCCTCAACAGCGGGATGACATCAGGCAGATGATCGCAGCGACGAATCAACTGTCCGAACGCCTCGCGCAGGTAAACCAACCTCTGATGGCACAATTGCCTGATCACCCGGAGTTGACTGAGCTGCACCTCCAGATTGATCGAGATGCCCGCAATCAATTGGACGCTGCGGAATCGGAGGTGTGGAATCTGTTAACGCCTGCACAGTTGAAGACTCTCAAACGAATCCTCGCCGCGAGTAACGACCTTACTCCGGGTCGGCAGGTCAACAAACCCCAGTAATTTGAACTCTCAAGCCGCAACTCAGCACCCGTGATTGCCCTTCCCACGGGTTTAAATCCAGGGCCAGCGCATCTAAATCCGCGTGTTTTTTCGCCGGAAGCTGTTTTTGGAGTGTGAGTTCGGGTATTTCCTCGGGAACCACCCTTTCGGAGATACGCCTTGAACCAAATCCTCGACGAGCTTCTGGCGTTCGCGCAACGCTACGATCCTCGTCGTCCTTGGTCCGCCTCACTACCCCCGCCCTCTGAAGATCAGGTCAGGGTGGCCGAACGCTGGGTCCTTGCTTGCCGGACCATCGGCCACCTGCCTTTGCTCGGAGACACGCTGCCATGACGAGCCGAGAGTTGAAGCAAGACATCCTCCGAGCGTTAGCCGACCTGGTCGAACATGCGCCGGACGTCCGGTTGGGTCAACTGATTGCCAACCTCGCCGTCCTTGCCCGAGGCCCATCCCCTGAGGCGGTCTGGGACATGGAAGATGACGAGTTGCTGGCGGCGGTGCGAAGTCACACCGAGGATTACGCGAGTCGTCACGCGGAAGTGGCTTGATTTCAAGTCCATCGTTCGATCTTTTAGGATTCGAGTAGATCCATGCCGACTTATATCGTTACAGTCACAGCCTCGGACCGGGTGGGGATCGTGCATTCGGTGACGGGGACGCTCCGGGACCTCCGGGGGAACATCCTGGAGTTGAGCCAGACGGTCATGCGGGGGTACTTCACGATCATCCTCGCCGTTGCGTTCGACGAGCCGAGGGACCCGCGGACTTTGATCTCGGCCATCGCTGAGCGGGGGGAACCGTTCCAGTTGACGGTCGCGGCGATGGCGGCGGTGGTTGAGCCGCAGCCTCCCGTCCCCAACGGCGAGCGGTTCATCGTGTCCGTCCTCGGGACCGACCACGCCGGGAACATCCACGGGATGGCCGGTTGCCTGACCCGGTTGGGGGTCAACATCGTCGACCTCCACGCCCGGGCCGACGGCGACCGGTTCTCCATGATCATGGAAGCGTTCCTGCCCCCCGACCTCGCCCCCGAGACCGTCCGCGCGGCGCTGGAGCAGTTCGGCGGTGAACTGGGGCTGGAAGCGTTCGTCCAGCACGAGAACATCTTCGTCGCCACCAGCGAGCCGACACCGGTCCGAGTCGCCCCGATGCCGCAAACCGAGCTGGAAGCCGTCGTCCCGCACTAACCGACGGTCTTGGGCCGGACCCGCACCGATCCCACTCACGAGATCCCCGAGGACTGGATCAGGAGCCACCCGGGGCGGTCGGCTGCAAAGCGCTGGCGACCCAGGCCTGGTCGAGGCAGATCAGGGACGCTCCTCCCCCTCGATCGTCGCGGCCGACGATGACACCGATCAGGATCGGGCGGGGCTGGCCGTCGGGGCCAGGGCGGACGACCACGACACCCCCGCCGGAGTCGCCCGGGACCGGCTGGTAGGAGGGACCCCACTCCAGCCATCGGGGGTTGGAGTGGTTTCCGGCGAGGACGGCATGTTCCATCCCTCGGCCGTCGATCATCCGGACGTCGACGGGCCGCCCGCCGGGACCGGGATAGAACCGGGTTGAGAGGGCGGGGATGGTCCGGATCGACCGGAACGCCGCCTGCGCTGGGGTTTCGGGAGCATGCGGCTTGCCGAGCCGAAAGCGGAGCCGGGCCACGGCGTTGTCGGGACCAGGAATCTCTCTGGGCTGGTTGGGCCGGTAGAGGGGGTTCCGGGTCGCCGACTCGACGACCCCTTCGACCACCACCCCACCGCCAAAAAGGAGGGCGACGGGCCACCCCTTGTCCGCCTCGGAAACGCAGTGCGCGGCGGTCAGGATCGTGACCAGGTCGTTCTCAACCCGGATCGCCGTCGCCCGGAAGCGTCGCCGCGAGCCTTCGCGGTCGACGGCCACGGTGAGCTGGGTCGCGAACAAACCGGGCGTTTCCTGGGCCGGAGGAAGCGCCTGAACCGGCTCCGGGACTTGCCCAATAACCAGCCGGCCCGCCCAGGCCGCGAGGACGATTCGCCGTGTCAACCGCACCATGAACCGCGTGCTCCTTCCACTCGCCGCGTACTCGACGGACCCAGAACCCGCTTCGGGTCGAGTCGTCGCCCACCGGACCGAGGCCATCCCTCAGCCCCATCGCCAGGTTGTGGTTAATTCTAAGCGATTGTCGCCCGACCGCAACCGCTGGAGTCACGCGCCCCGGCGGATTCGGGTCGCGAGTGAACAACATCCTAATTAAGATGCGTGTATTCTTTTTATTGATGATTTTTCTCGACAGGGGCACAAATCGCTTTGAACTCCACGCGCTGTTGGGGATATGATCTCCCCCGTCAGCTTGCGAACCCGGGTCGTTGTTGACCTCGGCCGCCACACGCCGGGACTCATTGGGCGGCTTTCGTCGCGGACTTCCCCCCCAAGGATCGACTTCTCTTCAATCGATCTGGAACCAAGTCCCCCGCTTCGATCCCGCCAATCCTTGTCGACGATGACCGCGACTGGTCCGTTGGTGGTGGTCCTGGCTTCGCCCCCCTCCTGGTCATGATATTGAGGAAGACCTTCGTGCAACCGCTCCTTTCCCACCGACTGCGCACCCTTGGTTTGCTGGTTTTTCTGAGCGTCTCGGTCGTGGTCCCCACGGGATCGGCCCGGGCGGCCACCCTCTGGTACAGCGGCGACTTTGACCTCAACGACGCGACCACGAACCAGAACAATGTGCCGATCCAGATTGGCACGTCGTATGTCTTGGAACGAGCGCTGGTTTATAATAACTTCATCGTCCCGGTCGGGCAAACCTGGTCGATCACCAGCGTGTTCTCGAACAACCAGCTCGCTTACGTCGTCCCGCCGACGTCGGCCGCCTGGGAGATCCGGACCGGGCTGACCGCCGGTCAAGGTGGCAACCTCATCGCGAGCGGCGACACGGCGGCGACCGCCACGTTGCTCACCCCGGCCGATGGGATCAACTACATCGCTCCGGAATACCGGGTCGAGGCGACGGTTGCCGGCCTGACGTTGACCGCGGGGACCTACTGGTTGGCCGTGGCCCCCGACTCCGCGAGGTACTTCGGCGACCAGTCGTTCATCGAGACGACGAGCGGGGTCAACGCGGTCGGCCTGCCCCCGGGGAGCAACGGCAACTCGTTCCTCGACAACAACCTGCCTGGCGGCGGCAAGCTCACCTTCGCGGCGTCGAACCTGAACTACTCGATGGGTGTGGTGGGCACAGCCGCCGTTCCCGAACCGGCCAGCGCGATCCTGCTCGTCGCCGCCCTGGCTGGGGTCCCCGCGTTGCTCCGCCGCCATCGATGCCGATCGATGCGCGGCCAGACCGCTTGAGCCGAAGCGCCGGGGGCGAACCCGCCTCGGTCCCCCGGACCGCCGATTGACCCTGCCGTCCGCAACCCCCTCGCCGGTCGGGCGCTGATCGCCTGGCTGGTCCGGGTCCACTCGTGTCCGCCGCCTCGATGGCTGAATCACCCCAGGAATCCACACCTCATGTCGCTCGCTCTTAGCTCCGCTCGCCTGTCGCGGCGTCGTCGCCGCTTTTCGACCCCCACCGTCGAGTCGTTGGAAACCCGGCAACTCCTGACCGGGGCCGTCGCTCCCGCCTCGGCCTTCGACCTGCACGCCCAGTACCTCCGCCTGATCCAGCTCAACGGGGGAGCGACGCCGCACCACACCATCCCCCACGCGACCGCGGTCCACGCGGCGGCGTCGCACCCGACCGCGACCCACCGAACTCCCACTCACGGCGTCACCGCCGCGGTCACGGCTCGGCACCGGACGTTTGGCAAGCCGGCCTTGCCCTCGGCTCGCCAACTGACCGACATCGTGACGTACGACCGTCCCAGCTCGATCTCCCCCAATGCCGGCGGTAGGGGGACGGGCACCGGGGCCTTGGCGGTCGATACGCCGGTGATCGGGGCGCACACCCCGGCGCAGATCCGGACGGCCTACGGCGTCACCCCGCTCGGCCCGGGCAACCAGGGGCAAGGGACGACCATCGCCATCGTCGAGCTTTCCGATGACCCGAACATCACGCGGGACGCCAACGCCTTCTCGGCCCAGTACAACCTGCCCCAATTCAACGGTCCAGCCGGGAGCCCCACGCTGACCGTCTACCAGGACACCACCTTTGCCCCGGTCACATCGGCGGCCGGCACCGGCGTCGCGCGCGAAACCAGCCTCGATGTCGAATGGGCCCACGCGATGGCGCCCAAGGCGAACATCCTGCTGGTCGAGGTTCCCTTCTTCGGGACCACGTATGCTGACATTTTTGGGGACCTGCTGCACGGCGTCCAGTACGCGGCGAGCCAGCCCGGCGTGGTGGCGGTGTCGCTGAGCTACGGGACTGATGAGCGCAACATTGGGACCGACGCCCTCGCGGCGCAGGACGCCGCCTATCTGGCCACCGGCCCGGCGGCCAACGTGGCCGTGACCATCTCGTCGGGCGACGGTTCGTCGCCGCTGTACCCAGCCACCTCGCCGAACGTCATTGCCGTCGGCGGGACCAGCCTGCTGCTCGGCTCGGTCCGCGGCAAGTATTCGCTGGAAAGTGCCTGGGGCGGGCTGGCCGGTCTGGGGGCCGGCGGCGGCGGGCCGAGCTTGTTCTACGATGCCCCGTCGTACCAGACGAGCAACGGCGTGACCTATCCCAGCCGAGCTGTCCCTGATGTCGCCCTGATCGCCGACCCCGTCACGGGGGTCTCTTTCTACGACTCGCTCGATGTCACCGCCAGCGACCCCAGCCCCTGGTTGGCCGCCGGTGGGACCAGCCTCGCCGCCCCGGTCTTCGCCGGGATGATCGCCTTGGCCCAGCAAAACCGGCTCGCCGCCGGCTTGCCGCTCCTCAACTCGAACCAGATCAACAACGAGATCTACGCGGTTTACAACTCGCCGAGCTACTCGACTTACTTCCACGACATCACCCTGGGGAGCAACACCAACGTCGACGGCAAGACCGGTCAGATCACCGTCGACGGCTACGCCGCGACCACCGGCTACGACCTGGCCACCGGCGTCGGCAGCCCGATCGGCAACACGTTCGTGCCGCTCCTCTCGTCGCTCTGACCTCGGATCGGCGCGAAGCCCGGCAACGCTCCGGCCCCCCGGCGAAAGACGGATCTTTCGCCGGGGGGCCGCTTCGTGCGCACCGATCAGGATTGCGGAGGATCGCGCTGGAGGGGGCAGGTTACTGAACCTTTCGCTTTTGGTCGAGCATCCACTGGATCAAGACCGGGTCGTTGTAGGCTCGATCCCAACTGTTGTGGGGGACGTTGCGGTACTCGGTCTGGTGGATATTCGCCCCGAGGCCGCGGAGGGCGTCGGCCATCTCGCGGAGGCTGGGGAGCGGGGAGGTGTCGAGGTCGCCGACGAAAGTCCAGGCCGGGAGGGCTTTGATCGATCCGACGGTCGCCACCTTGCCTCGGCCGCAGATCGGCGCGATGGCGGCGAACCGGTCGGGATTGGCGGCGGCGATCGACCACGTTCCCGACCCGCCCATCGAGAGCCCGGTGAGGATCTGCCGGGCGGGGTCAACCTTGTAGGTGGCCATCACCTCGTCGAGCGCGGCGAGCGCGGCCTTGGCGTCGTCCGAGTCGCTTTCCCAGGTCTTGGTCGCCTGCGCGAGGACGACCAAGGCGTTGAACCGGTCGGGGTTGGCCTCGATCGCCGCCCCCAGGCCGATCTGGGCGGATGTGACCCCGTCGGTCCCCCGCTCGCCCGAACCGTGGAGGAAAAGGATCACCGGCATCGCCTTGGTCCCGTCGTACCCCTGCGGGACGTAAACGACGTATTTTCGCCTGTCGCCGGACTTGAGCGCCTGGATGTGGAAGCCGGGCGTGGTCGCGCCGACCGCTTCCTCGGGCTGGGGGATCGGGAGCCGCTGGAGGTACAGGTCCTTGAACTCGACCCGCATCGGCCCCCCGGCGTGGACTTGCAAGCCGATCTTACCGTCGCGGGCGATGCTCGGGTCGGTCTCGCGGTAATCCACGGCCGTCTGGTCGTTGAGGTAGACCGTGATGTGATCACCCAACGCCCGGACGGTCACCTGGTTCCAATCCCCCTTGTGCAGCCCCGCCAAGGTCTTCGGGTTGCAACCGGCCAGCTCGCGGTTCCGCCGCGACTCGTCGTACAGGCCGCCCCAGTAGCCGGGCCCAACATCGGCCTGATAGCCCGCCATCTCGGTACCCGGGACGCGAACGCTCCGGAACTGGACGCCGCTATTGCCGGCGTCGCCGACAAGCCGGACGCTAAACTTGAGGACGAAGTCGGCGTAAGAGGCTTCCGTGGCCAGGAACTGGTTTTGCCTGATCCCGGGGGAATCACCCACGATCATCCCATCTCGGGCTGACCAGAGCGACGTGTCCCCTTCCCAGCCGTTGAGGTCCGCCCCGTTGAATAGCGGGGAAAAGCCGGCGGTCTCGACGCAAACCGGCTCGCCATCGAGGAGGCGTGCCCAGTGGTTCATGATTGCGCAAGAATACGTTCCGCCGATGTCGGCCACGCCGCCGGGGTTAGTGGCGTACCCGCCGTCGCTCTGGCGGTGCCGGGCGATGTAGCCGCGGAGCCTAGCGAGGTCGGGTTTCTCTTTCATCATGAAGCAGGCCCGCATGATCCGATAGCTCGACCCGAGGTCGGACGCCCCGTCCCCTTCGCCCCAACCACCGTCGGCCTTTTGCCCGGCGCGGATCGCGGCCAGGATCGCCGTCTTTGGTGCGGCTTCGAGCGTCATCCCCATCCGCAAGAGCGCGGCGACCGACGACCCGGTCGCCCGGGCCATGCCCGGACCCGAGCCATACGTCCCGTCGGCGTTCCGGTCTTTGTTGATCACCTCGCTCGCCCAGCGGGGAAACTCGGGCGCGGTCGCGTGGATTGCCTCACATCCGGCGATCGCGATCCGGACCTCCTCGTACGACTTCGCCTCTTTGCCAAAGTAAGCCACCGCCTTGTCGGCGTACGGCTTGGGGTCAAGCTTGAGGGCGACCACGGCCATCAACCCCGAGGCCGTGGTGTTCACGTCGGGCTTGCCGCCGGGGGTCGAGGCGAACCCACCCGAAGCCTCGTCGTAGCACGACTTGACAAAGCGGATCGCGCCCGGGACGTCGCGGATCGACCCCGCCACATACCCCAGAGTTCGGACCGCCGCCGACGTGCTCCCGAGCGTCGAATTCCCCCCCACCTTGGGGGCGAATCCGCCGTCGGGGTTCTGGAAGTTCGCCACGAACCGAGCCGTCG
>JAABUX010004881.1_pt1 | contig 16748 bp, 17 predicted proteins | sample 5561851 | NCBI WGS metagenome assembly JAABUX01 (sample SAMN10711883, study PRJNA513361) | rock metagenome | isolation source: Antarctica rocks | place: Antarctica: Victoria Land, Richard Nunatak red sandstone | collected 2016-01-03 | reverse complement strand
GATACGCATGGGGTGTGACTCCTTCAGCGATAGACGCGACGAGGAGTCTGTTGTAGCGGAAAAAAGCAGCGGCAGCGGGTGGTATGGCGGGGGTAACGGCGTCACCACGAACACGGGAGAACCACTTGCATTTCGGCGTCTACACTATGCTCACGGACGGCATCGTTGGTTCGGTCTCGACCGATCCTGGTCGGGGTGCAATTACTCAACTTGTCCTCACCCCTTCACGCCACTCGTCACAAAGGCGGAAACGATTGCTTTCTGTGCGACAACGTAGAGCGCGAGCGGTGGCAAGGTTGCAAGCGTCGCTGCCGCCATCAACGGACCCCACTGTTGCACCCCTTCCGCGTTCGCCGCGAAATACTGGATCCCTACCGAAAGCGTTTTCATCTTCGTGTCATTCAGCACGAGAAGCGGCCAGAGGTAGAGATTCCAGCCAGAGAGGAACGAGAGGATCGTTACTGCGACCACCGCCGGACGCACCAGCGGTAACGTGATCCGCCACAACATCGTCCATGCATTTGCCCCATCGATACGTGCGGCGTCGAAGAGCTCTTGCGGCAAGCTTTGCATGTACTGCCGCAGAAGAAAAATATTGAAGCCGGTGAAGGCAATTGAAGGGATGATAACGCCCTGACGCGTGTTGATCCAATCGAACTTCGCGATTAACACGTAATTTGGTATTATTGTACTTGTATAGGGAATGATCAAGGTACCGAGGACGATGGCAAACAAGAGATCACGCGCCGGGAAACGAAAGCGCGCAAACGCATATGCCGCCGACACGCTGACAATGAGCTTGCCGCCGGTGATTGCGGCGGCAACAATCGCGCTGTTCAGGAGCCACCAGCCCACGGGTTGAAATTGGAATGCGTCCGCGTAATTGTGGAGCGTAGGATGCGGTGGGATGAGTTGGAGTGTTGGGGTGAAGACATCCTTCGGCCCTTTCAATGCGGTGGAAAAAATCCATACGACCGGGAAGAGCGTCACGATAGAGATCGCGATCATGAGAAAATGGATTATTCCTCGACCGATCACGACGTGCGACGGTAATGCACGACGCCTCAGGGCGGCAGTCTCCTGCGACTGCGTTACGAGTCTACCCATAGTGAATATGCCTTTCGACGAAGCGGAACTGTAAATAGGTCACGGTCATTACCGCGACCACCACAAGGACGGCCACGGCGCTTGCCTGACCAACTTGAAAAAACCGGAAGCCTCGCTCGTACAAGTAATACAACACGTTAGTGGTGTGCCCGAATGGGCCGCCGTCCGTCAGCACATTGACTGCGGCGAAACTCTCATCATTCACGAAGATAACGGTGGTGACCAGAACGAAAAAGAAGGTCGGGGTGATCAGCGGCCAGCGGATGTGGCGGAAAAGCGCCCAATTGCCAGCACCATCCAACGCGGCAGCTTCAAGTAACTCCAGTGGCACTGCCTCGAGCGCCGCGAGATAGAGCAGTAAGTTGAAGCCGAGCACCTTCCAGGCAGACACGGCAATCACACACCAGATAGCTTTCCGTGGATCGGTGAGCCATGAACCTTTGGTCCCTCCCACCATCACAATCATTTGATTAAGCGCGCCTTGGATTGGGTTAAAAATCCATAGCCAGACAACCGCGACAACCGCCAGAGACATCACCGTGGGCGTGAAGAGGATGGCGCGATACGCGGTCTGGAGGCGGGACTGGCGAATCGGCCAGAGGAGTAAGGCAAGGGCAAGCGGGAGCAGCACCTGCACGGGGCCGAGGGCTAAGAGATAGATGCCAGTGTTGCCGAGCGCCTGACGAAAGTTCTTGTCATGTAGCAGATTGGTGTAGTTTTGGATGCCGACAAAGGTGCGCTGAGGTGAGACGAAGTTCCAGTCGAGGGTCGAGAGGTAGACGGAGTCAATCAGCGGCCAATAAATGAAGACGGCCATGAGAAGGAGCGCGGGTAGGACGAAGAGATAAGGTGTCCACCATGCCTCGCGCACCTGCCGGGCGCGCGCCCGGCAGGCAGTTTTTCTCTGAACCCGTGATTCGATGCGTTCACCAAGTGTCACAGCATTTCACCTCGACATTGTGTAACAACCGCCTCGTCGCATAGACGGTTGGGAGGACGGCTCGTGCAGGAGCGGTGGACTGGGTAGTTGAGATAGACTACTTAGCACATCCGAGATCATAATAGCTGACGAGCATGAGCGCGTCAATCATAAACAATTAAATTCGATCATCGTTGCGCTCTGATTGGAGTTCTTTAAGCTTGAGTCAGGATCAGCGCACTCTGGGCACCCACCCTTTTATGTGGCAAGGGCAACAAAATCTCCTGTGAGCGCACCGCGAACAGGCAAGGTCAGCACATTCGGCACTCATTCCATCAATTCTTAATAGAATATTGACCTTTCCTTAACACTAACACCGAATCGCTTCGAAGATCGTTTTAGATCACCATTGATTAGCTGGTTCGCTGGAACGCTTCGTTAAGATCGCTGTTACTCAGGAACACGATGCGCATATGAGGTTGAGCGGCGTTGGAGCCGTACCGCTGTTACCGCGTATCGGGATACGAGTGGAAGCTGCCTGTTTCGATCAGCATCCTCTCCCACGTAAGGAGATCATTGTGCGCTCGGTGCGATATCCATTTGTGCGATCCGCGATTGGCAGTGAGGCGAACTACTGACGTGCGTGGCGCATCCGCCTCTGCTATCGCTGAGTGCCGAACAGGGGAGGCAACGACCTACCAGCGTTGGTGGGCGAGAGATAACTGCGGGTGAAGCACCCCGCGAAAGGAGCACCGCAATGGCTGTACTGGCGCACCTGTTCGCATCGGCACATCCCCTTCATCGCAGGCTTGCACGGATCATACGGGGCACGGAACGTGTGGTTCGGCACGCAATACCGGCGGCAAGCCGGGCGACGCTGGCGGCAATGATCGTTGGCGTGTTCTTGATTACCGGGTCGTCCCGAGCGGCGGCGGTGAGTCCAGTGGTGGTCTTTCTAAGGCCGTACGTCGCATCCTACTCATGCAAGCAGCCCACCGTCTACCAGAACAAGGTAGATATGTACATGCAGTCGCATGGCACGAAGGACTGCATCACCATCGGCTGGGATGCACGGGATATCGTGCCGTATCGGGCACCGAATGGCTACCTCTGCAACTTTTACGCGATGAACCCGGATCACGGTGGTGGGTTCGTCGGCACGAAGAACGCCTATTACCGCTACGACATCAATGTGGGCGCGGGGATCGGCGGCGAACCCACCGGGATCACGCGTATTTTCCCAACGCCGACAAACCGGTGGCAACTGATCGACACAGATACGCTCTACCCCGCCAACGCCGCACGGTCCGAGGTGGCCGACAACAACGGCGCAACTTCGGGCACGATCGGTGTTGGGCAGATCAAAGCGGTGTGCTACCCCTGATGCAGGGCGCTTGGTGCCGGAAGGGGATCGGGAAAGCGGCACCCTGTGCGCTCGCTTTCCGCTATTACCGGCAGCAGGGTGCTCCCGCAGCCAGCGAATGCGTCGTGATCCGATGAAAGGGGGTGATGTCTGCAACGCCGTGCCTGGCGGTAGTGTCTCCAATAGTTGACCAGATCAAAGAACCGTTGTGTTTAACCGTGCAATCGTGAAAGGAACATGACCATGACTCGGAACAGTCTCGGTCGTCTCGTCAAGGCTCTCGGTGTACTCGCGTGCGTGCTTCTCTGTCTGCTCGCTGTGCAAATGCCTGTCGGCGCGGCAATGCCAGCCGGCGATAGCGGCAATGCCGGCTGGCATGGAGGCACGACCTCACACGCAAGCGCTGCGGCACCGCAGATCAGACCCGGCCCCCCCGGTGGTGGCGGCAACGGTCAATGCCTGCAATTGTTCCTCATAAGCACCGAGTCATTCAATTACACCGACAATCGCATCAATATCGCCGTGAAGAACAACTGTGGTAGGAATGTCGGTGCGATTGGTTTCCACATCGAAGGTGCCGTACATTGCGCCAATGGCACGTTCCCCGCCAGCTTCAACGGCGACACCGGTCTCGGCTACGTGAATAATCGGCAACTGCGGAACACGGGATTCATCACCCATTCGTATTGCTCCGATGGCTCCTCGTACCGGGACATCGGATCGTTGTTCGTGTACACCGGTTCGGGCAACAGCTTCGTCTATTCCAACACGGTGCAGCTGAACATCTTCCACGCGTAAATCCGCGTACTGTGCAATCGTGAAAGGAACGTGACCATGACTTGGGACAAGCCCCGCCGTCTCGTCAAGTCCCTCGGTGTCCTCGCGTGCGTGTTGCTGAGCCTCGTCGCGGTGCAAGTACCCGTCGGCGCGGCAATGCTGCCCACGCATAATGGCGCGGAATTGGCGTTCATTCCTCCGCCCGGTGGCGGTGGCGGGGGCAGCAATGGTCAGTGCTTGCAGTTGGTCCTCATGAGTGCCAATTCACTGAACTACATGGATAGTCGCATCAAGATCGCCGTGAAGAACACCTGCGGCAGGGACCTCGGCAAGATCCGTGTCCACATCGAGGGGCGCACGATCTGCACCGACGGCACATTTGTCGCGAACTTCAACGGCGATTCCGGCCTCAGCTACCTGCGCGACCAGCAGACACTGACGACGAGCTTCAAAACCACGTCGTACTGTTCTAATGGCTACCCGTACAACAACGTGGGCACGCTGTTCTTGATCTCGGGCACGGGCAACAGCCTCGTCTATTCGAATACGGTGGGGCTGAGTATCCACCACACATTCCCGAGCTAGGAGCAGTGATTCGAGTAACTGACGAGATGACTCAGGCGAGTGCGAGACAGTCAAAGGCCCACTGAATCAGTGTCCCGCGAACTGCTCCAAGAGCCGCCCGTATCCCAGACATCCCGCAGGTAGCCCGATCAGTGCGCCCGGAACGGCATCACTCATCCACTCAGCGCTGTGCGCCGACGCGCGTGCCTCCCGGATCGGAGGCACCAGCGCGTGTGGCTTACACGAACGTATCACGGCCTACTGATTCATCTCCTGCCACGAGGCTGCTGCTGGACGATACAGTGAATATTCCCGCCGCCCAGCAATAACTCTCGTGAAAGAACCTGCGTCACACGGCGCTCCGGGAACAACGCCGCAATTGCGTCCCGTGCCACCGTGTCCTGTGAGTCATCAAAGGCGGGCATCACAATACCGCCATTGGCAATATAGAAGTTGATATACGATGCGGCAAGCCGCGTTCCCGGCACCCGCTGCAACGTGCCTTCACGGTCACTGCGCGCCGGACATTCATCAGCGGTGAGGTACAGCGGACTCGGCTGCGGGACCTTATGGATGGTAAACGGCCTCCCTTTCGCGTCCGTTGCGTGCTGTAAACGCTCGTATGCATCACGCGATATCTCGTATTGGGGATCATGTGTGTCATCAGTCCATGTCAAGGCGATCACGCCTGGGCGGACAAAGCAGCACAGGTTATCTACATGACCACTGGTGTCTTCGTCCATATAGACACCCTTGCTCAGCCATATAATTTTCTTTACGCCTAGATATGCCTTCAATCGGGTCTCGAGGTCAAGCTGTGTGAGATGCGGATTACGGTTTGAGTTTAAGAGACATTCTTCCGTTGTCAGGAGCGTACCTTCGCCATCGACGTGGATCGCGCCACCTTCAAGCACGAAATCAGCGGCGTATCGGTCGAGATTCTCGAGTTCGAGGATTTTGCGGGACACGAGGGCATCCTCGAAATAAGGTGTATAAATTTCCCCCCACGCATTGAACTGCCAATCAATCCCGCGCACGACTCCTGCATCATCCATCACGAATGTCGGGCCTTGATCGCGTAGCCAGGCATCGTCGGTTGATAATTCGACGATGCGAATCCTGTGTGACAACGTCGCTCGCGCCTGTTCCCACAACTTCTTTGATACACACATCGTTACCGGTTCAAACGCCGCGATCGCTTCGGCGGCCGCAGCATAACATTGCTGCGCGTTCCGTGCGTTGTTGCGCCAATTATCGGGTCGTTCAGGCCAAGCCATCCAGGCACCCGTGTGCCGCGCGAATTCTCCCGGCATGATGAAACCGTCAGCGTCGGGGATTGAACACCGCGTTCTCGAACCCATACAGCCCCTGACTGTTATCGTCTCTCTCCAACCGGCAAGGTGACACCGATGATTATAACACCAGCGAAATAGTTCCCGCGATGACTGGAACGTGCGTGACTACAACATATATTGCGAATATTTATTGGTCGTCGCGAGGCATCCTTGCGCCAAGTTCAGGTACGCAGTGCGCTATTGAGACACGGCGTTCACACACCGATTGGCAAACAGCTTCTCCCACACAAAATGCGCGGTACAATGCGGCGCGCTACCATCGTGCGCTCATCCCGCGATAATCCCATGAGCGTTTCGTTTTCGTGCCCCTACGCAACGTTTCCTCGTTTCTTGACCAGCGCGAATCCGGAGCGCGGCAGCGCGTGTACGATGTCCCTACCGCGCTCACACAGGGTGCCGTGCCGGGACTCCGGCGGCATCTTTGGGCACGTCACGTAGGCGGTGGCATGACGCGCGGAATCCAGCGATGCACCTCTGCCAGCAGAGGCGCTGGCGCGCATGCGCCATCCTCGCCGCCGGTCGTGGAGCACATTGCACGCATTACAGCGTGTAAAGAACACCGCATTGCCGATGCACGCTTCTGATCGTTATTCGTCTTTATTTGGTTGATTCGCGCCCGCCCCGCAATCATATTTTTTTACACAACATTACGGATAGCTCACCGAATGCCCCCTAGAGCAACAGCGGGAGGTGGGATATCCTAGATAAAGGCGTTGACGCCGCCCACGTACACGGAGAGGAGTATGTTCATGAAGCGCCAGATCATTCGCCTCGCCCCCGTTGTCGCCGTCGTTACCGTGATCGCCGTCGCTGTTGCCGAGCATGCCAACACCCTCTCCGCCTTCATCGCTCGCTGGCCGTAACTCGCCACACATTAGACCATTCGTTTGCCCCGGGACACATTCATCGCGAGGCGCTGCGACCAGCGCCTCGCTGCCATACCGATCATCTACCGCTCGAAAGGGAAGGGAACCCCGATGCTCGTTCACCTGATGCTCGAAGTCTATGGCTGCGACCGCGACCTGATCAGCGACGCCACCCATGTGCGCCGCGCTCTCAGTGAGTACCCCGCGCGCATCGGCATGCAAGCCGTCGCCCCCGTCCGGCTCGCCCAGATTGACACCGACAATCCGCTCGATGCCGGGCTTTCCGGCTTCGTGATCATCGCCCAGAGCCATGTCAGCCTGCACGCGTGGCCGGAGTACGGCGAGGTGGACATTGACATCTGCTCGTGTCAGGAGTTCAGCCAGGAAGACGCCATTGCCTTCGCGTGCGACCATTTCGGCAGCAACGACGTGGAAGTGCATTTCCTCGAGCGGGCGACACGGTCGCTACGCCCGGAAACTCCCGATCCGGTCCGACTGGCGGCGGCATTGGCGGTGCGCGAATCCCAATCACACCAATCACAACTGGCAGCGCGATAGGACAATGCCTGTTGCTGCGGTCTTCAGACCCGGATACGTAATCGCCGCGTCCGCAAGTGGTGCGGCGTTTCCTCCGTCGGAAAGAGATGCGTGGGGCGCACGCAGCGTGCGGAAAACCACCACCGCGATGCACCGCATTTCTTTCCGCACGGGAGGCCGGGTATTGGTGTGTGCGGTACATGGTTCGATGCAGGCAGGAGGGTGCCGGTGATCCCCATCCCCGCGAGCAGAGCGGGCCGATGAAACGGACGATCCCGTACGGCGTCGCCCTCGGCAACGTGTTGCTCTTCGCGGCCTACTACTCCCTCACGAAGGGTGCGCTCGCGCGCGTAGATTGCGTGATGTTCGCCTGCGGGCAACTCCTCCTCCTCACGCCGGTCGCGCTCGGCCTCCTCATCGCGCACCGGCATCGCCTCACCCGTTCCGTCTTGGTGCGCGGCAGTCTGCTCGGCGGCTGTTATGCGTTCGTGCTCCTCTCGCTGTCGGTCGCGATGTCCTTTAGCAGCGCCACGGAAACAGCCTTTTTCCCCTGCCTGAATGGCATTTACGCCGCAATCTTCGCGGGACTGCTCCTGCGCCAGCGCCAGACGCGCGGCACATGGATCACCGCCATCGTCGCCCTCGGCGGCATGATTCTGATGATCGGTTCGCCGCTCGGCGCGAGCCACTGGCGCGGCGATTGCGCTGCCCTCCTCGGTGCCCTCGCGTACACTGCCTATCTCTTCCTCGTGGACCGCTTTATCGTGGCCTCTCCGGACGCACACAATGGCGGTGGCAGTGCCGCCACTGCCCCATCGGATCGCTGGCCCGTGATCGGCGTGCAACTCGCCACGATGGTCGGGATCGCCGCCGTGGTCGCGTTGCTCTTCGGTAACTGGAACGAGGTCCATCCGCAACTCCCTGGCGACTTGTGGGTGCTGGCGTGCGTTGGCCTGACAGTGGTGATTGAGTTGTGGGATTCGCCATTCATCCTGCAGCGCGTCTCGCCTGTTTCGCTTTCATACCTCTACATCCTCGAACCAATTGCCAGTGGCATCATTGCCTTCCTCGTACTGCACGAGGTGATGCCGATGCAGGTGTATATCGGCGAGGCGGTCGTCCTCGGTGCGGTGATTGCGCAGACAGTGCTCAGTCTCATACCCCCGGCTGCAACGGCAACGCGCGCCGTCGTCCCGGTCGCACCGGCCCGTGCCCCGACGGGTATCGTCTCCGGGAGCATGCCGTTGCTTGCGATCCCGGCGGGCGTGCCGGTGAACTCCCTGCGCAACGGCACCGACGGCGCGGTCTTGCGGATCAGCGCGGTTAAATCGCTGGGATTTGCGGTCGCACCGCTGCGGATCGTGCCTTCCGGGCCGCCCACGCCGCCCACGCTCCTGCACACGACCAGGAGACCGAACGAACCGCGAGTCTTGGGCTTCGTCGGCCCGGTACAGGCCGAGAGGTTCTTGCCCGCACCCCCGTACATACCGGGGGGATACGAGTCGCAGCCGCGATGGCTCACGTCTCCTCCCCCCGGTTGGCTGACCCCACCGTGCATATCGGTGCAGCCACTGACGCCCCCGGGGACGGAGCCAATGATTGGCCCGCAGTATGTGCCGTGGCGTTGGTCTGCCGTCCTCGTGATCGCGCTCGTGCTCGCTTCGGACATCTTCGTGCTCTTGCCGCTCGAAACGATGTTCTACGACGCCATCCATGTGTACGGGGTGATCCGGCACTTCACGGGCGTCCTCCCGTCCTATGCGCTCGAACTTGCCGTCGTCTGGTTCGTCACGGTGCGGCGGTATCGGGTTGGCTGGTCCGCGCTTGGGCTGCGGTGCATCCCACGACGTTGCGTCATCTTTCTGCTGACGGCGTTTGCCGCGATGTACGCGTCCTCCACGGTCGCGTCGGTCCTCATCGTGACGATCTTCGGAAACGGGCAGGCAGAGACATCACAACTTTCCCCACTGACGGGAACGGGAGGGTTCGCGTGGTCCAACCTGCTCGTGAGCGTCGCGTATGCCGTGATCATGGCGCCGATCTTCGAGGAGATCGTCTTTCGCGGCGTCCTGTATGGCTGGTTGCGCACGCACTGGGGCGTGGTGCCCAGCGCAATGGTAAGCGCGGGGATCTTCGCAGTGGTACACGGCAGCGTTCTCCTGTTCATTCCTCTCTATCTGGTTGGCGTGACGCTGGCACTCACCTACGAGCGAACGCGTTCTACCGTCGCGACGATGGTGTTGCATGGCCTGTTCAACAGTGTGGGTATCGCGATCACATTCCTTAATCTCATCCACCATTGATTGATAGTGATCGAGACGAGAATCCTCGCGGTGAGGAGCCGGGAGGTACGGGATCGTGTGGATTGCTGTGCTTGTCCTCAGTTGCTCCGCGTTTGGTCGGAGCGTGGTCGAGGCAGGGGCAGGGGGAGACTGAACAAGGAGCGATACGATGGCAGAGATGGGGAGTACGGCGACGGTATGCGCAGCCGACGCAACGAACAACGGCACATGAATAGCGGAGCAGCGTCTATGCACCTGCATCATCGGCGGCACGGATTCGGTGGTGCTTGAACGTGCCGTGAACACGGCGCTCGCCGCGATCCCGCTGGCGGCGCAACCACAGGTACAACTGATCGCCCCGCTCGGTGACCGCGCCCGTTTGTATGTGCTCATCACGTCTATCGCGGTCGAGACCGAGACCGTCGCCGTAACGCAGGTCATCGAGGACGCACGGCACTTTTACCCGTGATTCGTCACCCAATGTCTCGACGTCATCATCACGGGACCTCGAACCATGAATTGTCCAGTGACCCGGATGCACATATGAACCGATGTTCCCCATACCGCAGTTTGGGCGTCTTGCCCAGTGGATAAAGCCTCTATCGCCAGCGTCGGATGCAACTGTTCCTCGTTTTCCTCTCAACGATGGATTAACGAGGATTCATTCCGCAACGCGCGCAGACTGGATGAGTCGGACCCCTGCATTCGCGAACGCTTCATAGATGGTAGCTGGCAGACGGGAATCGGTGATAACGGCTGCGAAGCGCGCGAGCGGTGCGACGTGCGCGAAGGCGACGTGTCCGAACTTCGTGTGATCGGCTAGTACATACGTCTCACGCGCCACCTGCATCACGACACGTTGGAGGGCCGCTTCCTCAAGGCTGCTGTTCGTGATACCGATGTCGAGATTGACTCCGGTGGCACCGAGAAAGGCGCGATCAATGTGGAGTTCACCGACCATCCGTTGTGCGATCGAACCGACGGCAGATCCCGTCTGCGGGCTTGCCACTCCACCTGTGTAGACGAGTTCGATACCCGGTTCGGAGGCGAGGATGGGAATGACCGTATATGCATTCGTGACGACCGTGAGGTCTCGTCGCCCCGCGAGTGCGTGTGCCATCGCCATGATCGTTGATCCCGCGTTAAGAAAAATGATCTCTCCTGACGGTATGAGCGCCGCTGCACGCCGTCCAATCGCGCGTTTCTCCTCGATCTCGCGGGCAGTGCGGCCAACATATGGGACTTCTTCCAGCGAACCGAGAGAGATTGCGCCGCCATGGGTGCGGCGCAATCTTCCCTGTTGCTCCAGTTGCGTGAGGTCCCGACGAATCGTGATTTCCGACACCGCCAACAACGCGCATAGATCCCGCACCGACACGAAAGATCGTTGATCAACGAGGGACCGGATCCGGGCTTGTCGTTCCGCCGCAAGCATTTGCGCGCTCCTTATCGTATGCATCGCACGATTTTGACAGTCATCAATCATTAATGATCGTATCAGGAACGTAATGTGGACGCAATCACGCAAAATCATGCAATCTCGCAGCCTCATGGCGATCAATCAGGTGAGGCCCTTCTGGCCAATGCGCGAGTCGAGGTGGTGCGCGACGGGAAGAGCGCGGATCACGATGCCCGCCAGAGCGCGATTCACCGTCACCAGCAAATGGCAGACGAACTGTGGGCACAGGAGGTCTCGACGCAGTTCGCAAATCGAACGCTTCACCCGACCAAACCGCACCCCGCGCCGCCACTCGCAATGCATGTGTATTCCGTAACATTCCCCTCATCTCGCGCTGTTGACTTTTCAGCAATGGCTGTATATGATCGAATGCGATCAATGCTTATTTGCACTGATCGAAGCAGACTCGATCGTGACCTTGCAGAAAAGGAGGGCAAGCGCCTCGATTAAGTGAGAGCGGACACCGGTTCTTTGGGGAGCGAATACAACTAGCACGAGGCCGGGGTCGTTGGCAACCTCAAGGGCACAACAGAACGATCATGGTGCGGCGCATATCGCGCCACCGAGTGACTACCCGATCACCACAAGAAAGGCGATCTTCGATGCATAAGAATCTTGGCCTTCTCGTCCGGGTACCGATGATCACCCTTCTCCTTGTCACTGCCTTCGCATGGAGTGGCGTCTCCCCTGTGTCAGCAGATTGGGCGCCTGTTGACTCGGCGCCTGTAATCGGGACTGGGCAGGGTTGCCCGAACCCTAACCGCTACCACACCCTCTCGTATGCGCATTCCGGGGGATGGGCGATCTATCCCAAGAGCCCCTTTTATGGGGGTAACCCCGATGGAGGTAACCCCGATGGGGGTAGCATAGATTCGGATGGCACATCATCGTGTGATGGGTCATTTGCGGTGACAGAGGTTTGGTCCACCGAGACGGCACAATATCGCTGGCATCTAAATTTCCAAGGCTTTACGCGTTTATGCAACGTGTACGTGGACATTCCTTGGGATTCTCGGGCTGGGGATTTGCACCAATATACGTATACGACCGACGCCCGGTACGACTTCTGGGGTCAGAACAACCACTGGCTCGGCTGGCCGGGGCATACGGTGAACCAAAAAGCCAATCTCGGCTTCAGTTCGGTAGAAATCGCCCATCATCTCGATGTGCACAAGGTCACCACGCTCACCGTGACACTGAGCAACAAATCACGGAACACCAACGAGGCGGTCGGAGCCGGAGGGATGTTGTTCCAATGCCTCTAGAGGGGGTAGCACTGATTGTCACCGACTCTTGCTGCGTGATCGTTTCAATCGAATGTAGGGAGGTTCTGGATGTCAACACCTGAAGCGGGTATGCGGTCCCGCATGAATCGTCGCCGTTTTCTCCTTGGGAGCGCGAGCGCGGCCCTCGTCGCCGTGCTTGCCGCGTGTGGGGGCGAGGCCGCGACCGAAACGCCCAAGCCTGCCGCTCCCGTTGTCCCGACGAGCGCACCCGCCTCCTCCATCGCGCCCACTGCAACAGTGGCGGCAACGTCCGCACCTGCGTCCACGTCCGCCCCTGCCGCGATGTCCGCGATGCCCGCAGCGAAGACCACGGCGATCACCTTCGTGCATTGGTACCCGCAGGCGGATCACCCGATGGCGCAGGTCATCAAGGCGTACAACGACCGGCAGACCGCCGTGAAGATCACCCCGCAGATCGAGACCGACTACACCGCCATTCTCCAGAAGGTGCAGGCGGGGCTAGCCGCAGGCAACCCGCCCGCCCTCGCCACCGTGGGCTGGAACCTCAAGTACGCGGCGAACGCGCTCAACCTCGTGCCGATGGAAGAGATCGGCGGCGCGACCCTCGCCACCGTGCTGGGGCGCTTCCAGAAGGAGTTTCTCGCTGCCGCCGTGGTGAATGGCAAAACGATCGGTCTGCCGTACGCCACGAGCAACCCCGTGGTGTACGTGAACACCGATATCGTCACGAAGGCGGGGCTGGACCCGAACGCCGTGCCGAAATCGTGGGATGCACTGGTGATGTGGGGCCGCACGATCAAGGGCAAAACGGGCATCGTGCCCTTCGCGCTCGAAGCAACGTCGTGGCTGGAGGAGGCGTTCATCGCCTCGGCGGGCGGGCGGTTACTCGACGAGAGCGGCAAGCCCGCCTTCGATACCCCCGACGCGGCGGCGGGCATCGCGGCGCAGGCGAAAGCATTCGCGGGCGGCCTCTCGCCCTACCAAGTGAGCAATGACGCTTCCAACTCGTTTGAAGCGGGCACCGCGGCGATCCACCTCGATAGCATCTTCCGGTTGAGCGGGCACCGCGCCGCCACGAAAGCGAACTTCATCGTGGCCCCCTTTCCGACCGTGGTGGAGGGCAAGCCGACGAAACTGCCGACAGGCGGCAACTTTCTCGGCGTGTTCGCCAAAGACGCGGATCAGCGCAAGGCGACATGGGACTTCCTGACCTACGCAACGAGCGATGAGGGGATGGCGATCTGGATCAAAACGGGCTACATCTCCCCGACGAACGGCAAGTTCGATATCCCCAAGGGGCAGGAAGTGGCGTATGCGCAAGTGGCGAATGCCTTTCCGTGGACGGCATGGCCGGGGGCAAAGAGTGTGGAGGCGAACAAGGCCTTTCAGGACAACATGCAGAAGGCGATCACTGGGGCAGCTACGCCGCAAGACGCCTTGAAGCAAGCCAAGACCGAAGTCGCGGCCCTCCTCGCCTGACCCCTCGCAGCGGTTTTCGGAGCAAAAGGGTCAGGATTTCGCGAGAACGAGGTGGACGTGCGCGGCGTAGGTCGCGCGCGTTTCCTCGGCGATCTGCCCGTCCGTCACGACCGCTGCGAGGGCGGCGAGCGGCGCGGCACGGGCGAAAGAAACTTTACCAAACTTCGTATGGTCCGCGAGCACGTACACCGCCCCGGCGATGGCGATCACCGCGTTCTGTAGTTCCACCTCATCGAGGCTGCTGTTCGTGATCCCCGCGTGTACGTCCACCCCCGTCGCCCCGAGAAACGCCCGATCCACCCGTAACTCGCTCACCATGCGCTCGGCCATTCGGCCGACGAGGGACCCCGTTTGCTGGCGTGCCATCCCCCCGGTCACGACCAGTTGAATGTGCGGCGCACTGACCAGTACTGGGACGATGGTGTAGGCATTCGTCACGACTGTCAGGTTATGGCGTCCGACGAGCGCACGGGCCATCGCCAAAATTGTCGAACCGGCGTTGAGGAAGATTACCTCACCATCTTCAACGAGCGCTGCCGCCGCTTCGCCAATCGCCCGTTTCGCTCCGACTTCCCGCTCGGTGCGCACCGCAAAGGGGGCATCCGGAGCAGAGCGGAGCGACTTCGCCCCGCCGTGCGTGCGTTCGAGCGCGCCTTGCTCCTTGAGTATGCTGAGATCGCGCCGAATCGTGATCTCCGAAACATTCAAAAGGTCACTCAATTGACTCACAGTGACGAACGTCCGGTCATCCGTGATCGCGTGGATCTGCGCCAACCGTTCCGCCGCCAGCATTGTTTCACTGCGCCGTACCATGCCTTCGCTCCGGTCTTGAAACCCGCTCACGATGCTCGCTGCACCATCGTTGTTAAGGAGTATAACACGCCTTGACAATCGAAAAAAATCCATTATGATCAAGATGAATCAAAGCGAATACGACACGCGGTGCCTGACACGCGATACTTCTCATGGGAATAGATGGAGGAAACGGATGACCTCGCCTGAACGCTCGCCTCGTGGCCTTTTACTGTTCGATATTGACCAAACGCTTGTAAATGTGCAGCCCGTACAGGAAGCAGCCTTTGCAGTAGCGCTTTGTACCGCCTATGGGGTACCGGGCAAGTTGACCGATGTCGCGTTTGCAGGCAAAACCACACCGAATATTCTGCGTGAGGTGGCACAATTGCATGGGATCACGCCTGCACAGGCCGAGGAGTGCTTGCCTGCTGCGCTCGCAGTCCTCGCTGCACACGTTCTTACCGCGTTGAAGACGAGCACAACTGATCTTTGCTTTCCCGGGGTCAGGCAACTCCTTGATGCCCTCGCTAGCAAGCCCGATCTGGTGATCGGGGTGCTTACGGGCAATCCTCCAGCAATCGGGGAGGGGATCCTACGCATTGCGGGTCTACATTCCCAATTCGCGTTTTGTACCTACGGAACCGAAGCGTCCACACGCGAAGATCTCATCCGTCTCAGTATCTACAAGTGTGCCGCACACTCCTTCCCGGCGATCACTGCGGACGACACCGTGATCATTGGCGACTCGTGCGAGGATGTACGCGCGGCGCGGCAAGCGGGCACCCGCGTCGTCCGCGTCCGCCACGCAACGGCCGTACCGGATGCGTCGCAGTGCGTGCCCGATGTCCTGCTCGATGGCTTCGTCCCGCCCGCCGTGGCGATGCACCACATCCTCACGACCCTGACCGGCCCGTCAAACCATCACGGCTCCATGGTCGGGTCACCGATCGCGAGGTGATGAGCCTGTTGGCTCATCACCTCGCGATCGGGGTACCCGTTGCCGAATCATGCCAATGCGCCACCGCACCGCTTCCTCGATTCCGATGAAGAAGAGACTCCCCGTGTTCGTAATAGGGCAAAGATTCACCATTTCCCGCAGATATCCATAACGCGCTTGGATACTTTTACATATCGAGGAATACACGCACTTACACAGATGCTCCCAGCGATTGCCGCAATGGTCGAGCATGCGCAAGAGCTTGAGCAGTAGGTCACAGCGTCCCCCGCTGCTCCCACTGAATAATAAAGATTGATGATTGCATTGCGGCGTATCGCAGTTGATGCTGCCGGAGGTAGCATCTGCATGGATCTCTCAGGCGAGAGGGAGCCGTGCCAAGTAGTTTCGTCAGGGGAAATCCTCCCACACCCCCATTTCGTCTCGAACAATGGAATCGTCATGTGCAACGGGTAGCGAATCGAGGGCTGAGGCCGGAAGAGCCGGTCGCGCCCGAGGGAGAAAAATGTGAAAACAGGGTACATCCAATCCGCCGGTGGATCGTGCCTTGCCATTCTTTGTGAAAAATTTCATGTGCATTTCTCGTGCACATGGCGGTGTTTAGTCCCCTAAAACAGAAAAGGCCGGAGGATAGTTCCGGCTTCTCAATGCGGTTTTTGGGTGGTACGCCCGGGGGGACTCGAACCTCCGGCCTTTTGGTCCGCAACCAAACGCTCTATCCACTGAGCTACGGGCGCGCGTACCGCACTTGGGAGTATACCACCCCGCGTGGGGCTGTCAATTTGCGCTGGCGGGTAGGCAGGGATTCGAACCCTGGGTACCTTACGGTACACTCGCTTAGCAGGCGAGCCCGATCGACCACTCTGGCACCTACCCAATGACCGCTGCAACACTGGCGGAGAAGGTGGGATTCGAACCCACGGGGCTCATCACCCGGCTGTTTTCAAGACAGCTGCCATAGACCGCTCGGCCACCTCTCCACGAGGCTTTCCTAGTATGCCGCACCCTGCCCGGTTGCGCAAGTCGAAAAGCCGGGGAGAGAT
>JAABUX010004880.1_pt1 | contig 16758 bp, 1 predicted proteins | sample 5561851 | NCBI WGS metagenome assembly JAABUX01 (sample SAMN10711883, study PRJNA513361) | rock metagenome | isolation source: Antarctica rocks | place: Antarctica: Victoria Land, Richard Nunatak red sandstone | collected 2016-01-03 | reverse complement strand
TTTTAGAGGCGAATAAAGATAGTAGGGCTATACTAGAGTATATAGATATAAGTATAGATATTAGTAGTAATATTATACTTATAAGTAACCTAGTACTAATTTTTCCTAGCTTTAACTTCCTAGCGTTAAAACTATCCTTCTAAACTATAGCTATATTTAATCTATATTTTTATCCCTTATAATTTAAGAATTTATAGAGGCTAAAAGAGCTAGAACGCCCGTTAAGGATATCCTTAAAGTAGATAGTAAGGCGTACTATAACTATTATAATAATATACTCTCCTCCTTATATAATCCCTATTAGCCCTTTTAAGATAAGATAGATTATACCTTTATAAGGTAGTCAACTAAGGCTAAGGTTATTAAAGGAGGCGTTAATACTTTCTACTAAAATATATAATTAAAATTAATATAGGAGTACCTTAGTTTCTATAATACTACTAAGTAGCGGGTATAAATATATTATATTCCCTAGGGTATTTATAAAGATTAATAGGTTAAAGACCGCTTTATAGTTCTAAGTCTTATAAGTAGTCTTATAACTATAAAATATACTATCTACTATTAAGATATACTAAGTATTATTTACTTTCTCCTTAGATATAAACCTTTCTTAAGTAACCTAACTTATACCCTAATTCGGCTTAGAATACCTAATAATACTCGGGTTTATAATAAGATATATATAGGGGATTAGTAGTAGGAAATATAAGATAAGCTACTAGAAGGCGTTATAATTATCCTAATTCTTATTACTACTAATAAAACCTAAATAATATAATACTATAAAGACTAGAGCTTATAACTAGTATATATAATAATTAGAAATCTCGATAGATTAATTAGACGGAGTTAGATAAGACTAAGCTTAATTCTTATTAACTTAATACTAATTATAAAGATTAGAAAGGAGTATTAAAAATACTTATAAATAGAGGTTTATTACTTATTAATAGAGTAAACTTTTAAATATATATTTAATCTATTAATAGGACTTACGCTATCTACGCTAATATAGGCTAGATTAGGCTAAATAGGGGTAATTTACGGCTAACTAGAGTAGTATTTAAGAGTCTCGCGGAGATAGGTATAAATATTCGCTACGCGGATAGCTTTATAAGACGCTACTACCTAATTATTAGTAGTATAATAGTAGATTATAAAGAGTAAGTCCTAATTATAAGTATTAAGAAAAATCGATACTATAATATCTATAAAGTACCTCCTAATAATTAAGGTAATCTTATAAAAGAATAGAAATGCTAGAGCTATAAATATATATAAGCTAAACTTCGTAGGTAACTATCTAATCTAAAGTAAATAGGAAAGATTATAGCGATATATCTAATAGTAAATTAGGCCTAGAAGTATAAATACTATAATATTTATATACTAATAGACGTTAATATCTTATATTAATTATTTAAAGGGGTAATTATAAGACTAATTAACTAGTATACGGCCCTAATAGAGGATATCCTTAGGATAAGTAAAAAAGCTAAGAGGAAAAGGAATATAAAGGATAAGAAAAAGGTAGTAGAGTCTACGGTATTAATTTAGCTTAATAAATAGTTTTACTAAGTCCCTAGGTTTACTAGCTTAAAACGCTTTAAATACTTTAGTAAGGTTAAATAATAGAGCGGTAATAAGTAGAAGGTAATAGTATATTAATTAGTTCTAATAATAGTACCTCTACTAACTAGGAAGCGAGACTTTATAATATACTATAGTTAAGCGATTATAGACTTTATTATACTAGTAATATATAAAAGCTATAATAAGAATACTTTAACCTATATATAATATATAATATACTAGATTAACCGCTTAAAGACGGTTTTTATAAAGTATTAACCCTAAAATATAACCTTAAATAATAATAACGGCGATAAAACCTAATTTAATATCCCTAAATTATATATTATAATATATTACGCCGTATTTATTCGCTTATATAGTAGTATATAGAGTTTTAATAAAGCTTATAATAAAGCTATATATAAAGTTCTACTTAAATCTTTCTTTCTTATAATAAATAAGATAGAAGGCTAGGAGCGCTAAATCTTAAATTATAATATATACTATTAAAACCTTATCGCGATAAATAATATAATACTTTATAATAAGATAAATTCTACTTTAAGCGCGAGTTAATAAATAAGTAATAGATATTCTACTACTACTTAAGACCTAATATATATAATAATAGTAATTCTTAAAGGTAATATAATAATATAATATAATCTAAAATATAGTTATAAGTAATAGCGGAAGGTCTTATAAGTACTAACTAATCTAGAATTTAAGTATAATAGCCTTATAGACGTATTAGTAGTTTTCCTTTAAAAAAACTAAAATAGACTTAAAAGGTAGTTATATAATAGTAATAAACTTAATAGACGCGAGAAGGATTTAATATAGATAAATTACTATTTTATTAGAATTTATTAGTCTTTAACCTACTAGAAGCGTAATAGTAAGGACTCTTTAAATATAAATCGCCTTTAATAGGAAAAGGTCCGATATACCCTATACTAATATAGGAGGAAAGGGTAGCGGCGCGACTACGTCTAGGTATAAGAGACTAATCCCGATATTAGATATAAGGCTATAGGATTTATAAAAGGAAGTAGTAGATATATAAGATAATTATAACTTATTATTTCTATCCTCGACTATAAAAGACTTAAGAAGGACGGAAGACTATAGATATATATAGGGGTGTTTATTAAAGTAGTACGCTAGATTAATAGTAGAGTAATAAATAAGGTATACGGAATACTAAAAGTAGGGATATAACTATTAAGTAGATCCTAAAACCTAAGGCTTCTAGGTACTTAATATTTCTATAATTTATCTTATATACTCCGTAGTATATATCTAATACTAGCGAATAAGGAATATACGAGATTCTATATAAATAATTATATTAACTAGGATTAATTTAATATTATCTATAACCTAGATTTTCTATTAAATAGTACTAGGGTTGTAGATAAGTAGGCTGAGGAGTATAGACGTAGATAATAGCTAGATAAATAAGGAAATATTTAGTATAAATAAGGCGTAGAGGAAGAATTAGCCTAATATTAGGCTAAAGCTAGGCTAAAATATATTTATTAAACGGGCGGTGAGAATTAAAATATCGACTTTTATAAATTAAATATTAATATTAATATTATAATTAGTAGCTATTTATATACTACGATAACTAAATATATATTATATAATCTTTAAATAAGATAGATCTATTTTACTTAAAGTAGCTATACTATATATATCTTAGGGTACTTATAATACCTAGAGATATATTATTAGTTATACTCCCTACGTAAGGAATATAGATAAGGTAGATAGATATATATAGGTAGTATATAAATAGTAAATTAATATATTATATATACCTATTATATATACTATCGCGTTTTATATACTATTCTCTTTAAGTCTAAGATCTTACTCTACGTAGTCTCTTATAGTGGTTATATACCTAATAGTATTATAATTATAACCTTTCCTAAGTATAGAAAGGATAAATAAAAGAATAAGATATAATTTATATAAAGAAAGTACTAGTAGTATAACAGTTAACTATATAAGTTAATTCCTATTTTTTTTATCTTATCTTAATTATTATAATAATAATAACTAGCTACGCCTACTACTTATAAGCTACTATATAGCGGCCCCGTACTAATATAGGCTACTATTCTAACTCTACGTATTAATACCCTTAAGAATACTTTAACTAGAAGAGTAGAATACCTACTAACTAAATTTAACTCCTATAAGTATCCTTTAATTTTTACTTTTTAATATATAATAAGTTAGATTTCTAACTATTACTACTACTTACCTATTACTATCGCTATTACCTACCTATTACTATCTCTATTACTTACCTATTACTATCTCTATTACTTACCTATTACTATCTCTATTACTTACCCGTTACTATCTCTATTACTTACCCGTTACTATCTCTATTACTTACCCGTTACTATCTCTATTACTTACCTAGCTAATCAATATTACTATTATATATATATAGTAGAATTTTAAATATATATCTTAAAATAGCGACGTAGTTAATAATTATAGGGGTAGATAGCTTAATAGTATCTTTTACTATTCTAAACTTCCTAATCTAAACTAACTTCTAGGGGTAGTTAGTTTAAACTAGTAATATCTAAGGTTTATATTATAAGGGCCTAATAGACGCGTAGCTTTAGTAGAATAAAGCTAAATAGGGAGGCTATACCTACTACTCGCCGGACTAACTTTATAACTAAATATTAGAGAGACCCCGCTTATTCCTCTCGCGAGCCGCCTCTTTTTTTAGGGGTAGAAATTTATTACCTACTTAATAAACTTAGGTACTAAGAACTAACTATTAATAGTAAGGTACTATAATAAGAAACCTCTACTATTTATAAAACTAAAAATACTTATTACTTAAGAAATACTATCTAATCCTCCTAGTTAAAACTTAAGACTATATATACCGTAGTTGATATAGACTAATATTAGTCTAGACTTATAATTTAAATATACCTTAGCGCTTTAAGCCTAGAAGATTTTATATTAGCCCCTAATAGAGAAGGTTATTATTCTCTATTTTATAAACTCTTACCTATTATAGCCTATTAATTAAGTATATTATCTCTCGCTATCTAATTAGTTTAGTTAAGTACCTAATAGTCCTTAGTTCCGCCTTTATTTCTTAGATTAATCTAAAGGCGCTAGAATTAGCTATATTATAGGTTATAGTAAATATAAGAAGATTAATATAGTCTAAAGCTTTGATATACTCCTTAACTAAGTTCTAAATAAGATTTATAAGATAGGCTTTATTTAAGACTTTAAATACCTTAATAATACCTAGTAGATTAAAGAAGGATAAGTTTAGGAGGCTAGGACTAAAGATATTAAGACGGATAATATTTAGTAAGAATTAAACCTAGTATATATAGTCTAATAGAGGGTTTCCTAGCTTATACTTTTTATAAGAGCTACTTAGATTAAGTATTACTAATTAAGTATACTTTAGGGTATCTACTACGTCGTCCTTTAAGGTAATATATATAAAAGGATAATTCTCGCTATCTACGTCTACCTAAGGACTTAAAGGCTAAGCCTTTATTATATACTCTTTTAAGCTACTTTAATAGATATACTTAGTATAAAGGAAGACTTTATAGCTCTATTAACCTTTTAGATTAGTATCCTCTATTAGATTAATCTCTAGTAGGTACTAAGTATATATACCTATACTTTACAGAGCTTTAATTCCGCTTATTCTCTTAATAAGAGAACTCTTTCCTATACTTTAATTACTAACTATAACTATCTTTAGGAGTAGTAGATCTAAATCTTCTATACCTAGGTAATATAATACTTAGATAGCTTGGATAAGCTCTTTTACTCCTTAACCTAGAATAGATAACAGCGAATCTATATACTTTAAGCTAAAGATAGTATATATAGTAGTATTAATATAGGTAGGGGGTATATATTTATAAAAGTAATCTAGCTAAGTAGTAGTATATAATAGGTAGTAGAAGGGCTAAGTATTTTATCTTTAATATTTAAGAGTGTCGCTAGCTCTTTTTTATTACTTCTTATCCGCGTACTAATATCCTAACGCTCTATATTAGCCTCTTCTATATTCCTAGTAAGCGGTTTAACCTTTAAGGCTCGCTCTATAATTATATAGTAGTAGGAATCTTTAAGTATAGTATTAAGGAAGATAAAAAATCTATTAATATTAGCGGAGAGTCGCTCTATAGTAAATATAACTATTAAGTCTTAAGTCCGCCGCGTAAATAGGACTAGAATAGGATAGATATACTAATAAATCTATAGCCTTATATCTACCTAAGTAGGTTTAGTACTTTACGTAAGTATAGTATCTAGTACTACTATAGTTACTATATAGTAAATATATCGACGTAGTATAATTTTTAGTTAGGGAGCGGGTATCTCTTATTTACTAAGGCCTAATTTAAAGCGCGCGGTAGAATATAAGCGCTAGGCTATACTTCCTAATTTCTATAATTATATTATAACTAGTAGTAAGTTAAATATTTTAGTAGTTCTATTACTATAAAGCGGGTTCTTTTACTAATTAACTATATTATATACCTAAGTAGTCGTTATTATCTATCCCTTACTAGACCTACTACTATCGTACTTACTATAGACCCCTAGAAAACTTAAAAGCCTCTAATAATAGCGATATAGATAGTAAACTTTAAAAGAGATTTATATATCTATTACCCTAGTAGTAGAAGTTAGTTAGTTATACGTATAATAGTCGCTATTAAAGCTTAAACTTAGGCTTAAGTTATATTAGGATAAAGTTTACTAAACCTATTCTAGTTAGAGGTTTCTAGAAGTATAGCTTTAATATATAGTAGCTAGGTAAATATAGTTATTCTACTTATATACTTATATCTATTTTATAATATATATAAGGAAAGACTAACTAATAGAAGATTATAGAAGTAAAACCTATTTAAGGCCTTTAGATATAATAGATTAAATAAGCGCTATTTTAGTATTATTAATATTTTACTCCTAATACCGCGTTAATATAGCTAGTATCTACCCTATATTTACTTATATTAGGGATTATAAACTACTTACTACCTATAGAAACTTAATAATTTATCCTCTACATTAGAATTTCTACTAATTACCTACCCTTACCTAGTAAGAGCTTATCTAATACTAATACTTAAACTTAATAATAAAAGATAGCCTCTATATCTTTATAATATCCTTAAGTAAACTTACTATTATTTAGAACTTAGTAATAAAAGTCTTAGTAAAATAAATTATACTAATAATAAATAGTCTTATTATTTTACTTTACTTAACTAGCGTATAACGTAGTTACGCGAATATTACCTAGAATTAACTTATATAATACTAACCTCTTATTAATAATATATTACTTATTATTTCTCCTCGACCTTTAGGAACTAGAGTAGCGGTAAGTAAGTATTTATAGTTCGTATATATAAATACTCTTTACTATGAAATAATATTACTTACTAATAAATAGACCTATAACCTTACTATAGACCTCTTACTTTAAATATTTAGCCTTAAGGTATCCGCTTTTAGTTATTCTAATATTAAGATAATACTAGGTTCTAAGTTATAAATAGTAGCGGGTAAACTTACTTTATTTATAAATTTACCCTTACTTATATAATATACCTTATTTAATATTCCTATAAGCTTTTACTCCGGACCTAAAATACCTTCTTATAGAAATACTATAGCCGCTTATATATAGGATAAGGACCTAGGTTTAGCTAGCGGCGAGGTCTATATAGATCTAGATACTCGCTAGCGCTATAAGGACGACCGCTTTAAGGGTAATTATAAGCCTACTAAAGATACGGTAGGCGATAAGGCTATAGTAAAAATTAAAAAGTTACCTATATATAAAGTAAAGCTCCTCTTTCTAGGCTAGAAGTCCCTTATTAGCTAATTTAAAGACGACGGTAATTAGGTAATATCTAGGATCTATATAGTTAAATATAAAAATTAGTTATTAAGTATAAAGATTAAAATTAAGGTCTTAGTAAGTAAGGATATACCTACTCTAGAATATACTCGCGTAGAGGAATTACTCTATACTTAAGTAATCTAATTTAACGCTACGTATAATATCTTAGACTAGCCGGTTATTTATATATATCCTACAGCCTATATAGGATTTATAGCGGGCGATATAAATAGAAACTATATTAAGAAAGTATTTAAAGACTTCTATATTATAATATATAATTAAGAAGTAATTACCTATTATTAAAAGGGTAGGTTAGGTTTCCTATCCCTAATATTTTACCCCGTAAAGGTATATATTAAAGGAATCCTCTAAGAAGCTAAAACTCTAGGTAATTACTAATATATTTAAGACTAACTACTTAAGATATTTAATATATCTAATAATATAATAGTTAAGCTATCTATATTATTTATTACTTCGGAGCCTAATTTACTTTTATATCCTATAATAGAATTATAAGGGTATTAATACTTAAGAAAGCCTTTCCGCCTTATACTTACTAGTTTAATAGACTAACTAATACGAAATATAAAGTCTAAAAGGGTTAGACTATATTATATATAAACCGTCCACCCGTTAAAATACTCATATCTTATATATATAGGAATAGTAATAAGTACTAGATTATAAAAGGTATATTAATTATCTACTAGGAAGAAAATAATATTAAAGATATTATATAATATTAAATCCGGGAATACTAATATTATATCTTAAAAGTTATACCTAGGAGTAATTATATCTATATAGGCCTTCTCTAATTACCCTCTAAGTTTAAATATTAGTTCTTAGTTTAAGACTCCTTCCTTATTAAATTTAGAGATAAGGAGTAGTTAATATATATTCTCCTAGAGCCGTTTCCTTTTACTAGTTCTATTAATTATACTATTATACTTTATCGTCCCGTTAATAAAGGGGTTTAGAGTAACTTATAATTAGGGTTAGTCTTTAATTTAATAAATACTACTAAGATACTATTAGCCGCGATTTAATACTACTATTTCTATAAATAAGCAATTATAGTTAATATTAAACTAGTCCTATCTAATATACTATATAAGTTCCGGTTAGCGGCTATTAAGACCCTAAATCCTATATATAAAGGGGATAAAAAGTATATCTATAACCCTAGATAGTAATAACTTATCCTTAGATAAGATATCTAGGTATATATTATAAGCGACCTCTTCTATAAAATTAATTATAAGGAGAAGCTTATAGCCTAGGGTATCGAGCTAGATTATTCCTAGATAGGTATATTAGAGTACTTAGTATACTCGCCTAATAACCTTAGACTTATTAAGGGACTATAGGGAACGGGAAAAATAAAAGTTAATATAGTTATCGCGTTACTACTTATATTAGCCGGTAAAAAGGTAAAGGTACTAAGCCCTATAAATAGAGCGATAGACTCTTTTATTATAAAACTAAATACTAAGCTTACTTAGCTTAAAGAGGCTAGAACTATAATTACTAATAAGAATATAGTCTACTTTTATTTACTTATAATAGAATAAGCGGTCGTTTAAGTAGATAGCTAGCGTAATATAACTTATAATACTAACGACTTATAATAGGACTCTATCTCTTTAATCCCTATTTCTATCTATAATATACTTATAACGGATATTATTAAAAAATCTCGCGAGCGCCTATATAGCGTCTTAGATCGCTAATATTAACTTTATAATATAAGTTTTAGTATACTACTACTCTAAGTTATAGGCGTTATTAATTAGCCTAAGCTAAGCGCTAATCTAACTCTAATATAGAATATCGCTAATACTAGTAAAGTACTAAATATTAACGCTATACTAAATACTAATACTATACTAAACCCTAACGCTATACTAAATACTAATACTATACTAAATACTAATACTATTAATATTAGTAGACCGGAAAATAATAATATTTAAATAGTACTAAATAAAAGTAAAACTACCTAATATTATAAATCTATATAAGCCGTACCCTCTAAAGATAATAATAAAGACTATAAACGCGAGGTTAGGCCTAAGTAGAATAATATAGATACTCTAGTAGCTATAAAGCTATAAAAGGCGGTATAAGAGATAAATAATTATAAACTAAGCGAAGCTAATAGTATATCCTAACGCGAGAGGCTTTATATATACTTTTATAAAATATTCCTCTAGGCTTCGCTTAATATCCCCTTTGAAATAAAGGAAGAGTATAGGGTATTTAGATTATTTAAATATTTACTATCTAAGGATATTCTTTAGAGTAACGTCGCCGTACTTATTATAACCCTTATAAATACGGGCTATATAATTATTAAAACTTCCTTTAAAGGAGACTATATAATTATTTAGGAAGTTAGTAAGATAGAGAATAGGGATCTTCTTATTACCCTAGTAGAATACGAGAATAGTATATATCTTTCTAGTAATAATTAATAGCTACCGCCCTAGAAATAGGATATATAATATAATCTATTTACCTAACTAATAAATAAGAGTATATATAAGCGCTAAGTAACCTTAGGCTACCCTAAATATAAACTTACTAAGTAATACTAAACCGTTCTAATTATTAGTAATACTATTTTAAAAATCTAGTATAAGGGTTCCGTCGTCTCTATAATAGATCTAGCGAACTACCCTAATTATAGTAAAGCTATATAGATATACTAGGATATATTTAACTAGAATACTATACTTATATAGATTAAGACTAATAGTAAAGTAACTATAATAGGATTCTTCTAATCTAGTTAAAATAAATATAAGCTATAAGTTACTATAAAGCTCTATTAATATTATATTAGATAAAGAATTAAAAGTAAGGATATTATTATCCTTATAAAGTACCTTATATAAGTTAACCTTACTAAATAAATATTAAAACTAGAAGATAGATTATATAATATAGAGTCTACTACTATTAATAGCTATTAAGGAGAGGAGAAGTCTATAGTAATCCTTTATATAGTAGTATTATATACGCTAGGCTTTATAGCCCTCCCTTCCCGCCTCCTCTCTAGGGTCTCTTATATAGGCGACGTCTTAGCGATTATTATAAACTATATAGGAATCTAAATAGGTAATTAGCCTTACGCGCGAGTCTAATATAAATTACTCTAATACTTAATTAGAGTAGGTAACTACGTTATATATAACGCTAAACTACTATTACTAAAACTTAGCCTATATAACCGCGATATAGAGTTAGATAATAAAGGAGTAGATTTAAACGCAGACTAATAGGAAGAGGTAGGGGACTAGGGTAAAGCTAGGGTTAATAATCTAATCCTAATTAAGCTAGTAAAGGGAGAGGGATATAATAAAAACGTAGCTACTAGCGCTAATAATTTAACCCTAGCTAAAGTACCCGCTAATAGGTAGTAGGGGCCTAGAGGGTATTAAAATTAATTATAAGCGGTAGAGTAGATTAGATAAACCTAGTATAGTCTAATAAACTAATAAGCACGCGGCCGTATAAGACTAGGTTATAAGTTAATATTTTATATAATAAGCTTTAATTACGAGTTAGTAGATTATATACTAAATTAAATCCTTTTCTTAGGCCCCCTTCTATAGGAGTAAGTACGACTTATAGACTAACTATTATATTACCTACCCTTACCTAGTATAAGCTATTTACTTAAAAAGAAATATATACCTATATCTAAATTAAGGTAAGTAGCCTAAGTAATTACTAAGGTATATTTAGTTATAAAAAGTAATATATTATATTCTACTTTACTTAATATCTAAATAAGGTTTTATCTTATTACCTTTATATACTTTATTAACTATAGGAAATATTCCTATATATTAGACTTAGGATATACTAAGTAGTAGCTCCTTATAATAACGTATAAATAGTTATTCGTTATATTAATAATTATCTATATATACTAAGTACGGTGGCTATTAGTCTAAACTAGTAAGGTTAGACTTAGTAAGGTTAGACTTAGTAAGGTTATACTTAGTAAGGTAAGTAAAGGTACGCGGCCCTACTAATAAGCCTTATTTATAACGAGTATTATTAATTAATTATAGATAGAACTCGTATTTAGGATTACTACCTCTATATAAACTATAATTACTATCGAGCTAAAGAAAATATTACCTTAATAATAAGGGACAAGATCTATATTACCTATTTAAATTTAATAATATAATACTACTAATAAAATATAATAAGTCCTATAATAAGACGGAGGACCCTCCTTATATAAATATAACTAAAGTATATAATAAGACCGCTATAATAGACGCGGATTAGAAGCCGGTAAAAGAGGATATTAAAAAATAGTATAAAAAGGTAGGTATTAAAGACTTTAAAGGCCTTAACGCCTAGGTAAAGGAGTATAATTTTATTATAGAGCTAGGCTAAAAGTATAAGTATAATAAGTTATACCTACTAGGTAGTCTAAATAAGAATAGTAAATTTACTATACTCTCTATAGTAGTATAACGGGTTTACTTAAATATTAGATAACGGGACTAAAAGACTATAGAAAGAATTAAAAATAAAAAGGAAGAATATAAGAAATAATAACTATTACCCCTCTAAGATATAAGATTAGACTACTTAATAATAGAAGATAGTATAGTAATATTACTAGCCTTAAAGTAATAAATAGAATAAGAGGCCGCGTTAGATTAAAATATAAGGGATATTAATTTAAAGGTAATATATAACAAGAAAATTACTAGGCTTCTCCTATTAGATATTATCTAGTTACCTGACCCTTTATTAAATATAAGAAGCCTACTAATATACTTAACCTTAGACTAATTTATTTAATATTATAGTAAAGACCTAGAGCTAAAGCCCTTAAAAGTAATACTATAGTTTAAGTATAAAGGAGCTTAGTTTCTAACTAAATTAACTAATAATCGCTAACTTTATAAGGCTATAAGGGAGGTTATTAACGGCGTAGGTACTAACCCTATATTTAATTTTATAGTAGGATAGGATAATTCTACTTAGTAGGCCTCTATTCTATTAATTACTCTATTAGAGACTCCAGGTAAGTAACTACCTTCTCTATCTACTATAGTAATAAATATTATATAATAAATATCTACTATTATAACTAGGGCCTAAATTTAAATAGGATATCCTTAGCCTAATACTAAGAGGCGTGAAACGGAGATAAAGTATAATAAAAGGATATAGTTATAGTAGGCTAAAGGCGTAGTAAAGGCTATAGTAATAGCTAATTAAATATTAGGGTTTTAAATAGGATATAATATATTACCTACTTAGAAGTAATTAAAAAGTACTATTATAGGTTAACTATACTTTAGCTAATTATCTAAGAACGAGAGTATTAAGTTATACGGTAAAGATAAAGATAATATAATACTAAATACTATAATACTAATAGATTACGGCTAAGAGGTAGAGCTAAATTAAAAGGAGGAGGTACCTAATAGAACGCTAATAAAGGACGGAAGTATTTATCTAATATAGATAGGGTTGTTAGTTATCCTCTTATTATATAAATCTTCTAACTTAATCGCCCTTACTAAACTAACTAAAGAAGCTAAAGCCTATAGTCTAGCTAATAACCTAGTTACGTCTACTAAACTAGCTAAAGCCTATACTTTAGCTAATAATATAGTTATATCTACTAAATTAACTAAAGAAGTTAAAGCCTATACTCTAGCTAATAACCTAGTTACGTCTACTAAACTAGCTAAAGCTTATACTCTAGCTAATAATATAGTTACGTCTACTAAACTAACTAAAGAAGCTAAAGCCTATACTCTAGCTAATAACCTAGTTACGTCTACTAAACTAGTTAAAGCCTATACTCTAGCTAATAATATAGTTACGTCTACTAAAACTAGCTAAAGCCTATACTCTAGCTAATAATATAGTTACGTCTACTAAACTAACTAAAGAAGCTAAAGCCTATACTCTAGCTAATAACCTAGTTACGTCTACTAAACTAACTAAAGCCTATACTCTAGTAAATAACCTAATTACGTCTACTAAACTAGCTAAAGCCTATAGTCTAGCTAATAACCTAGTTACGTCTACTAAACTAGCTAAAGCTTATACTCCGGCTAATAATATAGTTATATCTACTAAACTAATTAGAAAGGCTAAAGTTAATACTCCTAATATTATAATACCGTTTAATAGATTAATTAAAAAGGCCGAAGTCTATACTTAGCCTAGTACCTTACTAGAGAAGAATAATTCTTTACCTACTATTAAATTAAATAAGTAATTAATCTAATATAGGAATCTAAATCTAAAAGCTAAGTTATAGCGGATAACTAGTAATTATTATAAAGCGCTAGAGTATTAAACGGACGGGAGTTATAAGTTATACTAAGGTAGGGATTTAATAATACTTAGGTAGTATATAAATAAAAAGTTACTAAGTAAGGCCTAGCTATTAGTCCTATTATAAAGCTAGATATTAAGGATATAGAATTACGCGAGATAATAGATATTATAGAAGAAGGAGAGGAAAATATAATAATAAAACTAGCTGATAACTATTTAATTATAATAACTAAATAGCTTTACTAATAGGATAAGAGGTAAGAGGATTATATTTATCTATTTTACTTTAATCCTAATATATATTATTAACCTAATAAGACTATTAAGTTACTTAGGTTATTATTAGATCTTAAGCTATTTTAGATATTTAGGGTATTTATCTACTTTAAGATAGAGGTATTCTAGAATAGCGGATACCTTATAGATATAATAGGACTTAGGAAGGTAATAAACTAAAGTACTCCGCTTAAGACTATTAACTAATAAGGGTTATAGACTATTAAGGCTATTAGGGAAATTATCTTAAACCGGACCTTTATATTAATTATTAATAGTATTAAAGAAGCTAGGACTAAAGGGAGATATAACTTATACCTCTTAAAGGGAATACTAAAGAACCCTTAGCCGCCTAATATTAAATACCTATCTAATAACCCCTTTAGTATTTAATATATATATATTAACGCTAGAATATTCTAAAAGCTAAAGCTAAGTTATAGCCTAACCCTTATACTTATACCTCCGGCTTTACTATCCTATTAGTTAGGATAGACGAAGTATTTCCTAAATATAAAGGCCTAGAAGTATAAGTAGACTTTATAATATATATATAGCGATACTAAATTAAAAGTATATATACTAAATTAAAAGTATATATACTAAAACTAGATAAAGAGGACTACTAACCCGTAGAACCCTCTAGGTATATCCCCTACTTTAATAACTTAAATAATAAGTTATATATACTTTACTTTACTACCGTAGTATTATATAATAGATAGGTAAAGAAGAAGCTATTAGATTATACTCTAAAGGTCCTAAAGTCGGGTAAGAAGCCTTATAGCCCGCCTTAATAGTAATAGTAGGTAATAGGATAAGGCCGTATTATAATTAATAAAGTATATACTAAATCTAATAAGTATACTAGGATAATTAATAGAGTTTAGGTACTTAATATAACTATAAAGAGTTAGATACCTTAGAAGCTCTTCCTTACTAGAACTCTATTTAAAGTATTACCCGTATATATAGCGGGCTAGGTAGGTACGCTCTAAGATAGTAATATAAGGTAGGCGCTATATCTTATAATACTAAACTACCCTTAGATAAATAACTATTACTAAAACTTATAATACTATATAAAGATAGAGCTTAATAAATTTAATAAGATATATAATATCCTTATTAAGTAATATAGGACTAGAAATATAATAGCGGAGGCGTATTATAAGTATAGGGATATAATAACTATTATTATCTAAATATTATAGCTAAGTCTTACTAGCGACTTAAAGTTTCTAGGGTATCTATTAGTAGACCTCTAACTTAACTACTATTATAAATACTACTTAATATACCTAGAATAATATAAGGATATACTAGACTAGGGGTTTAAAGGGCTAATTAAAGAAGTTAGGAAGATATATTTAAACTAAGTTAAACTCTATAAATAGTGTAAGATAGTTACTATATTAGTAGTAAAAGTAAAAATATAGCTAATAGCCGCGCGTCGCCCTAGAATTATATTATTATTCCCTAAATTATTATTCTAAGAAGAGACTAAGGGGCTAGCTTTTACGTTAGAGGAACTAATAACTAAGAAGTAGCTTAAAACTATACCTAGGAAACTATATAAGCTAGAATAATAAGGCTTACCTTATAAGTAGTTAATATATTAGATCGCTAAAGTTTTAAATTATTTAAAGATACTAGTATTAAGGGTTACCTTAAATAGTATATAGGGATAAAAAGAAAAGTTCCTTATCTTAATAATAAGGCCTATATTAGCCCTTATTATTTACTAGGTATATATTCCTAATAGGCTATTACTTTATATTAATAATTACCTTAGAACTAAAGCGCTAATTAGTATATAGGTAATCCGCGATATATAGAAGGAACCCGTCGCCCTAATCTATTTAGGTATAACTAAGTATAAGGTTACTAAAATTATTAAACTCTTTTAGGAAGGTAAAGATAGTAAGAAGAGTTTGTATACTAATAATATCCTATAGATCCTTATTAGGTCTTATAGACTTCTATTTATAAGATATATATATATAGTAGCGAGATTCGTTACTATCTTTAACCCTAAGTAGTTATAAAGGAATAAAACGTAGGGTATTATATAGGTTAATTAAATTAGGTAAGATAAAGAAATAATATTACTTAAACTTATAAATAACTCCTTAGAACTTAAAAAGGCTATATCTAATATAAAAACTACTTAACCTAAGATATATAAATTAGTAGAAGCTATAATAGATCTAATAAATAGTAGTCGCGAGGTATTAAAGGAGGATATAACTATAGATAAGAATATTAATAATAAAGGTAATCTACTTAATAAGGAAGGTCGGATTATTAGCTAATAATATAGAGATAGTATACGCGTATAAAACCCTTCTAGAGAGATAGGTAATAGCGAGCTAAATAGGAATAAATTAAATAGAAATAAAATATTATAATATTATAATACGGTAAGATTATTCTAAGATATCTTTATATATTATAAGTTAATACTACGTATATTAAACGCGATAAGTTTATAGCGGCTATATAAAATATATACTTTATAAAATAATTTAACTATATAACTAAATAAAATAGGATAAACTAATAGGAAGGGTTTACTACCTAATATTCTCGCCTAGGTATATATAGTAACCTATACG
>JAABUX010004879.1_pt1 | contig 16759 bp, 9 predicted proteins | sample 5561851 | NCBI WGS metagenome assembly JAABUX01 (sample SAMN10711883, study PRJNA513361) | rock metagenome | isolation source: Antarctica rocks | place: Antarctica: Victoria Land, Richard Nunatak red sandstone | collected 2016-01-03 | reverse complement strand
CGGTGGCCCAGACGGTCGAGCTCTTCCGCATGGTCGGCATCCCGTCGCCCGAGCGCCGCGTCAAGGACTACCCGCACAATATGTCGGGCGGCATGCGCCAGCGCGTGATGATCGCCATGGCCCTGGCGCTGCAGCCGGACCTGCTGATCGCCGACGAGCCGACCACGGCGCTCGACGTGACCATCCAGGCGCAGATCCTGGAACTGATCAAGGACCTGCGCGTCAAGAACAACACGTCCGTGCTGCTGATCACGCACGACATCGGCGTGGTGGCCGAGATGGCCGACGAGGTCGTGGTGATGTATACCGGCAAGGTGGTCGAGCACGGCACCGTGCACCAGGTGCTCAAGGCGCCCAAGCATCCCTACACGGTGGGGTTGCTCAACTCGATCCCCACGATCGGCCAGAAAGGCCATCGCCTCAACGTGATCCCCGGCACGGTTCCCAGCCCGCTCAACCTGCCCAAGGGCTGCCCCTTTGCCCCGCGTTGTCCCCACGCTATGGCCGTATGCCGCGAGGAACGCCCGCTGCTCAAGGCGCTCGACGATGGGAGCGAGGTGCGGTGCTGGCTGTATTAGTAACCAGTAGTTAGTAGTTAGTAGTTAGTAGTTAGTGACGTGTATTTCTAACTTCTAACTACTAACTACTAACTACTAATCGCTGGAGGGTGTAACATGACGATCATGGCCGAGCCGGGGGTCCCACAGAGGAAGAACCTCGACGGGAGCAAGACGCTGATCGAGGTGCAGAACCTCAAGACCTTTTTCCCGATTCAGGGCGGTATCTTTCGCCGTACCGTCGGATACGTGCAGGCGGTCGACGACATTAGCTTCGACATCAAGGCCGGCGAGACGCTGGGCCTGGTAGGAGAGTCGGGCTGCGGCAAGACGACGACCGGCCGCACTATCCTGCGCCTCAATAAAGCAACTGCGGGCAAGGTGATCTTCGATGGCAAGGACATCTTCTCCTTGTCTCCTAACGCCATGAAGAAGACCCGCGCCGATATGCAGATCATCTTTCAGGACCCCTATTCGTCGCTGAACCCGCGTATGCCCGTGGGCGACATTATCGGCGAGGGCTTGCGCGTGCATGGGATGACCGATCGCCGCGAGCGCGAGAAGACGGTGCAGTATTTCCTCTCGGTCGTCGGGCTGCGTCGCGAGTGGGTGCGCCGCTACCCCCATGAGTTCTCCGGCGGCCAGCGCCAGCGCATCGGCGTTGCCCGCGCCCTGGCCCTGCGTCCCAAGTTTATCGTCTGCGACGAGCCGGTCTCGGCGCTCGACGTCTCGGTGCAGTCGCAGGTGCTGAACCTATTGCAGGATCTGCAGAACGAGTTCGGGCTGACCTACCTTTTCATCGCCCACGGCCTCAACGTCGTCGAGTACCTCTCGGATCGCGTCGGCGTGATGTATCTGGGTAAGATGGCCGAACTGGCGCCGTCGGAGGAGTTGTACAAGAACCCGCTCCATCCCTATACCAAGGCGCTGCTCTCCGCCATCCCCAATCCTGACCCAACCATCCACAAGCAGCGCATCGTGCTGCAGGGCGACGTGCCCAGCCCGATCAATCCGCCGTCGGGCTGCCGCTTCCGCACGCGCTGCCCCATCGCCATCGACCGTTGCATGACCGAGGTGCCGGACTTCCGCCTGATGGGCAACGGCCACTTCGTGGCCTGCCACCGCGCGGAAGAGTCCTCGCGCCTGATGGGCGGCGGCGAAGCCGTCACCGGCGTTATACCGCCGAACGTGCTGGCCGCGACGAGTTAAGTGGCTAGTGGCTAGTGGCTAGTGGCTAGTGACAGGTAAACCTCACTCGTCACTAACCACTAACCACTAGCCACTTGTCCTATTGGTGTCTCCCCCGTCTTGTACTATCCTGGCGCTAAACCGTAGCCACGTAGTACAGGAGGCGCAACCGCGATGGCGAGTGCGGTCCCCGTTGGGGCAGACATCCGTCCGGACGTCACAGCGGCCGGACGACCAGCTTCATCACCGCGGCGAGAGGAAGAACAGGACCCCCGCCCGGAGCGAGTAAAGCGACACCGGTCGTGGCCGCGCTGGCCGCGCCTGCACATTCGCGATGTGGCCGTGGCAGGCCTATTCCTGGCTATTTTCGCCATGGCTCTCAAGCCGGTCGTCGACAACGATGTGTTCTGGCACCTGGCGACCAGCCGCTACATGTGGGCCACGGGAGACATACCGCACGCCGATCCTTTTTCCTGGACCGCCCCTGGACGCGCCTGGATCGCGCACGAGTGGCTGACCGAGACGCTGCTCTATCCCCTCTACCAGCACGGCGGATACGCCCTGCTGGCCCTCGTCTTCGGCGTGGTGATCGCGGCGGCGTTCGCCATCTCCTACCGCACCGCCCGCCTGCTCGGCGCCGCGCGGCCGATCACCGCCGCGATCACCCTGCTGGCCGCGGTCGCCTCGAGTCATACCTGGGGTGTCCGCCCCCAGATGCTGTCCCTGCTGCTCAGTGCGCTCACCATGTGGATCCTTGCGTGTGCCTTTGGACAACGACAACACCTCACTGGGAGCGCGGGACGCTCGCTCCCCCAGATGACCCCAGACCTTCCGCGCCCTACCGATAATTCATGGAAGCAGCGCCGTTTGTTGTGGTTGTTGCCACCGCTGATGGTGCTCTGGGTCAACCTGCACGGTGGCTTTATCTTCGGTCTCGCCATCATTGGGCTGACCGCCGGCGGCCGGCCGGTCGGCGCCGTGTGGCGGGTCCTCACCACCCCTCACCCCCCAACCCCCTCTCCCTCACGGGGCGAGGGGGAGACGGCGACCCCTCACCTCCCGGGCCCCTCTCCCTCACGGGGCGAGGGGGAGACGGCGACCCCTCACCTCCCGGGCCCCTCTCCCTCACGGGGCGAGGGGGAGCAGGAGGGGCGTCGTGGCCATCGCCCTCCGTACCTTCCCCCCCTCTCCCGCGGCAGGGAGAGGCGCGCTGGACCGGTGATCCCGCGGCTAGGGATCGGCTGGACCGGGACCGGCCGCAACCGGCTGGACCGGGACCGGCCGCAGCCGGCTGGACCGGGACCGGCCGCAGCCGGTCGGGGGCCAGTCCGTAGAGCGCAGCTGGTCGGGGGCCAGTCCGCAAAGCGCAGCTGGTCGGGGGCCAGTCCGCAAAGCGCAGCTGGTCGGGGGCCAGTCAGCCACGGGGTGGGGGGTGAGGGCCTGCGGGGTGAGGGCCTCCTCTGGAGCATTGGCGCGCTGTCTATCGTCGCCTGTCTACTCAATCCCAACGGGCTCAAGGGATTGACGTATCCGTTCTCCTACCTGGGTAACAACGCCTCGACACGCTACGTCGCCGAGTGGGCGCCACCCGACTTCCACCAGTTGCAGTACCAGTTCTTCGGCGCCCTGCTGCTTTTGCTCGTCGTCGGCGTCGTGATGGCGCGACACCGGCCGCGCCCGGCTGACGCGTTGCTGATCATCCTGTTCGCCTACCTGGGCCTGTCCTCCGTGCGCAATATCAACCAGTTCTCCATCGTCGTCGGCCCCTTCATCGCCGTCTACCTCTCCTCGGCCTGGCGCCGCGTCACGGACCTGCGACGACGGGTACCGACGCCGGCGACTGTGGCAGCGCCAGCGGCGCCGACGAGTCCTGCATTAGCGACAACACAACGGCGCGCCGTCTCCAACGTTCCACGGGCTAAAGCGATGCTCAACGCGCTGCTGGTCGCGGTAATCACGGCGACGGTGCTGGTGGTGTCCGCGCCAAGCATCGGGCAAGCGCACAACCTCAAGGTCCAGGCGGGACGCTTCCCTGCCGGCGCCGTGGCCTACATGCGGGCGCATCATCCGGCTGGCCGGCTGTTCAACAGCTACGACTGGGGAGGCTACCTCATCTGGCGGCTGTATCCCGCGGTGCGCGTCTACGTCGACGGCCGGCCCGACATGTATGGCGATAGCTTCATGGATGCCTTTATCCGCGCCTGGCGGGCGCAACCGGGTTGGCAGGAGACGCTACGCCGCCAACACGTTGGCCTCGTCCTGGTCGAGCCGATGTCGGGCCTTGGCCGTGCCCTCGCCGCTGCCGCCGCCCGGAGACAGGGCTGGCGCGCGATCTACCACGATAGCGTCGCGGTGTTGTATGAACGCGCCTCCTAAGCTGCTATCCGTCGCCGTCCTCGTGCTCTGTGCCTTGCCCTATGCCGCCGGGTTCCTGGCCGCCCCGCGCGGCAGCGTCTTCCCGGGCGCGCTCAACAACCTGGGCGATACGGGGCAGTACCTCGCGGCGATCCGACAGGGCGCGGAGGGCCACCTGCTCTACGTCAACAGGTACACCAGCACGACTGTCGCGCCGGCGTTGATCTACCCGTTGTACACGGCGGCGGGTTTGCTGGCCGCGCCGCTGCGCCTGTCGCCGCTGGTCATCTATCTGGCCCTGCACGCGGTGGCCCCGCTCGCCCTGCTCGTCGCGCTATGGCGCCTCTGCCGCGTCGCCGTCCCTGCCCAACCACAATTAGCCTTCGCCGTGGCCCTCCTGGGCGGCGGCCTATACTTCCCCGTCCTGTTGCTCTCCGGCATGATGTCTTTACCGTTCGCGCCCGCCGTATTGACCGCGCCCGAACTCAGCCTCTTTGCCACGTTGCTGATCTCGCCGCACGGCGCCCTGGGCCTGGCAGCCGAGTTGTGGGCGTTCGCGTCCTACATGCTGTGGCGACGCCATGGTCTGGCGCGCCACCTGACGCACCTGGCTGTCGCGGGGCTTGCCCTGGGGCTGTGCTACCCGTTTGGCGTCGCCGTGCTGCTCGCCGTCGTCGGCGTCGATGCGGCGCTACGCTACATCCTGCCAGATCGGCGACTGCCTGCGACTAAAGTCGTATGGCAGGAACCGGCGACCCAAGTCGCTCAAGGGATTGACGCTCCGCAAGACACTTCAGTGTCCGTTCTTTGCCATGCGACTAAAGTCGCAGGTCGCACCTACGACTCTCGCCTGATCCTCGCATTGTTACCAACCCTTGGCCTGGCGCTGTACTACGCGGCGCTGTTCCATGCTCCGCCCTGGGGCGCCAGCAACATGGTACATCTGCCTCCGCCCGACATCGCCGTGCTGGCCGCCGCGTTCGGCCCGTTGTTGCTGGCGGCATTGCCCGCGGTGATGACAACTCCTGCGACTGCCCGGCCAGACCGGCACGTCCGCAGACGTGGGGGGCTGGTCCGCATGGTCGCATGGCAAACGACGCCGACTGCGGTCGGTGGGGGTACGGGCTGGCTGGAAGCCGGCGCTCCCAGTGGGTACGACGCGGACACGACGGTCCGGCTGGAAACCGGCGGCCCCGGAAGCCACGAACGCGTCAGCGTCTCCGTTCCACATCCGACCGCAGTCGGCCCGCATTTTGCCATGCGACCGCAGCCGCAGGCCCCCGTCCGGTCGCAGGCCCCCGGCCCGGCGCGGGTCATCGTCGTCTGGGCCGTGGTGAACCCGTTGCTGCTGTTGCTGCCGCTGCCGCAGGCGGGACGCCTGGTCAGCGGGTGGAGCGTCGCGCTGGCGCTGCTGGCGGCCGTCACCCTGGGGGGGATGCGGCCGGTGGCAGTGCGGCGGCTGGTTGCCGCGCTGGCGCTGTCCAATGTGACGCTGGCGCTGCTCTACCTGGCGATGACGTGGCGCGCCGCCAACCCCGCGTACTACGCGCCCACGGATGAGACCGCCGCCGTGCAGTGGTTGGCGGCGCACGCTGGCCCCACCGATGTCGTGATGGCCTCCGCGGGCAGTGGGAACCTTGTCGTCTCCATGGCGCGCTGCCGCGTCGTGGTGGGGCAGAACTTCGAGACATTTGACTGGGCGCGCGCCCAGCGCGATGCGCGCGATTTCTATGATCCGATGACTGCTCCAGTATCGCGCGCGGCCATCGTGCGTCGTCAGCACGTGACCCTGGTCATGGCTGGACCCTACGAGCGCGCCCTCGGCGGCTTCAATCCAGGCGGACCTGGCTACCGGCTGGTCTACGCCGGTGGAACGGTACGCGTGTACGCGGTCAGGAAGGACTAGGACTGGCATGTCTGTCGTTGTAACCGCCCCCGCCCCCGCCCCCGCCCCCGCCCCCACGGCGCCGCATAGGCGCCCCAACGTTTCCCCCGCCGCGCCTCCCGTCTGGCCGGCGCGGCGGCGGCGTTGGCTTTCCATCGGCATCCTGGCGGGAATTCTGTTCATCGCCGCGGCGCTCCGTCTGCCCAACCTGGCGAGCAATCCGGGCTGGGACGGCGACGAGGGCTACAATCTGAACATCGCCATGAACCTGGCCCACGGCCACCATCAGATGTTCGCGCTCGATTTTGTCTTTGTGCAGCACCCGCCGCTCTTCTTCGGCCTGGCCGCGCTCCTGATCCACGTCTTGGGCGCGACGATGTTGTCCCTGCGTCTGCTCTCGGTGGCGTTCTGCCTGGCTACACTGCTGCTGCTGCCCGCCCTGGCTGCTGCCCTGGTAGACGCGCGTGGCGACGCGGCCTGGGTCCACGACCGGCGCCTGGCCACGTACGCCGGCCTGCTGGCCGCGCTGGCCTATGCCGTGTTGCCGGTCGTGGTCCTACAGAATCGCTTCGGCTACACCTACAATGGTCTGGCCTTCTGGAGCGTCCTGGCTTTGCTCGGCGTGCTGCGCGACCGCCAGAACCACCATCAGTACCAGGGACAGGGCAGACAGTGGACCTGGCTTGCCGTGGCCGGCCTGGCAGGCGCGGCGGCGCTGGCCACCGACCAGGAGGGCGTGTACCTGCTGCCGCTGCTGCTACTCGGGCTTCGGGGCAGCCTGCCGCGACGGCTGGCCGCCTGCCTGCTGGCCCTGTGCGGCCCCGCCGTCTACGTGGGCGCCATGGTCCTGACCGAGCGTACCGCGCTTATCTTTGACATCACGCACACGGCGGGCCGGGTGGCCGGGGGGACGCCGCTGTGGCAGGTCGAGACGTGGGTCTATGCGCTGGCCGACCTGATGCGCTTCGACCCCGTTATCCCACTCGGGCTGGCGGGACTTGTCCTGATCCCAGGGCGGGCGGCGCGCCAAACCGTCTTGCTCCTGCTCGCCGCGATGCTGCTGGTTATCCTCAAGGTGCGCGACCCCAACCCCTTGTTCCGCGCCGCCGAGCCGCTGCTGCCCCTGGTCTGTCTGGGGCTCGGCGTGCTGGGCGGCCGGTTGTGGACCTGGGCCGAGGGGCAGCCCTCACCCATCCCTCCCGCAAGCGGGACCCCACCCCTCTCCCAGCTGCGCTTTGCGGACTGGCCCCCGACCAGCTGCGCTTTGCGGACTGGCCCCCGACCGGCTGCGGCCGGTCCCGGTCCAGCCGGCTGCGGCCGGTCCCGGTCCAGCCGCGCGCGGGAGAGGGGGCGGGGGGTGAGAGACGGGCGGGCGCGCTTTGCGCTGGCCGTCGTGTGCGCCGGGGCGGTGTTCCTCGCGGCGCTTCCGGTGATGGCGTCCGACGCGCACGCCGCGCTCGATGGATTCCGCACACCCATCGATGGGTCGTTGCCGCGCTCAACCGCGCAAGCGCGGTCCATGGCCGTCTGGCTGAACGGACGGCTACGGCCGTCCGACACCGTGCTGGCGATGCCGCAAGTCTCGTGGTTGCTGCACAGTCGTACGGCCGACGTGTTGCAGGCGGTGGCCCGTGGCGGCCAGACCAGCGCCTTTTACCCGGCGGGCATCGCGCGCGTGCGCTGGGTGTACGACCCGCGTCCCCGCGCGGCGCGCTACCTCGTCGTCGACGATTTCACCCGTGCCTGGATCGCCCAATTCCCGGCCGAACGCGCCCTGGTGCGGCGTGTCCGGCGTACCTGGCGCCTCGTCTACGCGCACGGGGAGTATCAGGTCTACGAGAATCCCACCCGTGTGTGAACGTAGGGGCCTGCGACTGGGCGCACCTCAAAATAGTGAAATGCGGCCGAACGGGCCTGCGACTGCCCGGCCGGACCGGGACCGGCCGCAGCCGGTCGGATTCCACAATTTTAAGGCGCACCCTCTGCGACTTGCAGTTGCAGGCCGCGCAGCAGAGCGCGATGGATGAAGTTCTATCTATGCATCTACGCGGTCGCGCTGGCCGTGTACGCGGCGGTGGCATGGCCGCACACGCACCCACCGTATATCGACTCGTTCTACTATGTCGATATCGCCCGTAACCTGGCGCGCGGCCAGGGTTTCACCGAGGGCTTCGTGTGGAACTACCTGTCGGGCGCGCCGCCGATCCCGCATCCCAGCAGCGCATACTGGCTGCCCGGACTCTCCGTCCTCCTGACGCCGGCTTTCTTGATGGGGACGGGGTACCGCGGCGCGGCGTTGCTGGCCGCGGCTATCGCGGCGCTGTTGCCCTTGTTGGCAGCGCGCATCGGATGCGACCTGTTCGGCACGCGCCGCCACGCGCTGACCATGGCCGCGCTGACGCTCTTCAACGGCATCTGGTTCCATGACTGGACCACGCCCGACGCGTTTGTCCCCGCCGCTGTCCTGACGGCGACGACGCTGCTGTTGGCCTCTCGCGCTCTGCGGGGCCGCGGACCGTGGGGCGGTGCGCTTGCGCTCTCCACGGCCGGCGCCACGGCCGGCCTGGACGCGCTGACGAGGCAGGAAGGGGTATTGCTGGCGCCGGCCCTGTTCCTCGCGATCGTGCTGACCAGGGGAGCCTGGGCGCGGCTGTGGCCGCGCGGATTGCTGGGCGCGGCCACGCTCTATGGGGTCGTTCAGGCGCCCTGGATCTGGCATAACCTTGCTACGCTGGGGACGCCTGGCGCTACCGGCGGCAGTCGCACGCTGTGGATGCGTTCGTACGACGCGTTCTACGCGCTAGGGACGAGCGCGCTGACGCCGGGCGCGTATCTGCGTTGGGGCCTGGGCAACATCGTGGCGGCGCGCCTGCATGCCCTCGTGTTTACGTTGCAGGTCTGGGCCGCCCTCTGGCTGGTCGTGTTGGTCCCGCCGCTACTGATCGGGCTGTGGCGGCTACGCCGGCGAGTCGAGCTACGCCCGTTCGTCTGCTATTGGGCAATTCTGGCCCTGAGTATGCCGCTGCTCTTCACCGCGACCATCGAACATGGCACCTTGCTCCACGCCAGCGGCGGCTTGCTGCCGTTCGCCAGCGCCCTGATCGTCGGCGGGATCGACGGCGTGGCCGCGGCGGTCGTTCGCGCCACGCCGGCTCGCCGACGTAAGGGACGCAGGGAATGGGATCATCTGGATGCGAAAGCATTGCCCCGCGCGGGCCGTTTGGCGCGCGACCTGGACGTGCTGGCCGTTGCGCTGGCCGTGCTGGTTAGTCTGATGATGACGGTGCGCACCTTCCCGGCCCATGGCGACGAGTATACTCACGATACCAGGGTTGCGGCCTGGCTGCACGCGCACAACCCGCGCGGCGCGCCGGTAATGGCGCTCGATCCGCCCTTGTTTTCCTATCTGGATGGCGGCGCCTATGTCGTCGCGCCAAGCGACGGCATCGCCGCCGTGCTGGCGGTGGCGCGTCGCTACGGCGTGCGCTATTGGGCGCTCGACCCGTTGGAGGCGCCCTACGCCGGGACGCGCATACAGGCGGCGGGGCTCTCTCTGGCGGGGACCGTCGACGGGGTCCTGATGTATCGGGTGGGGCCGCCCTAGTGCAAAATCAGAGGGCAACGTTTGATGCAATGCGTTCCTCAACCGACCGCAGTCGGCCGGTAGTTTGCCATACGACCATGCGGACCAGCCCCCCCACGTCCGCGGACGTGCCGGTCTGGCCAGGCAGTCGCAGGCCGACCATGCGCAGACGCCGGCTTGGGGCGGGGTGAGGATTACCCGACAGAAGTACTATTGAGACGCCTTTGCTAGCACACCTATACTGCCGCAGAGTAGGTAGCGCAACACGATTGAGAGGGAAAGTTGTCATGGATGTGATCACCATTCTGGTTATCGACGACCAGCCCCTGTTCCGGCAGGGCGTTCGACACGCCGTCGAGCGGTACAGCGACGAATTCGAGGTCATTGGCGAGGCCACAGATGGCGAAGAGGGACTGCAGCTCGCGTCCGCGCGCGAGCCCGCCGTGATCATCTTGAACGCCGAAGTAGGCGGCCTCAACGGGCTTGAAGTGATCCGCACCATCAAGCATCAGGTCCCCGGCGCGGCGGTGATCGTGGTGACCACCCGTGAAGACGAGGAGAAGCTGTTCTACGCCATCAAGTATGGCGCCTCGGCCTATCTGCTCAAGAATGTCAGCACCGAGGAGTTCCTGGACGTGACGCGCCAGGTGGCGCAGGGCCACTACCTCATCAACGACAGCGTGCTCTCCAAGCCGGTGGTGGCCTCGCGGGTGCTCAAGAGCTTCCGCGACCTGGCCGACGAGGTCGACCAGGACGTCGAGCCGCTGTTCATCCCGCTCTCGGTCCGCGAGGTAGAGGTACTCGACTACATTGCCAAGGGCAACAGCAACAAAGAGATCGCCCGCGCCATGGGCATCAGCGACCAGACGGTCAAGAACCACATCACCTCGATTATGCGCAAGCTGGCGGTCAACGACCGCACCCAGGCCGTCGTCTACGCCCTGCGTCACGGCTGGATCAAAGCGTAGTTATTAGCCGTTAGCCGTTAGCCGTTAGCCGTCGGCGATGCATAGGGACTGCTGATAACGGCTAATGACTAACGGCTAATGACTAACGGCTAATGACTAACGGCTAACGGGAGGAACACATGAGCAACTTTGTCCGCAATAGTCGCAACTTGCTGATTCTAGGAGCGTTGCTGGCCGTCGCGGCCTTCGCGCTAATCTTCTTTGTGCTGACCCGCGCGCAGCAACCCGGCGCTTTAGCCAGCGGGCCGGGCGGCACGCCGGGCCTGATCACGGCGACCGTACCGGCCACACCCACCGTGCCCCCTGCTCCCGTACTGATCGCCAGGACCAACGTCCCCGTGCTGACCCAATTCACCCGCTCCGACCTGGCGGTCCAGCAGTACTTCCGAGTGGTGCCGATGAAGAATGTGACCACCACCAACGTCCTCCCAGACTACGTTCACGGCGCGGTTGGTCTCTCGGACCTCCTGGCAACTAGCGGCGTGCAGCACCTCGACATCACCTTGCCGGCAGGCGAGCCGCTGCTGACCTCGGAGTTGGTCACCAGCACCGCGCCAGGGACGATCGACTACAGCAACCTGCTCGGCTCAAAAGAGGTGGCCGAGACGATCAAGGTCCCGGCGCTCAGCGCCGACAACGGCAGCATCCAGTCCAGCGACCACGTCGACCTGATGGTGACCATGAAACTTGGAGTAAGCAGCCGGCAGGCGCTCAGGCACCTGTACTACAACATCCCCCCGACGCCCAATACTCCGCTCAATGTGCTCATCGAGCCTAACCAGGGGGAGAGCGTCAACACCGCCGCGATTACGAGCGTGGGCAGTCTGCTCGAGACGCAGCTCGCTCTCCAGAACCTGCGCGTCCTCAACGTGGCTCCCAACCCCGATGGTAGCAACAACTATACCCTGGCGCTCGATCATCAAAGCGCCTTGCTGCTCACCTGGATCAAGGGCAACGAAAAAGACGGCAACATCGTTTCATACGAACTGATCGTACGCTCGTCCGACGACTATGCCGGCCCGCACCAGACATACAACACCACGCCGGTTCTGCCCGAATATCTGTTCAAAGACGGCTCTCTCATCAACAAGTTCCGGCTGCCGTAAGTAGGTAGGAGAACGTGGGCAAGCGGCGTTGCCGCCTCAGGAGGTAGCGCCGCCGCGCCACATCGTTGACACGTCGAGGACGTGACGCGAGAGACCGGTGGACGGTGGAGCAGCGGCGCCAGGCGCTTGCGCGTCACGCGACATGGTGTGCATGGTATAGTGGACTACGGCCACGGTTGCGTATCGCGCGACATCCCGCGCGAATCGTGTGCGCCAAGCGCATCAAGCGTATGAGGAAGAGGAGCGGGTGTATCCCGTGAGCAAACGACGAGGTATCAGCATCCTTATCGCGCTTGGCGATGACACGGCGCGCGAGGAGTTGGTCAGTATGCTCTCCACCGCCGAGGATATGGAGGTGGTCGGCGCGATCCGCACCGGCGACGCCGCGGTCTCGCTGGCGCGCAAGCTGCAGCCCGACATCGTCCTGGTCGATTACGACTTGCCCGGACAGGGCGGCATCGAGACGACCGAAGCGGTCATGGGTATCTTGCCCTCGTCGGGTGTTATTCTCCTGTCCGCGGATATGAGCGCCGATCTGTTTCGCCGCGCGATGGTCGCGGGCGCCCGCGAATTCCTGCAGATGCCGCCCAATGCCGAGGAGCTGCTGCGGGCTATCTATCAGGTCAACGACCTGACGGCGGGGCGCCGCGCCAACGGCGCGGCGCAGGCCGACGATCACGCGCCGCAAGGACGCCGCGATGGGCAGACGATTGCGGTGTTCAGCCCCAAGGGCGGCGTCGGCTGCACGACCCTGGCCACGAGCCTCGCCGTGGCTATCAGACAAGAAGCCGGTCTGCGCGTTGCCCTGGTCGATGGGTCGCTCCCCTTCGGCGACATCGGGGTCTTCCTGGACTTACCGCCCTCGCGGTCGATCATGGACCTACAGGTGCCGACCGATCAGTTGGACGCCGACTTTGTGGACGGGGCGTTGATGACGCACGAGCGCAGCGGCGTCAAGGTCCTCCTGGCCCCTCAGCGGCCGGAGATGGCCGATATGGTCACGGGAGAGTTGCTGCGGCGGACTCTCCTGCTGCTGCGCGAGCGCAACGAATATGTGATCGTCGATACGTGGTCGGCCCTCGACGAGCGCGTCTTGACCATCATGGAGGAGGCGGACAAGATCTTGCTCGTGCTCTCGCTCGAGCTGGCGGCGATCAAGAGCGCCAAGATTTTCCTCGAGGTGGCGGAGCTGCTCAAGTTCCCCCCGGAGAAGGTCGTGCCCGTGGTGACACGGTCGACCGCCCCGGTGGGCATTACCGTGGCCGACATCGAGTCGGCCCTGGGCCGCCCCATCATGGCCCGTGTCCCGTCCGACGATCGAACCGTGGTCAAGGCGATCAACGAAGGGGACCCGGTTGTGATGGCCAGCCGCTCGACTCCTATTGCTCAATCCATCACCGACCTGGCACGTCGCATCGTCGCCGAGAACTACCCCGAAGTGCGGGCCGAGAGCGGTCCGGTGGCCGCGCCGGCCCGCGGCGGTGGCCTCTTCAAACGCTTCGCCCGCAGCTGAACAGTTGCCAGTGATCAGTTGCCAGTAGGTACGCTGGCCACAACGCCGTGCTCTATTGCGAACCTGCTTGCCCGTATCTGCCCTCTGCCCACTGCCCACTCCATCACTAGCCACTTTAGGGGATTGAAGCGGGTACGGCTCACCTTCATCATAGAGGCATGAAGGGCGCGTGAGACGCGTCGAGACCGTGCTACCAACACCACTACCACGAGCGGGTCGCTTGCGAGGAGTCGCGCTATGTCGTTGCTGAAAAGAATTGAGAGCGTGAACGCCGGCCAAACGGACGCCGCCGGCACTACACCCAAACAACCGCCGGCCGCCCCTCCCCAAGGGACGGGTCGCATGCCGGCCCCGGCCCCGGCGTCCGGGCTGGCCCCCACCTCATCCCTTGCCGCGGCCACCGCGGCGGCAACGGCGACGCTGCCCTCGACGAGCGGGACGCGCAACCTCGACGGCATCGCGGCCTTGCGCCGCCCGAGCACGGGCGACCTGGATCAATTCACCGAGTTGCGCTCGCGCGTGCAGGACAAGCTCATCTCCGAGATCGGTCCCAACGCCGATTTCACCCAGACGAATGAGATGCGCAAGAAGATCCAGCGCCTCTTCGACTCTATCCTGGAGACGGAAGGGACGCAGCTCACCCGCGCCGACCGGGTGCGCCTCTTCGAGCAGATCGTGGCCGATATCCTGGGCTTCGGCCCGATCCAGCCGCTGCTCGACGACGAGTCGGTCTCCGAGGTGATGGTCAACGGCCCGCGGCAGGTCTACGTCGAGCGAAAGGGCAAGCTCGTCCGGACCGAGACGACCTTCCAGAGCGACGAGCATGTCATGCGCGTGATCGACCGCATCATCTCGCCCCTGGGGCGCCGCTGCGACGAGAGCTCGCCCATGGTCGATGCGCGCCTGCCGGATGGTTCGCGCGTCAACGCCATCATCCCGCCGCTCTCGTTGATCGGCCCCGTCATCACCATCCGTAAATTCTCGCGCAACCCCCTCACCACCGATGACCTGATCGGATTCGGCACGCTGACGCCGGACATGGTGCAGTTCCTCAAGGCCTGCGTGGAGTCGCGCCTCAACGTCATTGTCTCCGGCGGCACCGGTTCCGGCAAGACGACCCTGCTCAATGTCCTCTCCGGCTTCATCCCCGACGACGAGCGCATCGTCACCATCGAGGACTCGGCCGAGCTGCAGCTGCGCCAGGACCACGTGGTCACCCTGGAGTCGCGCCCGGCCAACGTGGAGGGCAAGGGCCGCGTGGCCATCCGCGACCTGGTGATCAACGCCCTGCGCATGCGCCCCGAGCGCATCGTCGTCGGCGAGTGCCGCGGCGCCGAAGCTCTTGACATGCTGCAGGCCATGAACACGGGCCACGACGGTCGGCTCACCAGAGAGGCCCGCGTCCACTTCACGACCGGGACGCGCCGCGTCGGAGAGTACGTGGACGAGTTGATGGCCGCCTACCCCGAGCGCGTCGAGTGGCGCGACCAGCATGGAACCACCGTCGAGTACATCACCGTCCCGCGCGAGCGCGCGGCCGTCGTCACCTGCGTGACGTCGGAGGGGCAGGCCGAGCCAACACCCGTCGTGTACGCGTTGCGCAGCCGTTACAAGGGCACAATGCTGCGCGTCCGTACCGCCTCGGGGATCGAGCACACCGTCTCGCCTGAGCACCCGCTCTACGCTTTGCGCGACGCCGTCGCCTATATTCCGGCGCGCGAGGTGGGCGTGGGCGATTGGCTTGCCGCGCCGCGCCACGTCCTGTGCGATACCGCCACGACCACCCAGGACGAGGAGGATAGCTATTGGGCCGGCATCCTGACCGGTGATGGCAGCATCAGCGGCCACAAGGGACCGGACGGACGCCGGGCGCAATTTATCTCGCTCAGCATCGACGACGCGGGTATTGGCGAGAGCTTTGTCGCGCACCTCGCGCGTACCTTCGGCCCGGAAGCGGTTGTACGCCGGTATGGAGATCGGAGCGTCGATGCGCGCTGTCATCTACCGATGTGCAACGACACGGCGACCGCGACGGCTATCGCAGAACGCTATGTGCTCCCGGTCGGCGGGCGGACGCGCGAGACGCGGCTTGCCTGGAGTCTGGTTGCCCGCGCTCCACGGCACTTCCTGGCCGGCTCCTTCGATGCCGAAGGCTTTATCGGCATGGCCGAGCGCGGCACGCGCGACGCGCTCGTGCTAAACAGTTGTAACCTCGAGTACCTCAGCACGGCTCGCGAGGCGCTCCTGGTCGAGGGTATCGCCGGGTGCCTGCGGCCTGTCCAGCCGAGCCGGTCCCAGCAGCCCACCTGGCAACTCATCGTCACCGGACGCAACGCTATTCGGCGGTTTGCCGAGCGCATCCCGATCCGTCATGCGCGCAAGCGAGCCGATTTGCGCGCGCTGTGTGAGCGGCTGGAAGAGACGGTCAGCAATTCCAACGTCGATGTCATCCCATGCACGACGCGCCTTGTTCAGCGTCTGGATGAGGCGAAGGCGCGCGGCGTCAGCCAACGCGCCCTGGCAGCAAGGGCCGGCATCTCTCAGGCGCTCATCTCGACCTACTACCGTGGCACGCGCTTGCCGACGCCGGGCCGCCTGGAGCAATTGTGCCTCGCGCTCAAGGGTTTTGGCGTGAATTGCGACGACGTGCTGCTGCTTGCGCGCTCCGACGTGCGCTGGGAGCGTGTGATCGCGGTCGAGGCAGTAGAGTATGATGGCTACGCCTATGACCTACAGGTTTCGGAGGTGCGCCACAGCGGAATGCTACCGCACAACTTCGCGGCGGACTGCTTGCTGACCAGCAACTCTATGACCACCGCCCATGCCAATAGCCCGCGCGACGTGCTCTCGCGCATCGAGACGATGTGCCTGATGGCCGGCATGGACCTGCCCCTGCGCGCCATCCGCGAGCAGATGTCCAAGGCCATCGAGGTCGTCGTGCAGCAATCGCGCATGAAGGACGGCTCGCGCAAGGTGACCAACATCACCGAGGTGCAAGGGATGGAGGGCGACGTCATCGTGATGCAGGATGTGTTCGTCTACGAGCAAACGGGCATCGACGAGAACGGGAAGATTATCGGCCGCCTCCGCCCGACCGGTATCCGGCCGAAGTTTATCGAGAAGTTCGAGGCGCAGGGCATCTTCTTGCCGGCGTCCGTCTTCGGCGCCGATCGGTTCTTTTAGCGAGTGATTAGTGGCTAGGGGCTAGTGACTAGCAGTTTCTAATCACTAGTTACTAGCCACTAGCCACTGGAGGAGGGGGATATGTCACAGCTCATCATTATCATGGCCGCGCTGACGACGGCTCTGGCTGTCGGCGTGCTCTCCGTGGGGACGATGTTACTGGCGGGCGACCGCCGCCGCGCCCTGGTGACGACGCGCTTGCATCGCTCGGTGCTCGGCGGCAACGCGCGCCAGACCGAGGCGGCGCGACGCGAGAAGGGCTCGCGCATCGACATCAAGGCCGTGCGCGGTTTCATCATCGAGGGGGTCAACCGCGCCGTCGCGCGCCAGAGCTTTGCCGAGAACCTGCAACGGCGGTTGTCGCGCGCCGACCTCAAGATTACCGTCGGCGAGTTCCTGATCGTCAACGCCTCGGCAACCA
>JAABUX010004877.1_pt1 | contig 16767 bp, 31 predicted proteins | sample 5561851 | NCBI WGS metagenome assembly JAABUX01 (sample SAMN10711883, study PRJNA513361) | rock metagenome | isolation source: Antarctica rocks | place: Antarctica: Victoria Land, Richard Nunatak red sandstone | collected 2016-01-03 | reverse complement strand
CAATTACGTACATCAAGCTCCGCTGGCCGGCGACTGGGAGGTGCGAAAGAAAGAGTGTTCAATCAAATACTCTCTTCTTGCTAGCTCACAGCTGGACCGTCGACTTCACCTGCAACCGTCCTCACTTGCAGGAATTCAATCGGCATGATAATCGGGGCGAACCACTTCAGCACATGAGCAACTAAAAGTTGCTGACCCATGGCAAAGGTAGTCGGTATTGCAGATGCTGTACTAGGTGGCAGCGTTCTGTTCGAGCGTTATGAAGTCAGTTTGCGGCATTGAGCTTCCTTGCATAAGCTCAATGCCATATCGGCATGAACTTTGTTTCTGAAATGCCCAGAGGGCGAACATGAATGCGGTGGGACGCTGTTTGTTCACCGCTGCCGTGCATTGCTTGCGGCAGGGCTGGCATCGCACTCCGTCTGCTTTTTTGGCCTAAAGCAGGGTTGGACAGGGTCTAGATATTGAGTATGCTTAATTTGACTGACTGTCTGACAGCAGCGATTGCATGGTCTCCTGCAAGCACTGTACTGTGTCAGTGATGAGTGAGCGACGACCTTGCGTCAAGGAGTGCTGAGCCCTGTATAGGCGTCTCCTTACGAGCCAGCCCACGACCAGCACAAATTCCGACCACCAGGACCTGCACCCACCCAGTGGCCAGCATGCCTCCTCGTAAACATAGGAATGACCAGTGTAGGAGCCAGATCTCGGACATCCTCAATCCAGTGACCGGCGGAGTCCGCGAGCTGATGTTACGGTGCGCGTGTCTGACACAGCTTGCTTGCGCTGCATGCACATCAAGGCCTACTCGCAAACATGGGGCTTGACAGGCAGGCTGCGCAGCAGGCAGGGACTTACGCCGGTTGATCATGCGAAGAATAACATCGCTGCCGTGCGAGCAATGAGTAAGGCCACCAAAGACAGACGGCTGCGAGGAGGCAATGCACAGCCCATGCAGAGCTCAGTCAGCCCCAGCACATCCAGTAGGTATACCAGCAATGATTAATACCAGCATATGTGCCTGTGCTGCTTTTGCATCATGTTTCCAACAAAAGAATCTCGTGCAGGCTGGTTGATCTGAGTTGTAGAGACTATGTGAGGGAGAACGCAAAGGGTCTGGTGGTGAAGCGCCCAACTGTTCCACAAGAGAGCAGCACTTTGCTGAAGGAGGATTATGGCCTCGTGCCGAAATATTTGCTCAGGTTTAAGCTCGACAGAGCCACGAGCGCAGCCACGAAGCAGGTACGTGTCGCTGCGGGCTCACATTGCTGCGCTGCATCCCTGGTCGCCAAGGGGTTAGAATGTTCACCTCCATCGTTTTGCTGCACAGGCAGCAGCAAACCCAGAGCCGGTTGCAACACTGCCCGAGGAAGAGTGCGCAGCGCTGCTACAGCAGCTCGTCAATGCACGCGCCGCTGCCCATGCGAAGCTGCAGTCCCTGCCTTTCGTGATCGAGACACCAAGTCAGGCACGCCTCTGGAGTGCTGCAGGATGGGCGCTTGTCACAGGCGGAAGGTGCCAATCTACCACGTGTTCTGCGCAGATGCGCCTGAAGGCAGAGCTGCTAGCACGGCTGCAGGAGCTGGACCGAGCCATAGATGTTCTCTCGCGACCATCCATCGTGCTGGCACGAGAAGGCACCGACCACACGTCCTAACCCATAACTGCTCTGCATACCGTGCCAACCTGCTTTGCACACCGTGCCAGGTTCGAGTTGGCAAGCACAGCTTGAGGAAAGGCCGATGACCGGGCATTTCGGATCGATCTCCTGAGCATTGCATCTAGTTAATCAGCGCGGCGCTACAGAGCAGGTCTCGGGCTGGCTGAATGCCTGACGACATGCGTTCGTAGTAAGTAGTGGTCTGAGGGTCGCAGCGAGAACCAAAGAGTCATGCCGACTTGGCTTGCGACAAGTGCTAAATGCGCATGCTTTAATAGCAGGAGAACAATGCCTGCGTGCGACAGTACATCGTATCGCCACCGCTGCAAAATCCTGAGCGAGGGATGACAACCAGTGGAGCGAGAGTGGCTAATGCGGCTCATGCACAACCATTCTGGCATATGACAGTGACCGCGGGCTCTCTGTGACTCTACGACCCAGCATCTGGTCGCGCCATGACATCTGAAGAGCAAGATGCAGTCGCAGAGGTGTCCTCGGAGGTATCGCCAGAGGCCGTTCGGAACGCGGCTAGAGAGGCTGCATTGAAGCGGAGCGAGCAGGTTCGGAGCCCCCACCACTGTTCCTGGTACCGTCCAAATGTGCTTTCGGGGCAGACGGAGCGCAAGCGAGGTTGCCACCACGACCGCCGTTGTTGCTGTCTTCACGCTCCCTCGTGCTGCCCGCCGCGAGCTAGAGGGCCACAGGCGAAATTTAGTTAGGCATACCGAGCATGCGGGGCAAACATGATGGCAGCGTGTGTTCGGCAGGCATCAATCCCTAGCAAACAGCAGCTGCTGGATCGGCAGCGAATGGCAGAGACAGAGCATTTGCTTTCCAAACTGCTCTACAGCACAGGTGACACAGTTGAGGCTTTTGCTGCGTCTGGCTACTGTGCTTGATGAGCTGTGATCGACTGAGTGCGCGTGTCGCAGCTGCGCAAGCCTGAAACACTTGCCACTCATCGAGCTGTGGTCTGCACTTTGCAGTGATGGATTACCGGCATGCGACTCCTGCAGATGTGCATAGCTGCGTTCAGATAATGCACAAGCTCTTTTCGAACGTGTTGCAGCACCCAGATGACGCTGCATTCCGGACGGTGGGCGATAGTTCTTGACTGAGCAACATCGCTATGCCTTTGCCATCATGCTACCCTAAGCATGCTGCAATACCTCACTTGCTCGTGGTGGCAGGTCCGTACGACGAGCAAAGCCTTTTCTCGGGTCCAGGCAGTAAAAGGATCGGAGCAGTACCTGCGGGAGAGCGGTTGGCGCAACCATACAGCCGATTTCACCTCGTTCTGGACATTTGAGCATCGTCCAGCAACCGTTCAGTGGGAGTGCGTCGCGTCGCTCTTGAATTCTGATGTGGTACCTTCTCTTGGCATCAGCTGCCTCGCTCAATCCTGCGCGCTGCATCTCAGGGTGTTGGGGACCGCTGTCAAACTCCTTGTCAAGGCAGAGGCGCTGTGCAAGGACAAGCTGGAGCGGCTGCAAAGTGAGGAGCTGGAGCGCCGAGAAAAAAAGTTGGCCAACAGCGCAGAACGGCAGCGTGTGCTTGCCCAGATCAAGGATGATCATCTTGTCACAGTGTAAATGCCGCAGGGCCGGAGCTATTGCAACCACTTGCTATGTCGCCCTATTGACTGTATGTTGCTGACGCAACCGTGTCAAAACACTACTTCAAGCCGCGTTTTTTCGAGCTAGTGCATGTACACATGTTCGGCGACCTCGACAGAGCAGCGTTGCTTCTTATTTAGCTCACTTGTTTGCATGCATGTCAAGGTTGATTGACGACCCGAGAAATCACAACAAGTGCATGCGCCCTGACATAACGCATTGACGAACACATACAATTGTTTGCAAGCAAGTGTCGCACAGTTTTACTTAGTGAATATTCGCTGGACTGCATCACGGAGCTGCTCGTGACTGCTCCACAACAGGACATGTGCAGCTACGCCATCTTGACCCTTCGCAGCATGCTGTGCCAGGAGCCTGTCCAAAGCATGGCCTTGCCGTGCAAGCACCTGCGCGGATCGAAACCTCGCCCTTCATCACAGGTGCCCTGTGTCGCATCAGCATATGCACGAGCTTGCATGCACATAGGAATGAAAGGGCGCTTACATAGTCGTCGGCACCGAGCGTCAAGGCGGGGCACAAGTCGTTGGCGCCGTCACCGCAGTAGATGATCCTCCCAAGCCCTGGCTTCTGCCGCAGCGCCTGCAGCTCTTGTCCCTGCCAGCGCCGGTTGACCGTCAGCGGTTGCCTGCGCAAAATGCAGACCCTGCAAGAAAGCTGCGCAAGACTAATGCTGACACTAGCACCTTGCACAGATTGGCGGGGCAAAGCTGGCAGTCGTGGCTGGCTGAGTCGTCTACCCGCGGCTCAATGACCAGCCGGTGGGCCGCAGCAGCCATGGCGCCGACTGGCTGAAGCATGGCTGCAGGATTATCGCCCTCCTGCGGTTCCCCCCGTGGCAGCAGCGGTCAAGCTCATCGTCCGCACAGTGGGTGGTTGACTGCAGGGCATATTCTGGCTGGGGAGACTAGCAGGCAGATATGGGTCTGGCTTCACCTGGACACCTGCAACGCGCTGAAACGAGGCACCATTGGTGATGACCTCCATGACGCAGGCGCTCACGCCGCCTCCCGCTAGCATCTGGCTGATGAAAACGCTGTTGCAGTCTGACAGAATGCGGACGTCATGACCCGCCGCCATAGCCCATTGCAGCAGCTCTATTGATGCCTGTGGGATCTCGGTCCCCATGCGCCGCAGCTCAGCGAGAATGGCATCCCGGCTGATGCCACGCCGCTGCATCTCGCCCAGGACCGCATTCGTGGTGGGCACGAAATTCGCTGGCATCTCGAGAGCTGCAAGCATCGGACACAACTCCGGTGCCAGAGCCCCCACCAGCCGCTCACCTGCGAGCCATCGAGTTTCTAAGGCTCTGCCTGCTCATTGATGGGTCCGCACTGGCTGCAAGACATGATTACATGGCAGAATGTGATGTGCTCACCAGCGTCACAGTCCGTCAGCGTTTTGTCAAAATCCAGCAACAGCAACGGCTGGCGGCCTCCGCGAGCTGAGCCAATTTGCCTGTCTGAGGTGGGCGCTCGAGGCGCCACAGCACTGCGTCTGATCGGAACAGCGTTCGTGCCTGCAAGGCCGCCGCATGTGAATTCGATATCGTTGCTGATATGTAGCCAGAACAACTTCAAGTCTGTGCGCCATCAGACGCACCGCACGGTGCGCGCACTGCCCGTCGTGTCGTCTTCAGCGGCAGGGACACGCCTTGAGCTTTGAACCTGGAGGTCACAAGACTTGAGTACAACACTGCGATGCATGGCGTTTCCAACTGTGGCAAAAATCACCGCACCAGTGCGGCATGTTGAAGCGAGCATTCAGCTTCGGCCGCACGTCCGGCACTGCTGCCAATGACTGCAGGAGTGGCAGGACGGCCTCCCCTAGCAGCCTGTCATCACTGTCGCCCCTGTTGCATCCGATGCACATGCTCAGCTGTTACTCCACGCGCATACCAGAAACACAAACATACTTTGCAACATCGGTTCCTCTGGGCGCTCGCCTGAAGTTGAAGACGGGGATGCCATTGTCTGGCTGGCGGCAGAAAGCCAGGGGAGTATCGTCCACGAGCACAGTGCGGGCCAGGTCGCGGCCCAGCAGCGACAGGTCCTTGATGCACGGGTAGAGCGAGCATGCCACTGTTGCGGGCCGGTACAGGCGCCCCGCGAAGCAATTGTATTTCAGCTGCAGCCGGTCCGCGATCGGGGCAGCGTAATCTTCCACGCCCGCTGTGAACAGAATAACCTCTGCAACAAACAAGACATTTGGTCAGTACAGTATGCAATCATGAGCTTCTCAGCCAGCATGTTCAGAGGACAAGCAAATATGTTTGCGCGCCTGCGAAGCTGCTCAATTGCTGGAAGAAATGAGTCAGCCCCGGCCGCTCCACGACAAAAACGCCGTTCGGATTCATGCGCGCGCCCCTACCCACGATGTAGGTGTTCATGCCGGCTGGCAGGCGCGGAGCACGCGCCGGGGTATAGGAAGAGACAAGGGTGCCGTCTAAGTCAAGCACAACCGTCAAGTGTCCCTGCGCACGATGCGGACACGTGCTCACAGCCCCGTTCCAGTCCGACTCGTCTGTAGAGCTTGTAGGGTACCGTTCTAAAGACACATGCACGCTGGTGCGGGTTTCACAGACAGTAGCCTGGCAGGAGGCGGGCCGACCCTAAGCACCTTATGCTCTGGCTCTTGCGGTCGAAGCAAGAAAGGTTGACCGTCGTCCGCAAGGTCCGCTCCTGCATGGCGAGCAATGCACATGTGAACATCTGCGCTGGTCAACACTGCGCGGTCATTCAGTCATGCAGTAGACTGCAGGAGCATTCACCATCGACAACGCTGCGCGGCGATGGAAGCGGCGATGGCAGCTCATTATGCAGCACGCCCTTCACGGCTGTCAACTTGAGCTGACCGTGCTGGCCCGCCTGTCTTCTGCTGACACCGTTTAGAGCCTCTGCGCTGGGCGGCTCTCTGGTGCCAGGCGTCGCGGCATCAGCAGCAGACGCCGCCTCGACGCCTTTCATGGGCTCCGCATGCCCATCGCGCAGTCGCAGCTCGTGGATGTACCGCGTCAGGTGCGGGTCCACCTGAAGACGGTCCAGGTCGAGGATCTGCGCCTTCCGACACACCGGGCAGTCGTACGTCGACACCGCACTCTCCCCCGACTCCGTCGCAATCATGCCCGCTGTGTGCAGCTTCGACGCCTTGTCAGCGCCGCCTGGGCAACGCACATCGCAAGCTCAGCAACCATGGCAGTGCGATACCCCACACACAGCATCAGTCAGTGACGGCAACTGAATGCAACGTTGCACGCTGCTGTACTGGCCAAAACGACGGAGCGCAGCAGACCTGGCGGCCCAGGTGGCAGAGGCACGGCAGCGCCGGCAGAGGTTGCGCAGTGCGCGATGAGGCAGCCCCAGCAGAAGCGGTGCGCGCAGGTCAGCACGACCGGGTTGTGCAACACTTCGAAGCATATCGGGCACTGATAGTCCTCCAGCAGCTCCTCGCCCGCAGCTCGGGTCTCCTCCTGCAAGTTCGAGATACTGTCTTACAGACTCGATGGGTGCACACATGCCCGAGACTCACGACTTGGCATGCAACTTGCAGAAAGGTGACTCTGACATCTCACACGAACCTTGGAGATGATCTCCGCTTCCGTCGTGAGCGCCGCTAGCTTTGGGGACGTGAAGAAGTATTGCTGGCTGAGCAGCTCCACGGCCCGAGTCGGCGGCACGGGGGTAGGTGCCAATCCCTCCGCCAACTGTCTGTTGCGCTTCTTGCATGATTTGATGACCGCGATGTAGTTCAGCTGCAGCAGCACATGGTCACATGAGCCATTGCCTCGTGGTGGCTTTCAGCCAGCTAGGTGATGGATGTTTGTTAAAGCTCTGCATGACATGGCGCATACCACAGCGTATTTGCGCAGGTCGGCGCAGTCTGCCCTGAACGCCGTCAAGACGCGAGCGCCTGGCTTCCCTTGGTGTCTCAGGATCTCCTGCACAAGCAGGCTGGGTCAGAAATGCTGCCGGACATGACAACATTCCTGTGTCTGCAAGCAGCATCAATTGAGCGTGTCTTGACCACCTCCAACTGCAGCTCCTTTGCTCGGTAGAATGAATTGATCTTCTCGAGCTGAGCCTGCATCGCTGCCTGGAAGTGGCGGCCCTCCGGGTCTGCGGATAGACGGCTCAATGCTTGGTGTGAGGTCGCCTCAACGCATGGGCAGAGGTGTCATTGCCTGTGCCAACTCCGTGCGCACCTCCAGCGGCAATATCATCTTGTATGGCCTTTTTCTGCTCCTTGTAATCCAGATAGTGGTCAAGCCAGCGGCGGGCGGCCTCTGCCGCTAACCGCTTGCCGAACTTCATGCCCCAGGGCGGTGGGGGGTCGGGTGGGACGCAATACAGTCCAGTTGCACGTGTGCACACTCGAATCTACCTTGTGCAGCACCCGACCGATACAAGGCCAGAAGAGGAATATCCGCGCTGCAACAAAGTGGGGTCCTACTTGGTTCTTAGCCTTCTGTGACGCCTACAATACGATGATCGATCGTCAAGCCGGCATGCAGGCGGTCGTCCCAGCAGCACGCGAAGGTCGTGAAAACGAGAATCGGAGCAGAAGAACCTAGGGAGGCAATCCACTGTTAGCACAAACTAACTGTGGGTGTCAGGCTGTGCCGTGCTGCACAAGAAGGTTGTCAACACCGGTCGTGGCAGAGCTGGCCTCCTCAGTCGGTCGCTGGTTTGAACCTAAGCTCGACAGATGCTGTCATGATGGCGTCGAAGCCGAAAGTCGAGCAACGCAGCAGGCCTACCGACATACCGATGCGAGCCAGTGGCAGCCTCAGCTCTGAACCGAACGGTGAGGCCGAGATTGCAGCACGGGCAGATGGACCCCCGGCGGGACTTCCTCGCTATGCTGGCGAGCTGAACGCTTGTCGCACCTGCGAGCCGAGCCTCCCCTGCCCACCCGGCACGATTGCACTGGTACTGTTCACTATGGCACTGAGCATATCGCAGGTGATACACGGTTCTGGATGAAGCTGCTGGTCACGCACGCGGCCGCAGGCTCTATCATCGGCAAGGTGAGCAGGCCGCGCAGCTGCAGGCTAACACACGACACGCTGTGATGGTCACACCAGCGTCCACGTCGGTCAGTGAGGGAAACGAAGGCTGACCGCAGGGTGGCGCAGCAATCGGGGAGTTCCAGAACGTGTCGCGTGCTCGCATACAGGCAAGCGTGCTGCCCGTGCAGTGGTGGCTATGGCAACCAATACTCCTGCGGCGGTACTTACTGCAGCTGACTACCCTTCAATGACCTGCTGAGCGCAGCTCAGTCGCAATGGAGAGCTGGTTGCCGGCACGGGGGACCGGCTTCTGCTGATATCGGGCAGCCGGCAGTGCACGGTGCACGCCCTGGAGCTCATCCTGCTGAAGCTCATCAAGGAGGGCGTTGCACCCACTGTGGAGCCGAGGACCTTCCCCTCCACGAAGGCGCAGCTGTCAACCGGTATGCCTCATGAACATGCTGTAGCTGCTATTGCGGGAGTCTCTCGAGGTAAAGCTCGCCCTGGTGTTCTGCAGTGACCGCCGCGTTAGATCAGCTGACGGTTAAGCACAGCTTTGATGCGGCCGCCCAGCCTGACAGTGTCGCAGCGCCAGCTGATTGGGATGGAGAGTCCGCGCAGAGGTGAGCGTCGACTGCGGTACTGGCCATGAACGCTTCCTGCCACCTAGTTCGAGAAGCTGAGGGCTTCAGATGCGTGCGCAGGACCGTCAAGGCAGATCGTGAGAGCAGTAACGCGGCAGAACAAATGCACCTGTTGCTCAAGCTGGTGGTGCCTGGGGAGCTCTGCAGCTGCATTGACAGCGAATCAAGCGGACAAGCAACAGCTGCCGTCGTTCGGCAAGTAGAACGACAGCCGCGCTCAGCTGTAGAGCTGATCCACCAACTGCATCGTCTGGCTCACGCCGCATTGGATTTTATTCATGTCGATCGCATCTACTGATAACAACTAGCCCGTCGCGCAGGGTCACCAGTCAGGAAGTGGGCGATGGGCAAACACCGGCAACGAGTATCAGAGTTGTCACGGTCAGTGGGTCCCTGCAGGCGGTGCTGGACGGCGTTCCGAGTGTTCTGCAGCAGGTCATGTCACACCCACGAGCGGCACAGCTAGTTGAGCTGCCGTTCCCATTTGTGCCGCGTCTGCAGGCCTATGCGGGTGCGTCGAGCTTGTTGGCATGGAAACCACAACAGCCATGACATCATTACCATGATAGACACCCGCATTCGATTCATCATCCCGTGCATTTTGGCTCACCGAGCGGCTGTGTCCCTGCGTGACAGGATACCAAACGCCTCAAATGTCGACAATGGGCGGCAGCCCGTCGAGCGATTGGCGCCAGTCGGGCTTCTCAGCCCCTGCCGGCGCACCGCTGATCGCGAGCCTGACCCTGGGCTTGCACGACGTGAGCACTGACGTTGTTTGCTTGGCCACCCACACTGAGGTTGTGCAGACTCATCATGCCAGGCTTAATGCGCAGGATCTTGTTGGGGTCCTTGTCGGCAAAGGCGGAGTGCTGCTAGCTGAGCTACAGCAGCTGACGGGCGTGCACGTGCAACTGTCGGACCGTTCGCAGTACGTCATCGGCATGCCCCAGCACCGCACGCTGACGCTGACCGGCACGCCTGAAGCGATCGGGTGCGTTCAAACACCCCACGCATGCGTTGGCCATGCATGCAACTCCTGTGCCTTAGATGTGCTACTGCAACATGCGCAGGTTCGCACAATGGATGATGTCGCAGCGGCTTTACAGTGTCTACAGCATGGGCAGCGCTCCGCCAGCGTTGCCGTTCCATGCCACTCCTGACTGTGTGTCCTTCACCCACACCGCTCCCAGCTTGCCTCCACGACCATGCGCCACGAAGCAGCATCGGGAAAGCAACAAGTGTAGGTGCACCTGATGAACGTCCGTGCTTGCAGACTATCTGCCACGAGTCTCGAGCTTCGAGTCCGCAACCAGCCCGACGGCGATGATGCACCTCGCTGATGCTGAGGTGAAAGGTGGCACGGGTGCAATGGTGAACGTACAGGTGAGGGTTTGCGGCCAGCTCATCTGCTTCAGCAGGCAGCACGACTTCATGTTGGCTTGCATGTGGCTGAGACGAGGACCCCTGCATGATTTGGATGTATTATGGCATGCAGGTGGACGCCAGCCTGCCCTACTATGGGTCCAGTGCATTTTCAACCCCCACAGCATTCCCAGGACCAGATGCATCAACAGGCTTTTTCGTGATGCCGTAAGTGAATTATCGGCACACAGTGTGGACCAGGCGATGGATGTGCCTCATGCATGGCACGATCATTGGGAACTTTCCACAGAGGATCTGCATACTAGGCGCGGTGGCAGACCCTCATCTAAATGTCAAGCTCTTCTAAGCGAAGGTCGTGTGAGCGGTCCGTCCTGTGCTGGTGACTGTGCTGATCCAGCTCGCCCATAAGGACTGGTTTGTGCTGCCCGAATGTGACGAAGCATGCCTTTCGCTCTCTCCTTTGCTACAGGGCCGCCCTCCAGAAGCCGTAACGCCAGCGGCTCAGCCTCGCCTGGTCTCTCGTTGTCTATCAGGAACTTGCGAACGCAGACAAAGGGTGATGTCAGGCGTCAACTCTACATATGCAAGCCACCGCATCATACAGGAGGGCAACTGCAGCGCACCTGTGCAATAAATTCGACCGCTTCGACATCTAGCGACCCCGCAATGCCCTGCTCTTCGCTGCGCTGCAAACTCTGCCTGTAATAATGTGCAGCTTCGTTGTTCTCTCCTCGCCGGGCATGCAGCTGTGCCTGCATTGCCAAGGTCGCTGTGCTCTGAACGGAGCGCGCAGGAAGAGCTCAGCACTGGTCTAGGCAGAGCTGACGTTCGTGCTGCAGATGTGTATCAGTCACAGGTGTGAAAGACGTCTTCATGCAAATGCAAATTTGCTACCCAAATCTCACCAGCTTGTGCACTGCTATGCCCTCCCTGTCCTGGTTGACAAGAGCGCGGCGGTAGCAACGGATGGCGGCCGTGTCCATTGCGAGCTGCTCATTTTCGTAGCATTGGCCCATTGCGCACCACATGCGGGCGTCGAGAGGCCGCAAGTTCGTTGCACTGCATGACGGCCAAACAGGCGCACAATTGAGGCATCACTGAAAAGTGGTTGAGACTCTGCGCCAGAAAATATTACCAACAGCAGAGCCCTCTCATGCTTTCGTGACTCACCATCGGAAGTAGAACAGGGCGTAGTATGGCATGTGCAGCAGCTCGTATGTCTGTCCCAGTCCGTACCAAGCGCGGTAGTCGCGGGGGTTGAGGTCCACCGCTCTGCGGTACGCCTCTGCACGGCTTTGCCCATTGTCAGGCCGGCGTGGCGAAACGGTGCATCGCGCGAAGCCATATGCTGAGGCAAGTCACGAAGCTTCACAGGAGCACACCAATGGCGGCAGGCGGGTTCTTCATTTCCACGTACTCATGCCCCATCAGTGTCCAAGCTGACAGGCATGCCTGGTCCAGCTTGATTGCTCGCCGAAAGTACATAACAGCCTGAGTTCAAAAAGTCGTTCCTGAGTTTTGCCCGCTGTATAAATTAATGAAGGTGTGTGCAAAGTCGTGCACACCTTCTCGTGCTGACCCTTCAGAGAGTAGTAGTTGCCGATGATGCATGCCGTCTCGGGCCGGTATTTGTTCGTCAGCGCAGCCCGCTGAGCGAGGTGGCTCAGCGCAGCAAAGGCTTCCTTCACGTACAGTATGTTGCTGTAGATATCCATACCCTGCAAAGCCACGTCCAGGCTAAGTGCAGCTGACAATCGTGCACAAACGGCCTGCAAATGTCTGTGCTGGTGCACTACAGCACTACTAGCTCGAGGGAGCACACCTCAATTCGATGTGGGTCTCGTTCCAGCAGATCCTGAAACAAGTCCTCGGCCTCGTCAAAGTTCCGGAGGTTATAATGCGCAGTGGCTGCCTGACAGACGATCCAGTCGCTGCGCGGAAACAGCTCGCTGAGCGCCTGCACGAACATCAGCTTCACATACTAAGCAATGGCCCTGAGCAAAAACTTGACTGCTGCAAGCACGGCGCCTCGCGGAAATGTTGCACCTGAAGGCGGCTGAGGCCTTCCGCGTTGTGCTGCATCTCGAGGCAGAGGTGCGCTAGAAAGAAGTCGCGCATCCAATGCTGTGGCAGCGTCAGGTCGCGGATGCCGTCTTTCTCGCCGCACAGGGTCGCCAGCGCCTGGGAAGCTGCATCCAGTTGCAAGCAGCAGCAGCAGCACAGTGTACATCGCTGGCATGGCTGGATCACTCAAGCAGGCTTGAAAGTGGCAGTCGCAAAGGGCCGACCTTCCATGCGCTCCAGTTGCAGGGGTAAGCGCTGACAGATGCCACGAGCGCCGCCTGCGCATCAGCCTTGCGCTCCCTGCAATTATGTGGATTTCCGTAAGCCGCGTCGCCACTCATGGATCACGCGGCTGCGTTCGCGGACAGCACAGGCTGCGTGGCAAGCCGTGCCTGTCTGCGAGAATGAGGCCATACAAGTACAGGCAGAATGCATCGGCTGTGCCGGCGCGATGTGCAGCGCCCAACTCCTGCTCCAACGCGTTCAGATCTTTGTTCAGCACTTGCGCCTTGCCGAGCGCTCCAGCGACCTCAACCCGCTCCTCCCTGAGCAGCCCGGCAGCGCAGCCTTCGTCACATTGCTCGCTACAGGACTCTGGCACGCCAGCATGGTCTGGGGTGCAACACAGGGTACGGACAGCGATGACGCCCACTGTTTGCGCTTTTCGCCCGCCAGGTATGTCGCGTAGCACCGCAGGAACACAGCCTTGCTGCCGGGCTCTGGCCCCAAGGTGTGCGCTGCTCGTCGATACTCCTGCACACAGGGTTCCATCAAGATGCACCGTAACTGAAGCCACGGAACGCAGCTCAGCATCGTGAATGTTCACTACCTTGGCATCGAACAAGGAAAGCGCAAGCTGGTACACATCATCGTCGCTGGCTGCTGGCTCGGCACGCGCAAGGGAGGTTGCGGTGCCTGGCGCAGGCAGGCCAGCGAGCTGCTCTGCTGCCCAGCGAGCAGCAGCACTCAGGCCACGCTCTCGCAAGTCCACTATGGCCGCTCTGAGCTCACGGCGCCTCTGATCCGCATCGCTCATTTGCGATCAGCCCTGAGTGCACATGTGCTGGGTGGCCGGGCGTTTCGTATGATATCTTGCACTGATGTGTGCTCGCCTTGCAGCAATTCTATGCACGTTCAAATGTTGCTAGAGGATTCAAGTCGGAACTGTCCTGTCCTGCATACCGCTGCGTTCGTTTCGTGAGGGTCAGCAGTGCAGGACAATGCATTCGACGGCGTTCATGACGCCGACTCGAAGCGAACGGTCCTGGCCCTGACTCGCGGTCCCCCAAGTAGCGGGTGCCTCGCTTCCGCGACAAGCTTTCATTGCATAAGAGGTGCTTCCTCCAACCTTGCGATTGTCACTAGCAGCCCCACAGTCCGGCACACAGCCAGGCGCAAGCTCGTAAGCGCGCCCAAGCCCACTACAGAGCTGTGCATCGCAGCGCTGCACCGTTTCACTGCCCGCGCGCTCTGCCTTCGTGCCTTACAGGAAGTGAGTACTATGGATTGCATGCATTCGCGTCCCGCCATATGCTGAGGAGCCTGGTTCACCGCCACAGGGCAGATGGCAGACCGGCAGATTATCCCGTTCGGCCAGCAGGCGGTGTCCATGTTCAAACAAGCAGCAGTACAGATTGGCGCCATCGCGTTATTTTGCCTGAAACAATGGTGAGACGATGAACGCGCGACCAAATTCGCCAGCGTCGGCAGCAGCTCCGTGTCTTGCTGTGGCCACCGTGCCTGCACAGCATGTGTGCAGCATGTGAGGGGCACTGTACAGACATTGAAGTCACACTGAGTTGTGTAAATTCAGGTGGCGTAACATATCAGACAACCATCCATCCAGCCTCTTTCAGGCCGCGCGCAGCAAGGACCTGCAGAAGCTGCAGGGACTGCTGCACAGGGCTCCCAGAGATGCTGCAGGTGACGCTCATGCAGCTGTACAGCATGGTTGCCCAGCATGCGCCTAATCGTTATACAGTACCCTCATGCTAGCAACCGACTGCGCTTTGCGAGATGCAGCACTTGCTGATTGGCGATTGCAATACCTGGAGCACGAAGAGATGATATCTGGTTGGACGCCGCTCATGGCAGCAGCGTCGGGCGGTTCAGAGGATTGCACAGCAGCTCTCCTGTCTGCGGGAGCAAACCACGCGCATGCCGACCGCTGGGGACGGACGCCACTGCACCTCGCAGCGGCAGCTGGTGCTGAGGCATTGCCGTGCGCAGAGCTGTTGCTGCACGCCGGCGCCGACGCATTCGTCGAGGACATCAAGGTAAGCTCTCGCCATTATGTCATATAATTCACATGTCATGCGCATCTTGAACTCATACTCGCTCTTGCCTGGCTGCAGGGGGTGAGATCTGCCAGCCCTCCTCCCGCTACAGTGCAGGTCCCCCAGCCCCATGCGTCTTGTGGGTGGCGCCACACCCAAATGACTTTGATCATGCTTTGCGCAGTACACGCCGTATGATCTTGCGCTTACCAACGACAGCCGCGAGCCTCGCAATGTGCAGCTCATCCGCGCCATGGAGCGCCGTGCACTCTTTGCTGGTGCTGTGGAGCTCAAGGTGCGTCTGAGTTCGCGACCAGGTCTGCGCTGAGGACCAACAGTAGTGTTGATTGGTGCCGACTGTGCACATGCTTTGACATGGCAACGGCTGTTGCATGCAGGCCCTTCGAACAATGGGCTTGCGCAGAGTTTGGGAACCTAGGTAAGGCTATTCATGCTGCACACTCGACAGCATGAAATTTGCTGCTTCGGTTCTGCTCTCAACACACACAGAATCTGTCCAGGTGGGCCGTTGTCACGGCACGGCGCCACAGCCCTGGGGTACAGCGTGTAAATGGTCAGAGCGGCGTGTTTCTCTTGCTGACATGGTACAGGAGCAAGAACGACTTCAATGTGCGCCATCTGCGCGCAACAAGTTTACATGCTCTGTTTGCTTGCGACCTCTAGCACCGTGAGCACAGAGCCTAACCACATGCGCACAATGCCGCAGGTGGCCGGCAAGGCATGGCTGAACGGTGCTGACCCCGTTGCCCGCCATGCTGCAGCTCACCTGCAGAGTCCTGACTCCGTATTTGCCACCTGTCTCCTCAATCTAGTATCTTGTCGATGCAGGTGCTGAAGCGACGACGTCCTCTGACTCGACTCCTGTGAGAACAAAGCTTGAGGCGTCTGACGGGCGGCTGACTGTGCAAGTGACTCTTCAACGGTGCGTGCAGAAGAGGGATGGTCACTGAGCGCGACCTGACACGTGTTGCCATCCTGAGCCACGAGTTGCATGGCTTGGCTGCTCTGTGCATAAATGAAGCTTTATATAGGCATGAGTATGCCATGCCAAGAACCAGGTGTCATGAAAATGATGCACATGTGCTGCTTCTGCAGGGAGCACGAGAAACCGAGCGACGCTGCTGTCATCACGAGCCGGGACTCCCGTCACAGCATCATCCTTCGCAGCACGGACACAAGCAGTGCAGCTACGCAGACCCTGAGACAACTCGTGGCGCTGGTGCAAGGTTCGATTGCTGCGCCAGCAGGCCATGCCAGCCAAGGCGGCGAGACGGTGGGACTTGCAGCAGACGAGGCCTTGGCACGTCGTCTGCAGGTCCGCATGCCAACCACTAGTGACGTCACATGCACGCGGTATCCTGTGCCTGATGCGCAGGGTGTCGGCATGCACGGACGGAGTCATATAGATCTGCTGCACCTGGTCTTCGACAGGAGGAGGAGTGGGAGCGAGCTGCAAATGCGGTTGAGGCACCGGCGACCCAGCAGACTGTGGAGCCTACCGCGCCTAGTTGGCCTGGCGGGTCGAGCGAAGCAGGGCCGAGCCTGGAGCAGACAGCAGACGAGGCTGATGGCCGCGTGTCATACCCGCCTGTCAGCTATGTACGGCCGAGTGCTCCGCCTTCAACAGCTCCCAGGCTACCACCACGCAGCACTCCCGCAGGTGACAGCCGCCACTGAATGTTGGTGAGCGCATTGCCCCGGAAGCAGCAATGCCACTTTGCTGATTCCGATCGTGCCCCCATGCGCAGCTGCTTCCAGCGAAGACAATCTCTGCGTCATCTGCAACGATGCGGACGCGGTTGCAGGCTTTGTTCACGGTGCTACGCTCCACAGGTGCACGCTGCGGCTGCAGCATATCCCAATCGAACAATTGACTTTGCCCCGTTTCTCAACCAGCTCGTTGCTGCTCCCTGAGCAGACAGGTGCCGCTTGTGCAGGTGTGTGTGCAAAGACTGTGCGGAGCTATACAATCGTGCAGGCGGTCCAACGACTTGCCCGATGTGCCGCGCCACAATTGATCAGGTCGTCCTCAGCATATACTGAGCACAACATGCTTACGGGCTGTTCTCGCCTTGCT
>JAABUX010004876.1_pt1 | contig 16767 bp, 1 predicted proteins | sample 5561851 | NCBI WGS metagenome assembly JAABUX01 (sample SAMN10711883, study PRJNA513361) | rock metagenome | isolation source: Antarctica rocks | place: Antarctica: Victoria Land, Richard Nunatak red sandstone | collected 2016-01-03 | reverse complement strand
AGCTCTTCAGGACGGGACGTTTCTCCAGCGTTTCCCGTGATGACATTGGGGTGTATAGTGAGCGCTTATTCCGATCCTGGAGGGAGCGACGCGCTGCTGCTCGGGTGCCCGGCATACGTGCAACGTCTTCGTCTGTAATGCTCATATGGCTTGGCGGAAATCTGTCGATGCCTCCGTTTGCAGCTACAGCGATCTGTGCCAGTCTGTGCCTATGCTTGGCTCGCAACCTCCATCGGATCAATAGCATGCTTATCGCACATAGTATCACGACTGCCCCTGCCGCGATCCCAACTACGATACCGACCTTGATGCCCATTATTGTAATATGCCGTAATTTGTGTTCGGTGACAATGCTCGATGTGTCGCATTCATCATGTTCAGGGAAGACTGGGAAAACTCATCAAATTTAGGAATGAATGAGCGCCAAACAGTTACAATTGATTAAGCAGTGATAGGGAGGCAGGAAATCTTAGGAATGCAAGACGTCAACAATCATGGGGAATACCGAACATTCCAGAGAGATGGAATCCACATTGCTAATAGGACCAAAAGAAAGTAGAGAGAAAGTGAAGGATAAGAAGCAAGCCCTACAAAGCTTTGCTGCACAGCTTCCATCGTGAGCGCCTTGGATTCATCGCATCACTATTCTCATGACAGTCTCTAGATCTGCTGCATGTTCCCCTCCAAAGCAAGCCTGTCTATGTGACGCTCTACAAGCTATCGGTATCATGATACACAATTCGTTGTAACGTTGCCGCCATAACGTGATTTTGGAATTGGCACAACACCGGGCGAAAACACACAACTCACGGCTTCCTAGATGAGGCAGAGCATCTCTGCTGCAGGTTGTACATGGAAATAAGTCTTATGGGAACTCGGAGATTAAGGTGGTATCAGCGAACTAGAGTCCCGCTCTAAGCCCAACGGAGTAAGGCCAATGGAATTATATCCATCTGTTGCGATGTTGGAATTCAGGCCGGGTCAACCTCAGTAGTTACTAATCAGGACTAGTCAGGGGGCCTTAGTAGACTAACAGAGATTTCTTATAATAGTTATTCTATTCTATTCTTTATAACTATATCTATCTATTAATTATTATAATACTACTAGAAAATACCTGTAAAAATTCAAGATTTTTATATTAGAAAATTACCTCTACTACCTAGTATTTAGTAGAGAAGGTAAATAGTAGAGAGTATATTAGATATATATACCTATTCTAATAGCATTCTATACCTAATAATAAGATAGATATTACCTTCTATTTAAACTAATATTAAATATATTAGTAAGTAATATAAATAGTAGAAAGTATATTAGATATATTAGTAGGTAGGTAGCTTATATATATAATAGTATTAGTTATATTATATATATATATCTATTCTAATAGCGTTTTATACCTAGTAATAAGATAGATATTTCCTTCTATTTAAGCTAATATATACCTATTCTAATATTATTTTATACCTAGTAATAAGATATATATTTCCCCCTATTTAAGCTAATATTAGATATATTAGTAGATAAGATAAATAGTAAGAAGTATATTAGATATTTTAGCTTATAAATACTATAGTATTAGTTATATTATATATATATACTAATAGACTAATATAAACTATTCTAATAGTATTATATACCTAGTAATAAGATAGATATTACCTTCTATTTAAACTAATATTAGATATATTAGTAGGTAGATATTAGATATATTAATAGGTAATATAAATAGTAGGAAGTATATTAGATATTTTAGTAGGTAGGTAGCTTATAAATATAATAGTATTAGCTAATATACTAATAGACTAATATAAATCATTCTAATAATATTATATACCTAGTAATAAGATAGAAATTACCTTCTATTTAGACTAATATTAGATATATTAGTAGGAGATATAAATAGTTAGTAGATATATTAATAGATATTATTATAAAATAGGTAAAATATAAATAATAATAGGATTTTTATTATTTATAATTTATATTCTAGCTATTAATATATAGAATTTAGTAGATATATCTATTTATTTAAATATATCTTTTAAAGTACTAAATAGTTATATATAAGTTATATAACTTTATTTAAGTAGAAAATATTATAAAGGGTAGGTATATATATAAGTAGAATAGGAATAAATATTAGACTTTTAATATTTACTATAATTAGTACTAGTCCTAAGGAGGTAATTTAAGGGACTTTAAATTAATTAATAAGTTATAATAAGCTTAAGGTTCTAATATTAGTATTTTCTATTATAGTAAGAAGATTATATTATATATAATTTATATATAAATAACTTATTAATATTATATATTTTAATAGGTTATAAGCCTAGGTTCTATATAACCTAGAAACTATATAAATTATATAGTAAGCTTTTTACTAGACTAACCGCGTCGAGTTAGTACTTTAAACTCGAGTTAGGTACCCGACTCGAGTCTTAGCGATTTAATACTAAGATCTAGTACTAAGTACCTCGAGTTGGTACTAAGGTAGGTACTAAGTACCTCAAGTTAGTACCTAGGTAGGTACTAAGTATTAGTACCGAAGTATTAACTCGAATCGCTAAGACATTTTTTCTAGTAATATTTTCTATTTTTAGTAGTATTTCTTACTATATTTTTTATATTTTTTCTAATTATTATTATTATTATTATTACCTAGGGAATTCTTAAAAGTAAATAAGGTAATGCAAGAAGGTAATACATATCCCTAGGAAAATAACGACTATAATATCAGGAATATTTTTTATCTATTATAATATTTCGTACTATATATAGGATTTACTAATAGATTACTAAGAATTATTATTACTACTATAAACTAAGTAATTCTTAATAGTAAGTAAGATAATATAAAAAGATAATCGCTAATTAGCTATTCCTATAGAAATAATAACTATAATATTACTAATATTTTCTATTTATAGTAGTATTTACTATTATATCTATAATTTACTACTATATTACTAAGCATTATTATTATTATTACCTAGCCTAACCTAGGTAATTCTTTAAGGTAATACAAAAAGGTAATGCATATCCCTAGGGAACTAGAAGGGGTATTTAAATTCTAATTAAAAAAAAATCTATTTTTAGTATAGGGATAATTCTAAAAAAATTCTGGGGCTCCTTACTATTTTATTAGGGGCTTGGCGTCTTGGCGATACCTTGGCGATTCGAGTCGGGTTAACCTGATTCACCAAGGTATCAAGGCCTTAGCGAGTTAGTACTAATAGCTAGTACCAAGTATTTCAGTTGGTACCTAGAGCTAGTACCGAGTATTCGGTCGGTACTAATTCTTGGTACTGAATCCCGACTTGACGGTTAGTCTACTTTTTACTAAGACTTAAGATAGTTCTAGAAGAAATATTTCTAGAAATATTTATAATAGGTACTATTATATCTAACTATTATAAAATTTAGAAGTTTAAGGGTACTAAGTTTTATAAGTTATAAGAGATTATTATATATATATTACTTATAATTAATAGTATATTTAAGTTTTATTAGACTAAAATATAAACTACTAACTAATTCTAACTTACCTACTACTAGAGGAGTAAGACTTTCTATTAAGGAGGTAGATAAGAATAAATAGGAAAAGTATATTAATTTAAAGGAATAAGTACTTACTACTATTTATATTACTATATTACTACTAGAAAATACCTGTAAAAATTAAATATTTTTATGTTAGAAAATTACCCCTACTACCTAGTATTTAGTAGGTTATTAGCCTATTAATAAGATAGATATTTCCCCTTATTTAAACTAATATTAAATATATTAATAGGTAGAGTAAATAGTAAGGAGTATATTAGATATATTAGTAGGTAATATAAGTAGTAAGGAGTATATTAGATATACTAGACTATTAATAGGACGGATATTTCCTCCTATTTAAACTAATCTTAGATATATTAGTAGTTAATATAAGTAGTAGGAAGTATATTAGATATACTAGGCTATTAATAGGATAGATATTTCACTTTATTTAAACTAATATTAGATATATTAGTAGGTAAGGTAAATAGTAGGAAGTATATTAGATATATTAGTAGGTAGATAGCCTGTAAATACAATAGTATTAGCTATATTATATATATATATACCTTTTCTAATAGTATTTTATACCTAGTAATAAGATAGATATTTCTCTCTATTTAAACTAATATTAGATATATTAGTAGATAAGGTAAATAGTAATATATTAGTAGGTAGGTAGCTTATAAATACGATAGTATTAGCTAATAGACTTATATAATAATATAGATTATTCTAATACTATTATATACCTAGTAATAAGACAGATATTTTCCTCTATTTAAACTAATATTAGATATATTAGTAGGTAGAATAAATAGTAGAGAGTATATTAGATATATAGACTAACTACAAGGAATTAAATTTAGAATCGAATTTATAAAGTTATATAACGCTAAACTTATATAGGGTATAAGCTAGCTGTAAGTAGTTTAGTAATTCGAGTTAATACTAAAAATAACCTCTAAGTACTAAAAAAACAGTTAGTCTATAGATATATTAGTAGGTAGATAGTCTATAAATATAATAGTATTAGCTAATAGACTTATATAGTAATATAGATTATTCTAATAGTATTATATACCTAGTAATAAGATAGATATTTCCCTCTATTTAAACTAATATTAGATATATTAGTAGGTAGAGTAAATAGTAGGAAGTATATTAGATATATTAGTAGGTTAGTAGTCTATAAATACAATAGTATTAGTTATATTACTTATAAATTAATTTAGATTATTCTAATAGTATTATATACCTAGTAATAAGATAGATATTTCCCTCTATTTAATCTAATATTAGATATATTAGTAGGTAAAGTATTATAACTAATTTATAATATAGAAAGAAGATATATTCTCTATATATAGGAAACCTACCTAAGTATATAAAGTATAGAAGCCTTTTATAAGGAAGGCGCGCTAACTAATAATAGTAATAATAAGTAAATACTTATAGTAAATACTTATAACAAATAAAGCTATTACCTTAATAGCTATATATATTAGTTATTAGTAGATATTACCTTATATAATATATTAATTAGAAGACTTTTAACTAACTAGTACTTAAAGCAAAAAAAAAGGGGCGTATAAGGTAAAAGAATTTCATTTAATACTATTATCTACTAGCTCTTATACTAGGCCTATTTCCTTCCTTATATACCTAGACAGGGTCCGGCGCATTTAATAGGCGATAGTCTAGTACCTATTAGTTGTCTTCTAAACTATATCTAAGCTATCTAGTAAGGTACTAAGTTAACTAGCTATAGCTATAGTAAATACGGCATTTATATAAGAGTCGTTTAATTTTATATTTAATATCTCTATTAACGATAATAGGCGGGGTAGGGAGGTAATAGTAATAATAAGGGTCCTCTACTAGATTAGTAGCTAGCTTAAGATAGGCTATTAAGATAATATTATAGATATATATTATATCTAGTAGGTCTAGTTAATAAGTAAGATGTCTAATATATTTAAAGACCTTAAATAGACTAATAAACTAGGGACCTAGTTTTTTAGATATAATACTAGGAACCTTATAGCCTTTATAAAGGCGGAGGTTAATAAGATTACTAACCTTAAAGAACTTAATTATATACTTAGAATTATAATAGTCTTTTATTCTAAGCGAGGTAAAAGTAATAGCGTCTTTTATATTAATATAAGATAGTTAATATTCTATTATAGTAATAGGTATCCGAGGTATTTTAGTAGCTAGATAGGTTACTTTTATAGTAGGTAATAGTACCTTAGTAGGTAATAAGGGCCTTATTAGTAAGGTAGTTATAATCTCTAGTAGTATATAATCTACCTTAAGCTTTAGTAGATCTAAAGCCTCCCTTATTTAAAATGTATAGAGTACTTTAATAGGAGTTTTATTAGTAGATATATACTTAGTAGAATTATTAAGAGTAGCTATTATCTATAAAAGAATAGATAGTTATAGAGAATCGTGTTTAATAGTAGTAATATAGTACTAAAGGGCTATTTTAGTAGTTTAGTTAGATTATTCTAATTAACTATCTATCTAGGGTTACTAGGCGGTTAAGTAGAGTAAATTAACTTTAAGATAATAAAAGATACTTTATTATAGCGATATAATAAATTTCTAATTATAGTCTAAGATTATTACTTAAGGTAAACCCTAGTTAATATTAGCTAATCTATTAAGTAACCTTACTACCTAGTCCTTTACTATCTAGGTAGTCTTACCTAGGATAAGTATAATTACTTTAGAAAATTTATATATAACTATTAAGATTCTATTAAAGCCTTCTATAGTTAAGGGAAGTACTAGGATAAAGTTAATAGTAATAGTATAAAATAGCTAAGTAGGTATTAAGATAGGTTATAAAGACCTATATAGCTTATAATATAATATTTAGTTAAGCTAGTATTATAGGTAATATCTAATAAACTTATAAAGCTTCTTAGATAGGTTATAAATATATAGGCCTTTAGTAAGTCTTTTATATATACGGGCGTAGCCTAGGTATCCTAATTTATTATATACTAGCTTAAATACTTCTACTTCTATAATAGAAGGGATATATAGATATAGCCCTTATTTATTATCCTTAAAATATAATACCTAACTAATAAGCTTATACGCTAGAGTTATAGTATTATTATAAAGGTCCTTATTCTACCTAACTATCTTAATTATTCTTACCTATTAAGGTTTACCTTAATACCTAATAACTAACTAATCTTAAAAGGTATTACATATCTTAATAAGGCTAATAGGGAAGTATTTTATAGATAAGGTATCTAACTTACCCTCTATATCTTAATATAGATAATATTTACAGCTTACTAGTCTTAATAAGGTATTAGGTACTATATTTACCTTACCTAGTTTATAATAAATATCTAAGTGAAATTATTAAAGATATTCTAATACTTTAATAAGGCGGAGATTAAGTTTCTTAGTTAAGACTATATTCAAGCTTATTTACCTAACTATTAAGACCGCTACTAAATAATCTATATAAATAATTATAGTAGGCTTCCGCGTAGCCTTAATTATATAATAAACCTTCTTAATAACTTATACTAACCCTATAACTTTAAGTTTAGTAGGCTAATACCTAGTCTTAGCGTCGGTAAGTAAATAACTAAGAAATAAAATAGGTTACTAAGATTTTTGCTTAGGGAACTTAGGTAGCGTAGTTACTAACCCTACTATTATAGTAGTAGAAGAAGGCCCTTATTTATATATATCTTTAATAGTATAATAGATAATAGCTCTAAAACTAAATTTCTTACTAGCGTCTAGGTTAATAAATAGTTAACGCTACTTATTAAAGTAGTAAAGGATACTTAGGGAGGTAAAAAGCTTTTATAAGTAGTAAAAAGTATTTAATTCTTTTAGAGTAGAGACTAAGACCTTTAGTCTACTAGCTATTTTCTTACATGTATTACCTTTAACGCTAATTAATTTTATAAGTAAAGTTTTATATTATAGTAAAGGCTTTATAATAGTAGCGTAGAATACTATATACTACCTATTATAACCTATTATACTAAGGTATTTCTTAAGCTATCCTAGGGTATCTATAAATATAAGTATAGTAATAGTTATAAGTTTCTTAGCCGCCGTTAATAGACTAAGCGCGTCGACCCTTTATCTAAGTAAATAGATAGATAAGTATCTAAGAAAGGACTTTTTTAGAGATAGATATATATTATATTTATCTAGTTTACTAAAGACTTATCTAATATAGAGAAAATCACTATATTATCTATATATATATAGTAGAAATAATAAAACTCCTAAAGTATAGTATTAATTATATATTAGATATATACTAGGGAGTTCCTAAAACCTATAATAGGGATATTAAATATTTTCTAGCCTTTATAAGAGGCTATTATAAGATAATACCTATAGTCCTACTTTACCTACTATTAGTAGAAGAAGCTTACTATATTAACTATTAAAATATATAGAGTATTCTATAATAGAGTAAGTATTTCTAATTAGAGAGGAATAGGGTAGGTATTAGGTATTATAATCTTATTTAATACCCTAATATCTATAATAACGCGGCCTTTTAGGCTATTAGAAGTATTTTTCTAAATAATAAAGTAGGGGAAGGAGAACGGCGTAGATATATTTATCTATTCTAACCTTTCTTAAGAGTAAAGCTTCTTAAACTCTATATTAATTACCTCCTTATCTCTCTAACTAAGCGGGTATACTTATACTTAACCTAGCTTATATAAGTCTTCCTAATTATTAAGTAAGAGGATTTCTATATACTATAATTTAGGAATACTAATAATATTACCGGTGTCTTTCTATAAGTTAGGAAATTTATTAACTACGGTAGTAATTAAGGTAGCTACCTAGGGTATAGTACCGTGAATTATAACTCTAGTAGGGTAATATATCTTAACTAGTAATTTATTAAGGGCCTTATTTACTTGCCTTATAGGAGAGCTTATTATAGCTATAAAGGCTATTATAGTAGTAAGTAAACTACGTATACTAAACCTTACCTAGCTAGTTATCTTAGCCGGAGGTTTACTTATAAGAGCTTTATTATTAGGGTTAATAAGAAAATAACCCGCTAATTTATATTCTACTACCTTACTAAGGGCCTAGTTACGCGTAAGTATAATAGGGCTATTAGTATTATTATAGATAAATATATAAGATATTACTATATTAATAATATAGGTATATAGTAATAGATCGTTTAAAGAGTTAGGTTTAAAAATAAAATCCTAGTCCTAAGGTAGTTTTAATAAACGTCGTCGAGAACTAGAAATTAGTATTATAAAATTACTATAAGGTGGAATTATAGTACGTGCCTTAGTAAATACAGAGGTACTAATTTAAGGACCTTAACTAATAACTATAATAGGTATTTTTATATTCTAATAGGATCTAATTTTTATTAAGTTATCCCTAAAGTTAATAACTATTTACTCTAGTTTTAAGATATTTATAGTAATAAGTACTTTAGCTAATAAGTCGTTTATAATATAGAATTTATATTCTATTAAAGTAACTGTTCCGTTAAGGCTTTTAAAGAATATAGGGATCTTAGTAAATTTACTAGCGTCGTGTTTCTTATCGCTAATACCCCTTATAGTTATTAGGGTAGGTATCTTTTCTATTAACACCGTAGGAAATACTATAAGTAAGAAGTCTTAGTTAATAAGACTTACTTAAGTACTAGTATCTACGTAGATATAGTATTTATCTCCCCTAGTAGAAAATGTAACGGGGACTATAATATAGTAATACCCCTGGAAGCTATAGCCTTTAATAGTAATATCCTTAGAATTAGACTAAATAATAGAGGGCTTAGACGATTTACTTAATTTACCTGCTTTACTAGTAGAGGTAGGTATTACTAAAGGCTTTATAAAGGAATAGCTAGAATGAATATACCTATATAAGGTATTACTTAATTTAAATAAGCAAGTATAGGTATAGTATATTAGTTTAGGTAATTTTAGATTAATAAAGTAGTTCTCTACTATATTATTAATATTTAATTTATCGACGGCGGTAGAGCCTAAAGGCTTTAGTAGAGACTAGTCTTAGTCTACTTATTAATCTACTTAAGACTAGTTAATACCTTAATAGTACCCTTCTTTATAAGTATTATATTATCCCTATTTATTAAGGACCTTATTATTATCCTCCTCTTTATCTTTAGTACTTACTTAGTAGGCCTAGTTATTATATAGACGCGGAGTATTATAAGCATTTACTTAGAAAGGCTTATTCTAAAAAGGTAGCTTATAGTAGGGATTCTTATTATTAGTATTATTCTACTATATCCTAGCTATTATATTTATATTTCCGCTAGTAATTTATAACTATTAGCGACCTCTAGGTAAAATCCTTACTTAGATATTTTATAGCTACTATTAATTATTATTACTACGGTTTTATAAGTTATAGAAAGGATTACTAAATAGCCTATTTTTATAAGGATTTAATAGGTTACTATAAGGTCTGAAATTATTACCGTATTAGCTATTCTACTAATATAGATTTAAATTAAAAGGAGGATAATTAAAATTAGAATTCTACTAACCTTATTTACTACCTTATAGCTATTACTTATTTACTTATAACGAGGACCTTATTATATCTATAGAAGGCTTCTTATATATATTAAACTAGATATCTTTCTCGTAGCGAAGCTTTATAAGAAGGCTACTAATAGTAGACTTCTTAGTTAGATAAGGTAAAGTCTATTATAATTCTCCGTCTATATATTTATACGCTAACCTAACTTATATATCCTTTATAGAGGTAAAGCTAGCGTTTTTACTATTAAGAATAATAGTATTAATATAATTAGCTAGATTATAATAATTCCTTATATCTTTAATTATATATTAGATAGATTCAAGTAAAGCTAGTAACTTACCTAGGGAGTTATAGAATCTTACTTTAAGACTCTTATACTATTAATTAATACCGTTAGGATTATTATATAAGCCGGAGCGGCCGAGTTTATTAAGCTAGTTAGTATACTACTTATTAGTAGTACTAAGTAAATAGGAATCTATATTCTACCTTAAGATAGTAGAGTCTATATTAGCTACCTTAACTTAGAGGTAGTTAGTAAAACTAAAGATATTATAATAGATATTATAATTATCTTTTACTTTAATAGGTATTACTTATAAGTCGGGATTAAAGTATCTTATATCCTAGGGCTTAAAGGTAGAGGCGGAATAAGGTCCTTATTAAGGACCTACTATAGTAGGCTACGGATTACCTATTCATATCTAATTAAATATATATATAGCTTAGGTAATAATACTAGCTATTTTAGTTCGCTAGGCCTCTAAGAAGGTAGTAGTAGCTATATTTAGTACTAGCGTTAGCGTCTTAGATAGTAGGGGTATTAAGATAGGTTTAAAGCTTACTAGGATAATATTTATCCTCTTAAGCTTAATATACTAGACTTATATATTAATATTAAACTTATATTTATTAACTACCTACTTAGGCGGGAAGCGTACTATAGTAGTAGGTAATAATACTTACCTAGTACGTTATAAGGTAGTAGATATAGTAGATAATTCTAGGGTATTATTATCCTTAGGGTTAGGAGGTAAGTCTTCTAGCCGTAAGTAATATATAGTAAAGAACTTAAGTACTCTCTAAGACTTTATTATAAGCTCGTTAGTAGTAGGGTTACCGCTTTTAAGGAATGAATTAATCTCGTATAATTAATAGATTACTTAATTAAGGAGTACTAGATTAGGAGCCAGCTTATTAATTATATACTACTAGGGAGGTAGAGGTAATAGTAAGTAGAGACGTTGCCTTTTACTTTAGAGTAGCGGTAAAGGTAATAGTAAGGGACTATAAAGGTAGGGGATTAAGTAAATATACCTAGATATAGTATTTTAGTAACGAGGGCCTTAATACCTCGTTATTTTAACTTAATAGCTAATAGACCTAGTATAGGAGCTAATAGACTAGTAGCCTTTTATCTAATAGCGGGGATAAGAAGGTAGGGAGTAGAAGGCTATTAAGGACTAGTACCGTAAGGCTAGTACTACTAGGGCTAGTAGTTCTTGTTAATACAGTTATAGTACTTAGTAATATTAGAATAAGATCTATAGTATTACTACTATATATTATAACTAATTTATAATATAGAAAGAAGATGTATTCTCTATATATAAGAAACCTGCCTAAGTATATAGAGTACGGAAGCCTTTTATAAGGAAGGCGCGCTAACTAATAATAGCGATAATAAGTAAATGCGTATAGTATAAAGTAGTAGAATAAGTAATTTATAAATAATAATAGGATTTTATTCTTAATCTAATTATTCTAGCTATTAGTATATAGAATTTAGTAGGTAAATTTATTTATAATAATATATTCTTTAAACTCTTATACTAATTTTAGTTATTTTTAAAGTATTAGATACCTTAGAATAAGGTAAGTAATATAATTTATCCTAAAAATTATAAAAGGAGTAGGTATATATATAAGTAGAATATAAAAGATATTAGGACTTTAATATTCTTTAAAAAAGTAGCCTAAATCTAAATAGAAAAAGTAGTAGAAGTTCTCTATAAATATATTAGCTAAATAAGTATAAGAGATCTTTAAGATTTAAAATTCTATATATTCTATTATAGTAAGAAGATTAGCTTATAATATAATTAAAACTCTAATAATAGTAAAAGAAGTATAAGTTAAATAAAAGTTATTATATAAGATAGATTCCTATACTACTAAGAAAGTAATATACTTTACCTTATATGAGTTTTATTTAAATAAATTTAAAGACCTTTATATCTACTTTACTAAATTTAAGAAGTATATAAAAAAGCTTTTATAAATAGGAAGTCTACTAGAAATAGATTTCTAGATAGTAGTCTTTAAGAGGAGTCTACTAGATAATATAAATATTAGTAAACTAGGAACTTATATAGAAAATCCGAACTATTAAATCTATTAAAAGCGCTTTTTTTTTAGGTAAAATTTCAGGTTTTTTTTTTCTAGCTTAAAAGTCTTAAATATAGAAAATCCGGATTTAAGGCCTTAAAGCCGTGATTTTCCTCTAGCGCTAGGAAGAAACGGGAAGCTCGCTAGAGTTATAGCGGCTACGTCGTCAACGCTAGCGTAATATAGGTTTTAAATACAGTTGATTTACATAATTTATATATGTATATAGTACTCCCCCTAGCCTAGCCCCGTTTCTTATACCTATATTACGCCTGCGATTATTTCCCCTACTAAGTATTAGTACTATTAACTACTAATAAGACTTAGTACCTTATTATAATTACCTAGTTAGTACTAGCCTAGTATAGTTATATTATAGCTTATTAGTAGGACTTATCCCCTATTAATCCTATTACCTAGTATTTCTAAAAGTTATTAAATACGTATTTTATAACTTACAGTATTATAACGAGCTCTAGGGCTAATATATAAGTGTATTAGTTATATATATATAATACGTATATTTTTGTAATTTACAGGTTTCCTAGTTTACTAATATAGGTTACTACCTTTAAAATTAAGGTAGAGGTAGTAATTTATTTAAGGGAGCGTAGTAAAGTACTTTTATATAAGTTATAAACCTCTAAGGAATTATTATACCTTAGGGTAGAGGTAGGTAGTTAAGTAGCTATTACCTTAAGGGGTATTTTAGATATAATAAAATAATAAGTAAGTCCTTTCTTTATATATTTTTTATAATATATATTAATACTTTTATAAAAGAGGTTAACTACCCTTATTATAATAGAGGTTAATAAGGAGTTAAGAGAGGTAGGTATATTATTATAATATTCTACTATCTTTATATAAGTTAATTATATATTAGGAGGAGGATAATAATAATAATAATAAAGAGGGGATAAGAGAGATAAAGGAGGATATAAAGGAGGAAGAAGAGGTTATTATACCTTTTACTATTATATTACCTACCCCCGCTTTTACTAGCCCTAGCTACTCTTCTTATAATAATAGTATTATTAATACTACCCCTTCTACTTATAAGATCTACGCCCCTTACAACCCTTATACTTCTCCTACCCCTATTATTCCTACTCTTATACCTACTCTACTAGCTCCGCCTACCCCGCCTACTTATATTAAGGATATTACTTTATCCTTTAACTTATCTTTTATAATTCCTATCTCGCCTTAATATACTCCCCTTATAAAACCTTAATACTACACCTTTAAATAAAGATTCTTTTCTTAGATTATAAAGATTTTCCCTTTAATTAATTCTTTTCTTATATACCTCTTTATTAAAATCTCTATTATATAAATATAACTTATAACTTACCTTATATAACTTAACTTTATAATTAAATAATCCTATTATAATAGTTATATACTAGCGTTTTACTTATAATATTTCTTTATTATATATATATTATTATATTCCCTTTATAAGTCTTTTATATTTATATCCTTAATAGATATTTATTAATTATATTCTATTTTATAATTAAACTACTTAATTAAGTAGTATTAAATACCTTTACTTTTTATCCTATCTAGAATTTATTCTACCTTATAATATTCTTTACTATTAATAAGTTTTAAAGGGGGTATAAATAATTACTTACCTTTATTAAGATAGCTCTAATATAGTTCTAATAAAGAAATATAAAATATAGGATAAATTCTCTATACTATTAAGAGACTTAAGTAGTATACTTAATATCTAATTATATTTACTACCTTAAAGGGACTAGTATACTTATATAATAGTTTTTAATTTAATCTTTTCTACTTTAAGTTCTTTATAACTAATATTACTAGTTCTCCTATTATATAAGATTTCAGGATATAAAGTTTATTATAAAACTTTATAATTTATACTTAAATAATCTACTATTAATCTACTAGTATAACTCTTACTTTTAAAAGGTTTTTTATATAGTCTTTAACTATAAGTACTCCTCTATTACAACTGTAATTATTAATATAGTAAAGTAGTAAAGGTTATAGAGAAGGGAAGCTTCTTATAGGCCTAAGACGTACCTACGGAAGGCTTCTACTCTCTATACTACTAGCTATATAGCGATAATTATAATAGATACTAGTAAATAAATAATACTATCATTCTAATAGCTATAGTAAAATATTAGTAAAGCCTAAATAAGGCCCTTTATACTATAGCTAATTAATTACTATTAATATTATTAAACTCTATTACTAAGTTAATAGTATTCCTTATTAGTTCCTTTTTAGATATCTAGTAGTCTTCCTTAGGGCTATAATTCTTCTACCTAACAAGGTATTTAATAGCCTATCTATAGCTATAATATATCTATCTCTTATTAATTAACTTCCTAATCTCCTATTCCTCCTTATCTTATCCTTTAATAATAACTAGTATAGCTAGGTGTTACGACCTAGTCGTCCCTAGGGTTAATAGGTCTAGGTTAATCTCGTAGAGTAGAGTATTAAGGACTAGATAAGTAGGCTTTATATTAAACTAGTCTAATATAGATATTATATTATATTTAATATCTAGGAGATTACTAAGTTAATAATATAAGTTAAGTACGAAGCTCCTATTTAAATAGAAATCCACGCTATTTATATAGTTATAGGAAATCCTATTAAGAGGTATAATTTATATAGATTACCTTATAATCTACCTAAGATATAGTTTACCTAGGTTACCTAGTAATCTACCTAACTATAATAAGAACTATAACAACTAGTATATAGTATATAAACTAAGTCCTACTTATAATATTAGGTTCCCCCTTATTAGTTTTTATCCTAAAAACTCTTATAATATTATACCTACTAATAGATATTAGCTTTTATTAATATACTAGTATTAAGTATTAATAGATTTATTTATCCCTTCTCTTCTAATATATATTTATAAGAATTATAAAAAATCCTATACGCCTAAAAAGTATAAGCTTAATAGTACTTTAGACCGCTATATTAAATACGCCTGTAAGGGCTATAGCTATAATCTTATACCCTTTTCTCTATTAAAGTAGGCCCGTATATATTAATAAAGGAAAGAGAAGTTAATAAAAGCTAAAGAGGCTCTAGCTCGCTTTACTTATCTTTAAGTAGAGGTTACTACCTTAGAGAGTAAAGAGCTAGAACTAGTTAAAGGTAAACTTAGAAATATAAAGGAGGTAGAAGTAGATAAGAAGGTATAAGGCCTTAACTCTAATAACTTCCTCTTTAATATATCTTTAAAGTAAGTTAAAATCCCTATGGATTTTAACTAGTCTAGTCTTATTAATATTAGTAGAATTAGTATAAGAGGTTCTAGTAGTTCTTAAGGTTCTTAACTAGTTCCTAGGTACTCTTAGAATCCTTATAACCTTTCTACTTAATAAGATAGGTCTAATCTCTTTATACTAGGATTTTCTTAGCCTTAAACTTATCTTCTTCTTCTACTTTAAAGTAAAAGGTTTTTTATAAGGATATACTTAAATCTACTAGTTCTAACTTAGAGATATAAAATATTAGATATACTTTAATATTAGATAGAAGATTTAGTTTATAATTAACTAGTCCTTTTATCCTTTAAATAGAAAATAGTCTAACCTTAATATAATCTAGTTTCTTACTTAGTTTCTTTATTTTAAAATCCTTTATAAGGAGGTAGACTTTATCCCCCTTTTTTAATTAAGGATATATTTTCCTTTTCTTATTAATATACCTTACTATTTTATTATTTACCTTATAAATCATGCCTTATATATCTTTATATAGTTACTTTATCTCTAATATATATACTATTACTTTATTTATATCTAGGCTAGGCCTTAAGTCTAGAAATATATCTACTTATCTTTTATAATTTATAAAGAATAAAGATAGCTTTATTATATCTAACTACTTATTATTAAATACTAACTATATTATAAGTAGTAATAATACCTAATTATTTTATTTAGAATTAATATAATATCTAAGGTATATTTCTATTATTTAGTTAGTCTATTCTATCTATCTATCTATTTATAAGTAGTAAGCTATTAATATTTATAGCTTTATCCTAATTATTAATATTAATATCTTCTAATAGTTTAATATAAAAAGCTTATCTCTATTAGATATAATAGACTTAGGTATATTATAATCTCTTATAAGCCTATTAAGGAGAATAAACCCTAACTATTTAATAGTATAAGTCTCTTTAAATAGTATTATAATTATATACTTTATTAGTTTATTTATAATAACTATTATTAAGTTATA
>JAABUX010004875.1_pt1 | contig 16772 bp, 13 predicted proteins | sample 5561851 | NCBI WGS metagenome assembly JAABUX01 (sample SAMN10711883, study PRJNA513361) | rock metagenome | isolation source: Antarctica rocks | place: Antarctica: Victoria Land, Richard Nunatak red sandstone | collected 2016-01-03 | reverse complement strand
TCGCAAGGACATGCAGATCTTGTTCGAGGACCTGGGCCTTGCCGCATAGACAATCTTTTGTCGATGTGGGCGCCGTAAGCGCCTACAGCGTCCAGGCCGTGGCGGTGCGCTTCTATCGCGTCCTGCACGACGCCACGGGCGCCCATTTCGATCCAGAGGCCGCCGGCGCCGCCGAGTGCGAGTACCAGGATGTCCATTGTCGCCTCGACGGCCGGAAAGATCAGCCCGAACTCAGGCATGCCGTGAGTGCCATCGCGGCGGACTTGTACGGCTTGCCGACTGACCGGACGCGTCCAGGCGCGGCCGCGCGCATGCCTGCGATCTGGTCGACGACAGCACAGCCGGCCACCAAGCGCCAGCCCGCGAGGCGTGGGCAGCCATCGACGTGTCACCGCGAGGCGCGTACGCTCTGTTGCGCGCAGCGGTAGCTACGTCTTGACGGACCGACAAGAGGAGGGTCAGTTCGTAGCCCGGATTGGCGATCGTGTCGCGCGCTCGGCTGTTGAAAAATGGCCGCATCGATGACAGGCCGTAGCGCACGGACAGCCGTGTGCTATAACGGGAATATGATACCCCTGTCTCTCGTCGCGGGCGCGTGGGTGGCGGCCGTGGTACTGCCGACCGGTTTGCTCTGCGGCGTCCTGGCCGAGGGGCTCGTATCGTCGTGGCGCGCGACCGGGCAGCCCTCGTTGTGGCGTCGCTGCCGGCGCTGCGGCGCGGGGGGCAACTGGCGCGCGGCCCGCTACGCGCTGTCCCCGCGCTGTCCAGGCTGTGGTCACGCTCTCGACACGCGCAGCATCCTCGTCGGCGGGACGTCCGCCCTCGCCGTGGCGATCACTGTGGCGGCACAGGCGCCGCTCTCTTGGCCACTCGTGGTGTGCCGCGCAACTGAGACCACGCTGCTGCTCGCCCTGCTGTTTATCGACGCGGAGACGGGGTTCGTCCCGAACCAGCTCACGGCCGCCCTCGCGGCCGTGGGCCTGCTCGCGGCGGCAGTGAGCCCCGCTGGCCTCGCGACCGCGCTGATCGGCGGAGCCGGGGCCGGCGGCTTCTTCGCGGCCCTGGTCGTGGGAGGGCGCGCCGTCTTCGGCGTCGATGCGCTCGGGTGGGGCGATGCGAGCCTGGCCCTTGCCATCGGAGCGGTCGTCGGCTATCCGCTCGTGCTACCGGCGCTGCTCAGCGGTATCGCCCTGGGTGGCCTGGCCGCGGCCGTCGTCATGCTCCGCGCCGACGGCAGCCAGCGGGTCACCTTCGCCTACGGACCCTGCCTCGTCGCGGGATGCCTGTTTGTCCTGGTCGGCGGCGGGCGCCTCATCGGCTTCTAGGGCGACGAGGTCGCTGCGCTCCGTCCCCGTCGCCGCGATCGTGCCGGTGGGCAACCTCGCGGCCCAGCGCGCCCGCCATACGATGGGACTGAACCGCCAGGGCGCGAGTGGGTTATCAGCTGGAGCATCGTCCCGGTCGACGACAGGAAGAGTACGTCGACGCTGAAGGTCATGGCGCACGAATGGACGGCGTTGCATGGCCGCAACACGAGGGCATGTCCCGCCGGTCGTGAGGCGTGATCCAGGAGGCCGCGTGCCTGACTCCACGGGCCTGTCGCGGACTCGACGCGGGGCGCCAGCCTGTCCCCCGGGCCCGGTTGACGAACCTATCGCGCGTGATCACCACGCCCCCTCGCGCGGTCGAGGTTGACGCCCAGACAGGGCGCACGGTTACAGCTCGTCACCTGCACTCTCGCGGACAGCGCGACCCGCGAGGGCCGCGCGACCCTCGATGCGGTGCACCATCCGCGTCGTCGATGCGGCGCCGCACCTAGTCCCCGGCGTGGCCGCGAACGTCGTGGCGAGGGAGCAAGCGTGGTCAATTAAAGAGCGTGACCGTCGGCGACTGCGGCGGCACGTTCGGATCGCTCCCTCCGGCCGCGGGACGTTCCAATGGCGGGACCGCTACCGCGTGTCCCCGCGGGACGCCCAACGCCGGCCGGCTGGTCGCCAGGATGCGTCGATAGGGCGCTGGCGGACGCGCGACCAGAAGCGCCGCGTTCCGCACTGCTTCGTCGCTCGCGAACGCCGCCGCTTCAATGATCATAAGCGCGGCGGCGCACAGGCCGAAGGCATCGGCACGCAGGGCGACCGTGTCCCGACGGTACAGGCGAATAGGGCCGCGCTCCATGGCGCCAGCGGCGCGCGGGCTGATCCACGCCCGTTGCACCAGCGCCGGCGGGGTAAGGCCGGCCATGCGCCGATACTTTCTCAGCGGCGCGCCGACCGAGAGGGAAAGATTGTTGTCCACGCCGTATCCTCGATGACCTCAATGGTCGTCACGATCTCACATTCCTCGACCGCGCCCGATCATACAAATAGCCCGTGAAACCCACACGCTTTAGCCGTGGGAGGGAAGGGCTTCACCCGCTGTAGCGGCTTTAGCCTCGTCTGTTCCTCGCGCATATTCCCTTCACATAGTACAATTAACTTATGAGTGAAACACTCATAAGAACCGTGCCGGTTAAGCTCGATGTGGGTGCGCATGTGCCCGCGTTGGTGGAGACCGCGCGGCAATTCAACGCGGCGGCGACGTGGGTCGCCCGCGTGTGCTGTGTGTCAATGGCCACGGACAGGGAGGGCATCACCAACACCAACACCGCCCATCACCGCGTCTACGGAGAGACGCGCGCATCTTTCGGGTTGGGCGCGCAATTGGCCGTGTGCGCCCGCGCCAAGGCCATGGAGGCGATCAAGGCCACGCGCGCCAAGGGCAGCGACACGTGCCCGGCATTCGACCCCACGGGCGCCGTCCGGTACGACGCCCGGACCTACCGCCTGTTGCCCCTTGACGGTGTGTCGCTCAACACTATGCAGGGCCGCGTGACCTGTCGCCTGGTCCCCGGTCAGCGCCAGCGAGATATGCTGCTCGACGCGGACTGGGTGATCGGCGGGGGGTGATCTCGTGCAGCGCCGTGGCGTGTGGTTCCTGCACCTGACGCAACATCGGGCCGCTCCACCCGCCGATGACCCCACAGGGTACATCGGCGTGGACCTGGGTATGACCCGGATTGCCACGGACAGCGAGGGCGCGACCTACGATGGCACTCAGGTCAAGGCCGTGCGAGAGCGCCGCTTCGCCCATCGCCACCGCTTGCAGGCAAAGAACACATGGCGCGCACGAGCGCGCTTGCGGCGCGTCGCCCAGCGGGAAGCGCGCTTTCAGCAGGACGTGAACCACTGTATCAGCAAACACCTCGTCACCAAGGCGAAAGAGTCGTGCAAGGCACTCGCGCTTGAAGACCTCACCGGTCTTAACCAGCGCGCGACAATGGTTCGTCACGAGTACCGCTATCAGCGCATGAGTTGGGCGTTCTACCAGTTGCGTACCTTCCTCACCTACAAGGCTCTGGCCGCAGGCGTGCGGGTGATCCTGGTCGATCCTCGGAACACCAGTCGGACCTGCGTCCAGTGCGGGTCGTGTGACAAGGGCAACCGGCGCGAGCAGTCCCACTTCCTCTGCCTCCAGTGCGGCCATGCCGCGAACGCCGACGTGAACGCCGCCATCAACATCTCTCGGAAGGCCGCTGTCAACCGGCCTATTGTGCTGCCGCCAGCGGGTCTCAGGCTGGGTATGGCGAGCACAAGCCCACGTGCTTTAGCCGTGGGCCGTTGACTCCGAACGAGAATGTTTAGCCCGCAAGCGTCGCCGCGCCTGGCGCTGGCGCCACCTTGTCCTTCTTGTCCTCCTGCTCCGTCCGCGCCATGGGGGCGCCCGTCGGGACCCCGCTTGCCACATCGATCGCGTTAAGCAGGCGCGTATACACGCGGTGGATCGCGGGATCCATTTCGGTCCGGGACCCCTCCTCCCCGTCACCGTTGAACTCCGCGAGCAGCTCCCGGTAGGCCTCCTTGAGTCCGTCGCGGTCGCCGCGCCTGGCAAGAGCCTCAAACAGCAACTGGTGGTGGCGCTCGACCAGCGGCTCTTCCCTGACCAGCCGACGGGCGTGCCGCAGGGCCGTGGAGAGGTCGCCGGTGCGCAGCGTGGCGGCCGTCACGTCGTAGAGCGCGTCGACAAAATCCTTGCGCCACGACCAGGTGTAGTCGTCGACCCAGGAGAGCGACTGGTCGCCGCAGAGATCGCCCTTGTACAGGTCGACCGCCTCGGTTAGCACAGGACCGCGCTCGTCGGGCAGTAGGGCCTGAGCCTGCCGCAGCAGCTGCTGGAGCCTCTGTGTGTCCGTCCACATGATCGTCGAATCCAGCGCGTACCCGGCGCTGGTGAGGACGATCGCGCCGGCGCGACGGGAACCGCCGCCGCGCGCGACGGGGACGCCCACGCGCGCCAACGCCGCGCGCACATCGCTGATGCTCCGCTCCAAGTTCTGCTTCGCCGTCTCCAGGTCCTCATCCGGCCAGAGGACCGACATGAGGCTATCGACGCGGACGGGAGACGGCAGGATGGCTAACGCCGCGAGCAGGCGCTGCTCACGAGGCTTGAGCTTGGGGATTGCCTCTCCATTGGCCAGGGTCACGCTGATCCCCCCGAAGACCCGCACGCGCACCGGCAGGATGTCGGGATGTGGTGTCTCCGCCGTGACAATGGGCGCGGACGCCTCAGCTAGCGTCGCGTCCTGGCGCTCAGCCGGCGTTGCTAACTGGCGCTCAGTCGGCGCCGTCACAACGTCCACTACCACGTTCCTTTCCCTTGTTACGACGGGCGGCGGGCGCTGGTTGAGGGGCAACGCTGTGCCCGTCGCGCCCGTCGCCCCGGCGGGGAGACACTCCCGCGCCGCCTCGGCCTCGCCCGGTCGCGTGGTAGCCGGCGCCGGCATCGACGGCTGTACATCGAACACTCCGTTCGCCTCTGATGCGTCGACATCGGACCGGACCAGCGATACAGGCGAGGTACCGTGATTTGCCGCGGCGTCCTCCGCTTCCGGATCGGCCGCATGGGCCTGGTCGGTCTCAGGCGTCTCGCCGTTCGCAGCATTCGCGTCCCTGACGATTCTTCTGTTGGCACGCCAGACTGAGAGCGCCCTTTTCGTCTTGGGCCTGGCCGGGGCAGCGGAGTGCGGCGCCGACGCGTTGTTGGAGTCCAGCGTGGGCGCGTCGTCGGGGTCCAGCGTGGGCGCGTCGTCGGGGTCCGGCTTGGCAGCGGCATCGGGGCCCGGTGGAGGATCGTCGTCGGGGTCCGGCGCCGGCATGGCGGCGTCGGCCTGCAGCGCCTGTGCGGCCCAGGCGAACGCTTCCTGCGCCTCGGGCAGCGTCATCGAGAACGGGGTGAGCTGGCCCGGTACAAGCGGTGCGACCGGCGCGCCCAGCTGCGGTCCGACGGCGAAGATCACGTCGCCGGACGCGATCTCGGCGGCGCGAGCGTCTCCGAAGAGCACGACGCTCTCCTCGCGTGGCAAGGGCCGGGCCAGGCGCGCCGGGAAGGCGTCGAGCATCCCCGCGTCGGCCAGGGCCACCGCGTCGTATGTTGTGCCGATGACGTACACGCCGCAGTCCGCCCCATTGCGACAGATCGTATCCAGACGGTCCGCGACCCGTGGATCGAGACAGAGATCCTCGACGTTGCTGAGCACCAGGACATAGATCGGCTGTGCGGTGTCGTTCGCGCCACGGGCGAAGCGCTCCAGCACGATCGCGTTGGCCTGGTCGACCAGCGCGGTGACATCCTGCCGCTGGTCCACATCGACCGCCGGCGCATCCAGGTGGTCGAGGGCCGGCAGCATGCGCCGCAGTTCGTCGTCGTCCGTCGCCACGAGCACGCGCAGAGCGCTCGGCCGCGCCTGCGGCACGATGTCGGCCAGCAGCGTCGCGACGAGGGTGTGGGAGCCCTGCGCCCCACCGGCGATGAGTAGGGCGCCGGTCCGGGCCAGGTTCGCGTAGACCACGGCAGCGCTATGCCCTTTACCTATCCCTTTACCTGTCGCCGTCCCCAGTGGCACGAGGAGCGGCGCTGGGTGCGCGCCGACGAGCGGCGGCGTCAGGCTGGCCGCGAGCAGCGGCGCCTTGCGCATCGTCAGCGTGACGACGCTTGTGCCGTCGGCGTCGCGCGCCGTGGCCGTCTGAACCGGCGTCCCGAGCCGGCGGGTCAGGCCGGCGATAAGACCGGCCAGCGCGCCGGCGGGCAAGGCCGCGGCGTCGAGGTGCACGCTCAACGTGTCCTGACCGTCAAGCACCGCGCGCGTGGACGCGGCCAGGCCGCCGACCACGGCGAGCCCCGACGCGCGCCCCTCGTCGCTCAGGACGCCCAGGACGGTCGGGACAAGGTGCCCGGCCGCCACCCGCGTGGGAGGAGTGCGCTTCAACGCGGCGAGCAAGGGACCGCCGACCCCGGCGTTGACCGCGGCGACCATCCGCTGCATCGAGGACGAGATGGACGCTCCGTCCGCGCCGTGATGGCGCGACCGCCACGCGGGCGGGGACGTCGGCGTGGTCGCCTGCAGCGCGGGCGGGGACGTCGGCGTAGCCGCGCCCGACGACGTGGCGCTCGACCGGCGCCGGGCCTGCCGCCCGGCCGCGGCCACCAAGAGCGCAAGGGCGGCCACAAGTGCGAGCGGCAGATAGCGGGGCGCGCCAGGCATGCGGACCATGGATAGCGGCGGAGAGGTCGGGGCGTGCGCGGGCGTGGCGACCACTGGCCGCCGGTCGCGCGGCGCCGTCCGTCCCGACCACGGAGCGGTGTGGTGGACGGGCACGATGCGGTTCTTGGGACGAATGCTCCCCGTGGGATGGACGTGTCCCGTGGGATGGGCATGCCCCGTGGGATGGACGTGTCCCGTGGGATGGACGTGTCCCGTGGGATGGGCATGCCCCGTGGGATGGACGTGTCCCCTGGGATGGACGTGCCGCTTCGAATGGACGTGTCGCTTCGGGCGGATACCCGGTCCAGATGCGCCGACAGTGGGATGTGCTGTTGGCGCACGACGCCGGCGAGAGTGCGCATGGTGGCGCGCCCCGGCGCCGGTCCCATCGCCTCCCACGTTCGCGCGCTCGGCCGGCGGTGACCGCCGCCCGGAGTGCCCGTGCCAGGCCCGCGGCGGCGCCGGCCGCAACCGCGCGACGTAGCGTCGCGTGATCCGCACCTCCACCACGGCCGCCGAGGCGGGCAACTGGAACACGACGCCGACAGGAATCAGATCTGGATCGGGCGTCGCGGCGTGGACCGGCGTGAGTTCGGGATAGCGGCGCCAATCCCCGAGTAGGCGCGCCGCAATCGCCCCTTCCGTGTCCCCCGGTTGCGCCTGGACCCGGATATGGCCATCAACGACCGCGACGCCGGGGAGCGGAAGCGGCGCGAGCAGGGTCTGGCCGGGGAAAATGAGGTTGGGGTCCGTGACCGGCGGCAGGCCCTGTTGCGGCAGTCCGCGCGTCAGGCGGAAGATCCGGGTCGAGAGCGTCGGGTCGGCCGGATTGAGACGGTAGGCGATGTCGCCCAGGGTGTCGCCGGGCTGGACGGTGTAACGCAGGGTCGTGACGCGCCATGTGCGTGTCACGACCACGCGGCCGTCAGCCGGTTGCCCAGACCTCTCCGCGTGATCGTGATCGGTGGTGTCCCGTACGACCGCGGCGCCGTGCGTCGTCCGCCCCTGTTCCACCGTCCGCGTGGGCAAGGAGGTCGTCAGGGTGACGCGCGCGCTGCCGGATGGCGCCGGTGAACGCCCCGCCGCCGCGGCGCTGGCGCTGCCGCCCTGCGCGACCGCGAGGATCACGCCCCACCCGGCCGCCGCGAGGCGCAGCGCGCGCAGCCGGAGCGCCTGGGCGAGGTGCGCGGGGAGGCTGTATCCGCGCCGGCGGGCGAAGAGCGCGTCGCCAACGAGGCGCCCGACCAGCGAGAGCGCCAGGAGCGCGACGACGGCGTAGGCACCGAGTCGCACCAGGGCCGACACACCTGCCGCGTCGCCGCGCGCGGCGGCGGCTACCAGCCCGGGTAACCGAGCCCACAGGCGACCGAACGTCCTGCTGTCTCCCGACGACACGGCCAGCGCGACGCCGGCGCCGACGAGCGCCACGAGCGCGATGAACGCGCGCCCGATCTCACGCACAAGCACACGAAACACGATGACCTTCCCTCCTGCGTGCTCCCGGTCGCCTCTCCGCCGGGATGATCCAATCCACGTGCGGGCAGTGTATCAACCATCACCTCCGCACCCACTCCGCGTGGCCGCATGCCCCGGTCCTGTGCCCACTCCGCGCCCCTCTGTTTGATGCCTCCGCCCACTCCGCGCGGGGCGCGAGCGTCGTCCTGCCACTCCGCGAACCGTCCCGTTCGTCCTGTCCACTCCGCGCGGGGTGCGTCCGTGGTCCTGCCACTCCGCGCGGGGCGCGAGCGTCGTCCTGTCCACTCCGCGCGGCCTCTCACGGGCCAGCCCGACGACGCTCACAGGTCGCGGCCAGCCGGTCCGCGACGGGGCGGAGCGCCCGGGAAAAGGGACTGTCGCGGCGCGCGAGCGTCACCGGCAGGCCCTGCTCCTCGGCCTCGTCGACGGCCTCATGGTGGTGCGGCAGGTAGGCCATGACCCGCAGCGACGCCCCGCCATCCGTACGGCCGCCCAGCGCGTCCGTGACGCGCCCCTCGTCTCGGCGCATGCGCCGGCCGGAGCCGTTGTTGAGCACGAGCCAGCGCTCGGTCGCGCCGGCGCTGGCGCCGCGCGCCAGCGCCTGGTCGAGGAGCGGGTACTGGAGCAGCAGGTCGGAGACGCCGAGCCGCGTCGCGCGCGCGACGACCAGCGCCAGGTCGGCCGCGGCCAGCGCCGCCGCGTGTCCGCTCCCCGCGTCGAGCCCCGTCGCGACCATCCCGGCAGGCGGCACGACGAGCCGCGACCCCACGTCCACGAGCACCAGGTCGGCCGCGCCACGCAACCGATCGAGCAGGGCGACCAGGGCGGCTGGCTCCACCGAGAGGCCCTGCGCCGGTCCCGGGACGCCGGGCAGCAGGCCGAAGCCGGCGCGGTGGTCTTGCACCTGGCCCGGGGCACAGGCGGCCCCACGCGGCGCCGGGAAGCGCGTGGCCGAGACGATATTCCCGCCCTGCGCAGCCTTGAGGAGCACGCCCAGCGCCCCGCGCGTCAGGTCCGCGTCGACGAGGATGACGCGCAGGCCGGCGGCGGCAAGCTCTCCGGCCAGGGCCGCGGCGACGGTGCTGACGCCCGGCGCGCCGCTCGGGCCCCACAGGGCGACCATCAGGCCAGCAGTCATCTCTGTCTAGTCTCCTTTCGACGGGGCAACGATGGGCCTGCCGGCCCTCCCGCGGCCCTAGTAGCCCTAGTGTGGGACCACGGTGAGCAAGCGGCTCAGGACGGGATACAGGATGACGGTTCCCAGGACCGGCAACGCGCTGACCGTCCCGATCGCCGTGGAGCGCAGCAGCGCATAGGCGAGCTCGACTTTGCGCCGCTCACGGATCGCGGTGCGCGTCATGGTGGCAAGCTCGCGCAGTAGCGCCGGCGCCCGCTCCCCCGCGAGCTTTCCCTCGTCGACGGTCAGGATGAGGCTGACGGCCGTCTGCACCTCGGGCGTGTCGCAGCGGACCACCAGCGCGGCCAGCGCCTCGGACCGTTTGACGCCGTACGCTTCCAGCTGCCGCGCGCGGTAGACCTCGCGGAATAGCTCGCCCTGGCGCACCGCCACGCGGTCCAGCGCCACGGCCACGGGCCGCCCGCCGGCGATGGAGGCGCCCAGCCCGTAGAGCAACGAGACGAGCTGGACGCACAGCCGCCGGCGACGGGCCGCGGCCAGCCGCGCCAGCGCGCGCTCGGAGAGGAGGCAGCCCAGGGTGAACGTGACGAGCACGACGGGTCCGAGCAGGGCGACCGGGCGGTGCGCCAGCGTGACCGCGAACCCGGCGCCGAGGGCCGCCGCGGTCACGCCCCCCTCGCACTGCTTGACGCGGAACCACAGCAGCGAACGGTGGCCCAGCCCAGCGTGCAGCAGGGGCCAGCGCAGGGCCGGCAACCCCTGCGTCGCGACCCGCGTCCCGGCCAGCCCGGCGCCGACCGGCGCCCGCCCGTCCTCCCCAAGCAGGGCAACGCGGAGACGGTCGATGAACCGGCGCGCCCCGAACGAGCGGCTACGCGGCAGGGCGAGCGTGCGGATGCGGCCGCCCACGCCGATGCGCATGCGCGTGGCCGGGCCGCCCCGCACGAGGACCCCGACGCCGGCGATGACGCCGCCGGCGACGAGCGCCTGGAGCAGGTGCAGCAGGTGGATCACGGCGATACCTCCCCCGACCCGTATCCCGCCCCCTCCTCCGCCAGACTCTCGCGCGCGGTCCGCCGCTCGCTCGCCGTCGCCAGCTGATAGGAGCCGAGGCAGCACAGCAGCGTGAGGGTCGCGACGGCCCATCCCAGCGGCGTCGAGTAGGCGTCGATCAAGAGCCTGGGGTCGAGCAGGCGGAACAGGGCAGTGAACAGGAACGGGAACACGAAGATGATGGCGGCGGTGCCGCGGATCAGCGCGTAGTTGGCCCGCACCTCGCTGGCGAACGTCAGGTCCTCGCGCGCCAGCTCGGCGATGATGGCGACCGTCTCCGTGAGGCTGGTCCCCTCGGCCAGGTGGTCCTCGATGGCCTCGCGCGCCAGGTGGAAGGCGCCATTGGCGAGCCGCCGGTCGAGGTCGGCGATGAGTTCGGCCGTCTGCGCGGGATCGAACCGCTGTCGCGCCCGCCCGTAGAGGCCGGCCAGCGGCTCCTGGATCGCCCCCGGTACCACGTCCGCCAGGATGGCCTGCAGCGGCAGCCCCGCCGCGGACGCGCCGGCGATGACCTGCAGCAGGTGCGTGATCTGCAGCGCCAGGGTGCGGCGCGTCTTCTCGGCCTGCCGCCCCAGCCACAGCCACGGCGCGGCCAGCCCGAGCCCGAGGCCGACCAGGACAAACGGCGCCGCGACCAGCAGGACCAGCGCGGCGCCGGCGGCGCCCAGGCCGCAGGCGCCCGAGAGGACCAGGAAGAGGCGCGTCGTCCAACCGTCGCGCCCGGCCGCGACGAGGCGGGCGCGCAGCTGCGCCCGCCCGCGCGTGAGCCACGACCGCCGCGCCCGGGGCGCGGGGTAGAGGACCTGCGCTTCGGTATCGTGCAGCAGGTCGACGGTGTTGATGGCCGTGCCGCGCCGCGCCGCGAGGCGGTAGGCAAGGACCGTCCCGAGGGCGGCCGCGGCGAGCGCGAGGGCCAGGTGGGCGAGGCTAGCGGGCAGCATAGGGCATCCCCTTGCTCCGCGGCAGCGCCGCGAGCAGGCGCCTCACGTCGTCCGGTGAGCGGCCCCGGGCGGCGAACAGGGCTGCGACCCGCTTCGACGTGAAGGTGTAGCCGGTCTGGCGGAGCTCGCCATCCTCCCAGACGAGAATGTCGTTAAGCACGACCTCGTTCCCCTGGAGTCGGTCGATCCCGGAGAGGGCAACCAGGCGCAGCCCCTGCGCGGTGCGCTGCGTGACCAGGATGAGGTCGATGGCGCCGACGATGTAGCGCTGCACCTCCTCCAGGCGCAGCTTCTCCGGCGCCTCCAGGCAGTACACCTCGAGTTTCCTGACGAGCTCGTCGGCGGTGTTGCCGTGGATCGTGGTCACGCTCCCGTTGGCCCCGCCGCTCATCGCCTTGAGCATGTCGAAGGCCTCCGGGCCGCGCACCTCCCCCACCACGATGCGATGGAACTTGCGCGTGAGCAGGTGGGGGAACAGGTCGCGCGCCGTCACCTCGCCCTTACGGTCAGGCTCGCCGGGCGCCGGCGGGTGGCACTCGAACTGCTGCGCGAACGGGCCCAGCCGCAGCTCAATCGGGGCCTCGATGACGCCCACGCGCACCGGCGGCCGCCCCGACCGCTCGGGGTCCAGCGCCCGCAGCAATGCCTGAGTGACGGTCGTCTTGCCAGCGCCCATCGGCCCGCCGACCAGGGTGTTCAGGCCAGCGTCCACGAACACGGGCTCGAGCAGCTGGCGCACAGGGTCCGGGAACATCCCCAGCGCGACCAGGTCCGAGAGCTCGTAGGCCACCGACGACGGGATGCGGATGCTGAACGACCGCCCCTTGCCCGGTTGCACGTACTCGTGCGTGGCCGAGATGCGCAGGCCGTTCCAGTTGATGCGTAGGTTCCAGTGGCGGGGGGAGAGCGGGTGCCCCGCGGTATCCGCCAGAGCTCGGGCCAGGAATCCGTCGATCTCCTCCCCCGTCAGCCTGAGGCGTAGCTCCTCCAGCACGCCGTGCCGCTCGATCTGCACGTTCTGGTCGGGGCCGTTGACGTGGATGTCAGTGATACCCTGCCCCGGGGCGTCCTCGATCAGCGCGGCGAGCGAGCCGTGGCTGCCGCGCAGGCGGTTGAAGAGGTCGCGGACGGCCCGCTCCTCGGGGACGCGCCGGCCAAGCGGCGCGCCGCGGTTGTAGGACAGGACGTGCGGGCGCACGAGTTCGGCCCGGATGCGCCCGTCCCGCTCGGCCTCGTCCAGGGAGGGGTGCGCGTCGATATAGCCCTGGACGGTCGCCTCGAGTGCGGCGGCCTGCGTCGCCAGGATAACCTGGTACGCCTCGTCGGTCAGCGCGCCGACGGCTGGCGTCAGCGCCTGGGGGGCGGTGTGCGGCCGCAGGGCGGAACCGCGGGACAGAGTCATGCCAGTCATGTCAAGCCTCCTTCACGTCTGGGTGACAGGTATGGGTGATGAGCAGTGGCGCGGCGCCGCGGGCATCGCTAGCCATCGCTCCCGCCGGCCAGGCGGACCTGACGGGGCGACGCGGCGCCGAAGACGGTACCCAGGCGCGTTATCAGCCCGCCGCGCCTTGACCGTGGCCCCATCAGGCCTGGGCGCAGACGCTTGACTAGCTCCTCGATCGACGCGACGAACATGCTCCCGCGCGCGGCGCGGTCCGGCAGCAAGACCGGCAGGAGCGGGTAGGCGGGGTCGTCCAGGCGGGCGCGACCCACCAGGTCGCCATCGTGCGGGATGACGGCGCCCGGCGACGGCATCCCCACCGACTCCATCTGGCGCAGGATGTCCTCCGGGTCGACCATTGCCCGCGCATTGGCCGGGGCGTGATTGACGACGAGGCGGCAGCGCGTCGCCGGATAGCCGGTCTCGGCGAGCAGGCGCGCGTACGCCGCCGCGACGGCCGTGACACTGCCAGGAAAGGGCCAGGTGACGAACACGAGCTGGTCGGCGCGGGACGCGACCTCCGTCTGCACGACGTTGGTCGCCTCCGTCCCCAGGTCGAGGAGGACATCGTCGTAGCGGCGCGCGAACTGGCGCACCAGCGCGTGCAACGTCTCGGTGTCGCCCGCGATCCGGTCGGCCTCGGAGACGTCGTTGACCCCGGACAGCACGTCGACGGCGCGACCGGCCGCCGGCGCCGCGGCCGCCGGGTAGGGGACGCAGTAGCGCGCAAGGTCGAGGCCATCGAGCGCGTCGTCGGCGGCCGCGTGGACGGCCGCGCGCTCCTGGGCCGTGACGGGGCGCGCCGGCGCCCCGTCGTCGTTGGCCCTGCGCCCGAGCATCCGTACCGTCGCCTCGCGCACGAGCGGGGCCGCGGCCACGTGCAGGGCGTCGAGCCCGCGCCCCGCCGGGACGTCGAGGCCGAGCGCGTCCTGCAGGCCGGGGTTGTAGGGATCGAGGTCGAGCAGGGCGACGCGCCGCTCGGCGAGGAGGCCGAGGGACGCAGCCACGTTCGCGGCGATGAGGGTCTTGCCCGCGCCGCCCGCCGCGCCGCAGAAGCCGATCGTCCCGCCGCCGGCGGCGCGACGGCGCTCCTCCGGCCGCGCCAGCGCCCACAGCGTGGCCCGCAGGTGCGGGCTCTGCGAGAGGGCCACGGCCTCGTGGAGCTCGGCGGGATCGGGCGGCCAGGCGGCGACCCCCAGGCAGCCGAGGCGGCGGGCCTGCTCGGTGACGTAGTCGGGATAGTGCGCGCCGCCGCCGAGCAGGTCGTGCGCCAAGCGGGTCGACGGATCGACCAGCAGGATGCTGGGCACGCCGGCCCGGTTGAGCGCGGCCACCAGCTCGGCCGTGGCCCCCGGCAGGCGGTGGTGCAGCAGCACCGTCAGTGGGGGGCCGTCCGGCCGCGACGCGACCTCGGCGACCTGGCCACGCACTGCCCGCGCCGTCAGGGCCGGCGGCAGCGCGGCGAACCCCTGGGCGGCCAGGTCCGCCACGGGCGCCATCTCGGAGCCCGGCACGCCTGGGAGGACGCGCAAGGCGTCCGTCTCAACGTCGTGCGCCACGGCCGGTCCTCCTCGCTGTGCTCCCGCTGCGCGGTGTCCCCGTCGGGACGCCGCCGCTGGCGGATGCCCGCGGCGCGTCCCCGTTGCCCGCCCAGACGTTCCAGTTGCTCGCCGTGACGCCGGCCATCGAGCCGCCGCTGTCCTCGGGGCGGACCTGGGCGAGGCTGAAGGTCGCGCCCTGCCCGCGCAGCCAGGCGAGCCGCGCCACATCGTCGGCCGGGACCATCAGCGTCAGCCCGTTCTGCGTCCGGTCGACGCTGGCAACCTCGGCGTGCGCCTCGACGGGCTGGGCCGTTGCCGAGGAGGGGCTGGTCGGCCCCAGCGCCGCGGCCGCCGAGGAGACCGCTGGCCGCGGCACGAGCGCCACGACCTTGACGTAGAGCCCGGCGCGCAGGCCGGGCAGCGGCTGGTCGAGGCTGCCGGCGGGCAGGGTGAAGAACGCCTGGTCGCGGCCCAGGACGACGACGTCGGGGCTACCCGCGGCCAGCACCAGCCGCTCGTCCGGCAGGCGCTGGGCCGGTGGTAGCGAGGATTGGCCGGCCGCCGCCGACGGCGACCACCCGCCGCGCTCCAGCGCCGCGAAGATCAGGATGGCGGAGGCGGCGAAGCCGGCCAGGTAATACTGCAGCGTGCGGCCGCTCAGGCGGCGCGGGCGACGATAGCGCACGACATGGGCTCCTTTCCTAGCGGTAGACGATTTGGGCGCGGGCGACCATGTGGAACCGCACGCCGAGACCGTCCTGGGCCAGGATGCCGACGTACGGGTCGTCCGTGAGGCAGAGGGTCGCGAAGTGGTAGACGTGTTCGGGCGCGTCGGGGCAGGCCTGGCCGGCCTGCGCGACGGCGACGCGGGCGTGCGCCAGGGCGTCGGTGACGTCCACCCGCGCGCGCGGCCCACCGTAGAGCGCGGCGAGCTCCTGCCGCAGGAACAGGCAGGCGCGCCCGGCCGCCGTCGCGCCGTCGGGATCGGCGGCCAGCGCGTCGGGGCAGGGAGACGCCGCAACTCCGGCGCAGGTGGCGGCCGCGCAGGCCAGCGTTGGGCTCCCGCTGACGAGGCTACCGACCGAGCCCGTGCCGGCGCCCGCCAGCGCGGCCGCCTGCAGGCGATCCTGGATCGCACGGTAGTCGCTGCTCTCCCGCAGGCCGCCCAGGAGAGCGGTGAGCAGTACGGTCAGCACGAGCAGGACAATCGCGAAGGGCACGAGGACCTGGCCCGTCAGAGCAGCGCGGCGGCGGCGTGTCAGACGGCGGCGCGTGCGCGTCATGGGGCGAGATCCCCGTACGCGGCCGGCGCGCTGTCCGTACCCGAGGCCGGCAGGGACCACACAGGATCGCCTGGGAACGGCAGCACGAGCGGCAATGAGTACCTGAAGGTCACGGTCACGCGCCCGCCGTACGGCGCCGGGGGCGGCGGCGCGCCTGGCGGGTCGCTGGCCAGGTGGACGGTCCCCGTCCCGTCGCGGGTGCTGACCTGCATCGTCAGCTGCGCCGGGTTCAGGTCGTTGCGCCGGGCGAGGGCCGCGATTTCCGCGTCGCCGGCGGCGGTCTCACCGCCGTACGACGCCGCGATCCGCGCGGAGCGGTCGGCGACCGCCTGCAGCCGCATCAGCGTGGCGAAGCCGATCGCCAGCTGGAACGCCCCGAGCGTGAGCGCCAGGAAAACCGGCAGCACGATGGCGAACTCGACGAGCGACTGGCCGCGCGCGGCGCGCCGACGCGTGTGTGTCCGCGGGGGCGTGTGGGGCGTCATGGGCGTCATGGGCGTCATAGGCCGACCTCCCGCGTGAACACGATGTGATAGGACAGGGTCAGCGCGCGGTCCCAGTCGACCGTGAGGCGCAGCGTCCCGGCCGCCGCGCTCGGCGCCGGTTCCGCGCGTACGCCCGTGACGGTGACCCCGGGATCGGCCGCTAGGTGGTCATGCCAGCCCGCGACCAACGCCTGGGCGGCTCCGAGTCCCACACCCGGCGCGGGGCACGCGGCGCCCGGGACGGCGCCCGGCGTGGCGAACGCCGGCGGTGGCTCACCCGGGCCCGGCGCGGCCGTCGGTGCCGGGGCGAGGACCGTGTCGCACAGGTCGTCGTTCGTCGTACCGACCGGCGGGGTCGTGGCGAACGCCGCCTCATAGACCGCCCGCTGGTGGACCGTGTAGCGCAGCGTCAGGGTCGCGTCGCCGTGGGCGGCCAGGATCGACGCCATGTCGCAGCGTACGGTCCCCGGCGGCAGCGTCCCGGCCAGACCGCCTGGCGACCAGACGAGGGCCACGCGCGGGCTGGCCGGATAGATTTCTTGCGGGTAGCGTGCGACGTGAGCGTAGGAGAGGTCGCCCGCCATGGCTGGCCCGCAGTGGTACGGCGCGCCGCCGGTCTGGCCAATCAGGGCGCCGAGATCGACGACGGTGTAGCCCGTCGTCGTTACCTGCCGGGGATACAGCAGCGCCGTGTTGCCGTTCCCGTCGTCGTGGACCGCCAGACGCGTGTCCTGCGGGTGCTCCCCGACCGCGGGGAGCAGGTGCAGTGGTCGCCCGGCCTGCCAGAAGAAGCTCTGGGGATGGGGGTTATGAGCCCAGGTGGAGGCATAGAAGGCG
>JAABUX010004874.1_pt1 | contig 16775 bp, 18 predicted proteins | sample 5561851 | NCBI WGS metagenome assembly JAABUX01 (sample SAMN10711883, study PRJNA513361) | rock metagenome | isolation source: Antarctica rocks | place: Antarctica: Victoria Land, Richard Nunatak red sandstone | collected 2016-01-03 | reverse complement strand
GAGTGGCAACGCGGTACGAAAAGACAAAGCGCAACTTCTTATCGTTTGTTCATCTGGCATCGGTGATGATCCTGATGCGATAGCCCAGACCCCGCAAACTCTCTCAACGCTGTCCACATGGCCTAGCATGCAGGCCAGATTTAGTCAGTCAGCGGATCGTGGTTTCGCGCTCCGACGCCGACATCAAAGTCGCGAAGACGAGTCGCTTCGACGATGCCCAACTGCTGCTTCAACCCTACACCTTCTATTCCGCGATGGCCCCCAGCGCGCCCAACAACAGTTTGGGATGGTCCATCGGGCTGACGGTACCTCTGCCGATTTATAACCGTCAGCAAGGGAATATCCTCAAGGCACAATCCATCTCTTCTCAATCGAGGATTCAAACCGCCTCGCTTGAGAGGACTGTTGAGGTTGAAGTCAGGAGAGCGGTTCGCCAGCACGAAGTCGCATTAAAGGCTGTCGAGAAAGTCATTCAAGAACAGGACATTCAAGGAGGCCGAAGCCAAGAGGCCATAGAAAATTTAAAAGAACGGTTCAAGGCTAAATCCCCGCAAGAGGATGTCGATCTCTACGATCTCGTAAGCCGCCTGGAAAAAGTGGTAAAGGATAGCGACGACCAGATATTGAAAAACTTCGATGCGTTGCTCGTCCAGCATCGACGTGCCATGTTGAAATTGAACACTGCGGTCGGAAGGAGGGTTTTGCCGTAACAACCTGATCGTTCTTATATCTTTTTCAAAAAAGTCGGCCGGAAACCCGGTACATTTAGGAAACGATCTCCAAAGTTGAGTCTGACAGTGATGTCAGGGAAACCTCCAGCCAGCCCGATCAGAGTGATGACTCCCTGAAATCCCTTGAAATCGCCCTTGGTAACTTTCACCTCATCGCCTACCGTAAACTCGGCGATTTCGGTGGGAGCAGTCCCTACCGCGTCCAACTCAAGATTGAGCGTCCCCCCGACAACGCGACTCGCCTCGGCCAACTCAAGACTGTCCGGCTGATCGTTATGCATCAATCGATAATATTCAGCTCTTTTCCTATCTCGATCCGGCCAAGTTGTAATCCACACTTCGCCTTGGTCGAAGAAGTAAGTCCAGAGGACTTGCTCCAAGACTGAAGCCTTCAAGGTCTCAGGTTCATCCCACTTCGTCCAGAAATCGAAGTCTTTGTTCTCTGTCGAGAACTTCTCAATCAAGTCTGAAGCCCGGATTGTGTCTCTATTCTGAAGATCACCGAGGGCGTCACTGACTGACCTATAGAGTCGATCGATCAAATCTGATTGGTTCTCCTGCAACTCACGATATTTGTCGAATGTTCGGGTTTGCGGTACTCGTTTGTGTACCGTCTTGAGATTGCCTTCGACTGCAATACGCGGATAATTGATCATGTGAACGCACTTTCTTGATATAGCTAAGATTAAGAGCCCAGTTCGTTCCAACGTTGAACCTACCTCGCTCCTGAAACTTGGATCATGATCCGAGAGTTTAAAGGGAGTGAATGGCTGGAGCTAGTGCTCGCTCAGAAAAGATTCAACTGTCTGGTATTGACCAACCTACGTCTTGTCACAGACTGCCGATAGTCCGGCTTGGCCTGCTCCGGGTAAGAAACTATCTCAGAACATAACGCCAATCAACTTCGTATCTTGAGGTAGGGATACACCACCTCAGGAGACGCAGCTTTGGCCCGGACGAAGCGTGACCTCGATCCGCTGGACACCATCTGGGAGGTCCCCGACAGGCTCTGGGTGCGGATCGAGCCGATCCTCCAGGAGGGCGCCCCGCCGCCGCCCAGGGAGCACGGCGGGCGGCCCCGCATCGACCTGCGGGCCGCCTTCAACGGGATCATCTTCCGGCTCCGCAGCGGATGCCAGTGGAACCGGCTGCCCGAGGGGTTCGGCGACGACAGTTCCGTGCATCGCTGGTTCCAGCGGTGGTGCCGAAGCGGCGTCTTCGAGCGGATCTGGGCCGTCCTGGTCGAGGAATGCGACGAACTCGGGGCGGTCGAGTGGAAGTGGCAGAGTGCGGACGGGATGCTGGGCAAGGCCCGGTTCGGGGGGGAAAAGACGGGCCCCAACCCGACCGACCGGGCCAAGAAGGGCACGAAGAAGAGCGGGCTCGTCGACCAGGACGGCGGCCCGCTGGGGGTGGTCATCGCCGGGGCGAACGTCCCGGACTTCAAGCTGCTCGATGGGACGATCGAGGCGGTCGTGGTCGAGCGGCCCGACCCGTCGGAGGTCGAGCAGCACCTATGCCTCGACGCCGGATACGACAACGCCCCGTCCTGTGAGGTGGTCGAGCGGCACGGGTACGTCGGCCACACCCGGGCGGCCCGTGAGGGTCCCCGCCCGAAGCGTCGCCGGGGCCGCCGTAAGGCCCGCCGCTGGGTAGTGGAGCGGACGCTGTCGTGGCTGTCGAAGTGCCGTGCGTTGCTGGTCCGCTACGACAAGCATGATGAGAATTATCTGGGGCTAATCCAGTTGGCCTGCGGCCTGCTCTGGTATCGCAGGCTTCACCGGCTCAACGCCGCATGACGGTTCTGAGATAATTTTTTAGCCGCCGCGGCTGCCCTGGAAGAAGAAGGGGAAGTAATCGGGGCCGGGGCCGGGGACGAACGAGTCGAGGTCATAGATCGGGACGTAACTGCCCCGCTCGTAGTACATCCCGACGGGCTTGCGGTGATGGACGAATTGCTGGACCGCGCGGAGGTAAGAAGGCTTCCAGGGACGGCTCGCCGGGGTGATCGTGCTCTGGCCGGGCGCCCCGTAGAAGAACGGATAGACCGAGGCGGTGTCGCGGGCCGGGAGCCGGACGCCGTAGAGGCCGCCGTCGAGCGGGTTGTTCTTGTCGAGGACCTGGAGGCGGTCGCCGTAGCGGGACCCGTAGAAGTCGTCGCGGTAGGGGTCGTGCGGCAGGGTAGTCTTCGGCATCCCGAAGCGCTGGAGCAGGCCGCTCCGCTCGTTGATGTCGGGCACTCGGGGCTGAGGGACCTGGGCCGAGCCGACCCCGGCTCCGGCGGACAGGATCAGGGCGAGGGCGGCCAGGCCGAGGACGGCCCTCCGGACGATCGGGGCGGGGACGCTTCGCATCGCAACCTCCATGTCGGACGCAAACGGGGCCCGGTCGGGCCCTTCGTGACTGATTGAGGGAGAACGCCGGGGCCGGCCCGCCTCCGCGGCGCCGGCCCCGGCCGATTCGATCAGGGTTCGCTCGGGGTGTAGGGGGGGAAGGCGAGGAAGTCGCGCGGCGAGCGGGTCGTCACGACGTAGGGCGTATAGCCCGGGGTCAGCGGGACCGGCCCGCCGGGGCCGACGAAGTACTTGATGTTGCCGTTGTTGTGGTGCAGCAAGCCGGCCAGCTTGCCCTTCATGTGCGAGCCGAGTCCGCCCATCCCGCATTTGCCGCAGCCCTTGCCACCGCAGAAGCCGCAGCCCTTGAAGAGGCCACACTTGCCGCAGCCCCTGCCGCCGCACGAGTCGCAGGCCTTGCCGCGGCCGTGGAAAAGGCCGGTGCCCCCGCACTTGCCGCAGCCCCGCCCGGAGCAGCCGTCGCAGGGGTCGCCCATCGACTGACCGCCGCCGAGGCCGTGGAGCAGGCCCCGGCCGCCGCACTTGCCGCAGCCCTTGCCGGTGCAGCCGTCGCAGATCGAGCCGTGGAGCCCGCCGTGCCCCTTGCCCATCCCGCAGCCGGGGTTGGAGCACTGCGAAGAGGACATCGACGCGACCTGATGGGTCGTCGGGACGACGGTCGCCGGCGACCGGCCCGAGGCCATCGCGAAGATCGGGTCGCCGACGCCGCTCGACTTGCAAAGCCCGCAGCCCTTGTTCTTGCAGAGGCCGCAATCCTCGATCCGACGGCCCCGACCGTGACCCCCGCCGCAGCTGGGATCGCCGCAGCCGTCGCCGCCCTTGCCGCAATGGTTGAAGAGGCCGTGCCCGCAGGCACCCCCGCCACCACCATCACCACCATGACCGCCGAGGCCACCACCATGACCGCCGAGGCCGCCTTGTCCGCCGTGGCCGCCGAGCAGGCCGTGGCCGATCCCGTTGCAGCCCTTGCCGCCGCAGGAGTTGCACCCCTTCCCCTTGCAGAGGCCGCAGAGGATGCAGCTCTTGGGGAAGAACTGGTCGAACTTGCCGTCCTTCGCGTAGTGGCCCCAGGGGATCGGCGGCGCGTAGTACGGCCCGCCGGTGCTGGCGTCGTAGGCCAGGACCTCGCGGGGGATCGTCTTGTGGAACCCGTCGGCGGACGCCACCCGGGCCGTCGCCATCGCGGAAACCAGCGCGACAGCGAACATCACCACTCGCCAATGACCGAAGCGCATCGTCACTCCCTTTGTCGTCGGACGCAGAAATCCCTCCTGGAGTGCCGGTAATCAGCGAGCGGTGGCGCGACCGGCGGCATCCTGACCGCGTCGCAACCATCATCGTCAGCCGGGGCGGATCGGGCCTGCGCCGGGAGCCTTCCCAGCGGAGGAGGCCAGACCGCCTGATGGCCCCGGCTACCGCAAGTTAACTTCGGCTGATCCGGCCCGACTCTGGAGCCAAAGCGAGACGACCCCGCCCCTCGGAGTCGAGGGGCGGGGCCGTCGCGGTTCGATCGAGGCGTAGGCCAGGGCCGACGGGGGGCGGCTCAGCGCCTGCCGTAGACCACCGAGGCCGGCAGCTCGTTGACCGTCGAGCCGGCGGTGTCGTAGGAGATCATGGCGTGGGTCTCCTTCTTCCGGGCGGCCTTCTCCTCGCGGTACTCGGACCCGATCCCGGTCAGGCCGAAGAGGTGGCCGATGATCCGCGGGTGGGGGAACGGGCCCGACTTGGGCTGGAACGGGGCCGGGCCGGGGCCGGCGTCCATCCCCTTGGTGACCATCGCGCGGCCGGGCTGCGAGGCGTGCATGTCCATCCCGCCAGCGGCGGGCATCCCGGCCGGGCCGTTCTGGGCGTAATTGGCCTGGATCACGCCGATCGGGGCCGGCTCGGCGCCGCCGGACGGATCATAGGCCATCGCGACGCCGGGGTTGGTCTGGGCGGCCATGTGCGGCGAGCCGGCCGAGGGGGCCTGACCGGCACTCGCCACGGCGCGGCCGGGGGCCTCGGCGGGGGCGGCGGCCATCGCCGGCGAGCCCATCGTCACCTCTCCCGGCATGGCCAGGAGCGCGGCGCAGGCCGTGCAGACGCCGTTCTTGGAATGGGCACACGCCACGATCCGGGCCGGCGGGGTCATCCGAGCTTCCTGGGCCTTCATGCACTTGGCGCAGAGGGTCCGATGCCGGTGGGCGTGGGGGGCCGCGGCCGGGGCCGGGGCCGGGGCGACGGCCCGATAGCCGGCCGGGGCGTCGGCGGCGGGTGCCTGCGCCCGGGCGGAAGACGGGACCACCAGCGCGAGGCCGGCGAGGGCGAGGCTGGTCCGAGCGAAGCTACGCATCTCTGGAACTCCTTTCCCGAATTCCGGCCCGCGGTCCCGGGCCACCCGCTCCGCCCTTCGCCCGGCTGGACGATTGGCGACGCGAACGCCCGCGCGGGCCGCTCTTGCCGTTCCCACCCCGGGCGGAGATCTCCCACCGACCACATCCTGTGGTGCGGGCCGGGGGCTCGATCCGGGGAGCGACGAGGGCGACGTCTTACCTGGAGGATCGGCCGATCCCGCCCGCATCTTGCGGAAAACCGGCCCGACCGGCCCCACCCCGCCGGGCCTCAAGTCGCCGACGGATTGGCCTGGATGGCCGCATCGTCGCACGACAAACTGGACCGATCTGCGGCCGAGCGTCCCCGGGAGCCCCGATCCGATGCAGCTCTACGTCGCCGGGCCTCTGTTCACGCAGGCCGAGCGGGCCTGGAACCTCCGGCTGGCCGCCCTCCTGACCGGGGCCGGGCATCGCGTGTTCCTCCCCCAGGCCGAGGTCCAGGCGATCGCGACCCTCGACGCCGACGTCATCTTCGGGGTCGACGTCGAAGGCGTCCGCTCGGCCGACGCGATCGTGGCGGTCCTCGACGGCGCCGATCCCGACAGCGGGACGAGCTTCGAATGCGGCCTGGCCTTCGCCCTCGGCATCCCGATCGTCATCGTCCGGACCGACTTCCGCGCCGGCGGCGGCGACGCCCTGCCCGGCCAGAAGCTGGCCACGGTCAACCTGATGCTCGCCCAGGCGGCCACCGCCGTCGTCGCCTCGACCGACCCCGCCGCGACCCTCGAAGACCTGGCCGCCGCGATCGCCCGGGAGCTGGCCGATCTGCCCGCCGCCCCGCCCCGGGTCGAACGCCTCCGGCGATGAATTCAGGGCCTCGGCTTCATCCCGGCCTTGGTCCTCGGCTCGATCGGGGTCCGGGAGAACACCGCCTTGAAGGCGAGCCGGATCTCGGTCGGGGCGTTGCGGGCGACGTAGCGGGCCAGGACGACCTCGCGGCCCGCCGCCACCGGGTTGGCCGCGTCGCCGATCCTCGACTCGAAGGTGATGATGGCGGTGCGCCGGCCGAACCAGAGGGTGGGCTCGAACTCCGCCTCCGACTCCTCCTCGCCCGTCCGGCAGCGGATCGTCACCCGGCCCCCGAGGTGCCCCGGCGTGGGGCGGTGGATCACGATCGCAAGTTGCCCGCTCCCCTTCGCCGGGAACAGGACGTCGTTGACCTGCGGGCCGCCGGGCGAGGCCGATTCGACCTCCATCGTCGCCCGGACATATCCCTCGGCGCCATCGAAGCGGAACGTGGCCGGCGGGACGTCCTCATGCTCCTCGAAGACCCGCGACTCCGGCTCGGCCCGGTGGATCGTCAGCGGGCCGACCGCGACGACCGGCGGCGGCGAGCCGGGCGGCTTCGGGCCGCCGCAACCCAGCACGATAAGGCCCATCGCGGCGAGCAGAGCTGGCCATTGGCCGGCCCACCGTCCCCCCCGCTTGGGGCGACGCCCGATCACGACGAAGGCTCGATCATGGCCCAAGCCTCCCCGCGGTGGAACTCGGTCGAGCCGGGCCGTCCGGCCCTCGCGGGCATCATAGCGGCCGGGGCGGCCGGTCTCAACGGCCTCGTCAGGCGAAGAGGCCCCTGATCGGCTTGCCGCCGTCGACGATCTTGATCGGCCGGCCTTGCGGGCTGACGTTCTCCTTCTTGGGGTCGATCTTCAGGGCGGTGCAGAAGCTGGCCATCAGGTCGACGACGGCGACGGGGTTGTCCTTCACGGCGGAGCCGTCGGCCGTGGACGAGCCGATGACCTGGCCGCCCTTGACGCCGCCGCCGGCCAGGGCGACGCTGAAGACCCGGGGGAAGTGGTCGCGGCCGGCGCCGGGGTTGATCTTGGGGGTCCGGCCGAACTCGCCCATCCAGATCACGAGCGTCTTGTCGAGCATCCCGCGGCGCTTGAGGTCGGCCACGAGCGAGGCGAAGCCGGGGTCGACGGAGCCGGCGTTCTTGGCCACGGCGTCGGTCACCTTGGCGTGGTTGTCCCAGCCGTTGGACTTGACCTCGACGAACGTCACGCCGGCCTCGACGAGGCGGCGGGCCAGCAGGCAGCCCTGGCCGAAGGGGGTCGGGCCGTAGAGGGCGCGGGTCTTCGCGTCTTCGGCCTCGACGTCGAAGGCCCTCATGTGGGGGGAGAGGACCATGCTGGCCGTCTGCTTGTAGACGTCGTGGTGCTCGCGGACCCGGTCCATCCCGCCGGAGTTGCCGAAGCCGGCGACCTCGAGCGAGTGCATCAGGTTGAGCCGGCGGACGAACCGGCCGGGCGGGACGGGAAGCTCGACGTTGAGCGGGGGCCTGAGCGGGTCGGGCACCTGGAACGGCTCGTACTTGACCCCGAGGATGCCCGCGCCCATGCCCGAGCCCGAGTCGCGGGTGCCGATGCTGACGATGTGCGGGAGGTCGAACTTGGGGTCGCCCAGCTCGGCGCCGAGGACGCAGCCGAAGCTCGGGTGCTTGACCGTGCCCGAGGGGGCGTAGCCGGTGTGGAGCTGATAGGTCGCCCGCTGGTGGTTGCCCTCCTTGTTCGTCATCGAGCGGATGATGGCGACGTCGTCCATCACCCGGGCCACGCGGGGGAAGTGGCCGGCGACCTGGACGCCGGGCACCGAGGTGGCGATGGCCTGGGTGTCGCCGCCGACGTCGGTGCCGGGCTTGGGGTCCCAGGTGTCGAGCTGGCTGGGGCCGCCCCCCATCCAGAGGAGGATGCACGACATCTGCCGCTTGCGCAACTCGTCGGCCTGGACGGCCATCAGGTCGGTGAAGCTCAGGCCCGCCAGGCCCGCCGCGCCCAGGCCGATCCCGCGGAGGAACGACCGCCGGCCGACCACACCCCGGCCGCTCATCGCGACTTGCATCACGCTCGATTCGATCATGACGGGCATCTCGTTCGGGGGTGGTTCGCGGCGGGGAGGCTGACGGGCGGGGGAATCTCAACGACGGCTGACGAACTCGGTGGAGTTGATGAGGGCCCAGAGGATGTCCTCGAACCCCTCGCGGTGGTCGCCGACGGAGCTGACGTGGTGGAGGCAGGCCGACATCTCCTTGGCGTTGGGATGGCGGGCCAGCACCTTCAGATAGAGGGCGTCGACGGCGGCCCGCTCGTTGGGCGCGATCCCGACGAGCTCGCCGAGCATGGTCCCGGGGCGGGCCTGGACCTGGCGGGCGATGATCGGCCCGTTCATCAGGTAGAGGGCCTGCGGGATCGTCCCGACCACGTCGTCGTTGGGCGTGGAGGGGTCGACCCCGAAGGTGTGGTTGACCTCCCGGCGGCCGGGGGGCTCGGAGGGATCGTCCGGCTTGCGGGCGGCCTTCTTCGCCTGGGCCCCCTTGGCGACCGCCGCCTTGAGCTGAGCCGCGGGGACCTGGTCGAGGTTGAGCGCCTGGACCAGGGCGTCGAAGATCTGGTCGGCGCGGAGCCGGCTCGGCACGTTCGAGGCGAACGGGGTCCGCCCGGCCGCGGTGTTCGACGACCGCGATTGCCTCTGGTAAGCCTGGGTGTTGAGGATCGTCCGGAACAGCCAGCGGATGTCGTACCCGCTCCGCTGCCAGTGGTCGGCCAGGAGGTCGAGGATCTCGGGCGAGTGGGGCGTCCGGGTCGGGCCGAGGTCGTCGACCGGGTTGTAGAACCCCTCGCCCATCGTGGCGGACCAGATCCGGTTGATGAACGCCCGGGCGAACCAGGGGTTCTCGGTGCTGGTGACGTACTTCGCCGCCAGGGCCAGCCGGGCCTCGGCGCCGACCTGCTCGCCGATCCGGGGCGGGTCGCCGAGGAAGAACCGCGGCGAGACCGGCACCTTCCGGCTCGGGTCTTTCAGGTCGGGCATCGCGTAGTGCGTCGCCCCCGTGGCGACGACCTTGAAGATCGCCCGCTGCCCCTTCTCCTGCTTCTGGACGACCTCGCGCTTGATCCCCGAGAAGAAGGCGGCGAACTCGTGGAACTGCTGCCGCTTCCAGGGGTCGCTGGGGTGGTCGTGGCACTGGGCGCACTGGATCTGGACCCCGAGGAAGATCCGCGAGACCTCGCCGGCGATCTCGACCGCGTGGAATTCCTCGGCCTGGGGGAAGACGGTCGCGCCGTTCTCGTCGTTCCGGCCGCTGGCGGTGATGATCTCGGTGGCGACCTTGTCCCACCGCTTGTTGGCGGCGAACTGGGCGGCGAGCCACTTCGTGAAGAGGGCATAATCGAGGTTGCGGTCATTCTCGACGGGCGAGCGATACTCGATCACGTCGCGCCAGTATCGGGCCCAGTTCTCGGCATAGTCGGGGTGTTCGAGCAGGGAGTCGACCAGCCTGGCCCGCTTGTCGCGGCCCCTCGACTGGGCGAACTGGCGGATCGACCCCGGCGCGGGGAGCTTGCCGTGGAGGTCGAGGTAGGCCCGGCGGATGAACTCGTCGTCGCTCGTCGGCTCGGCCAGGGGCGTCTTGCCGGCCGCGAGCCCCTTCTCGATCAGCGCGTCGAGATCGGACGGCTGGAGGGCGGCCGCCCCCTTCGGGACGGCCGAGGCCGGCCCCGCCTGGGGCTTACCGTCGACGTCGTCGGACTCCTGCGACCGGATCACCTCCGGGAGCTTCTCGACCTTCGCCGCCCGCCCCTTGGGCTTCGCCCCGTCGGCGCCAGACGAACCCACGAGCGCGGCCGTCGCCGTCGCCATCCAGAGCAGTCGGGCCGCCAGGCCTCGAAGATTCGCCATGAGCCCGACCATCCTTCCGGACCGTCCTCAGAATCCGACCGATCGGCCGGGCGACCCGCCGGCCCTCGCCTCTACCCACTGTAGATCCAACCCCGCATCCCGGCCCGCGGTTTCGTTTCCCGAGGTCGGCGGCCCCGATTCGCGAAAAGAGAACGCCGAGGCGGAACGGGTCCGACTGATCCGCCTCGCGGCCGAAAAAGACGAACCCAACGAGGCTTCGCACCGAAACCCTGACCGAAAGTGATCAATCCTCTTCGACCGACAACAGCGACGCCCGCGACTCGACCGCCCGGTCGAATTGACGACGTTCTCGCGTCCCGAACGGTTCAAGCAACTTTGTGTGATCGGACGCCTGAGGTTTTCGAGGTTTCGGCTCGGGGATTCTTGGTGATACCCTGAAGATACCGGTTCCATCCGTCGATTGCCGGAAGAAGGGTAGATGAGTGCTCGTCCCGCACGAAGGGAGGGTCGTCGAATGGCTCTCGATAACGAGTTGCAATTCTTCCGCGAGCATCTGATTGATATGCTTGGGGTTAACGACATCAACGAAGGAAAGTATACCGTCATCAAGGGTACCGACGTGCAAGGCCCGTTCGACACCTACGAAGCTGCCTTGGAGGCCGGTTTCGGACGGCACGGGCTGGTACCCTTCCTCGTCAAGAAGTTGGAACGCAACGAATCCGTTCTCTACTTCTCCCGCCCTCTTTGAACGAAGACTCTCGATGCGAATCATCCGAGGACGGATCGGCCCTCAAGGTCCTTTCATCGACGCCACGGCGATGGCAAGTCCGCAACATGTGACCGGCCTCAAGGCGGCGAACAGGGCCGCACCGGCGCCGGTGACGGTCCGGGCCCTCGTGGATACCGGTGCATCGTGTTGTGCCCTCGATAACGAGATCATCGCCCGCCTCGGCCTGATTCTGACGGGCAGGACGAAGATCCACACCTCCACGACCGGCCCCGGTTATGAAGAACGTGACCAGTATGCCGCGAGCCTCTTCCTCGGCACTGCACCCGGCCTCACCGCGTCATTCACCGTGAGCGTCGTCGGGGCGGATCTGGCGAGCGAGGGGTTTTTAGCGATAGTGGGATGGGATATCCTGAACCAATGCATACTATCATGTAACGGCCCGCGAAAATTATTCAGGTTGAGATATTGAATGAGTGTTTGGAAAACAGGTCTGGCTTCGGAACTCTCATGATGGTTGAGGCTTGTGGCGACGCTTAACCTGTGATGCTTCCGACTTGTGGTCCTTGCACTACCGACCTGATCCGACGTCCGGCGGGAGATAGTCCAGCCCCTCATCCCCGAGGCCAGATCCGGAGTCAGGTTTTCGACTCCGACCATCGCCCCGGGTTCAACTCCCCATGACTCCGAGGGCCACGAGGACGCCTAGGCTGACGAGGGCCAGCAGGCCCGAGGGCATGAACTTGCGCCCCTTGGCGAATCGGACCGCGAAGACCACCAGCATGGCCGCCGCCAAGGCGAAACCGAGCCAGACCCCGGCCGGGTTCCTGCCGGCGTAGACCATCGCCGCCAGGGCCAGTGCCCCGCTGATCGTCCCCGCGATCAGCGAAGGCCGGCTCCCGGCCTTGAGGTAGCCCACGAGGCCGCCCACCATCAGGAGAATCCCATACACGCCCAGGATTGTCGGGGCCAATCTGCCACCTCACCGTGTGATGGAAGCTTTCGAAGCGACGGGCTCGCGAAGCCGACGGCTCGCCGAACCCGGCTCGGGACGCGGTCCCTCGCACACCCATCTTCGCACCCCTCGCCGACGAAGCCAGCCTCCTCGGGGCATCATCCCCCGGATTGCGATCGGAGAGGAACCAGGCGGTTGAAAGCCGAGGAGAGCGTGATAATCTAGGGGCCGCCAGGGGACTACCCCGACCTCGCAAGATGATTCGGTCACGCAAGCCAAGCGATCTCGTCGGCGATCGAGGCTCGTTTCGGCCCGCCGGTCGCCCTCCCCGTCCGCTCACCCGCGATCCCCGGCCATGACGGCGGGCCATCGGGGTGGGCGAGGCTGACGTCGTGTCTCGAAATCGACGATCGCGTGCGGTACACCATGATCTCGCCCACCCACCTGAGGAGTCGACAATCGATGATCTGGGGCAAAATCTCTCCGAGTCGCGACACCAAGGGTCGATCCTCCCGTCGCCCCGCGAAGCCGGGTTGTGAGTCGCTGGAAGCTCGGGCCGTGGCCGCCGCCGGCGTGACCGCCCCGGTGCTGGGCATGATTTCCGGGGTCGTCGACAACCAGTCGACCCAGGCCGGGATTCGCGGGGTCAAGGTCGAGCTGATCGACTCCGCCAACCGGATCGTGAAGACGGCCTTGACCGGGCCGAACGGGTATTATGCCTTCGACATCACGAAGGCGGGCCCGTATGTCGTCCACGAGGTCGTCCCCAGGGGGTACGTCCAGACCAGCCCGACTTTCGCCCAGTCGGCCCCGGTCGGGGCCTACGCCCCGGGCGCCGGCAACAATTCCTGGTCCTACGTCACGTCCAACACCAACCCGGCCGTCGGCCCGGTCGGCCCGGCCTTCTGGTCGGACATCGCGCCGGCGGGGAACGACCCGTTCCAGTCGCCGATCAACATCCGGAATCGGGTGATCGACCTCAAGTCGGTGCTCTCGGTCGACTATCCGACGACGACGCCGACGGACATCGTCAACAACAGCCACCAGATCCAGGTCCAGTACACCGGGAGCACCCCCGACCACATCACCGCCGGCGGGGTGCAGTACAACCTGGCCCAGTTCCACTACCACGGCCCGTCGGAGACGACGGTCGCCGGCCATCGTTTCGCGGCGGAAGAGCACTTCGTGAACACCTCGGCCTCGGGCGCCCTGTCGGTCGTGACGGTCTTCCTCCGGGTCGGCAAGCACAACAATGCGCTCGACCCGATCCTCAACGCCGCCTCGGCCTCGCTGACCCAGCCCAACAGCAAGACGACCGCGCCGATCTCGGTCGACTTCGCCGGGCTCCTGCCCAAGAGCACGCTGGGTTGGTTTTATCGCGGCTCGCTGACCACCCCGCCGCTCTCGCAGCCGGTCAACTGGTTCGTCTACAAGACCCCGATCACCCTCGACGCCGGCCAACTCGCCGAGTACGAGGCCGTTGCCAGCGGCTCGGGCTTCCTGCCCAACGCCCGCCCGATCCAGGCCCTCGACGGCCGGGTCGTGAACGAGAACAACTACGACGTCAACTTCCAGAACACGTCGGTCGGCGGCGAGAACTTCGCCCTCGTCCGGTGAGCGAATCCGCGCGGGATTCCCGGCCGAGGGGCCGGGGGGATGCGGCATCCCCCCGGCCCTTGTCGCTGGCCGGGGCCCGACCTACGATTTCGGGATGAGTCACACGCGAGCGACGATCGGACTGGGGTTGATCATGATGATGATGGGGCCCGCGGCCCGGGGCGAGATCGTCGAGTCCCGGGGCTCGTTCGAGAGCCTGGGCAAGGCGATCGGCGTCGAGCGGTTCCGGCCCGCCGCGGCCGGCCGCCATCCGGCCATCCTGATCCTCCACGGCGCGGGGGGGATGGACGTCGGCGGGCCGGAGTTCCGCGAGTTCGGCCGCGAGCTGGCCCGTCGGGGGTACGTCGCCGAGATCGTCCACTACTTCGACCAGTCCGGGACCCGCCAGGCCGACGCCGCGACGATCGCCCGATCGTACTCGTCGTGGCTGGTGACGATCGGCGACGCCATCACCGGCCTGGCGGGGCGCGAGGACGTCGACCCGAAGCGGATCGGCCTGCTCGGCTTCTCGCTCGGGTCGTACCTGTCGCTCTCGATCGCCGGGCGCGACGCCCGGGTCGCGGCGGTCGTCGAGTACTTCGGCGGCCTGCCCGACCTCTTCGCCCGCAACCTCAAGCGGTTCCCGCCGACCTTGATCCTCCACGGCGACGCCGACCCGATCGTCCCCGTCTCCGAGGCCCACAAGCTCGGCCGGCTGCTCGGCGAGAAGCACTTCCCCCACGAGGTCCGGATCTACCCCGGCCAGGGGCACCGCTTCACCGGCAAGGACGACGTCGACGCCTATCACGCGGCCCTCGCCTTCTTCGAGAAGCACGTCAAGGGGGCGACGACGGGCCGAGAGCCACCCCCTCCGGCCGGCCCCGCGGGGTCGTGACCGCCGGCGACGGCGACGCCGCCGACGGCCGGCCCTCGATCGGCCGGCCCGGCCCGATCGCGTCGAGCAGCGACTGCATCCGACCGGCCAGCTCGGCCGTGATCGCCGCGTTGGCCGTCCTCGGCCTGCCCACCCCGGCCAGCCGCCGGCCGACGTCGATCGGCTCGCCGAACCGGAGGATCGCCCGCCTCGGGGCCGTCGGCGTGGCGGCCTCGGCCCCCATCGTGTCCTGCTCGAACTTGAGCAGGGTCTCGGCGATCCGCTCCAGGCTCGGGTCCTCGCGGACGTAGTCGCCGGGGTAGCTGAAGAGTTGGAGGGCGACGAAGAGGTCGTTGAGGTCGCGGCGGAGGTCGTCCGCCTCGCCGGGCCCGAGGCCCGACGCCTTCAGGCCGTCGAGGCAGGACTTGCGCAGCTCCTTGACCCGGACCGGGACGGAGTCGACCCGCCGCCGGCCCGCGCGGCGATCCTCGATCCGGTCGAGGATCGCGTCGCGGAGGGAGGCGATCCTCTCCTTGAGCGGCCCCGACCGCGCCGCGCCGAGGAGTTCCAGCTCCTTCAGCGCCAGCAGGCCCTCGCCGTAGCCGTAGATCCGCTCGACCAGCGGCCGGTGCGACTGCGGCCACCAGGTGAACCGGGCTTCGAGCCGGTCCATGACCCGGAGCAGCTCGGGCAGGGGGTCGACTCCGGGCAGGAAGCGGTACTTCAAGGCCGCCGGGACGATCCAGACCGTCCGGCCGGCGCCGGCCAGCCGCCTCGCCGCCGTGGTGGCGAAGGCGACGGCCCCCTCGCGGAGCGGGGTCAGGCGGTCGGAGGTGTGGTAGACCTCCCCTTCCGGGAAGATCACGAGCGGGCTGGCCCCCGCGGCCAGGACCTCGACGCCGGCCTTGAACGCGCGGAGGTCGGCCCCCTCGCGGTCGATCGGGAACGCGCCGATCCGGGGCAGGAGGAAGCGGGCCGGGCCCCGGAAGAGCTGGTACGCCGCCAGGTAGTGGAAGGGCCGGCCGAGCCGCCGGCTCGCCTCGAAGAGGACCGCCGCGTCGGCGTGGTCCGGGTGGTTCGGCGCGATCAGGACGCCGTCGCCCCGGTCGAGCAAGGGCCGCAAGTGCTCGCCCCCCTCGACGTCGACCGCGTGGACCTTCCCCTCGCGGCGGAGCAGGACCAGCGAATTATACGGGCGGCTCGCGTACCACCAGAAGCGGCCGAGCCGGGGCGGGACGAAGCGATAAGGGAACTGGTCGACGAGGGGGAGTCGGTCCATCGGGGGGGACTCGCGCGCGGCCGGCCGGGTCGGCCCTGGCGAGGCTCAGCGCCTCGCGTCCCGGCCGACCGGGCGGGACAGGAGGAAGAGGAACACCGCCGCCGTGACGCCGAACAGGGCGGCCCGCAGGCCGTTGGATTCGAGCAGCGAGAAGACGAACAGGAACGTGGTCAGGAAGAAGCCGCTGCCGAGCATCAGCCGGGTCGCCGGCGCCCTCGGGGCCGGCGCCGAGGGCATCGCCGCCATCGACCTCGGCCGGGGCGGCAACGCCGCCGCACCCGAGGCGCCACCGCCGGGGGCCGAGATGACGACCGATTCCGCGTCGATCGACCCCGGGCGGTGGTCGCGGTTGTGCTCGGGCGGCAGGCTGGCCCGGCCGCACGACGGGCACCGCAACCAGGCCGGCGGGCCGCTCGACCGCGTCTCCAGGTCGGCGTGGCAGCGCGGGCACTGGTACGTCACGATGAAGACGAAGTCCGGGTCCACGGTGCGGTCCTGTCCGGGGAGGTCGGCGAGCACGAGCCCATCGCGGCCCATCGTAGCCGCCGTCCCGCCCCGCCACACCAGGAAACGGCGAAAGTTCGCCGGCGCGGGCCGCGACGCCCCGCCTTCAGGCCGTCCAGGCAGAGCTGGCGCAGCTCCTTGGCCCAAACCCCGAAGCGAGGTGAAGGCCCCAAGCTGGGAGGACGTCAATGGAACGCCTCGGGGAACTCCGCCCTCAGTTCGATCTTCCGGCCGCGTTCGATGTCCTCCAACGGCCAGGTCACGGCCCGGCCAGACGCCTCGATGATCACCTCACGGACGCTCAAAAATGGACCGTAGCGCAGCTCAGCCTTGATCGAGATCGGCTTGCCGGTCGGTGTCTGGAAGACGTAATCGCATCGTCGACTCAGCTCGAAGAAGTTCGAACGAGAATGCACCGACGGACCGAACGACTTGAGTGACGCGTTGAGTTTACCCGACTCCGCTATCCACGAAGTGAAGATCGCCTCATCCGTGCGGAGGGTCCGGTCACTCCGGACGATTTGAAGGGCCCAGCCGAGCCCGACGGCAAGCAGGACTATCCAGACCATGAGCGACCTGATCCGGAGGCTCGGATTGCCCGCCGGGACGATTACCGTCGGCGGACGAGTTCACGAGGGAATGCCTGACGATCGAGGTCGAGAGGAGCCTGAGGGCCGAGGATGTGGTATCTACCCTGGAGTATCTGTTCGAGGTCCGGGGCGAGCCGGGGTTCATCCGGAGCGAC
>JAABUX010004873.1_pt1 | contig 16780 bp, 14 predicted proteins | sample 5561851 | NCBI WGS metagenome assembly JAABUX01 (sample SAMN10711883, study PRJNA513361) | rock metagenome | isolation source: Antarctica rocks | place: Antarctica: Victoria Land, Richard Nunatak red sandstone | collected 2016-01-03 | reverse complement strand
CTGCGTCTGCCCCGATAGGACTTGCTCAACGGATCGGATGCGAATCGCTTCGAGAGCAGCGCGGTTCAGCGATCGCAAATCTTTCATGTCGATAAGAAAAGTATATCACAGCTTCATGATCTAATCAACAGTCTTATTTATATAGCAGCCGGCGCAGTTCGTCGGCGGTCATTTCGACGCTGCGGAGGATGCTCGCGAGCGTTCCCCGTTTAACAGGGTCGTGAAGCGGTACCGAGACGTGCGCGCCACCTCGCGTCATTTTGATGTGAGAACCTACCTGCGAGTGTTTTGTCCATCCCGCGCGCTCAAGAGCGCGTACGACGGCCGCCCCGCCGACGACGGGGAGCTTTGTGCTCATCGACTTCTGCGCTACGCCGCCGGCGGTGCAACGCTAACGCGCTCGATGCGGACATTCTCGACGTCGCTCGGCGGAATCGGCAGGCCCTTCTTGGCGAGGTAGCCGAGTTCGAGTTCAATGATCTCGCGCGCGTTTCGCATTGCGTCCTCGACGTCGTCGCCCTGTGTGTGCGCCGTCGGGAAAGCGGGGATCACGACGTTAAATCCGCCGTCGTCCGCATCAGGTTCCAGGATGACCCGGTATGAGAGCGCGTTCACGCCCAACGCATTCGCCTGCGCGCCATCAATCCCCGGCGCGTCCCGAAGGTTCATTGTTGGGACTTCCATGGTCAATTATCCGTCATGCGAACCCCTGATGAACCGTGCTTCATATTCCGTGATCGTGACGACGCCAAGCTCTGACATGGTCGCGGTCTGCGCGGATAGAGCTACTGCTGTCGGCGTGGCGATCACGGCTCATAGCTACCTTCGTTTACCTATTGGTTGGACCCGATACTTCATGCATGCGACAGTTTTTGCGATCGTCGCGGTCGCGTTCTCTTCGATGAGCGTCACTCCGAGAGCTGATAGACCGGTCGCAATCCAGGCGCTGCGTCCGATCGTGCGGGCGTTTGCGAAGAACCCTGTCGAAGTGCTGCTGCCAGAATCGCTACATGAATTACCCATCGAGCATCTTACGGCCCAGCCGCCCAAAATCGCCGCTAGTGGATACCGGATCGACCTCGACCGCGCCCCCGGTTGTTTTCAATGTGAGTCTGAGGCCTGTGCACACGGTTCGATCTCTGCCGGCACGCTGGATATCGCGTTATAAATCCCATCACCCCATCATAAGAGCCGAACGCGCTGTCGGCGCCGCTGTCGCGCCATTGTAAGCCTGCACCCCATCTTTGACGCTGCCGTTTGTCGGATGAGTTCCGGAGCATCTCAGGTCCACTAACGGCGTAGTCGGCGGAAATGGCCGTAGCCGTGGCCCCCGACTTGATCGCTTGCAAAATCTCCGCGTTGCGTCTTCGGATCGTACAACGGCAACGTATCTTTACCGAGTCGCGTCTCTGCATTCCACCTGCCCTTCGACACGGGACCGGCAGCAGGGCACGGCGAATGGTTCCCACTTCGCCGTTGACACCGTCTTGGCAGGGCACCTTGGAACTTACGACCGGTTCGATCATTCGCGTGCTCGGCGCTCCCGACGACGCTCTGCCGCGCTATTTTTCCGAGACGGTACCGATGCAGCGCCGGGCCGACGCCTGGCGGTGGCTCTGCGGCTGCAATGCGGAGCCGCGCGCGCCGGGACGCTTCGTCGTCAGCGCCTGCGCCGCACATCTCGGCGACGTCGAGAAGAAGCACGCGCGCTTCCGAGCGCGCCACTAACCTCGCGCTTCGGCTCCGCTCTCGCCCGCTTGACGCGGGTGGCTTCGGGAGAAGAGGGAGGCGTGAACCGAGAGATCGCATCGACCGACCGCCCCGTCGACCGTCTCGCGCGCAGCGGCGTGCTCGACCGCATCGCGGACGTCGTCCAGCCGCAGATCCGCGCGCTGCTCGACGGTACGGGGCCGCTCGCCCCGATCAAAGATCTGCTGCACGGCACGACGCTGCGCCATCCGCTGCATCCCGCACTGACCGACGTGCCGATCGGCGCCTGGACGATGACGGCCGTCTTCGATGCGATCGCGACGACGGGGAACGACCGCTTCGAGGCCGCAGCCGACCTCAGCCTCGGCCTCGGCATCGCCGGAGCTCTCGCCGCCGTGGCGACGGGCTACGCCGAATGGTCCGACACGAGCGGCGAACCGAAACGGCTCGGCATGGCGCACGCGCTGACGAACGCGGCGGCGCTGGGCCTCTACCTTTGGTCCGCCGGAGCCCGACGCTCGGGGGCGCGCGGCGTCGGCATCGCGACGGCGTTCGCGGGCTACGGTCTCGTCAGTGCGGGGGCGTACCTCGGCGGCGAGCTCTCGCAAGGCTACGGCATCGGCTCGAAGCACACGACCGTGCCGCTCGAGCCGCCGGACGATTTTGCCGCCGTGCTGCCGGAGCGCGAACTCCTCGTGAATCATCCCAAGCGCGTCGAGCTCGGCGGCATCCCGGTCCTGCTCTCGCGCGACGCCGCCGGCATCCACGCGGTCTCGGCCGTCTGCACGCACCGCGGCGCGCCGCTCGAACAGGGCACCTTTGCCGACGGCTGCGTCACGTGCCCGTGGCACGGCGCGCGCTTCCGCCTCGCGGACGGCGGCATCCTCGAAGGCCCGGCGGTCTATCCGCTGGCGCGTTTCGAGACGCGCGAGCGGGACGGGTCGATCGAGCTCCGCGCGATTCGCTGATGCGCGTCGCGATCGTCGGGGCAACGGGCGGCGTCGGCCGCTGGATCCTCGCGTTCGCGCGCGAGAACGGCGACCACGTGAAGATCCTCGTGCGCGACCGCTCGAAGTTGCCGGCGGATCTCGGCGCGATCGGCGTCATCGACGGTGACGTGCGCGACCCGGTCGCGGTCGCCGCGACGGTCGGCGGCTGCGACGTCGTCTTCAGCGCGCTCGGCCCGGACGGTCTCGGTCCGACGACGGTGCTCTCGGAGGGCATGCGCAGGATCGTCGCGGCGATGAAAGAGACGGGGGCGTCGCGGCTGCTCGCCGTCTCATCGGCCGGCGTCGAGCCGGATCCGAATGTGGGCGCGCTCGCGCGGTACGTCGTCTTTCCGTTCGTGCTGAAGAACGTGCTCGCCGATCTGCGCCGGATGGAAGCCGAGATCGTCCGCAGCGGACTCGTCTACACGATCGCTCGGCCGCTGAAGCTCACCGATGGTCCGCGCACGGGGCTCTACCGCGCCGAGGACCGCCTCGCACCGCCGCGCGGCCGCGAGATCTCGCGGGCCGACGTCGCCGACTTTCTCGTCCGTGTCGTCGCCGACGAGCGGACGATCGGCCGCATCGCCGCACTCGCGTACTGACGAGCGAACGGGCTCGCGCTCGAGCATGGAGCGCAGCCGCCGCGAGAGAACGCGCGTCTCTTCGGCGAGGCGCAGGTAGGTCTCGGCCGACGCCGAGTCTTAGCGCTTTCGCGCGCGCGTGCCGAGCCGTTCGAGGATATCGACCCGCTCGCCGTGATTGCGGATCGCCGACCACACCGCCGCTTCGCCGGCGCGTTCCGTCGCCTCCGAGAGCGAGCCGATCGTGTACGCGTGGCCGACCCGGCAGCGAAAGGCGGGCGGCTCGTGCGCGATCTCGGCGAGCGGTCCCCCGCAGTCGGGGCACGAGAGCCGGGTCTGCTCCGGCTCGTTCTCGACCGGCGGGCACGGTGGCCCGCGCCAGCTGCGGGCGGGCTCCGGCCGATCGAGCGCGGCGAGCATCGTGCCGATCGCCTCGGCGCTCGCGACCTCGACGCCCGCCACGTTGCGAATGGCGCTGAGCGGCATCGAATCGTAGTCGGCGTCGGCCGGATCCTGGACGATCGCGCGGCCGCCGCAGGCCGCGATCTCGGCGAGGCCGAGCGTGCCGTCGTCGAGCGTGCCGCTGACGACGATGCCGATCGCCCGCGCGCCGTACGCGTGGGCCGCCGAGCGGAAGAGAACGTCGATCGAGGGCCGCTGACACGTTCTCGCGCGGCCCGGTCTCGAGGATCGCATGCCCGTCCAGCAACAGCACGTGATGGCCCGGCGGTCCGACGCCGATCGTGCCCTCGGCGAGCTCGTCGCTGCCCGCGAGCGTATGCGCCGGCAGCGGACCTGAACGCGTGAGGATCCGCGCGAGCGAACTCCGCGCATCGTCGGGATAGTGGATCACGACCAGCATGGCTGCGGGAAGCGTCGGTGGAAGTCGTGCGACGATGCGGCGAATCGCCGAGAGTGCACCGGCCGAACCGCCGATGACGACCAATCGTCCGACCATAGAGAAAGCTCGTGTGCCCATCTCCTCGCCGGAAGTAACGAACCGCGATCACTACGGCGTCGTCGTCATCCACGGCGACGACGAGCGCTTCGTCGAGCACGCGCTGGAAGCGATTCCCGGCGATGCCGACGTCGCGGTGATCATCGTCGAGGCGGTCGCCGAGGACGAGGCGGGGCGCCCGCGCTTCGAGGCGATGCGTCCGCCGGAGAGCGTCTCGCTCGAGTCGGGCCGGCGCTATCGGGCGACGGTTCACGAGCTCGATGCGCTGCTCGTTCCGTTGGCCGACCGCGTGGTCGCGATCACGGCGACGTATCGCCGCGCGAGCGATCTCGCGGTCGCCTATGCCGTGAAACGCGGCGGCGGCTCCGTCGTCTCGCTCGTGAACGGCGGCGAGACGCCGGATCGCGCGACGTTCGCCTACGTCGACGTCTTCGTCGCATCGCCGAACCTGGCGGAGGCGCTCGGCGCACTGTTCGCCGATGCGTTCGGTGAGGGCGACGTCGAGAACGACGAGCAGCTGCGCACGTTCTTGCGACTCGTGCGGCAGCGCACGGGGATCGATTTCGGTCAGTACAAGATGGCAATGATTCGCCGGCGTCTGCAGCGGCAGATGATCGCCGCCGACGTGACGACGCTCGGCGAGTACGCACGCCACCTGCAGCAGAATCCGAGTGAGTTCCAGCGTCTGGTTCACGAATTCCTGATCAAAGTCACGGACTTCTTTCGCGACGACGAGCTCTTCGAGTATCTGCGGAGCGATATCTTACCGCAACTCGTCGAGCAGGCGCGCGACCAGAGTGCGGAGCTCCGGATCTGGTCGGCGGGTTGCGCGACCGGCGAAGAGGCGTACTCGCTTGCGATCTTGCTCGCAGAGATCTACGGCGAGGGCCTCGAGCAAGCCAACATCAAGATCTTCGCGACGGATCTCGACGAGAGCGCGATCGCCTTCGCGCGCCACGGCGTCTACCCGCGTGCGGCCCTGCGCGCGATGCCGGCGGAGTGGATCGAGCGCTACTTCACCGAGACGCCGAGCGGGTTCGAGGTGCGCAAGCGGATCCGCGTCATGACCATTTTCGGTCAGCACGACCTGGGCCAGCGGGCGCCGTTCCCGCGCACGGATCTCGTGCTGTGCCGCAACGTCCTCATCTATTTCACAAAGGAGCTCCAGCAACGCACCCTCCAGCTCTTCGCGTTCTCGCTCCGCGAAGGCGGCGTGCTCGTGCTCGGCAAGTCCGAGACGATCAGCCCCGCGCCCGAGTACTTTCGGCCGGTTCACTTGCCAAATCGAACGTACCGCCGCTATGGCGGGCGGGCGCTCCTTCCGCCGCCGCGCATGCGCGAGAGGCCCGCGTTGCTCGCGCGCGCGAGCGAGGCCCACGCGACGCCGATGCCGCGGACCCGTTCCACGGAGCAGCCGCGCTCCGGGCTCTTCGACCGGTTCGGGGTCTCGGTCTTCGCGGCGTCCGCGGGCTACGTGCTCGTCGACCGGCGCTACGACGTGCTCGCGATCAACGCGTCGGCGCGCCGCATGCTCGGCGTCTTCGGTCTCGGCATCGGCGAGGATCTGGTCCATCTCGTGCAGGGTCCGGTCGCAAGCGAGCTGCGCGCGCTGCTCGATCTCGGGCTGCAGGGCGGGGAGACGACGCGCGAGATCGATATGGCCGCATCACCCCTCGCCGAGACGCGGCGGCTCCGCGGTACCATCTTTCCGGAGCGCGCCGCCGACGGCCGCGCGACCGCGGGCGGCTTCGCGATTCTGCGCGTCGAGGACATCTCGGGCGAGATCGCGGCGCGGGAGACGACGGAGCGTTCGATCGACCAGCGCGACCGCGAGATTCTCCGGTTCGAGACGACGCTGCGCCAGCTCACCGGCACGCGGGATGCGTTCGCACAGGCGAACCAAGAGTTGTCGACGGCGAACTTGGAACTGCGCAGCACGAACGACACGCTGTTGATCTCGGTCGAAGAGGCCGAGACCTCGACGGAAGAGATCCAGACGCTCAACGAAGAGATGCCGGCGACGAACGAAGAGCTCGAGACGCTGAACGAAGAGTTGCAGGCGACGATCGAAGAGCTCAACACGACGAACGACGAGCTGCACGTGCGCAGCGTCGAGTTGCAGGGCGCGATCGAGGAGCGCGATCACGCCTTCGATCGCAGCGCGAAGAGCGACCGCGAACTCGCCGGCATCTTCGCGGAGCTGCCCATTCCCGTCGTCCACTATCGGAAGAACGGAACGGTCGGCAAGATGAACGACTCGTTTCTCGCCCTGCTCGAAGTCTACGGCGATCCGCTGCCGCTGCGCGGCGTCGGCGAGCCCGCGCCGCTCCTGCGTGCCGCGCGGGGCGAGGTCTTCGAAGAGGTGTGGTCGATCGACGACGGCTCGGCGGCCGGGCGGCGCTTTCGGCTGCGCGCGCAGCGTCTCTCAGCCGACGGACACGGCATTCTCCTGAGCCTGCTGCCGCTCGAAGCATGAGCGTCCTGCGCGACGCGCTGCGTCTCCTCGAAAGCATGCCGGCGGTCAGCTTCGTCTATTGGCGCGGCGCGCGGCGCTTCTATCATAACGGCGCCGCGCGGGCCGCCTTTCCGCGGTATCTCGGCGAGAGTGGAGCGAGCTACGACCGCGCGACGCCGTTCGTGCGCGACCTGATCCGGTCGCTCGAAGGCGAGCCCGAGTCCGGCCGTGCCTTTACGATGGCCGTCGGCGATCTGCCGTGCGTCGCGATCCCGCTCTTCAGCTTCGATGGCACGATCGACGGCGCGATCCTGCGGGCCGGATCGCTGGAAGACGTGCCGGCGATGTACCGCGAACTGCAGAGCGACGCCTCGCTGCTCTCGCAGGTCGTGCATCTCCTGCCGCTCTTGATCTTCACAGTGCGGCCGAACGGTGAGCAAGATTTTGTCAATCGCACCTTCGTCGACTTTGCGGGCCTGCCGCTCCAGCACGGCCGTTACGAACTGGACGGCGTCGTGCACGAAGAGGACCGCGCGCTGTTGCCGATGCCGTGGCAGACCGGCAATGTTTCATCAGACGACATCTACATGGCCGAGGTCCGGCTGCGGCGCAGTGACGGCGACTATCGCTGGCACGCGCTGCGGCTCGGCGCGATCCGGTCGCGCCGCGGTGCGATCGTGAAGTGGATCGGCACCTTCGTCGACATCGACGATCGCCGGCTCGCCGAAGCCTGGCTCGGCGACGTCAACGCGCGGCTCGACGCCCGTGCCGACGAGATCGAGCGCGTGCTCGATATCGTCCCGGTCGGCATCGCGATCGCAAATGGCTTGCGATCGGACGAAGTTCGGCTCAACCGCGCCCTGATGCGGATGCTCGGCGAGAGCCGGCCCTACGTTCCCTACGGCCACCGGGCGCTGCGCTATCTGCGCGGCGTCGATCTCGATCAGATCGGCCCGAGCGAGCGCGGCGAGGAGGTCGCGATCGAACGTCCCGACGGCACGGTGCTGCACCTGGACGTCTCGGCCGTGCCGCTGCACGGGATCGGCGGCGACGGGGGCGTCGTCGCCGCCTTCGTCGACGTCTCGGAGCGCCTCGCGCAAGAATCGCGCCGCGAAGCGCTGATCGCAGCGCATCGCGCCCTGGCGCTCGCCTCCGATGCCGAGGATATCTATGCGGGCATCGAACGGGCGGTCGCGCCGTTCGCCGACATGGTCGTCGTCGATCGCAAGGCCACCGCCCCGCAACTGCCCTTCGACGCGCTCCGGGAACGCTCGCTCGTCGTCGCGTTCGCGGTCGAAGGTCGCGTGCTCGGCTCGCTCACGCTGCGGCGGGATCTGCGGAGGCCGCCGTTCGACCTCCACGACCACGACGCGTTCGTCGAGCTCGGCACCGTCGTCGGCATCGCCCTCGATCGCGCGCGGCTGCTCGCCCGCGAACGCTTCGTCGCAGGCCGCCTCAACCGGTTGCTGCTGCCGACGCGCCTGCCGCGGATCGACGGCGTCGACATCTCGGTCGCGTACCGGGTCGCCGACCGTGACGTCGCGATCGGAGGCGACTGGTACGACGCCTTCGTGCTCTCGGGTGACCTCGTGGCGCTGTCGATCGGCGACATCGCGGGGCATGGCTTGGACGCTGCGATCGCGATGTACGCGATGCGTCAGGCGATGCGCGATGCGGCGTTCAGCGGCGCGGAGCCCTCGGAGGTGCTCGCCCATGCGAACGACGTCTTGCTCGACCAGTTCCCCGACCGCTTCGCGACCGCGGGCTTCGCGGTCGTCGATCGCGCTCGGAGCGTCGTGCGCTACGCGCTCGCCGGTCATCCGCCGCCGATCCTCGCCGGCGCGGACGGTGCGCGGACGCTCGATCCGGGTGGAATGCCCCTCGGCGTCGACGCGCGGCTGCGCCGGCACGAAGACGAGGTGCGGATCGATCACGCCTGCGCGCTCGCGTTCTACACGGACGGCCTCACCGAATACCGCCGCGACGCGCTCGCAGGCGAAGCGGAACTGCGCGAACGGATTGCGGCGCTCGCGTGCGAGACGCACGCCTCACTCGCCGAGATCGTTTTCGCGCAACATTTCGCCGAACGGACGACGACGGACGATGCGGCGCTCTTGATCGCGAAGTTCACGCCGCGTACGTGAGGGGCCGACGCTCGTCGTGACGGTCCGGCGCCCGGCATGCCCGAGCCGAAGGTCCTCTCCGAGATCGAGCGACCGCTCGGGACGGCGCCGCACTTCGAACGAGTGGTGCCGAACGATGGACGATCCGGCGATCCGCGCGGCGATCGAAGCCACGGGGCGCTCGGCGCGCCGTTATTCGACGGCGGCGGGGTCGGCGGAGGCGTCGTCGATCTCGGTGATCTGCTCCGAGCCGTGGATCATCTCGACGACTTTCTCGCCGCCTTCGGCGACGGGATCCGAGACGACCGCGTAGTGCGCGTGCGCGTGGCCGTGCGCGTCGTCGGCGTGCAAGGTGCCGGCGAGAATGCGGCCGTCGGCGAGCGTGACGCGAACGGGCCTGCCGACGAACGGCTGAACTTCATGAGTGGTCATGGCGCTAGTAGTACCCGCGCGCGCACCTCCGATTCCTCCGATGAGCGCGTGCGACGCGGCGCGAAACGGACCGGTCTCGTGGCGGACTCTCGACTTCCGGATTGGCGTCTGTCGCTGCGCGCGTGGCAGCGCGACGCGTTCGATGCATGGATGCGGCAGCGTCCGACCGACGCGCTGATCGTCGCGACGCCGGGGGCGGGCAAGACGCGCTTTGCGACACGGCTCGCGCACGCGCTGCACCGCGACCGCAGCGTCGTGCGGACGCTCGTCGTCGTGCCGCGCGAGCACCTGAAGGCGCAGGTCGCGGGCGCGATGGCGGGCGCGGGCATCCAGCTCGAACACCGCTTTCGCAACGGCGATGCGGGGCTGCCGGCGGATCTCGACGGTGCGGTCGTGACGTACCAGCAGGTCGCGGCGGCGCCGCAGCGGTTCGCCGCGCTCGCGCGCAGCCCGGCGCTCGTCGTGCTGGACGAGATCCATCACGCGGGCGAAGAGGCGTCGTGGGGGCAGGCGCTGCGCGAGGCGTTCGGCGGCGCGCGCCACCGCGTCGCGCTCTCCGGCACACCGTTCCGCACGGACGGCGCGGCGATTCCGTTCGTGCCGTATCACGCCGGGCTGAGCGTCGCGGACTTCGCGTACGATTACGCGCAGGCGCTCGCCGACGGCGTCTGCCGCGCGCTCGTCTTTCCGCTGCAAGGCGGCGACGCCGAGTGGGTCAGCCGTGACGGCGCCCGGATGCGCGCGGATTTCGAGGACGTGCTCGATCCGCGGCGCGCGAGCGAACGGCTGCGCACGGCGCTGACGCAGGAGACGTGGCTCGGCGACGTGCTCGAAAAAGCGCATGGCAAACTGTTGCAAGCACGCGCCGCCGGTCATACAGACGCGGGCGGGCTCGTGGCGGCGATGAACCAGGACCACGCGCGCTTCGCTGCGGCCGTGCTGGAACGGCGCACGGGCGTGCGCGCGCAGGTCGTCGTCTCGGATCTCGACGACGCCTCGCGGCGGATTCGGGCCTTCGGACGCTCGCACGACCCGTGGATCGTTGCGGTGCACATGATCTCGGAGGGCGTCGACATCCCGCGGCTGCGCGTCGGCGTCTTCGCGAGCAACGTCGTCTCGGAGCTGTACTTCCGGCAGTTCTGCGGCCGCTTCGTGCGCACGGGCGCGGATCCGCAGGGGCAGCGCGAGGCGTACGTCTATCTGCCAGACGACCTGCGGCTGCGCGGGATGGCGAGCCGGATTACGGCGGACGTGCGGCGCGTGCTGCGCTTGAAGACGGAGCGCGACGAAGTGGCCGGCGCGCTCGCCGCGGCGCAGCGGGCGGAGCGCGCGGAGGACGGCGGCGCGTATGCGTCGATCGCGGCACGGGCGAGCGACGGTTCGACGCTCGACTTCGGGCCGCTGTTCAATCCGGCGGGGTTCGCGGCGGTTACGGACGTGGGGATCGTCGTGCCCGAGGCGGCGCACGTCGATGAGAACGAGCGTGTCGTGCGGATGCGGTCAGAGGAACGCGACGATCTGCGCCGCGAGCTGCGGACGCTCGTCGCGCGCGCGAGCACGGCCTTCGGCGTCGACCACGCGCGCGTGCATGCCAAGCTGAACGAGCGGTTCGGCGGCCCGCTCGGCACGGCGACGGTCCGCGAGCTTGAAGCGCGGCGGCGTCAACTGCAGGTGTGGCTCGAGCGGCGGACGTTCGGGTGAGCGTTCTGCCGGGGGCGCTTCTCGTTCTGTGCCCCGATCGTAAACGCCGGACCGGCGAGCGGGCACGACGGCGTTTCGCAGGTCTGGGTCAGTCGTTCACGACGCCATGGCTTCCCTCGGAAGCTTCACCTTTTTCAACTTCTTGATATGACTCAGAATCTAATACAAACTTTGTATCAGAATCTCCGAAGTCGTATTTAATACGGCTCAGGAGGTTGTTAGAAGCGGCTTCCGCGCGCCAATTCAAACCCTACATGGTTTCTTTTCGCGAAGCCGCAAAGGCTCGATATTGATCGCTGTTCCGCCGGGAAGACCTCGAGGCGGAAGCCGCAAGCAATCCGCTTAGCCGGCCTGCCGCTGTGTTGCGAGCACGTCGTTCCCGCAGCCGACGCTTTCATGTCGTCATAAGTAACATGCGCAGCGCGCGCGGGTCGCGCGTCCGCGAGCGGTCTTCGTCGAGGGCACGCTTCAGCAGCCACGCGCCGTTCGTCACGGCGTAGTCGAGCATGAGCGTCTCGTCCGGCATCGTAAGGACGACGCGCGTCGCAGCATCGTCGCGGAGTCGAATGTGAGTTCGCTATAGACGAAGCCGTCCTGACCAAGTGCCTTTAGCTCATCAGACTTCTACGGGAAAAAGAGGTGGCCGCGATAAAATGAACGTCGTCGACGGCATTGTTAAGTGGAACGAGCTGAGGCGGAAATTCGGAACCATCGCGTGACCACGGCGGCAAGTCGTTGAGCTTGATTATCGCTAATGGCGCTGAAACCTTCGAGTTGGAGGTACCTGCGCTGGAGCTGCACTCATCGTTTCGCTCTAGCAAAATAGCGCCAACGAGCCGAACGATAACGGCATCGTTCCGAAAGATGCCGACCCGTCGGTCCGACGCTTTACTTCTGCGTTCAGTCGCTCGATGGGATTCGTAGATGCGATCTGGGGTGCGGTGCGCTTTCGGGAAGTCCATGAAAGCGAGAACGTCGTCGCGCGCATCTTCGAGCATCGCTGCAAATTTGGGCAGCTTTGATCGCAATTGCTCGACGATCGCCGCCCATTGGTCGCGCGCGGCCGAGGCCGTATCTTGAGCAAACGCGGTACGGATCAGCGCAAGCACGACTTCGCGATGTCTTATGCCGTCGTACGCGAGAGCGTTTCTCATGAAGTGAACACGGCAACGCTGCCAGGTTGCGGTGAAGATCTTAGAGATCGCAGCTCGAATACCGCGGTGCGAATCCGAGATTATGAGCTTCACGCCACGCAAGTCTCGATCCGTGAGGCTCCGCAAGAAGGCAAGCCAAAACGTCTCGGCCTCGCTTGCGCCGACGGCCGTTTCGAGAACCTCCCGAGTCCCATCCGTATTGACTCCGACGGCTATTATCGTCGCGACCGAGACGATCCGACCGCCTTGCCGAACCTTGACGTACGTTGCGTCGATCCAAAGATACGGCCACTCGCCTTCGATCGGACGCTGAAGAAACGCATCGACACGCTCGTCGATCTCAAGACAGAGCCTCGAGACTTGGCTCTTAGAGATTCCTGTCATCCCCATCGCCTGCACTAAGTTGTCAACGGATCGCGTCGACACGCCTTGGATGTACGCTTCTTGAACGACGGCTACGAGCGCTTTCTCGGCCGTGCGGCGCGGCTCGACGAATGCTGGCAAGTATGAGCCTTTACGCAGCTTTGGGATTCGAAGGTCAACGCGGCCGGCGCGCGTCTCCCATGGACGATCTCGGTAGCCGTTGCGGCTATTTGCACGGTCCTCAGTGCGCTCGCCGTACGTCGCGTCGCAGCGCGCTTCAACTTCGAACCCCATGAGCCGCTCGGCGGCGTGCGAAAGAAGTTCGCGGGCGATATCTTCCTGCGCCCCTTTTCAACGAGTTCAGCACGTGCGATACTGGGCTTCGCCATCGTGGCCTCCTCCGCGTCGGAAGTTGCTGCAATAACACAACCTTCGCCAAAGGCCACGATGGCCGCTCCCTACCTTAACCGATCGAGCTTGTACACCACGTCCTGGGACACGATTTAACAACCTCCGCCAAAGGCCACGAAGGTTGCTCCCTAGCTAGCCTGCCGACCTTATACACCACGCCTGCGATACGATCCGCGCGAATTGGAGGAAACGGCTCAAGGGGCTCAAAACTGAAGCGGCTAGATGCACAAGCTGCAGCGTGATTTCCGCCATCTCGAAAACGCGCCGAGCTGCAAGACGAAGTACAACGCTTGGCGTCTCTTGTCTTTTAGCATCATGCTGGCGGCGTTTGCAGGATGCTCGCAAAATTCGGGCAGCACGAACTCGCCTTTGCCACCAATTGATGTATCATCTTCTCGCCAGCAGACGCTGGCTAATGAAAGTGGGCACGCCGCGCGCCCGGAGGATTTATCGGCGAACCCTTGCGATGCAACGAGCGACACTGTGTGCGTCGTAGTCTACCTGGACGGCGGTTCCGGCGGCACAAGTACTGGTAGCACGGGAAGTGGGCCGTCGGCAGGCGGCGGCCAGGTCGCGCGAAATCCGCCGGCGAGCTATCCCGACAAAATTTATAACGCCGCGCTGTCATACTACAAGACGAACACGAGAGGGCTAATGGGTGCTATTAAATTCAATGAGTGTGTTGCCGCAGTTCAGCAAGTTCTGATTAATGCCGGCTTATCCGTCGTCGGTAATGGGACACTCGTGGTGCACGATTTCAAGGTCGCGGCTGAGTCTCAGGGGTACTCTGAAACGACGACGCCTGTCAAAGGTGACATCGTTGATCTTAGCGACGACCATTTAGGAATTTGCATTACGGATGGATGTAGCCAAATGCTGTCGAATGCGTCAACGCCCGGCACGTTTTCTTGGGAAGATACGCCGTCCGTTCAAAACGCGGTCAGTACTAAGGCTGACAACGACCCCATCGGACCCATAACCTACCTTCATCACAATTAAAAAGGAAGCGCCCATGAATCAAATCGTTGCATCAACGTTTGCCGCAGTTGCCATCTCCGTCGCGCTTTTTGGTTTCACACCGAGAGCGGAGGCTTTGTCTGGTGCGAATCCGGGGATTGCTTGCTCTCAGGATCCAAATTGTGTGCCACACACGCCAGCACCGACTGCAATGCCGACCGCGGTTCTCAAGAGCCAACTCGCTGCCCTCTTGAAGCAGTATCGTAACGGTCCACTTATGGGATATGTCCTAAGTTCCACGTGGGCACTTGTGGCATACGGAACGGTAAACAACGATTACAACGCTGGTGGCGGCGTGTTGCTTGCGTCTCATTCGTACGGCTCATGGCGAATGATCTCGGTTGGGGCTGGTAGCTACAGCTTTTATGATCTCACTTCACGTGGAGTGGACTCTTCCAGCGCACAAGTTCTTTTCCAAGGAGAGACGAGCATCTGATGCTGCGCGCCGCCTTCGTCATCTTGCTAGTCAGCGTTGGCGGCGCACTGCATTCGCCAACGTTAGAGACGGTCTCCGTATTAGGGCTTCGCCTTGGTATGCGAGCTATTGATGTGACGACTTCGTTGCGAAGGCAACATCTTCCATCAAATATTTCGATGGCTCCATGCTTAAGTGATTACCTTCGAACTCACAAAAAAGCTGTGCCAATCGTCGGTCCCGGTAAGTGCGTTCAATCAATCGTTTCGATTGCCAAGGGACGTACGATTCTAGCGCTTTTTTCTGAAGATCTCCCATCGAATCCGAATGTTTCAACGTTAGCGATGCTCCAAGTGTCTCCAGTCAATGCGGCTGACTTGAAGCGTGCTTTATTTCCGACGATGTCGATTTCGGCGGCGAAGCATATCTCAGGGGAAGGGTTACTATGGTGTTTCAGCCGTTGTGAAAGGCCAGAGAAAGTCTTTACAGACGTAAAGGCGGGCGAGTTCCTTTCGTATCGGCACAACACTGTTCTGTTATCTGATCCCCGATCAGCGGACGAACGGCATACTACTGAGGTGAGCCTGCTTGCAGATCACGGAGTTCACCTGATACCGTAACGTTTGCGATGTGAAGCGGAATCTTCGAGCTACGCGCGAAACCACGCAAGCTTACGCGTCGCACGATATACCTTGAGATTCGAGATGTGATGCCTGCAACGGACGAAAATCGACACGTTCGACCGCTGTCAAAAATCTTAATGGTAATTGTCATCGTGGCAGTTTTGCTGCACGCACTCCGAGTGCTTACGGTGAATCTGCCACCGAATCACCGCGCTTTGTACCTTATATGGTTGTCTCGATTAGATAATGGTCCTTGGGTCACGCAATCCTGGTCGCTATTCGCTCCAGACCCATCCTCATTTAATCAACATGTCCTCATTCGTGCGAAATTTGACGACGGAACGTTATCAGTTTGGCGCGACGCATCGTTGTATTTTTCGGCGATCATTCAGCGAAACTCGTTTGCACCCGTTCACAATCTGTCTATGGGACTGCTTCATGCAGGAAACTTGGCAACCTCGCATTCGCCGATGAATCGTCTTGCCGGTGACTCCGTATTAATTTCGACATCGGCTATGCTAATGAAACTTTATGAACCTAATAGAAAGATTGTAAAACTGCGAGTCCGAGTCATCCGATCCCAGATCGCGCCACTTGATACTAGAGAGAGGCCGCTTGAAGATACGAGTATTGACACCGGCTGGGTTGGATTCCCCAAAGTCGAGTCATTGTGATGGCGGGCTTAGATGCATCGCCAACAGACGGTCAGGCGGTTACGGGACGGCATTTCTAAGAGTTGGTCTCTCCGTCATTATGCTGCTAACATATGCGTGGAACGTGCCGGTCCTCGAGCAACTTTTTGGCCCGTTTGCGCAGCTAAGCTACAATAATTATTTGTATTCAACGCCAGCGACTCCGCTCGCACTCTATCGTTATTCATCAAATCCGATGTATATTGTTGTTCTTTACGGCTTATCTATGGCCATTTCTGGAGCCTACGCACTAGGCGTCATGCCACGCATTATGTGTTGGCTTTTTGCGTTGACAACGTTTTCAATGCAGAATCGGATCTGGTACGGTGTAGATGCAGGTCAGTCCCTCGTGGTTCTGCTTTCATTTTTGCTATGTTTGGTCGATACTTCCGTTAAATTTACGCTGTTCCATCGGCAAGTGTCTTCGACCCGAAACGTATGTCGCGCGCTAACGGTTTTACATAACGGCGGGCGGTTTCTTATTTCGTGGCAGATATGTATGGTCTATTTTTGGTCGACGTTCTACAAGTTACAGGGCACAGAATGGCGGCATGGGACAGCAATGCATTACGTGTGGCAGTTAGAGCCCTTTATGCCATTCGCGACGTTGTCTCATTTTTTATCGAACTCTAGCGTTGCTGTCACGCTTGCGACCAGTGGGACGGTTCTGCTTCAGGCCTCTTTCGTTATTTTGATGTGGAATCGAAGGACAAAACCTTGGGTAATTGGTGCTGTAATCCTATTGCATCTCGGCATTGCTGTTCTTATGAATCTCTTTTTGTTCAGCTTGACGGTCATCGTAGCGGACCTGTCGCTCCTTTCAGATGCTCAGTTTTCGGCCGTGGGCAGAATGTTAGGGCCTCGTTTGAGAACGCGACAACGGAAACTTAAGAATCCCGATCTTGTATAGGAAGACATCGCTGATGATTGTGTCTCGGGGCGTGGTGTACGAGGTCGGCAGGAATAAGGGCACCTCGATGATTCGCGATCACGCTCGCGGTGAGAGTCATGCGTAGCTCGCACTGAGCTGATCCGCAGATCCGCGAAACAATTGCGCCACCTCCGAAGGTCGCAAACGCTCCGCCGCTGCTACACTGTCTTCGGATGTCATTCGTTCTCGCTGTGTTATCCGGGTGCTTTGGTGATCTGCAAGAAG
>JAABUX010004872.1_pt1 | contig 16781 bp, 18 predicted proteins | sample 5561851 | NCBI WGS metagenome assembly JAABUX01 (sample SAMN10711883, study PRJNA513361) | rock metagenome | isolation source: Antarctica rocks | place: Antarctica: Victoria Land, Richard Nunatak red sandstone | collected 2016-01-03 | reverse complement strand
CCTTGGCTGCCGCACGAGCTCTGGCCAGCGCCGCACGAGCCAGCTGCGCCCCTTCGTGCGCAGCCGGCCCTTCCCCTGACCGGTCGATCTCACCTGACATGTGTCACCGCCCCGCTTCGCACCTCAAAGCGCTCACCGCAGAGCGCTTCGGGGACATCGCCGGCGACCGCCGCAGTCACCAACACCTGCTCGCCCGGTGCCACCAGTTCCGCAAGTCGCTCCCGTCGGCGAGTGTCCAACTCGGCAAAGACGTCGTCCAGTACCAGCACCGGCTCACCGCCGTCGGTGCGCAGCAGCTCGTAGGAACCAAGACGCAGCGCCAGCGCGGCCGACCAGGATTCGCCGTGGCTCGCGTAGCCCCTCGCCGGCAGGGCGCCCAGGCGCAAAACGAGATCATCGCGATGTGGTCCGGCGAGGGTCACGCCCCGCTCCACCTCCTGCGGTCGCAGTCGTCCCAGCGTTGCCAGCATCGATGCGGCCAGCACCTCCCGATCCCACGAGCCACCTCGCGCCGACGGCTCACCATCGAGGGTATGGCGATAGGACAACTCAAGCCCGACTCCACCGGGAGCGACCGCGTCATATGCCTTCGCCGCCAGTGGTTGCAACGCAGACACCAGCGCCATTCGTCCGGCCAGCAGGTCCGCACCGTGCCTCGCAAGATGCTCGTCCCAGACATCCAGGGTCCGATAGTCCCCTGAAGGCCCCGCTCGCCGCGCGGCAGAAGCGGTGCGCAGCAATGTGTTCCGTTGCTTGAGTACCCTGTCGTAGTCTGCCCGGATAGCCGCGAATCGTGGATGGCGTAGGGAGAGCAGCGTGTCCAAGAACTTGCGCCGACCGTCTGGGTCACCCTTCACGAGTGCCAGATCTTCCGGCGCAAACAGGACAGTGCGCAGCAGGCCAAGCACCTCGCGGGGCTTCGGCACGGCCGACCGGTTTATCCGCGCCCGGTTCGCCTTCCCCGGGTTTATCTCCACTTCGATCAGGACCTCACGATCCGCGCGCACCACAGCGCCTCGGATTACGGCCCGTTCCGCTCCGGCGCGCACCAGCGGGGCGTCCACCGAGACCCGGTGACTTTCTAAGCCAGACAGGTAGGTGGCTGCCTCGACCAGGTTGGTCTTACCCTGGCCGTTGGGCCCCACCAGCACGCTGACACCAGGTCGAAAGCACACCTCCACCGCCGCATAACTGCGAAAATCAGCAAGCGCCAGGGCGCGTAAGTACACCGGGTCAACCCGACAAACGCACAGGCATCAGCAGGTAGGAATAGTCATGACCAGCACCGTCGGCGTCGCCGCCGGTGAGCACGGCTGGGCGTTTCGGATCGGTGAAACGCAGTCTGGCGGTGGGTGCCTCGAGTACCCCGAGACCGTCCAGCAGAAAGGTTGGATTAAAGGCGATCGTGAGTGGCTCACCGGTGAACGCCACCTCCAGGGTCTCGGCGGCCTGCGCGTCCTCACCGTTGCCAGCCTCCAGCAGCAGGGAGTCCTGGTCGAAGCTCAACCGTACGGGGCTGGTGCGCTGCGCGACCAGCGACACGCGCCGGACCGATTCCACCAGTGCGGCTGTCGGAATCTCGGCCTGCGCCTGATGACTGTTGGGGAGCAGCGATCGGTAGCGCGGATACTCCCCGTCAAGCAACCTGGTGGTGGTGCGCCTTGTGTCGTTGGCGAAACCGATCAAGGTTTCACCGCTCGCGCCACTTCCTAGGGCGACTGTCACATCGCCACCTCCCGCGAGCGCTTTCGCGGCGTCGGCGAGGGTACGACCGGGCACCAATGCAGCGGCTGGGAGATCCCCACCGGTAGGGCTCCAGATCAGTTCTCGCATCGCTAACCGATAGCGGTCGGTGGCCGCCAGGGTCAACCGGTCACCGTCGATTTCCATGCGCACCCCGGTAAGCACGGGAAGAGTGTCATCTCGTCCGGTTGCCACCACCACCTGCGCAACAGCGGCGGCAAAGACCGTCGCGGACACACTCCCGACAGTGGGAGGTAACGCCGGCAGCACCGGATAGTCATCGACGGGCAGGGTGGGCATGGCAAATTTGCTGCTCCCGCAGCTGAGGACGAGGCGACTGCCCTCGCTGCTGATATCGACGGGTGCGTTCGGCAAGGAACGCACGATCTCGGCGAGGAGCCGGCCAGATACCAGCGACCGGCCAGATTCAGCCAAGGTGACCTCGACGCTGGCCGAAGCCGCCACCTCGAAATCGAACCCGGACAGGGTGAGCATCCCCCCGGTGGTGTCCAACAGCAAACCGGCAAGTACCGGTACCGGGGGACGCGCCGGCAGGCTGCGCGCCGTCCAGGCGACCGCTTCGGTGAGGCCCCCACGTTCAACCTGGAACTTCACCGTTGCACCGTCCTGTCTGCTCGAGCGCTGGCCCGCCGGATTTGGTGTCGGCTCGACGGAACCGAACCGTACCGGTCCGGGATGTTCGTCCACAGATTCACAGTTCTTCGAAGCCGGATCAGATGGCTTGATGAGAAACAATCAGGGATCGTCGTCGTCGTCGGTGCGGTGAACCCTGGGGATAAAGGTCTGTTCCGGCAGGTCAGCCCCATGTCGCAGGGTGGGGACAATGTGGGGACGACGGATGGTGTCACCGTCAATGCCTGTGAGGTGCCTGCGCACGCGTCCGTCATCCACAGCGGTCCCCAGGCTTTTCCCCAGCTTTGCCCACAGGGTGTGGAGATCAGCCCCGATTCTGGGTCTTAATCCGGTTGGTCAGCTCGGTGACCTGGTTGTACACCGAACGACGCTCGCCGAGCAGGCCGCGGATCTTGCGTTCGGCATGCATGACGGTGGTGTGGTCGCGGCCACCGAAGGATTGGCCGATCTTGGGTAAGGACTGATCGGTGAGCTCACGGCACAGGTACATCGCGATCTGCCGGGCGTTGACCAGCACGCGGCTGCGGGAACTCCCGCAGAGGTCCTCAACGGTGAGCCCAAAATACGCGGCCGTCGCGCCAATGATGGTGGCGGGGGTGATCTGCGGAGCGCCGCCCTCAGGCAAAAGGTCGTGCAGGACAACCTCGGCGAGGGCGAGATCAACCGGGGCTCGGTTGAGACTGGCAAAGGCGGTCACCCGAATCAGGGCGCCTTCCAGCTCACGAATGTTGCGATCGATGTTCGACGCGATGTACTCAAGCACCTGGGGAGGTGCCGCGAGTCGTTCCTGGGCAGCCTTCTTGCGCAAGATGGCAATTCGAGTTTCCAGGTCGGGTGGCTGCACATCGGTGAGCAGGCCCCATTCAAACCGCGATCTCATCCGGTCCTCGAGTTGTTCAAGTTGTTTCGGGGAGCGGTCCGAAGAAATGACAATCTGTTTGTTGGCATTGTGCAAGGTGTTGAAGGTGTGGAAGAACTCCTCCTGCGTCTGCACCCGGCCCTGCAGGAACTGAATGTCATCGACCAGCAGGATGTCAACATCACGGTAGCGCTTGTGAAACGCCGAAGCCTTATCGTCCCGGATCGAGTTAATGAAGTCGTTGGTGAATTCCTCCGAGCTGACATAACGAACCCGTGAGCTGGGGAACAGGTGATGAGCGTAATGCCCGATGGCGTGCAGGAGGTGGGTTTTGCCCAAGCCGGAGTCGCCGTAGATGAATAGTGGGTTGTAGGCCTTGGCGGGGGCTTCCGCGACGGCGACGGCAGCGGCATGCGCGAAACGGTTGGACGAACCGATGACGAAGGTCTCGAACTGATACTTGGGATTTAGCCGGACCGGTTCGGTCGCGCGCGGGCCGCCGCGGCCGGTGCCGGCGACGAAACGGCCGTTGCCGGCCCCGGCGGCGAGGTCAGCAAACTGGGCATCACCATGGTCGTCGTCGATGTCGTCGTCGTCGGTGGCACCGGTGGCCAGTGCCTCCACGGTGACCGCCACCCGGATCGGACGACCGATTTCCAGGGCGAGGGCGACAGCTAGAGGTTCGCGCCAGCGCCCTTCAATCAACTCCTTGGTGAAGGTGTTTGGCGCGGCGAGCAGGGCCGTGTCACCCGCGAGCCCGAGTGGCTGGGTCAAGCGCAGCCAGGCACGATCCGCCGAGGTGAGACCCGCATCGGTGAGCCCGGCCAGGGTGCGCTGCCAGACTGCCTCAAGATCACGGTCCGGGTCGGTGGTCCGGCGCGGGGTGGTCGCATCGACGTCGTCATACGGGGCATGGGCAACGTGGGTGGGGGACGAGGGATCGGTCACAGGCTGCTCCAGCAAGGGTGCCACCGGCGCGGCATTCGGTACGCCGGGCGGCGCCTATCCACAGGGCCGTCCACAGTTGTGCATAACAGTGCTGTCTGGGCGGCGCGGAAACCGCGACCCGACCCTGATGGCTTACCTGCAGCCAGCATGGTCCGGGCGACTTCCACCCCCGATGTGTCTCCGAGCGGCCCCCGGTGGCGGGTCCGACCGATGGGGCGGGACGCTAACAGCACTCATAGGGCGCCGTCGAGGCCTTCCGACCAGTTGCCAGGCGAAACCCGGCGTGTCGGCCGTACGGATCGCGGGTCGGCGTGCTGGTGGGACTTTCCATCGGGCGCGGCCCGCGTTTGACCCCTGTGGCGGCGCCCCGTTACCGTAGTGCGTCGGGCGTGGTTGGGTCGGTGATGCGCTGAGGGTTCACCGGACCGATTTGGACGCCGCACGCCCGAGCCCCGACCGTCCCGAGAATGGATGATTTCGCCGTGAGCAAGCGTACGTTCCAGCCGAATAATCGGCGCCGCGCCAAAACGCACGGCTTCCGGCTGCGGATGCGGACTCGCGCGGGGCGTTCGATTCTCACCGCACGTCGGCGCAAGGGGCGCCAGGAGCTGTCGGCCTGACCGGCCGACCCCTCGCCGTCCCATGCTGCCTGCCCGCGCGCGCCTGCGGCGCGAGGCTGAGCTGCACACGGTCACCCGCCGCGGGGTCCGCGCACGGCGGGACGACCTCACCGTGCACCTGCTTTCTACGTCCGCTTTCGTTCGAGAACATCCCGCGCTGGCCGGATCTGCCGCCCGCGCCGCCGTGGTCGTAGGTCGGGCCGTGGGCGGGGCCACCGTGCGCAATCGGCTCCGGCGCCGGGTCCGGCACGGCTTAGCCGACGTGTGGGGGCAGCTGCCGGACGGGAGCCAGCTGGTGGTTCGAGCCGGCCCGGGGGTAGGACGGTTGGACTCGGCCCAGCTGCGGTCGGCACTTGGCGCTGCGCTGACCCTGGCCGCTGCGCGGGGGGCGGGTCAGAACTCCCGACGGGGTGCGCCATCATGACGGATGCACCGGACGAGGTGGTGGGGACCAGATCGCCCGGCTGGCCGGCTCGGGTGCTGATGGCGTTAGTCGTTGCCTACCGCCGTTCGCTGGGCCCGCTGCTCGGCCCCAGATGCCGTTTCGAGCCGTCCTGCAGCGCGTACGCACTCGACGCTCTCCGCCTTCGCGGTGCCCTGCGGGGCACGACCCTGACAGTGTGGCGGTTGCTGCGGTGCCAGCCGTTTGGCACGCCGGGCTACGACCCGGTGCCCATTGCGGCCCCCCGCCCGGTGCCCGGTTCGGTCGATGTGTCCTGCTTTCGCCCAGCCAGCCGTACCGTGCAAGGAGCGCACCCCTCGTGCTGAACTCGATCTACAACTTCACCGCGCGAGCGATCGTTACCATCCACGGCGTACTGGTGCATGTGCTTGGCCAAAGCGGTTGGGCCTGGGCACTGTCGATCGTCATCTTGGTGATGGGCGTGCGGGCGGTGCTGTTTCCCTTGTTCGTCAAGCAGATCAAAGCGCAACGCACGATGCAGCTTATGCAGCCACAGATCAAAGAATTGAAGGATAAGTATAAGAACGACAAGCAGAAAATGAACGCGGAGATGATCAAGCTCCAAAAGGAGCACGGCAATCCACTTTTGGGTTGCCTGCCGGTTGTGGTGCAGATTCCCTTGTTCTTGGCGCTTTTCCGGGTGACCAGCGGGCTGGCTCCCAAAGGTGGCAAACTGACGGCCGCGCAGATGAATGCTTCGGTCAACGGCTACTACCCGACGCACCTGGACGGGCTTAGCGTGCAGACGGCGAGTCAAATCGCGCACGCCAAGATCTTTGGTGCATCGGTGGCCAGTTCGCTTACCTCTTCTGGGCATGCCTTGGCCCAGTTGGGGAGCAACGGCATCGCCACCAAGATCCTTTGCATCATTCTCATACTCATCATGATGTCGACGACGTTTCTCACCCAACGCCAGATCATGGGTCGTCAGCCGGCCGGGAGCGACAGCCAGACCCAAACTGTTCAAAAGGCGCTCCTATATTTGTCCCCCCTCTTTCTGGGCTTTTTCGGATTCCGCTTTTCGGTTGGTGTGTTGCTCTACTGGTTCACGACGAACGTATGGAGCATGGGCCAGCAGTTTTTCGTCATCCGGCGAATGCCCCCGGTGGTGGTGCCGGAGGGGAACCTCACCCCGGAGGCCGTTTCGCCAAGGCTGAACATGCGCAAGAAGCCGACAGCTATTACTCCGCCGCCACCAGAGCCACGCTTGCTCCAGCAACGTCCGGTCCAACCCCGTCCGGTCGCCGACGGACCGGCCAGCCCCTCGGGCAGTTCTCCCCGCACGGGGGGTGCCCCCACCCGGCCGCCGCAGCGGCGCAAGAAGGGTAAATCCCGAGGCGGCCGGCGCTGAACGTCAGCTGGCTCCGTCGTCACCATCCTCCGGTGTCCTTAACACGCTGATATCGGCGCTAGCCACGAGTTCCCCGTACCGTTCCTTGTCCGTAGTGCTGACGGACGCCACCGCCAAACCTCCGGGCGCCCGCGCCCGGCCAGGAGGAAACCGCACGATGAGTGAGTCGCCGCTGACCACCGCCCAGCAACCGGGTGCCGAGGCACCCGCCGAACCACCGGCCCCGCCGGCGGGGAAGTCGACCGAAGGGGAGGTCCCGACCGAGGAGCCGGCGGCCGACGGTGAGCCCGGGGAGGGCAGGCGCCGCGTGCTGAACAAGGCCACGCTGGAGCAGGAGGGGGAGGTGGCGGCCGACTACCTCGAGGAGCTGCTCGACATCTGTGACCTCGATGGCGATCTGGACCTGGACGTGGAGGGCGATCGCGCTGTCGTCGCGATCGTGGGGACCGGCCTCGATCATCTGGTGGGCGACAACGGCCGTGCGCTGGATGCCCTGCAGGAACTCACCCGGCTGGCTGTGCTCGCCCACACCGGTCAGCGCAGTCGGCTGATGCTGGACATCGCCGGATATCGCGCCGGTCGTCGGGCCGAGTTGACCAGCGTGGGCACTGCGGCGGCCACCGAGGTCGCGGCCAGCGGCGAGGCTCGACGACTCGCGCCGATGAATCCGTTCGAACGCAAGGTTGTGCACGACGCGGTGGCCGTGGTGGCCGGTGTCCGCAGCGAGTCCGAGGGCGAGGAGCCGCAGCGCCGAGTCGTGGTCCTACCGGCTTGAGTGGGCGCAACGGTTCGGCGATCACCACGGTGCCGGAGTCGGCGACGGATGCCGCACTGTCGCTGTTTGGTGACGGGTTGCCCCTCGCGCAGGCCTACGCTCAACTGTTAGCCCAGGTGGCTACCGTCCGGGGGCTGCTCGGCCCGCGCGAAGTCCCGCGACTTTGGGAACGGCATCTACTCAACTGTGCCGGCGTGGCTGCGCTGGTGCCGGCGCGGTGCACCCTGATTGACCTCGGCAGCGGCGCTGGGTTACCCGGGCTCGTGCTCGCGATCGCGCGCCCCGATCTGCAGGTGACACTGCTGGACAGCATGTTGCGCCGCACCGCGTTCCTGCACGAGGCCGTGGCGGCCCTTGGGCTGGCCGATCGGGTCAGGGTGGTGCGTGCCCGGGCCGAGGAGCACCGGGGCCGCTACGACGTTGTCACGGCCCGCGCCGCGGGGCCGCTGCCGACAGTAGCCCGGTGGGGTGCGCCGCTCTGCCAGGCCGGTGGGCTGCTCCTTGCCATCCGGGGGGCGCAGGCGGGAACGGAGCTTGCGGCGGCGGGACCCGAGCTGGCGGCTGCCGGCTGGGGTGAGCCGCGGCTGACGGAGTGCGGCTCGATGCTTTCGACTCCCACCACGGTGATCCGGGCGGCGCGGCAGGGCTCGGTCCGGCGATGAGCGGGGTGGGGGCGACCGGCGGCGATGTTTCCCGGGAAACCTCGATGCCGGCGGATCCGATGGCCGAGGGGCCGACGCGGCCGGATCCCCAGCCTCCTGTTTCACGTGAAACGCTCCCCCGCCCGGCCGCAGCCCGGGTTATTGCTGTTGCCAACCAGAAGGGTGGGGTCGGGAAGACCACCAGTGCGGTAAACCTGGCGGTCGCGCTGGCGCTTGGGGGCCTGCGGGTCCTCGCCATCGACCTGGATCCGCAGGGAAATGCCTCCACCGGCTTCGGGATCGAGCACCCACCTGGCACGCCGTCGGTCTACGACGTGGTGGTCGGGGGACGGCCGCTGACCGAGGTCGCGGTGCCCTCCCCGGAGTCGGCTGCGCTGCGAGTGGCCCCGGCCACCGTCGATTTGGCCGGTGCCGAGATCGAGCTCGTGCCGATGGTGGCCCGCGAAAACCGGCTGCGCCGCGCGCTACGTACCTACCTGGCCAGCGACCCGGTTGACTATGTGCTGATCGATTGCCCTCCGTCCCTGGGGCTGCTGACGGTGAACGCCCTGGTGGCGGCGCGTGAGGTGCTCATCCCGATCCAATGCGAGTATTACGCGTTGGAGGGGCTGGGCCAACTCACCCGCAACGTCGAGTTGGTGCAGGCTCACCTCAACCCGGACCTCGACGTCAGCGCGATCCTGCTGACTATGTACGACGGCCGTACCCGGCTAGCCGAGCAAGTCGCCGCCGAGGTCCGGCGGTTTTTCGGGTCGAAGGTCTTGCGGACGGTGGTCCCACGCAGCATCCGCCTCAGTGAGGCCCCCGGGTACGGTCGATCCGTGCTCAGCTATGACGCCAGCTCACGGGGGGCAGTGGCCTATGCCGCCGCGGCCGCCGAGCTCGCCGAGCGAGGGGCGCCCCCAGAGCCCCCGACCACCGAGGGCGCCGGGTGACTCCCCGGCGGGGCGGATTGGGCCGCGGCCTTGGGGCGCTGATCCCGACGGACCCCGGGGCCCAGCCGCCCGCGCGGCCCGAGGGCTGGGTCGAACCGGTCGGTCCGGCGGCGGGCGCGGTCCTGCGCGAGCTGGCCACCTCGGCGATCCGGCCGAACCCGCGCCAACCCCGGCTGGTCTTCGATGAGGATGCGATGGATGACCTCGCGGCCTCCCTGCGTGCGGTCGGGGTGCTGCAGCCGGTGGTGGTGCGCCCCCTCGACCCCTCGGAGTGCGACGGCGAGGTGCGCTATGAGCTGGTCATGGGCGAGCGCCGCTGGCGGGCGGCCCAGCTGGCCGGGCTGGCCCTGATTCCGGCGATCGTGCGGGGCACCGCGGATGAGGCGATGTTACGGGACGCGTTGCTGGAGAACCTGCATCGGGCGCAGCTGAACCCGTTGGAGGAGGCAGCGGCCTATCAGCAGCTGCTGGTCGAATTCGGCGCCACCCATGAGCAACTCGCGAGCACCATCGGGCGGTCCCGGCCACAGATCACCAATACGATCCGGCTGCTGCAGCTGCCGCCAGCGCTCCAGCGCCGGGTGGCGGCCGGGGTGCTGTCGGCCGGCCACGCGCGCGCCTTGCTGGCGCTTGCCGATGGCGCATTGCAGGAACAGCTTGCCGCCCGGATCGTGGCCGAGGGCCTGTCCGTGCGCTCGGTGGAGGAGTTGGTGGCGGTCGGGCCAGGGGTGCGGCGCCCTCGACCCGGCCGGGCTCACTCCCGCCCGGGGGATCCGCGCACCCAGGACCCGCGCACCGAGGACCTCGCGATCCGGGTGCAGGACGCTTTGGAAACCCGGGTACATGTGGAAATGGGTCGGGCCAAGAGCCGGCTGGTGATCGACTTCGCCGACCTGGTGGACCTGGAGCGGGTGGTTGATCTCATCGCGGGCGGGAGGTCGGCCCCGCCCGTCACCAGCTAGGCGCAGGCGCTAGCCCGGTCCCCTCGCCGCCGCCCCCGCGAGCAGGTCGCGGCAGACGATGCCCAGCTGCCGGCCCGCCGCTGATAGCGCCATCGGCAGCAACGACGTCTCGGTCATTCCGGGCGCCACGTTGACCTCGAGGAACTGTACGTTTCCGCCGGCATCAATGATGGCGTCGGTCCGGGAAATATCCCGTAGGCCAAGCACCCGGTGAGCGGTCAGCGCCAGGGCTGCCGCCTCGGCGCTCACCGGTTCCGGCAGGCGCGCCGGGACATGAAAGTCGGTCTCGCCAGCGGTGTAGCGCGCCACGTAGTCGTAAGCTCCCCCCTCGGCGGAAATCTCGACGGCTGGCAGCGCCCGCGGATCACCCGCGTCCATCTCCAGGACGGACACGGAGACTTCCGTTCCGACCGCGAATTGCTCGACCAGTGCCGTCTCGCCGTAGGAGAAGCAGCTCACCATCGCCGCGGGCAGTTGCGCAGCCTCGAAGACCGCGCTGGCACCGAGGGCGGAACCCCCCTGCGCCGGTTTGACCATCAACGGCAAGCCCAGCCGGTCGACGATCCGGCTAAGGACAGCGGTGGCGCCCAATTCGCGAAAGGTGGTGTGCGGTACCGCGACCCACTCAGGGGTGCCGAATCCGGCGCGCCGCACGAGTTCCTTGGCCACCGGCTTGTCGAAGGCCAACCGGCAGGCGTTGGCACCCGCGCCCACGTAGGGCACCCCTGCGCAGTCCAGCACCCCGCGGATTGCGCCGTCCTCCCCGGATCCCCCGTGCAGTGCGATGAAGGACACCGCCGGCGTCACCTCGGCGAGCAGGGGCAGCAATGCGGCGTCGGTGTCCGCCAGAATTGCCTCCACCCCGATGCTCTTGAGGGCATCGACCACTCGTCGCCCGCTTTGGAGCGACACATCCCGTTCGTAGGTCAGGCCCCCGGCGAGCACCACCACACGACCCAGGTCACTCACCTGCGGTCCTCACGCGAGATCCGGTGGTGCAGCTTGTGGTCCGGTCCGGCCGGGGGTCCCAGCACCGGAGCCGGGGCCGAAGGTTTCCAGCAACTCCACTTCGGCTTCGATGACAACGGCAAGGCGGCGCACCCCCTCCCTGATGCGGTCGGGGGTCGGGAAGCAGTAGGCAAGGCGCATGTTCTCGCCCCCTTGGCGATCGGCGTAGAAGCCGGTGCCCGGAACGTAGGCGACCCGAGCGGCGAGAGCTCGCGGCTGCATCACCTTGCTATGGACGCCGGGCGGCAACGTCACCCACGAGTAGAAACCTCCATCGGGGCGGGTCCAGGAACAGCCGGCCGGAAAGTGTTGCGCCATGGCGGAAAGGAGGGCGTCTCGCCGTTCCCGGTACAGCTCCCGAAAAACCTTGATCTGCTGTTGCCACGGCTGGGTCTCCAGGTAGCGGCTGACGGCGGACTGGCTGAACGAGGGCGGGCAGAGCACCTGCGCCTCAGAGGCAAGGACCAACTTTTCGCGCACGGCGTGGGGTGCCAGCACCCACCCCACGCGAAAGCCAGGTGCGAAGGTCTTAGAGAAGCTCCCCAGGTAGATCACGTCGTCTTCGGTGCGCGAACGCAAGGCAGGGACGGGGTCTGCGTCGAAGCCAAGAAGTCCATACGGGTTGTCTTCGAGCACCAAAAGGCCAGCAGCAGAGGCGATATCCAGGATCTGTTCGCGACGGGGTGCGGACAGGGACACCCCAGCGGGGTTGTGAAAGTTAGGCACCGTGTACAGGAACTTGACCCGCTTGCTGCGGCTGGCGCATCGCTCAAGGGCCGCCGAAAGGGCGGCGGGGATCAGGCCGTCATCGTCCATGGGGACGTGTACGACCTCTGCTTGCGCCGCAGAAAAAGCGCCGAGGGCACCGACATAGCTGGGTGCCTCGGCCAACACCACGTCTCCAGGGTCGAGGAATACGCGGCTGACCAGGTCCAACGCCTGCTGACTGCCGACGGTGACCACGACGTCCTCGGCTGAGGCGCTGATTCCCTCTAGGGCCATCACCTCGCAGATCTGCTCCCGAAGCCGAGGATCACCCTGCCCAGGGCCGTAGTTGAGAGCCTGTGGCCCCCGATCTGCCACCAGCTCGCCCAGCATGGCGCCCACGGAGTCGAGCGGAAGCGCAGCGGTGAACGGAGAACCGCCGGCCAGACTGACGACTTCCGGCCGGTTGGCCACCGCAAAAAGGGCGCGGATCTCGCTCGCCGTCATGCCGTGGGTGCGCGCTGCGTAGCGGTCGCGGAACGGGTCGAGCGTCACGCCGGCCATGGCGGACCTTCCCTTCTCGCGTCGCCGACGCCGCGCACCGGCCGGGCTGTGCTCACAACCCAGGGTAAACCGTGGGACCTTCCTCGCTGCCCTTTGTGCTCTTCCCGTCGTGGCGGCCGGCAGCTACCGTCGAATCCGCTGCTTGAGGGAGGGGCGTCATGGCTCGTCGGTTCCGCACCAGCGGTCTGGTCACCGGTTTCACTCTCGGCGCTCTTGGGCCGCTGCTCGTTCGGGCGGTTCGCCGCGCCCGGCGACCCTCAGAGGAACCGCGGGGACGTCACATCGCACCCCACGACCAACTCCCGGTGCCCGCAGATCGGTCGGCTGACCCGACGCTCCCCGGTAAGCCAGATCCGCTGCAGAAGCTGCGCCGCGGCGACAGCGGACCGCAGGTTTGAGCATGGGTCGCCGGATCGTGTCGCTGACCCTCGACACGCTTGAGGACCTTCCACCCACGTGCCGCCGGTGCGTGTTCTGGGAGCTGGACCCGGTCGCGCGTAGCCGAGCCGAGGAAATGGGTGACACCGCGTTCGAAAAGGAAGCCTGGTTGTCCGGAACGCTGCTGGAGTGGGGCTCGTGCGGCAAATTGATCTACGTGGACGATGCACCCGCGGGCTTCATCACCTTCGCGCCACCTTCCTACGTGCCGCGTTCCATTGCCTTCCCGACCAGCCCGATCAGCGCGGACGCAGTGCTGCTGATGACAGCGCACGTGGTCCCCGAATTCCGCAGTGGGGGCCTGGGTCGGGTGTTGCTGCAAACCCTGGCAAAGGAGCTGACTCGTCGCGGCGTACGCGCCATCGAAGCGTTCGGGGACACCAGCGGCGAACTCGGTGCCTGCGTGCTCCCCGCGGGTCACCTGCGGGCGGTGGGTTTCAAGACGGTGCGGCAGCACCCGCGATGGCCGCGACTGCGACTGGACCTGAAGTCGGCGGTTTCCTGGCGTGAGGACGTGGAGGTCGCGCTCGAGCGGCTGCTCGGTTCGATGACTCCGGAGTTGCTGCGCCAGGTCCCCACGCGTGCCTTCAGCGCTCCCGAGCCCTGAGCCCCGGTTGTGCGGACTCAGTCTTAGCCAGGCGCAGACATGGCGGACATGCGCAGCACCCCGGTGGGAGGGTCCAGATCGGCTGGCAGAAACAACCGCTGCACCGCGACGAGAAGGGCCTCGGCCACGGTGTCGCGCAGATCCGGATCGGCTAGCCGGCGGGCATCGCCCTGATGGGTGAGGTAACCGATCTCGACGACGACAGCCGGCATCCGGGTGCGGCGCAGCAATTCCCACGTGCGGGGATGGCAGCGGCCATCCAGCAGGTCGGTGCGGGCAACGATCTCGCGCTGCACGAGCTCGGCCAGCCGCTCCCCGGGCACCGAGCCGGTTCCCGGTCCGGTGCCGTAGTAGAACGTCGCCACGCCGTTCGCCTGGCGGGAACGACTTCCGTCGACGTGCAGCGACAGCAGCAGGTCCGCATCTGTCTCGTTGGCGAAGGCTGCGCGCTCCACATCGGTGGGGGCGTTGTCCGCGCCGTGGGTGAGCAGCGCCTCGACGCCGGAAGCTGCCAGCCGCCCCTGCAGTCGACGTCCCAGGTCCGCCACGATATCCCGTTCGGTGAGGTTCCCGGCCGCCCAGCCGGTCTCGGGTCCGCCATGGCCAGGATCCACGACGACTTTCTTCCCGGCGAGCCGGGGACCTCGATGACGCAGGGCCTCGGCCTCTCGCAGTTCCTGCGAGCGACCGCCTTTCACGCTGCGGGACAGCTGGTGCAAAGCCCGGACGGTCGCCGGGCCGACGGTGCCGTCGGCGGACAGCCCGTAGTTACGCTGAAAGTCCCGGAGGGCCAGGTCGGTGCGGGTTCCAAAATGGCCATCGAAGCGGCCGACGTCGAAGCCCAGATCTGACAGCCGTTGCTGCAAGACCAGCACGTCATCTCCCGCGTAAGGGTGAGAGACGTGGTGGTGCAAGGTGCGATCGCCCAGCTGCCAGCGAGCCCCTTCCAAGGCCCGGTAAGTATCCGGTCCTAGCACGCCGTCAACCCGCAGGCCGCGTCGCTGCTGAAAGGCGCGGATTGCCTTGTCCACTGACGGGGTGAAGGCGGTCGGCGCTTCACCGCTGTGCGGTGCCAGCTGGCCGAGGTCGGCCAGCCAACGGCGGACTTGGGCGACCGCGGGGTCGCGGGAGCCGAGGCGGAAGATGCGCACGCGTACCTCTCCGAACGGGGGTCAGACGCCCCAGCATGCACGAACAGCCGGCATGCGGTGACCCGGCAGCCGGCCATGCGCTCAAATGCTGGCGCCGAGGCTAGGAGTCGCTGACGGCCATGGCTCGCTACTTAGCGTGATGACGCTCCGGCCTGACTAGCCTAGGTAGGACTCCAGGTCCCGCAGCAGCGCGGCCTTAGGCTTGGCGCCCACGATGGACTTGTCCACCTTGCCCCCGACGAACACCGACATCGTCGGAATGCTCATCACCTGATAGGTGCGAGCCGTCTCGGGGTTTTCATCGATGTTGAGTTTGACGACCTTGATTTTGTCGGGGTGTTCGGCCGCGATCTCCTCAAGAACGGGCCCCACCATCTTGCACGGCCCACACCACTCGGCCCAGAAGTCCACCAGGACAGGCTTGTCGCTCTGCAGGACGTCGACGGTGAAGCTCGCGTCAGTGGTTGGAGTGGTATTGGCACCCATAATGTCTCCTCGGGTCAAGTGGTAGGCGGTGCCACAACACCTGCCCACCGGTAGGTGTTCCGGGCTGGCGGCCTCAGGCCCCCGCGCCGGCGGCCACCATCTCACTCGGCGTGACCGCTTCCCCCAGCGCCGCGAGCCACCGCTCCGCGTCCAGGGCGGCGGCGCACCCGGTTCCGGCGGCGGTGATGGCCTGGCGATAGGAGTGGTCCACCACATCGCCGCAGGCGAATACCCCGTCGAGGTTGGTGAGCGTCGTCGGATTCCGGACCAGGATGTAGCCGTCATCATCTAGATCGAGCTGCCCTTTGACGAGCTCGCTGCGGGGGTCGTGCCCGATCGCGACGAACAAGCCCGTCACGGCAAGCTCGCGGGTGCTGCCATCGCTGCGATCGCGCAGCGTCAGACCGCTGACGGATCCCTCACCGTGGATGGCGGCGACGGAGCTGTTCCAGGCGAAGGAGATCTTGGGATCGTTCCTCGCCCGCTCTTGCATCACCTTGCTGGCCCGCAGGCTGTCGCGGCGGTGCACGATCGTGACCGAGCGAGCGAACCGCGTGAGGAAGGTGGCTTCCTCCATCGCCGTGTCCCCGCCTCCGACGACGGCGATGTCGCGATCCTTGAAAAAGAAGCCGTCGCAGGTAGCGCACGCGGACACGCCATGGCCGAGCAGGTCCTGTTCGTGTTCCAGGCCGAGATAGCGGTAGGCGCTTCCGGTCGCGATGATCACCGCGTTGGCGTGGTGGACGGTCCCGTCTTCGAGGCGGACGAGCTTCGGGGTGACGGTGAGGTCGACCGAAGCAACGTCGTCGGTGATGAACCGGGCGCCGAAGCGTTCGGCCTGACCGCGCATCGATTCCATCAGCTCGGGCCCCATGATTCCTTCGGGGAAACCGGGAAAGTTCTCGACCTCCGTGGTAGTCATCAGGGCGCCCCCGGCGGTGATCGCCCCCTCAAACACCAGAGGGGTCAGTTCGGCCCGCGCGGTGTAAAGGGCCGCGGTATAGCCAGCCGGCCCGGACCCGATGATGATGACCTGCTCGATGTCCTGGTCCGTCACCCTGCCAGCCGTCATTGCCGCTCCTCACGCCCTTCGGGACCCGTGCCTTGTTCGACGGGTACCTGGCTGCAACGGATGCTAATGGTGGGCTGTTCCACGGCGGGCTCCAGGTGCCCCGCCCACCGGCCGGCGAACGGATTTGGGACAGTGCCCGGGTGAGCCAGCCACTTCGGGGAAGCGATGGTGTCGCCGGGCGCTGCGTGGGCCATCCCGGCCGGCCGGCCGCAGATTGCTGTCCGCGATGCGAGCGGCCCCGGTGCGCGGCCGACAGCGCGGCATACGGGGACCGCGGCTGCGCCGGGTGTCGGGGTCTGAGCAGAGGCCTCGAGCGCCCAGTTCGCCCGATGGTGAACGCGGAGGTCCTCGCTCGGGCCGGATTGGCGGCGTGGTCGCTGGCGCTTGCGGGTGCCGGCATCGGGTACAACTACGTGCAGGCACAGTTTTTTTCGCTGATCGTGCCCGGCCTGGTGGGACTGCTTTGTGCTAGCGCGGCCACTCGCTTCGCGCATCGCGCCACCATGTCGGTGCGGCTGGTTGCTACCGCATATGCGGCCGCGTCTGCCCTGCTCGCCTTTCGCTTCGCCGCGGTCCCGTTCGGGCCGATCGGGCGCTGGCTACCCCCGACGCTCGCCGGCGCCGCGTTGGCCTGGTTCGGCAGCCGACCGCCGCATCCCGGTACCCGCTCCCCAGCCGGCCGGGCGGTGCTCCGCCGCCGTGGCCGGCGGTGATCACGACGGGACGGCCACCTGATCCAGCAGCGGTGCAGGTCCCTCCGTGCAGCTGCCGGCGACGG
>JAABUX010004870.1_pt1 | contig 16786 bp, 9 predicted proteins | sample 5561851 | NCBI WGS metagenome assembly JAABUX01 (sample SAMN10711883, study PRJNA513361) | rock metagenome | isolation source: Antarctica rocks | place: Antarctica: Victoria Land, Richard Nunatak red sandstone | collected 2016-01-03 | reverse complement strand
GGGCTGGAACGAGGTCCGGGGGCGGTTCCGTCGGCTAGACCTGCTGGTCGTGGATGATCTCCAGTCGTTGGAGCGGACCCCCTGGGCGATGTTGGAACTGGCTCATACCCTGGATGCGCTCGACGAGGCGGGAGCGGCGGTGGCGGTGGCGGCGCGGACCGCGCCGGGGGGTTGGGTGGGTTGGCCCCCTCGGCTGGTGAGCCGGTTGACCGCCGGGCTGGCGGTTGGGGTGGACCGGCCTTCGGTCGAGTCGCGGCGGCGGTATCTGCTCGACCGAGCCAGGAGCCGAGGGCTGGCCGTGCCGACCGAAGCGGTCGAGCCGATGGCCGAGGCGGCCGACGGCTACCGGACCCTCGACGGCTGGCTCGCCCGGCTCGCCTTGACGGCCCGGCTGGACCGAGGGCATGTCCCGGTCGCCGACCTGGTCGCCTCGATCCTCGCCGCCGACCCGGCCACGAGCCGCGGCGCAACCACCGGGCCGGACCTCGGCGCGATCGCCCGGGCGGTCGCGAGGGCCTGTCACGTCCGGGTCGGCGACCTCCGATCCAACACCCGCCGGGCCTCGGTCGCCGAGGCCCGCCACCTGGCGGTCCACCTGGCCCGGGTCCATACGTCGCTCAGCTTCCGGGCCATCGGTGCCTACTTCGGCGGGCGCGACCCGGCCACCGTCCGCCACTCGTGCCAGGCCGCCGCCGCCCGGATTGCCGCCGACCCCGGGCTGGCCGCCGTCGTCGACGCCCTGGCGCGCGGCTGGCCACGCCCGACGAGGGGCGACCCGGAGTAACGTGACCCAAGCGAAGGTAACGAAAAAGCCCCAACCGATCCGGTTGGGGCGCGTCTTGACCGCCGGCCTCGTTGCCGTCGATCGAGGGAGTTATCTTGCCGGTCTGGACCGGGCCAGAGCGATTCAATCCGATCCGATCCAATCCGATCAAGCCTGGGCGGCGGTCCGCCGACGAGTCCGGAACCAGGTCCCGGCCCCCATCAGGCCACCGATCGACGCCATGATCAGCGACGACGGCTCAGGAACGGCGATCCCACCGTTGATGACCGTCCCCGAAGGACCCGGCAGCGGCGCGCTCCGGATGCTGAAGTTGTCGGACTCGAAGCCGGTGCTGAGCGACGCGTTGCGGAAGACCACCTGGTCGATCGTCGTGCCGTTGGTCCCGGTGACGTTCAGGTAGGCATACTTCTCACCGGTGTTGCCGCTCTGGTTGCTGTTCGGGTTGCCATTGAAAGCCGAGCCGAGGGCATTGATCGCCGTTGCCGTCGAGAGGCTGCCGAGCAACTGGCCGCCCGAGTAGAAGTCGACCATGTTGTTCCTGTCGGTGGCCGACCACCAAAAGCCAAAATACGACTCAGCGCCGTTGAGGGTCAAGGTCGCCGACAACGTCCCGCTCTGAGCCCCGACGGCGAAGTAGTTGCCCGAGCCGCCCGCCCCGCCATACACGTTGGCGACAAGGACCGACGCACCGGGCGAGCTGATCATTCCCACCGCCGTGTTTAAACTGGCATACCTGCCGGCGGCGATCGCGCCGGAGCCAGTCGGGTTGAACATCTCCGTCGTGACTCCAGCCACGGTCGAGGCCTGCACGCCGGCCGCTTCGTACGAGAGGATCAAGGCCGCATCAGCGCGGTTTGCCGCGGCACCCAACAACCCCAGGCCCAACATCGTCGCCTGGGCGGTCCGCTTCCAAGAAAAGACCATGAGATTTCCTGCCTCTTTCGGGGTAAATCGTTGAAAACCAGTTGCCGAGGAGTGGCGCGGAGCGGCCCGACCCCGCTCCAAAAAGAGCGGGTTGGCGATTCGCCGCCAGACAGACAGCCAGACAGAATCCGGCCCCCTCGCTGGGCAAAGCTGCCCGCGGCGAGGGCGCAACCGCCTGCTTGCCCTCGGTTGGCCGAGGGTCGCGACGGGCGAGGGCTATTCAGCCCAACGGGTTGACGTCACGAGCGGTTGGACCGCCCGGTTGATCGCCTCCAACCCAGCCGCGCACCCGGAAGTGAGCGGGAGTCCAGAGGTTGGTCGGGGATTGCCCTCGCGAGAGGCCAAATCACCGACCCACTCGACCGACCCTCGACTCCCGCGACCGACCCCGGGGGATGGGGTGGTGTCGGGCCGGGTCTATCGCAAATCTAGGTCGCCGCGAGCCGCTGTCCAGCAATCACCGAAGATGATCCGGGACGCTGGTCAGACCGTGCCGAGCATCGGACCGGTCTGACCTTCACAGGTGCCGCCAACACTTCAACGCCCCAGGACGGGTTTTGCGACGCTCGATCTGGCCGAATCGTGCCAGATCAACTTACTTTGCCGGAGATTGGTGCTTTTTTAAAACAACCGGCAGATTTATGTCGTGGGGATGTGGTCATGCCGCGTCATTGATGGCCGCTCAGATCCAGGTCGGTGTTGCTGGAGAACGACACCGGGGGCGATCCTCGGCATCAACCGGCCGGCGGCCAGGGGCGAGCGAGCCGCGCTTCGAGCCGGGCGCGGATCTCGGGCCAGTCGGGGGCGATGATCGCGAAGTAGACCGAGTCCCCCACCCGGTCGCCGTGCGCGATCCGGTGCTGACGCAAGGTTCCCTCCTCCACCGCGCCGAGCCGAGCGATGGCCGCCCGCGACCGGGTGTTGAGGGCGTCGGTCTTGAACTCGACTCGGTTCATCCCCCAGACCTCGAAGGCATGGCGGAGCATCAGGAACTTGGCCTCGGTGTTGATCGGCGTCCGCTGCCAGGCCAGCCCAACCCGCGTCCCGCCGATCTCGACCCGCCGGTGCGCCCGATCGATGGCCATGAACCGGGTCGTCCCGACCACCTGGCCGGTGGCGGCCTCGACCGTGGCGAACGGGACCTCTCGCCCCAGGTCCGCCTGATCCAGAGCCGCCTGGACCGACCGGGTCATCGCCTCGGGCGAGTCGACCCGCTCCAGGGTCCACTGATAAAGCTCCGGGTCCAACCCCGACGCCACCAACCCGTCCCGGTGTTGCCACCCCAGCGGCTCCAACCGGACCAACCGCCCCGCCAGAGTCACCGGCTCGATCATCGGACTAATCATGCCACACCCTCAAGGCTTGGGAAGGAGAACTCGCCGGCTCCGCACCAATAGGGATCTTCGCCCACCCGTCGAGGTTCGCGGGCGGCAATCTCGCGTCCCGTTCGGACCGGATCAGTCCGCCGCCGTCGGCCCGATCGGTAAATCCGTGCTCAGACCTGATCGGCCGCCGGTCCGCCTGAGCGTCCCGTGCGGGCATCGGACCGAACCCGGTGGCTCAAGCCAACCCAGCCAACTGCGCGCCGGAGGTTTGCGGGCGGGGCGGAGGCGCGGTAGTGTCGGAAGCGTTGACGACGTCCTCTCCCTTCCCGACCCGAGAGCCACCCTTTCATCATGGCTGTTGCATCGTCCTCGATGGGGTCGCCGAGCGACCCTCGACCGCCCTTGGACCGCGCCCGGACCAAGGCTTACCGGCGGTTGATGCCGCTCTTGTTCCTCAGCTACATGGTCGCGTACGTCGACCGGACCAACGTGGCGATTGCCGGCTTGACGATGCAGCGCGACTTGCGGGGGTTCGACAGCGAGGTATTCGGCTTCGGGATGGGGGTCTTCTTTGCCGGTTACTTCCTGCTCGAAGTGCCCGGGACCTTGATCGTCGAGCGCTGGAGCGCGCGGAAGTGGCTGAGCCGGATCATGATTTCGTGGGGATTCCTGGCGGGCCTGACGGCGCTGGTGACGACGCCGAAGCAGTTCTACGCCGTCCGGTTCGCGCTCGGGCTGGCGGAGGCGGGGTTTTATCCGGGGGTGATTGTCTACCTGACGCACTGGTTCCCGAGCCGCGACCGGACGAGGGCGCTGGCTTACTTCTTCGTGGCCACGCCGATCGCGCAGATGATCAGCCCGAAGTTGTCGAATTTGTTGCTCTCGATCGGGACGAATGAAGTCATCAACGGCGTCGCGGTGCATCACCCCGAGGTTTGGGGGCTGGAAGGGTGGCAGTGGGTGTTCATCGCCTGGGGGGTGCCCGCCGTGTTGCTCGGGCTGGCGGTCCTCTTGTTCTTGACCGACAAGCCGGGGCAAGCCCGCTGGCTGAAGGATGACGAGCGTGAGGCCCTGGAAGCGGAACTCCGGCGGGAGAAGGAACTTCAGGGCGCGGCGGGGCACATGAGCGTCGGTCAGGCTCTGAGCAACCCCAAGGTCTTGATCCTCGCCGGGGCATACTTTTGCTCGGTGACGGGGAACTACGGGGTCGAGTTCTTCATGCCGAAGATCCTCCAACGCTGGTACAGCCTGGACATGAACACGTTGACCTGGCTGGTGGTCTTGCCGCCGCTGGGGTCGCTGATCGGGCAGTTGTTCGTCGGCTGGAACTCGGACCGGACCGGTGAGCGTCGCCTCCACACGGTTCTCCCGATGTACCTCGGCGCGGTGTCGCTGGCGGTCATGGCGATCATCCCGGCGCCCCCCTTGGCGGTCGCGGTGGGGTTGTTCTTCCTCGCCTTGACCGGCCTCAAGGCATACTTGCCCGCGTTCTGGTCGCTCCCGAGCCTGTTCCTGGCCGAGTCGGCCGCCGCCGGGAGCATCGGGTTAATCAACTCGGTCGGCAACCTCGGCGGCTGGATCGGCTCGTGGATGATGGGGCGGATCGACCGCCTGACCGGATCATTCCGCGGCGGCCTGACCGTCCTGGCCATCTCGATCGCCGCCGCCGCGACGATCATCTTGCTCCTCGGCATCGGGCGCCGAACCAAGCCGGCGGACCTCGGCGACGTGAGGGACGCTCTGGTCGGCGACGCTCCGCTCCCCCTGGTCAATCCTTCTTAAAACAAAGCCTCGCGCTGGTCTGGACCCCGGCAAACTCCGGTCGCCAGTTCGATCAAGCTACCAAACTAAGCCAGTTTCGGCACGGCCAATCGGGAATCCCCTCCATGTCCGCCCACGTCGACAATGATCCGGAATTCAACGACGTCATCCCCAAGCCCAATCCAAGGCGAAGACTCTCGATCGTCAGGGTGCTCATGGTTTTGGGCATCATCGCGATCCTGGTCGCATTGTTCTTGCCATTCCAGCGAACCGCGCCCCGCGCCTTGCGCCGCGTTCAATGCACCAAAAACTTGAGACAGATTGCGCTAGCTCTCCGTAATTATGAACAAGAGTACAAATCTTTGCCGCCCGCGTACACCGTGGACGCGCGCGGGAGAGCATTGCATAGCTGGCGCACGCTGATCCTGCCGTATCTCGACAATAGTTCGCTTTTCAACACGGTTGACCTTTCGAAGCCATGGAACGACCCGGCGAACGCCCAGGCGCTCGCAACCATGCCGTCCATCTTTCGATGCCCCGAGGCGGTCGGGCCGCGAAACACGACGACCTACCTGGCGATCGTGGCTCCAAACGGATGCCTGATCCCCAGGGAGCCTCGTCGCCTGGTGGAAATCACGGACCCCCACCAGGCGACGCTCATGGTGATCGAAGCCGGTGAGGAGAGTGCCGTTCCCTGGATGGCTCCAGTGGATGCGAACGAGTCTTTGGTGATGAATCTTGGGCCGACCACGAAACTTCATCACGGGGGCGGCACGAACGCCTGCTTCGTCGATCGTCACGTGACGTTCCTGGAAGCCAACACTCCGGCCGAGGTCCGTCGGGCGTTGATGTCGATTGCCGGCAACGACAACGAAGTCGCCAAGGACTGGTGATGAGCCTGAGCCTTGAGCCAGGCGACGGCGGGCTTTACCGTGAGCGCGACGACTTTGGTTGATCTCACTCAGGGGACCGACATGTCCCTCCGCCGCCGCCGGGCCGATCAAGCTCGAACAACCCGGATTGTCGCCTGGCCCGCTCGCGCAACTCGAAAGCCGTGAGTGGCACGAGCCAACTCATCCAGGTTGCCAGAGAATCGACCCACGGGGCGGCCACCCCCGTGACCGTCGCCAACCCGCCAATCACCCTGAGCGCGACGGCCGAGCATAACAAGAGGTAACATCGCCACATCCAACGGCGATGATCTGAGTACCGTACCATCACCGCCGACCGCGCGCCAAGCGCGACGCAGACGGCGGTGGCAATCGCCAATGCCGCCAACCCGACCGCCGCGATGGAACCTGCCGCCGCGTAATAGGCCATCCAAAGTCCGCTGGGCGTCACCACCAATAAAACACACGCGACTTGGAGTCGGCCGAGCGATCGATGCCATTTGGGAAACCGGGTCCGCGACCGCTCACCGACCAGAAATAACCCCAGGACCAACGTAATGGGACCAGAGATGATATGCGCATAAAACGCCCACCGGTAAACGCCCAAGAAGTGGCGTTCTCGACCGCGCAGGAAGTCAAAAGCAAAATTGGGCGGAAAATAGTTGTGGTAGTTTGAGACCACGCTGATAATCACTTTGATGATCAAAACGCCCGCCATGAGGGTCAGGATGCTCCCGAGTGATGTTGGCTGGTGTGGGCGCATGGCAAAAAGGGCAACCTCCGAAGCGGTTTCGATTCACGGGGTTGATACCATTATAAGCGGAATAGCTGCCCTCGCCACATCATTGACCGTGCGTGCGGATCGATCGCGGAGCGAAATTCAACGATCCTCGGAGGCGATAAGGCGAACCCGCCACGCGGAATCAGAGGGGCTGCCCGATGCGTTGAACCCCTTCTCGGGTGGAGGGCGTGATCCGGAACAGCGTGAACGTCCGGTCGAACCGGACCGCCGGGCCGTGGGAGATGACCTCGACCTGACCTAAAGCTGCCAGCGCTTCCCGGTCCCGGTCGCGGCCGAGGAGGGCGTAGGGTTGGCCGGGCGGGGCGGGGGGGTGGTCGACGAGGTTGGCGACTCCTTGGCGCCAGGTGGCGGTTCGCTCGAAGGAGAACAGGCGGATGGCCCAGTCGTGCGGGACCGGGCCGAAGGGGGTGGGGTAGGGCTTGCGGTCCCAATCCTCGTACAAGCAGACGAGCGGGTAGGACGGGTCGAGACTTTGGCCGATCGCCGCGCAGTAGGCCCACTCGCGGCCTCGGGCGTCGAGCCGGGGGGCGACGACCGCATATCCCACCGCCACCGCCAACCCCAGGCCACCGAACAAACCCACCGCGAGGCGACGGGTTCGCTCGCGGGTCCAACCGGCCCGACGACCGGCGATCCGCTCGACCCGGACCAGCCCCAAGGCCGCCCAGATCGACCAGGGGGGGAGGGCGTGGATCGCGTAGTGGGCGTTCTTGACCGTCGCCACCGACAGGACCAGGACCGGGACCACCGCCCAGGCCCAAAGGAGCCGGTCACCGCCGTGCCGCTCGCGCCTGGCCCGGACCAGCGACGGCCCCGCCCCGAGGAACGCCAGCGGGGTCCACGGCAGCGCCTGGAGCAAGACCGCCGGGAGGTACTGCCACCGGGGGCCGCCGATGAAGTGCTCGGGGTGGCTGGCGAGCCGGTCGGTCACGTGCATGGTCCAGAGCGATACCGCCTCGGGGTGCCGGAACGCCACCGCCACCGGCCAGATGAGCGCCACGACCGCCGCGACGACCGCCCCCGGGATGCTCACCAGGCGGCGGGCCGCCCGCCAATCCCGATCCCAGACCAGGAGCGCCCCGAGCGTCGGGAGCAGCAACGCCGCGCCAAAGCCAACCCCCTTGACCAGCGAGGTCGCCCCGAGCAACCCCCAGAACGCCCACCGCCAGCGGGCCGGGTTGATGAGCAAATCCCCCAGGTGCGGCTCGACCGGCAGCAGCGCGGGGGCTGGCTCTGGTGTTGGGGATAATTCAGGACCGCTCGCCGGAGGGGCTAGGGGCCGACCCGCCAGGATCAGCGCCGCGATCCGCCGGTGCGGTCCTCGGAGGATCAAGGGGTCGGGTCCGGAGGTGGCCGCCCGCTCGGTCGTCCGGAGCCGATCGAACACCACCATCAGGGTGGTGACGAGCGCCGCCAGGACGATGTCGGCTTCCCCGAGCCGCCCTCGGAGGATCGTCCAGGCCGTGGTCGCCTGGATCAAGCCCGCCACGAGCCCCACCGTTGGACCGAACCGCCGGGCCGCCAGACTCGCCACGCCCAGCGCGACCACCGCCGCCGCCAGGGCCGACGGAACCCGCGCCGACCACTCGGTCACGCCGCCGGCAACCCAGCTCAAGGCCGCCACCGTCCAGGTCAGCAGCGGCGGTTTTTCGAGCCAAGGCTGCCCACCGATCGTCGGGACCAGCCACCCGCCCGGGGTTCCCCGCGCGATCATCTCCCGCGCCGCCTGCGCGACGAACGCCTCGTGGTACGTCAACCGGCTCGCGCTGCCCAGCCCCACGCCCACCGTCAAGGCCATCAAGCCGACCACGGCGGCGAGCCGCCGCCCACCCAGACTTCGACCCTCGTCGGTCATGACGTTCGCGACCTTCCTTGGTTCGCCTCGCGGCGCGGCCCGCGGTCCCCTCCCGGGACCCCTTCGAGGTGTCACCTTACTCGACTTGCCGCTCGCGGTCGAGCGTCAAAACTGGCGGCCCTTCGAGCGCGACCACGCCTGGGCACGGTCACGTCGGAGGATTCAACCGCTGTTGGGTCTCAAGGATCTCACGAACTTCGCGGGAACTCGGGATCTTCTGCCAGGGTCGAGCGCGATCCCCGAGGTGGCGGCTGAGGTGCCTCTCGTTGTCGGTCGCTACCCACCAATCATCAGCGTCGGAGCGGTAGTTCAGCACTTGGGCGGCCAGGATCGCATCAGCGTCGATTGACTTCTCGTCGGCAGTCGACCATCCTCCACGCCGGGCGCCAGCCCATAAGTCCGCCGCCAGTCGAATCGATTCGGTCGTAATGGGCAAGTAGACGCCTGGAAAATCGTGCAGTTCGTCGAGTCGGGCGAGGCTCGCGGTCAGCCCCGCCGCGAGCAGTTCGCGACGAATCTCATAATCCGTGATTTCAGGGATGACGACGGCCGAACCGTCGGTCGCTTCGTTCACTAGCCAAGCCCGGAGATTGCGCAAAACCTCTTTGTCCGATGTACCGCAGGCGACTCCCAGCGGTCCGGAATCAAGGAAGATGATCCGACGCATGGATCAGTACGCCCGCTTCATGGTTTGCAGCACTTCCTCTAGGGCGCCGGGCGGGTCCGTATCCGGGACCTGATAGAACTTCAAGATTCGAGGAAGATCCTGGACGAAGTGCGCCCAGTGCGATTCCGAATAGACGCCACCATAGGCCGTCTCGGTCGGGGCGAACTCGGCCGCGTGAACATCCGCCGCCCGTTTGAACACCTTGTAGTGCTTGGAGTCGCCGATGGACTTGCAAAGGATCGCCAGTCCGGGAGCTTCCACGCCGTCGGGCCAAGAGTAGAGGTCGTTTGGCACGTCGAGATGGACATCATCATCGATCGTCCAGTGGAATCGATCCACGGACTCCGGCGCGAGGTTGACCACGAACAAGGTCGCACGCATCTCGGGAATTATTACGGCCGACAATTGAAGCTTGGGCATGGAATCTCCTCCCTCTCTTCTCCTCCAGTCGGATCGAACCAACCTCACGACAGCAGGAACTCCAGGTCATCCCGGGTCAGGGTGCCGATGACGTTGCGGTTCTCGTCCAAAATCGCGTCGGCGAGGTCGCGCTTCTTTTGCTGGAGTTCGAGGATCTTTTGCTCCACCGTGTCGCGGGCGATCAGGCGGTAGGCGAACACCTGCTGCGTCTGACCGATCCGGTGCGACCGGTCGATCGCCTGAGCTTCGACGGCGGGGTTCCACCAGGGGTCGAGGAGGTAGACGTAATCCGCCGAGGTCAGGTTCAAGCCTAATCCGCCCGCCTTCAAGCTGATCAGGAACAACGGGATGCTCGGGTCGTTCTGGAAACTCTCGACCCGCTCGGCGCGGTTGCGGGTCCGGCCGTCGAGGTATTCGTACTTGATTCCCTCGGCGTCGAGCCGGTCGCGGACCAGGCTCAAGAAGCTGGTGAACTGCGAGAAGACCAGGATCTTGTGCCCCTCCTCGGCGACCTCGGCCAGTTGCGGCATCAGCATGTCGAGCTTGGCGGAGGGGTCGCCGGAGCGGTCGGGGTCGATCAGGCCGGGGTGGCAAGCCGCCTGACGGAGCCGCAGGAGCGCTTCGAGAACCTCGATCTTCGACCGACCCAACTCGGGCGACTCCTTGCGGAGGAGAGCCTGGCGGTAGTGGGCCTTGAGGTCCTCGTACATCTGGCGCTGCGGTGGGTCGAGGTCGCAGAACAAGGTCTGCTCAACCTTGTCCGGCAAGTCCTCGACGACCTGCTTCTTGGTCCGCCGCAAGATGAACGGGCGGAGTGCCCGGGCCAGGAGCGACCGCGCCCCCTCGTCGGCGGCCGACGCCCCCGAAGCGTGCTTCTTGAACACCGACGCCGTGCCGAGCATCCCCGGGTTCAGGAACTCGAAGATCGACCAGAGCTCGCCGAGGTGGTTCTCGATCGGCGTCCCGCTCATCGCCAGGCGATGGCGACCGTGCAGGAGCCGCGCCGCCTTGGCCGCCTGGCTGTCGGCGTTTTTGATCGCCTGAGCTTCGTCGAGGATCACGTAGTCGAAGAGGATCGCGCTCAGTTCGACGATGTCGGTCCGGAGCGTCCCGTAAGTCGTGACGATCAGGTCGTAGTCGGCGAAGTCGTCGCGGGTCGCGTGGCGACCGGTCCCGGTGTAGTCGAGGACGCGGAGGCGCGGGCAAAACTTCTCGGCCTCCTGGACCCAGTTGAACACGAGCGACCGGGGAACCACGATCAAGCTCGGCCCCTTCGACTGCCGGCGCGCTCGGCGGCTCTGGAGCAAGGCGAGGACTTGCACGGTCTTGCCCAAGCCCATGTCGTCGGCGAGAATGCCGCCGAAGTCGAACTTTTGCAAGTATTCGAGCCAGCCCAGCCCTTCACGCTGGTAGGGGCGGAGTTCCCCCCGGAAGCCGGGCGGGGCTTCCTTGGCGATGACCCCCTCGAAGCGCGGCAAGTTCTGGCGGACCTTGCCGAAGCCGATATCGAGCTTGATCTCGGGCTGCGACGCGAGCAGGGCATCCAACAACCCCGCCTGCGCCTTGCCGAACCGGAGTGTGCCGCCGTCGGCCTCATCGCCGATCCCGAGGTCGGCGAGCATCCCGTACTTTTTGAGCCAGTCTTCGGGGAGCATCCCCATCGACCCGTCGCCAAGGGTGACCATCGTCTCCCCCTGGCGGGCGGCGGCGAGGAGGTCGGGCAACCCAACGGACTGGCCGCCAAAATCCACCTGACCACCCAGTTCGAACCAGTCGATCCCGGTGGTCACGGCGAGCTTGAACTCGCCCGCCGGTCGGATCAATTTGCCTTCAGCCTCGACCCGCCAGCCGGCCGAGACCAGCTCCTTGGTCACCTGCGGGACCCGCTTGGCGGGGATTTCGAGGCTCCCCGGGTCGAGGAGGTGGTCCTTGGCGTCCTTGAACCCGAGTTCGTAAAGCTGGATGCCGGCGGCCTGTTCGAGCGCGACCTGGCGGTGGATGACGAGGTTCAGGTCGGTCCGGACCGCCAAACTCCCGCCACGGATGATCGGGATGTATGCCCCGGAATAATCGAAGCCAAGCTCGGCGATCAAGCGGTCGGTCCCCCAGTTCTGCCGGGGGGTCCGCAAGGTCAGGCAAGGCTGCGGGAGGTCGGTCGGCTCCTGGAACTTGACCGTTTCCGACTCGATCAGCTCGCACGCCGGCTGGTTGAACGTGGGCAGGAGCTTCTCGAAGGCTTCATCCTGCGCCGACGAATCGGGGTAGGCGACTTCTTTTTCCTGGCGGAGCTTGGCCACCCACTCGTTCAGCCCAAGGTCATCAAACGGCGCGACCTTGCCGACCCCTTGCACGATCAAGCTGGGCAGGACCGCCATCGGCTCGGCCAGGTCCATCTTGTCGACGCCGCCTCGGCCGTCGGGGCGGCGCAAGACGCCGCGCCAGGTCCATCGCTTCCCGGTCGGGTCGGACTTCACGTCGAGCCCGAACCGCCAAGGTCCCTGGTCGTCCCAGCGGACGGTGGGGGGATCTTCCTCGCCGTCGGTCCGCCGGAGCCGGAGCCGATTCGACTGGGCGAGCAACTCGACGATCTTGGCCTGCGCATCGGTCCGGAGGACGAACCGCCGGGTCCCCGCCGCCTCGCCGTGACCGTCAGCCTTGGTCGAGGTTGTCGGAGCGCTCGAGTTTTGCGCGGCGACCAGTTCGGTCAACAGTTCCCGGTCTTCGGGGTCGTAGCGGACCACGGGGAGATTCGGGGTATGCCACCAGGGCTTGAGCGGCCCCCAGTCGCCGTTGGGCCGGCGCGCCCGGCGGGTCAGGTCGATGACGACCTGACCGGCGGCGAGCGTGGCGGGGATGTCGAGGACGTAAGCCAGTAACCGCTTGGCCTTTTGCTGCGCCAACGCCGCCAACCGGGCTTCGCGGGCGGCCCGGGCCTGCGCCTTGGCGTGCTGCGGGTGGATGTTCCCCTCGGGTCCATCCGGTCCCACGACCCCACGCCCTCGTCGCTCGCGGGCCTGGTGCGGCGGTGGGCCGGGCGGCAAGGGCCGACCCGACGGTCCCATCGCCGCACCCGCGCCGGGGGCCGGGCGGTAGGCTCCGGGACCGTTGACCCCTCGGGGGTAAGGACCCGCGCCGCCCGGCGGGAGCTGGCGCGGCCGGGCCGCGTTGCCCGCCCCCGGACCGGTCGGGCGCTGACCGTTGCCCACGCCGGGGCCGGACCGCATCCGCGCATCGGGCGCGGGGTAAGGCCCCGGCCGCTGCCCGGTGTTCGGCCCGGAACGCTGCCCGGTGTTTGGCCCGGGACGCTGCTGCTCCTGGTTCGGGTTGGGGTATCGGGGCGGTTGCGTTGGCGGCGGCGCAGGTCCATCTCGATCTCGATCCCGGTTCCGCGGCGCTCCGGGGTAGGACGAGTTGGGACCAGCGCCCGCACTCGGGTCGCGGTTCGGGTGGTTCGGCCGCCGCGGGGCTCCCGTCGGCGGGAGGCCCGGAGGAACCCGGTTTGGGCCGTAGCCACGCTCGGGCGGGTAGGGGGGGCGGTCGCGGGGCGGGTAGTCGCTCCCCGGGTTGGGTCCGTACCCCTGGTTGGCCCGGTAGTCCCCATTCGAGCCATAGTCGCGGTCGGGGCGATAGTTCGGCGGCGGACCGTAGCCGCCGAGGTTCGGGTTCGGGTTCGGGCCGTAGCCGGCGCCCGGCGGATAGTCGCGTGGACCCGGGCGGTAGTCCGGGGGCGGGTTCGCCCCGCGCTGGCCACGGTCGCCGCGGTGGGCGGGTTCGCCCCGCTCGGGCCGAGAGCCGTTGTTGTTGCCGGTCCCGTTCCCCCCGGGGCCTCGGTTCCCGTAATTCCCGTTCGATCCGTAATTCGGCGGCGGGCCGGGATCAGGGCCGGGACCAGCCCCCGGGTACGTCCCTCGTCCGTTCCCGGCACCGTTGGAGCGACCATACCCCTGGCTCGGGCCGGGTCCATAACCAGGGGCGGGACCGCGCGGGGGAGACGAGTCGGGCCGGGAGTTGGGACGCGACGGCCCGGAGTTGGAACGCGGGCCGGGACCAGGGCCGGGTTCCGAGGGGGAGTAGGACCGCTGACCACCGGCGTAGGGCGGGGGGTACTGGTTCGGCTCCGAGTTCTGGCCCGGGCCTTCCCTCGCATAGGGCGGCGGCGGGCCTGGCCCCTCGGCGCCCAGGGGGCGGCGGGTCTGACCGGGAGCGGGTTCGGTGACCAACCGGAGGGGACGGGTCGGGGCGGACGGGAGCAGCCCTCGGGCGTCGACGGCCAGGACTGTCGCCCAGAGGTGCTTGCAGGGCGCCCCGCCGTTCGACCCGGAGTACGGGCACGAGCACGACGCGATCAGCTTGATCCCGCGGAGCCGGACCCGGACCTTGTACTTCTCGGTCCCCCGGACGCGGGCGACCACCTCGCCCGGCGATGACGCGGTGATCGCCACCCGGCCCTTGTTGAAATAGACCAGGCCACGATCGCGCACCGCTTCGCGGAACTCGCGGGCCACTTTCTGGGTGATCCCCATCATCCCTTCCCATCCGGGACGGCTGTATCCGACGACGCCCGGGGGGCCACCCCCGCCGCCACCACTCCCGCACCTCGGCCCCGCCCATTGGCGAAGCCCACAAACACCTCCGGCCGCAGGCCCGAAGGTCCCCAGTCGCTCGGAAGGTCGCCGACACGGCAACTCCCCGACGGCACCAGCAACGCTTTCACCAACGCGCGAACCCCTTTTGGTCATCCCCGAACGGGCTGATCCGCCATCGTGAACTTGACTCGCTCAAATGATGGCAACCCCAAGGCTAAACTCACCTGACAATGATGTCGCCCGCATCCACCGATCGGAAATTCGTGCCGACCTCAACCCACGATCCGCAAGCCGACCGAACCGCAACTGATCCGCTCCAAACTCACCTGACTTGTTCCTCGGGATCAAGAGCAAAACTGAAGCCGACCCCGGTCAGCCCGCCAGCGTCACAATGTCACTGGCCAACCGCACCGAAACTTCTCGGACGATCAACCGACGCTCAAAGCTGGACCGCTGACTGAGGGGGACCTTTCGCCACCGACCCTATCAGATCAGCTCTCCCTCGACACCCAAACCGACGGGCCGGGCGCGATCGCGCCCGACCCGGAACCCCACTCAAACGTCGAGGTTTTTGACCTCCAAGGCGTGCTTCTCAATGAACTCGCGGCGGGGTTCGACGTCGTCCCCCATCAAGGTCGTGAACAGGTCGTTGGCGGCGGCCACATCGTCAAGTTGGACCTTCATCAAGGTCCGCTTCGACGGGTCCATGGTCGTTTCCCAGAGCTGCTCGGCGTCCATCTCCCCCAAGCCTTTGAACCGGGTGATCTTCATCCCTTTTTCGCCGAGGTGGCGGATGGTCGCGACCAAGGACCGGAGGTCGAGCAAGGGGTGCTCCTCATCGTCGCGGTGGAGGACGAACCGCGCGGGCGGATCATCGCCGGTCACCTCGATCGGGAGCAAGGTCTCGGCCCGCAGGTCGAATTCGTCTCTGAGTCTCGCCAGGTGCTTGTTCAGCGTCCGAACCTCGTGCAACTCGGTGACCCGAAACCCTTCGTCGGTGGCAGTCGGATCGTCAACCGATGGCGCCGGGTGGCTCGCCCGCGCGGATTCGAGTTCCTCGGCGGTGTAGGGCCAGGAGTCGGCTTGCCCCGCCTCGTGCTGCACATGGAAGAGGGGCAGCAAGCCGGTTTCCGGATGCGCCAGCGCCAGGAACGACCGGAGCGGCAGGTTCCGCCGCCCGAACGCCCGGAGGCCGCCGTCCAGGCCGGTGACGATATCGAGGAGTGCCCGCAACCGTTCCCCGGCGATGTCCACCAGGCTCGGGGCGGTCGGGTCGGCGGCTTCGAGCCGAGCGTCGAGCAGGCCAACCTCGTTGAGGATCGCCTGCATCTCGGGTTCCGTCTGAACGTACCGTTTTTGCTTCTTCTGCGTCAACATGTAGAGCGGCGGCTGGGCGACGTACAGGTGCCCCTCAGCCACCAGTCGCGGCATCTGGCGGTAGAAGAACGTCATCAGGAGGGTCCGGATGTGCGACCCGTCGACGTCGGCGTCGCTCATCATGACGATCTTGCCGTAGCGCCGTTTGGACGGGTCTTCCTCGTCGCCGATCCCGTTGCCAACGGCGGTGATGATGTTTCGGACTTCCTCGTTCCCCAAGACCCGGTCGAGCCGGGCACGCTCGACGTTGAGGATCTTGCCTCGGAGCGGCAAGATCGCCTGATAAAGCCGGTCGCGGCCCCCTTCGGCGGTTCCACCGGCGGAGTCACCTTCGACGAGGAAGAGTTCGCTCGAATCCTGGTCGTGCGTGGTGCAGTCCATCAGCTTGCCGGGCAAGCCGCCGCCCGAGAGGACCCCCTTGCGGTTCCGGACCAGTTCGCGGGCCTTCCGGGCGGCTTCGCGGGCTTCGGCGGCGAGCTGGGCCTTGGCGATCACCTTCTTGGCGGCTTGCGGGTTTTGTTCCAAAAACTCGGCGAGCTTGTCGTTGACGACCTTGGCGACGATCCCCTCGACCTCGCTGTTGCCGAGCTTGGTCTTGGTCTGCCCCTCGAACTGGGGGTCGGGGACGCGGACGCTGATGATCGCGGTCAAGCCTTCCTTGAAGTCTTCGCCGGTGATTTGCAGGTCTTTGTTCTTGCTCGAAACGGTCGCCTTGGCGTAGTTGTTCAAGGTCCGGGTCAACGCCCCGCGGAACCCGGTCAGGTGGGTGCCGCCTTCGACCGTGTTGATGTTGTTGCAGTACGACACGAGCGTTTCGCTGATCGACTCGTTGTACTGGAGCGCCACCTCGACTTCAACGGCGCGGTCATCATCGCGCCCGCTCAGGACCACCGGCGGGTGGATCGGCGACTGCGCCCGGTTCAGGTAGGTGACGAACTCACCGAGACCACCCGACGAGAAGAATTCCTCGTGCTTGGGGTCATCGCCGCGCTCGTCGGTCAGGCAGATCCGGACACCTCGGTTCAAGAAGGCGAGTTCGCGGAGCCGCTTTTCGAGGATATCGTAGTCGAACTCGATCTTGGGGAAGATCGTGCTGTCGGGAAAGAACTGGATCTTGGTCCCGGTATCCTTGGCGACGCCGATCTCGCGGATCGGGCCGTTGGACGTCCCTTGCTTGTAATCTTGCCGCCAGAGCTTGCCATCGCGGCGGACCTCGGCCTCCAGCCACTCCGACAGGGCGTTGACGACCGTGACGCCGACCCCGTGAAGGCCGCCCGACACCTTATAGGTGTCGTGGTCGAACTTGCCGCCGGCGTGGGGGGTGGTCAGGACGACTTCCAGGGTGCTCTTTTCGGGGTACTGGTGGTGCGATTCGACCGGAATCCCGCGCCCGTC
>JAABUX010004868.1_pt1 | contig 16792 bp, 30 predicted proteins | sample 5561851 | NCBI WGS metagenome assembly JAABUX01 (sample SAMN10711883, study PRJNA513361) | rock metagenome | isolation source: Antarctica rocks | place: Antarctica: Victoria Land, Richard Nunatak red sandstone | collected 2016-01-03 | reverse complement strand
CATGGATGCTGGCAGGACGTCCCTGGCATCACCAAGTCAGCCGCTAGTCGCATGCACGTCATGATTAAATCAAACGGACAACTCACGGCGAGGGACGTTCCATGTCTAAAACATTTGACTGTGAACACCTCACAGATGGGGTGTGTGATCGGACTCACTTGTGCGGGTTGGTGTCAAACGAGTCCGCCAGCTCCAGGCCGTCGAAGTGGTGCCGCAGCTCCGGCAGCAGCGCCACGGTGCCCGCATAAGCTGCGTCCACGTGTAGCCTGGCGCGGGGCAAGTGCGGCGACGTCTGAGTGCAAGCTGTGGTAGAGTGAGCTACCAGCAAAGAAGGAGGGGCAGCGGCGCGGTGTTGCTCACCCCATGCAAGTCAATGCGGGTGCCGAATGCGCCGAATGCACCAGAATGCATGTGGGAGCAGATTCATCGAGCCGCAGACACGGACGTGGCTCGTTGGCAAGGTGCCAGCGCCGCGCGGGTGCAGCAGCAGTGCGAAAGGCCATGGATTCCCTACTCAAGCTGACAGAGACGCCACAGGCGCTGAACTGGGGCGCGGCGACGCTGCAAGATGCAACCCATACGGTCGAGCAAGAGAACGCACCAGAGCCCGTGCTGCTGGGTCAGCTCGCCCAGCGGCCGCAGCGGGTCGACGGCGCAGGAGGACGTCGTGCCGACGGTGGCGCACAGGAAGAAGGGTATAAGCCCTGCAGCCCTGTCCGCCTCAACGGCTGCTGCCACTGAAGCGGGGTTCAGGGCCCACTCGTCCTCCGCGTGGGTCCGGATCAGGCGGCAGTGCGTGATGCCGCCGATCATGCACGCCTTCTTCACGCAGCTGTGCGCCTGCAGCAGCGGACGCTGTGGTCACGAGGCGCCTTGAGCAGAGCGCCTTCCCAACTTGCACTCATCTCGGATGTGCTCGGGCTTTGTTTGCATTCCGTGTAACATCCTAAGAGCCACAGCTCAGATGTGGGCACATTGGAGCAGAAACTTCATCAATGGCCAGCACTGGATGCCAATTGAACCCAGCTTGGCCGGACTAGCGACCTGCGGAGACCCAATGTCATACCCTTCAAAACACGCGCCTGGTCCGACGTGTACGCCACGAGGCGGACATGGTCCTCGTGCGGCCGCCCCGCCAGCGCCCGCGACCGCGCGGCGAGCAGGGCCACCACGGCGGCCTCGCTGGCGGTGCCCTGGATGCAGCCGCCGCCGCGGCCGCCGCTGCCGGTGGACAGGAAGCTGGGCGGCAGCCCCAGCAGCTTGCCCAGCCAGTCCATTACGATCTGGGCGGCACATGCCAGGAGTGAACTTTGCTTCCGCATAAATTCAGAACTGGGTGGTGACGAAGCAGATATCTGTCAGGGTTGCGCAGATACAGCATGCTCAGAAGATGCACCACTGACATACAAGCACATTGCTGGTTCGGGCGAGACGGTCCCCGTGCTCTGACTTGGGCACGTGACCACCACTGCAAGACCGCGCTGCTGCAAAGCAACCCACTGCCGTACATGAGTTAGTACAGACAGGACACGCCCATGATCAAGCTTGGCACTGCAGTCAGCGACGCAAACCACATCGTACTCCTTACCCTGACCCGGACCCCAACCCGAACCCGAAACCTCACCCAGTCATCAGCATCCATTTGCGCGCACCGTTTCGAGCTTCGTGGCGGCGGGGCTGCCGATCCAGGAGGACAACCTGGGCCGTGGACTTACCCTGATTTCGACGCCATCTCAAACCCTACCCGAACCCCATCCTGTCGGCACCCTGCTGCGCTCACTGGCTCCAGCTCAATCGCCGCAGGGCTGCCGATCCAGGAGACAAACCCTAATCGTACCCCAAGTCTGATCTCGACCCAAGCTCTACCCAGAACCCTAACCCATGCAGTCGGCATCCCTTTGTGCGCACCGTCTCGAGCTCAGTCGCCGCAGGGCTGCCGATCCAGGAGAAGCCGATGACGTTGAAGGCGCCGCTCAGCATCTCGCCCAGCAGCCCCGGGAAGCTGCTGTTGGCCGGGAAGTACGCGAAGAAGCTCGGGCTCTGCCAGTGCGTCATGCCTGCGTTGTGGCGCGTGACAGGATTGTTCATGCAAGCAGAGGCGACGGCGGTACCGCTGCATGGGCCTGTAATGTGTGCTGGGCATCAGCAGCTGCAGAGACGTGTTGCTTTCACGCACGGCTCGCCAGATTCACCAGCTCAGATTGTGGCATCCGCTGTGCTGTCGAGAGGCTAGAACTGGAATGCCATGCGCTGACCCTCCTGCTGACTACTTGGATTATCAGCGGCTGCTCGGAATGCTCGGAATGTCTGGGACACGATATCGGCATGTGAGCAGCATCCTCCTTGTGCCGCTCGCCGTCTATTGCAGCAATGTGTGGCGCGCATAGCAGCGCGCACCGGGGACGATGAGCTCGTCGACATCGCGCATGACGGCCTCGAACGGCTCGCCCGCCTCTGGAGCCTCCGTCGGCAGCTGTAGCGCCAGGTAGCCTTGTGCAGACCGCATGAGTGCATGCTGAGCGTCCATGTGCAGGCTGCCGCTCCGCTAATCGTGGCATGATGGACGGTGTGCAGCTAGGCATTCGCGGCATGCATGCCAAGCAGACCCAGCAAACCATGATCAGGTCCCGTGATGGCGGATCGTCACCTGGCTGGACGGGGCTTCGTACGGGGAGCGACCCCACCCGCGAGTAGTAGTCGCAGATCCAGTCCACCATGGCGTACCCGCGCTTGCGGAACTGCGCAGCAGCAGCTTTGTTTAGGGAGTACCCTGCTACCCTGCGTAGTGCTGTACCATGACGCGCAAGCCGAAGTCGTGTTGATGATGGTTATCAGCTCGTGCGGGAGGCTACTCGGAGCCTGCGATGCAGTTTTGGCACAAGCTGCCTGCGCCCGACCAGCACACGCGAGCAGCAGCTGCCCCACATCAAAGAGGTGGGTGCTGTGCGTGTGGATCACGTGCGGGGACAGCCGGGGACAGCAGCAGGCCAATCCGGGCGGTGCGACGCACGTCTTCGATGCTCATAGGATGCACGAAGTCCTGATCCGAGCGGTCTGCTGCTGGGTCAGGCTGAGCAGCAGCAGTGGGGTCCGGCCGAACGACGGCCGGGGCTGCGGCAGGCGTCATATTGCTCATGTTAATGTGGTCCTGATGAGCTGCGTGACTAAGGACATGCGAGACCCTGCTCGGAGACCCTGGAGCTTCCCACATGATGCGCAAAATGCAACGTGGTGATCGATTGGGGGCCCGGCGGACGCCATGCAGAGCGTGGGGAGAGCACTCGCTAGGGCGGCGAAGCGACATTGCCCGGTACCCCCTTCGTCCTCGTGTGCCTGACTTTCTCGAAGGCTCCATCGCCAGCTGCGCACGGTCTCGTCTGCCTGCTGCGTGCACGTCCGGATGACGATCGTGCCGTGCTGCCAACGACCCACGCATGCATGCATGTCGTTCCGACGGCGGACAGAGGGGGCAGCCGGAGCAGGTCGTTCCGGCAATGAGCATTGCCTTGGATCCGCAGGCGGACCAGCTAGTCCGGAACTATGCTGCAAAGGAGATCAAGTTCGGTGCCGAGTGCCGGGCGTCGATCCTCGCGGGCGTGGAGAAGCTCGCCGACGCGGTGCAGGTCACGCTGGGCCCGAAGGTGAGGCACCCCCACCCCGGCCGCCTACCTCCAGCTCCAGACCTCTTCCTGCACTCAGCGGTGCCACCGGCCCTGTTGAACGGCATCAAAGATTCTCACCGCGCCTTGGACTGGTTTTGCGCTGGGTTCTGTTCCCGCCACCAGCACCTCGCCAAAGCACACAGTCCTTGCTCGCCGACACACTCATTTCTCATCTCGAGCATCTGCACCCCACGTGCAGGGCCGCAACGTGATCATCGAGCAGAGCTACGGGTCGCCGAAGATCACGAAGGACGGTGTGACCGTGGCGCGGGCCATCGAGTTCAAGAACCGCTTCGAGAATGTCGGCGCCAACCTGGTCAAGCAGGTGGCGTCGGCCACCAACGATGTTGCGGGCGACGGTGAGCGTTGATTGACGTGCCGCTCTCTGATTATGCGCAGCCAGCGCACACAATGGTGCTGTTGCAGGACTGAAATCGAGGCGTGCTCGCCGTCACTCAAAAGCGTCCGCAAGCCGGCCATTTGGTGGCAAGAAATTGGCTGTGTGTGCCGCTGCGGGTTGGCACGGGCATTGGATGCGCACTGAGAGCGTAGGCATCAAGTACATTGCCTCAATGTTCGTCCGGAAGACTGGCTCGTTCAGCAATACTGCTGTCGAACTTTCGAGCCCTCTCGAGCATCGTATCATGCTGCAGGCACAACAACGGCGACGGTGCTGACGCGCGCCATCTTCAGCGAGGGCAGCAAGAGCGTTGCGGCGGGGCTGAACCCGATGGACCTGCGGCGGGGTGTCAGCATGGCAGTGGACCACGTGGTGGCGGGCCTCAAGTCCCGGGCCAAGCGGATCTCCACCACCGAGGAGATCTCGCAGGCACGTCCATCTGTGCAGCCGTCCGCCCTGTTTCGCTGATCACCTGCCAGCTTTTGTCTGCGATTCTTGCTGCTGTCTAGTCCTTCAAGCAGCGAGGTTGCCGTCCTTGTGCCAAGCAGACTGCTGTCTCCAGGCCTGCTCGTGTTGTTCTCGTATGCAGCAGCCGTGCAGTTGTCATCGCCTGCTGTGGGAGGGGGCGAAAAGGCTTTGCAGCGTTGCCAGCGTCTGCACGACAGTCGGCGAGTAAAGTCATGCTCACCGAGGTTACAGACGGTCGGCTCTGCGTGACGTTCAGGTCGGCACCATCTCAGCGAACGGCGACGAGGAGATAGGGAAGCTCATAGCGCGCGCCATGGAGCGCGTTGGCAAGGAGGGCGTCATCACCGTGCAGGTGCGCACGGCCGGGCACAGCAGCTAGTCGCAGAGCCCCAAGATTGCGTCAGCGGTGGCCTTCGTCGTCTGAAAGTCGTCGCCTCTTGCGTTGCGGATGGCGCAGCTCCCGCAACAGACGTGCTGCACATGACCCATGCGTTGCGAACAAGGCACGGTGGTGGGCTCTGCCGTCAAAGCGCTCAGCGCGGCTGGCCGTCCTGCATACTTATACGACGTGCAGGGCATGATCAGTAGGTTGGCCAAGCGAATTCGGCTGACGGGCCAGCGCCAGACCCTATTCCTGACTTTGTCTGTCTGCTGGCCTGGCCCGCAGGACGGCAAGACGCTGGACAACGAGCTGGAGGTGGTGGAGGGCATGAAGTTCGACCGCGGCTACATCTCGCCGTACTTCATCACCGATCCCAAGACCCTCAAATGCGAGCTGGAGGAGCCGCTCATCCTCATGTACGAGAAGAAGATCTCCGGGTGCGCGAGCGGCTGAGGAGCGGGTAGGGCTAGGGTTCGTGTTAGGGCGTTTGAGCTAGGCTTGGGGCCACGGCCAGGGTTGGGATTTGGGCTAGGATCAGGGACAGCATTGTATGGACATGCAGAAGCAGATCAGAGAACCCGACGGGATTCGCGCCTCAAGGGCTGCTGTTACTTGGCTCAGCGATAAAAGCGAAGCGACGAGGCAGACCAGGGAGGTTGCGGCGCCCAGCATGATTGCGTCGAATGCCAGCAAGTGCACCATAGGCCGTGATGCTGCCATGATCAACGGACGTGCTGCGCAGTCCTAAAAATGACGCGATGATGTCGGGCAGCTGTAACATCCTGCTCCGCCTCGTCGCCTTGCTGCTCTTTTGCTGCTCGCGACTCATGCCCTCCCAGCGCCCTGGACACTGTCTTAGAGAAAGTGAATCTGACGCGCAGAGGGACGTCATGCCTCTTGCACGCTTAGCCACAGACACAGCCACAGACAAAGCAGCTCTGCTCTGCATGCCTGTGCGAGTTGCTGTGTCTTACCCATACTCGAATTTGGCTTCACCCCTGATCCCCTTGAATTGACTTTGCCGTGTATTGCCCGAGCCCCCATTGCCAACCGCCACCTGGCGCCTGTCCTGACCAGGCTGGCGCCGCTGATCCCGCTGCTGGAGAACGTGCTGAAGAGCCAGCGCAGCCTGCTGATCGTCGCGGAGGACGTCGAGAGCGAGGTGCTATAAGCTCCTCCCGGACCCATGTTTCTGATCTGCAGAACGTTACGCTCCATGCACCCCCGAGACGCCCTGTCATAAACCTGGCATCCATGAAGAGGCCAAACGGTCTTGCCTGAGAGTCACGAAGTTTAGCTTCCGCCACGGCCTGCTCAAACGGATGTTCAGCACCACACAGTGGAAAAAGCAGTCTCTGAGAGACTTCCTTGTTGTTCACAGGCGCTGGCGACGCTGATCATCAACAAGCTGCGGGCGGGCGCCAAGCTGTGCGCCGTGAAGGCGCCCGGATTCGGCGAGAACCGGAAGAACAACCTGGAGGACCTGGCGGTCCTCACCGGCGGCCAGGTGTGCGCTCTCATCGCAGTCCTGGGGCCTGAGACTGAGCGCAGCTCGCAACTCAGGTTGAGAGCAGTCAGTGGGGCTCGACTGCACATCGTCCTGCCACAACCGCTCACATTGCCATCAGGATCCATGTTTCTGTTGCATCAGGCTATCACTGTGCATTGCTTGAGACGGCGTGGACAAGATGACCGCTTGTGGCTTCAGTCCCCTGCCACGCGCCCACGTCCGCTTGACGTCCGCTTGACGTCAACACGACCGGCGCCAGACTGGGGAAGTAGCAATGCATCGTCATGCAGTACAACAATGCGCATTTCTGTGCAGGTCATCAGCGAGGAGCTGGGCATGAAGCTGGAGAATGTGGACCTCAGCCAATTGGGCCGCGCCAAGAAGGTGTCCGTCAGCAAGGTGCGCGGCACTTTGCCCTGGTGCTGTGCATTAGCTCAAGCCCTTCTCACCGTTGACGCATCATTGGCCGAGTATGGCTGTCATGCGACACTATGTCAGCAGGATCCAGTTTCGCCCGAGAAGCTCAGGCTTGTTGGTTGGAGCATCTTCATCATCCGCGCCAACGCACGTCGGCAGTGTGTCACTGCGGCATTGCGCATGCAAGCCTGCGCTGCATGTGGTGTGCGTCTGTAAGAGATGATGTTCTCCCATGCCCTGGGCAGACGCTGACGCTGAGCAGCCTCATGTTAGCGCTGCTGAATATTCAACATAACAGCCTTGACTTCAGCTTCGAATTTTGATTGATTTTGTACATACATACTGCAGGATGACACTCTGGTGCTGGATGGCTACGGCGATAAGACGGCGATCGAGGCCCGCTGCGAGGCCATCCGGCAGGCGGTCGAGGAGTCCACCTCCGACTACGACAAGTGCGCCCCTGCGCCACTTCCTGTTTATTTTGTCAACCGCTGCGTCGGAGTGCGTAGTAGCGGTTCCGCTTGGCTGACGAAACCGCTGGTGCATACAACCGCATGCAGCCGCCTCCGCGCCAGCTTGGCTGGACCTCTATGACCCGCTCCAAGCGCCCATGTCCCTGGTTGTGGCACGAAGTCAAAACGCTGTGCTGGCACCTGCCACACAAGGCCTGTGTTCGGACAGCGCCGCTGCTGTGGCGCTGTATCACGGCCCTACGGTCGAAAGCAAACGCCTTGCATGACCAGACTCATCGTTGACACGTCGGCCACGCTGTCTCGACACTGCCATGCTGAGCACGCGTCTCCCTGTGCCTCGCCGTCCGCATCGAGAGAAGCTTTCGTAGCATAATACATTCCCGAGCCCTGACCCTAGCTCTGAACGCTAGCACTTGCCTCAAAGCTGTGGCTTAATTAGCCGTGACTTTAAACCCTGACCCCTAACCCTAACTGCTGCGACCAGGGAGAAGCTGCAGGAGCGGCTGGCAAAGCTGTCCGGTGGCATCGCGGTGATCAAGGTGGGCAGACCCGGCATACCTAACCTGGATCCAAACCCTAGCTCTAATTTACCCCATGCTAATCCTAACCCCGTACCCTAATCATCTCACTGCATGATCAGGTGGGCGGCAGCAGCATCCCTTGAATGGACTCAAAACCTAGCGGTAACCCCAACGCTAAACCTATTTGTTTTACACTTATCATCTCGCTGCATGATCACAGGTGGGCGGCAGCAGCGAGGTGGAGGTCGGCGAGAAGAAAGACCGGGTCACCGACGCGCTCAACGCCACCAAGGCTGCCGTCGAGGAGGGCATCGTGCCGGGTGCGCTTCACCATGTATCGGTCCGGAGGGATTTGGGTCCATGTTGAGATTGTCTCAGGAGCGTATGAGCTGCAACCGAAGCCTGCGTTGTACGGCGTGATGTTGGTCGTGAAGACGGCAGTCGAGCTCTTGCGGAAAGCTGTTGGAGTGCACCCTGCGGACACACATGACGTTCCAGAAGCCTTCACGGGGAAAAGGACACATTGCTGCACCTGAAACCAGCGCAAGCTGGCCTAGCACATTTGGCGCACCTTGATGAGGGCAACCAGTGGTATGTTGTATGTGCTCGAGTATCCAGCGATGGTGTCTGGAGATGGACGCGGGTCCAATCATGTTTCTTCCTGAGCCGCAGGCGGCGGCGTTGCGCTGCTGTACGCCAGCAAGGGCCTGACCGAGGTCCTGGACAGGGCAGAGAACTTCGACCAGAAGATCGGCGTCCAGATCCTGCAGGTGAACATCAATCAATACATCTGTGGGCACGTCAGATCTGGATCCAGGTCCGTTGCCAATGACATCATGACTGCACATCCTGCATGCAACGCTGCAGCCACCCTCCACTCTGCTGACAATGCGTTGCGTACAGACCACTGCCAGACAAGTCAGCTGGTCATCCACGGTCCGAACGCTTCCATAAGAAAGGGACGCAGTTGCGCTCTGATCCTGTTCGCCGCCCCTGCAGACTTTGTATTGACCCTGAAGCCTCACCTGGCACCTCTGCGCTTCGCAGACTGCGCTGCGGATGCCGGCGAAGACCATCGCCGACAACGCGGGCGTGGAGGGCGCGGTCATCGTCGGCAAGCTGCTGGAGAGCGACGAGACCTCGGACTACGGCTACAACGCGGCCAAGGGTGCGCAATGCGAGAGTCCTCCCTGGATGGACAGAGAAAAGCCGCTTGCGCGTGGCATCTGCTCATGACGGGAATGCTCCGCATGGGATCCGTACGCTGCGTGCCGATTAAGCACAGCGCTGCAAGCGTGCTTTGAGTTGCTGACAGTCACATGTTTTGTGTGTGCTCCGCTTCCGCTGCACCGTGCGCAGCGCTGCGCAAACACGTGCTCATTGCCAGTAACGGATTGTCTCTAACGGAACCTGGGCGACTTGAAGTGAACAGAGATTTGACCCAATCAACAAGCACGACGTCAACAATTTCAAACTCAACATCTAGTAATGTTATCCGCAGCTACTTCAACAATCCAGAAATAAGGCATAATTTCTCTGACTCGATGTATCCTGACCAAGGCGAGTTCGAGGACCTGGTGAAGGCGGGCATCATCGACCCGGTCAAGGTGGTGCGCACGGCGCTGATGGACGCCGCCGGCGTCGCCAGCCTGCTGACCACGAGTGAAGCCATAGTGGTGGAGGCGCCCGACGCCTCGAAGCCCGCCATGGGCGGCAGCGGCGGCATGGGCGGCATGGGTGCGGCACGGAACATGAGTTTCTAAACTGCACGTATACTGCGATCCTAAGCTGCATCAGCACTTTGGGCCCCTACCATGGCGAGTCGCGCTGAATGAAATTGCTTTGCTGTGTGCATCTCGAGCAGTCGGCAAATTTGCTCACGCAGGCTTCTGCGGTGGCAGTCCGATCACATGCTTGCGCTCAGCAGGCAATGTGATGCCTCATGTGTTACATCATCGTTCGTTGCTTATGCTGACCACCACATGACTGGATCGCAGGTGGCATGGGCGACATGTACTGAGCGCACGCTGGCAGAGCATAGTCGTGCACGTCGCTGTCAGTGCAGCAATGGCGCCAGTCGATGCCCATTGAACACGGGAGGGCAGCATCTCAATCGACATGTTTGCCCATTGGGTCTGATGCGGCGTTACACACACAGTCCGCCGCGCTCTGCCGCCTTAGCAAAGCGAGCTGTGGCTGTCAGTCCTGCATGTCCATCAGCCTTAACGTCAACAAAGCCTGAACGGCTGCAGTAGAGGACGCGGAGTTTGCATCTAACACAGCTGGATATGGCTACAGCTGCGGTGCAGCCCTCTCGGGGTCAGCTGACGTTGCTGACATGACCTGTCGTGCGTTTGACAACACTTGCTTGTCTAGGTCAGCCACTGAAGCGTTCAGTTTGCAAGCTAGACAGGCCGCATGGTACCCAGGTCTTCATCAAAACCTGCTTGTTTCACCATTGCAAGTCTCTAGGTAGTTCAGCTCAGACCAGCGACGTGCTGTGTAAGCAGATCGTCAGCAAGTGCACCAGCTCAGCTGCAAAGCGCAACGGGGTCAGCTGTTGTGCCTCGCGGCACACTCCGTCTGCATGTCTGTCGACATCAGCCTGTGTCCCTTGGCTGCAAAAATGTGCATGCTGATGTTGGCGCACGAATGGAGGAGCAAGCAAACTACCGTGCGCGGCTTACATCACGATACGCCAGTCTATGTTAGGCTCCATTCGTAGCAGCAAACCGTTGACTATGCTGCAGTTCAAGTGAGCCGCGATGATCAATCAATCGGCGCCGTGTCGGCTCTGGCGGGAGTCCATCTGCATGTTCATCCGCATCCCCGCGGTGTTGGACGGCCCGTGGTTGTGCTTGTCGAGCGCCGCCGTCTGTTCCTGATGCGCGTGTTTCATCTCCTCCTTATAACCCTTCTTCGCTTCCTTCTCCTGACCGGCCGGCAACTCCTCCTGCGGTCGGCAGGATTTGGCATGCTACCCCTGACAGTGTATTGAAGCGGTTCCGGGGTGCAAGGGTCATCCTCCAGCTGAATGCGTGCAAGCCAAAGCCAATCATGATGACTTTGCTGCAGCCACACAGTGGCAGCATGTAATTCCGTGTCATGCTCCAGGCGACCCTGCGCATGCAACAGGCAGGCGCGACACAGCCTCTTACCCCAGTGATCTGCAGCGGGTTCTGGTGCGTCGTGTCCTCCTCCGCCAGCGGATTGTGGTGCCTGCGTGCAATCGGACACGCTGCTCACACATGTATGCCGCTCGTGACGAGCCAGAGCGCAGCTGGGGTGCAACGTCTGCAGGGTGAAAAGGGCGCAGACAGCTCAGCGAGCACGCTATCGCCGGCGTCGCCAGCACTTGCACTGTCGTGGGCCCTGTGGCCAGCTTCAGCACTGTGTACCGACGACATCACCCGTAATGTGCCAACTACATGCGCAACTTCAACAAGCCAAGACAGCCCCATGCAGAAGCGGTTCCGCTTGGAGCGGTGCCATGTTTTGCGCACGTGGGGGCGGCGTCGATCTTCTTGCCCTCCGGCACCGGGTCCGTGGTCTGCTCGGTGCGCGCCCGGATTGTCCGCGGCAGGTTGTGATCCGGCTTCGTCAGCGCCGCGGCCGCCTGCAGAGTCACAGAGCATAGATCGGCGCGAAAGACAGGAGGAGAGCATGGGTCTCATGCTTACGGGTTTCTGCGCCTCCGTGGCGGCAACTTTTACATTCTGATTCGCTCAGCTATGATTGGCGGCATAGGAGGTTGCCCATACCAATTGCCGCAGCAGCAGCAATGTGCACGGATCTGCCGACAAATGAATGCAACGAGCTGAGCGCAATGCAGGCCTTTGATGGCAAGCGCGGCTTGCCAATCAGCGCGTCAAAGGCGTCAGCTGCAGTCGCAGGTAGATAGGCACATTGAGAGGATTGGTTTCGCTCGAGAGCCGCGAGCCCGTGAGGGCAGGTACAGGTCGGGGTGGGCCGTGCGTGCCTGCTCGGCGGCAGTCATCTTGTGGCCATCTTCCGTACCCATCGTTTTGCTCGCTTGTAGATTGGTTGCGCTGCGTCAGCAGATTGCAAGCTTTGGCAATCCGCACAGGGCAAACGCAGCGATGATCGGTCAGCTACAAATTTATGTTTACAGCTTTTGATGTCGGCGGCAGAGGTGGAGAAGCTGGTTGGATATGGAGTCGCGGGATTCGAGCTGCCGATGCATGCATGGTGTTGAGCCGCACAGCTTGTCCCGCATCGGCTGCGATCGTTTGCCTTGGCTCCCGCCCGTGCAGTTGGTGGGAGGCCAAACAGGCGAAAACCGATCCTGCTCACGCATCTTGCGAAGCCAACAGAGCACGCAGAAGCGGGATCCGCACTCTCTCGGTGGGCCCGGTAAACCACTCCCCTGCGGCGAGATGGCGTCGTGGCTCAGGCGGGCCGTGTCGCAGCAGAAGCGGCGCCTGACCGAGCCGGGCTTCGACCTGGACCTGTCCTACATCGTGGAGGACCCGCGGCGCGGCAACGTGATAGCGATGGGCGTCCCCGTGTCCGGCCGCAGCGCCGAGGGTGTGCCGAGCCCTCTCGTCCCAGCCTGTTCACAAACCAGCAACGGACACCAGACAGCAGGCTTTGCAATGTTTGCGAATCACAGCTTGCAGGCTTGTAATCCTGGATGAGGCACGACGTGCGCAGCACATATGACCGCATCTGCAAAACCACCTGGTGCATGACTTGCAGCAGGTTTTGTCTTATCCATCCAGAGCTGCATTGCGTCGGCGCAGCTTCGTGTCGTTATGATGAAATCCTTCTGCTTCTATGACATCGCGCTCGGCAGCGCCTGTCGGACAGCACGCTCAGCCCTTGCATCACCAGCCAGCTCCGTGAGACCTGACCTGACTGTGATCACGCAATGCCGCAGCGCTGTGGCGCAACCGGCGGTCGGATGTGCAACGGTTCCTGGACGCGCGGCACGGCGCGGGCGGGTACCGGGTCTACAACCTGTGCAGCGAGGCGGAATACGAGCACCCGGCGGGGCGCTTCGGCGGCAACGTCGCCGTGTTCCCCTGCGACGACCACCAGGCACGCGCTCCACACTTCAGCAAGCCAGCACAACAGCAAATGCAGATAGCCTGACTGGGCTCATCGCTTGTATACGCGCGGGTGGACACCGCGTGCGGCAGTGCCTGCCCTCAGCACGTGTAGAAGCCGACTGTCTCTTGGTTGCCAATGCCAGCTGCATCATCCCTCTTTTTAATGCCGCTCTTATGCGGACATGAGCCGCAGCGTGCAAGAGCCCACTGGTGCAGAGCCCCGCTTCGATGCTGCGACCCTGTCGGCTCTTGCCCGACAGCATTTGTAATTTTTGCGCTGTCGGAATGCTCGACCATTGCTCGACAGCGATGGGCAGGTTCTGCTGCGCTGCAGCTATCGTTATGGTGCGGGCACTGTATCACATGGAATGTGAGCGAGTAATGTTGACTGCGCCAGGTGCCTCCGCTGTGGATGATCCGGGAGTTCTGCGAGGATGCTGCCGCGTTTCTGGGCGCCGGCGATGGCCGCACCGTCGCCGTGCACTGCAAGGCCGGCCGCGGGCGCACCGGCCTCATGGTCTGCGCCTACCTGCTGCACTCGGCGCGCTCTCTCACGCCGCTGCGAAAGCCGCTGGCGCTGCCGTGGCGAGCCCTAGCCATGTCAGCCTTGGCATGTCAATCACTGCGTCGTTGGTCAAGCCGCTGCGCAAGGTGTTCTGTAGAAGATCACTGGTGGAGCGACTGTCGTGCCCACCTACTGACAAAGTCACCTCCTGTGGACTGTCCAGTGGACTGTCCAGCAAGCGGCATGGCTCGAGCACGGCGTGTAAGCTGAGCCGTAGCCGTGCTTGGCGCAGGGCATCTGCGGCACATCGGCTGAGGCGGTGGCGCTATTCAACTCCAAGCGCACGATGGACGGCCAGGGCCTGACCGTTCCCAGCCAGCTGAGGTGACAACCTGAGTCCGGACCGGCTCTCATATGTAATTCCAACGCACATTGTTCCTTCTGATATGCTCAGCACCACAATGCCCCAGATGGTTACTGCATCGCCATGTTCTATGCTGCGTGACAGCCATCCGGGAAATTGTACCTCCCGGGTCCCTGGCATTGCACTCTGGGGCACCTCTTCATGCTGCGGCAGCAAATGACCACTTTTCAAAATTTGCTGAAGCCTTCCAGCTGCTTCGCACTGAGGCCGGTGACTCGGTGGCGTTGGAGCCTTGCCGTGTCGTCTGACGGGGACTGCGCTGTGTGGGCAGGTTCATCCAGCTGTACGAACGCATGCTGCGGGGCGAACTTACAGACGAGGAGCGTCCGCTAAGTTTGCACCGACTGACGCTGCGAGGTGCGGCGAGACTGCAGGATGGCGCGCTATGCTGTCGCCTGCGGCATGCCACGCACCCCTGAGGCGTCCCATCATGCTCTGCAGCAGCCTGTCAGGACCTGTCAAGGCCCAGATGAATACGCCTTGTGCGATTACCTGTGCCGGCACAGAACGGTTTGCACTGCCTCCATGAAAATCACTGGCTGTCCGCAGGGCCGCCGCAGGCGAAGCTGGCACGGTGCCGCGTTTACATCTCCATGCGCCACGGCCGTGAGGTGGCCCCCCAGAAGGTCCTCACCATCACGGCGGGTGAGCTCGGGCTCTGCTCTCAGCGCTGCAGTTCTTCTTCTACAAGTGTCTATGCACCTCCAGCCTGCACCTCTCTCGTGTGTACAATTTTGCTGCCGTGTGCTATGCTGACAGATCGCGTCACCTAAGCGCCCTTTCTGCAGGCCTTCCAGTGCACGCCGCTGCAGGCAACCCCCTGACAGGCACGCTGGGCATTGGTCTGGGTCGCGACGCTGCACAGTCTGCTGGGACAGTCCGTGTTCATATGACATGGCATGCTCGGCCGGACCATGAGCCCGAATTCGATGCGTCTTCATCCCGCTCGCCGCCTGTTCACGTGTAGGCACGACTCTGGCGGGAGGCGCTCCCGGCCCCGCGCCGCACTGGGCGGCGGTCGTGACCGATGGCGAGCTGTCAGCCGGGTCGCAGGCGAATCCGCCGCCGCCGGTCTTGGAGGGCGACGTGCTGATCGAGGTGCGTCGCTCTGACACAGTCACACGCCGGCCCCCGCTGTGGGATATTGTCCCAGCGCGTGCCTGGCTACACAGGTCCTGTGGTTGACCCAGCCAAGTCGGACGTGACAGCTTTGCTGCTCAGCATTGTGGTGACGTGCTGATCGAGGTCCGAGTCGCACTGACACGGCATGCATCGTATGTCGCCCAGTTCGCTAGCTTTTTATCTTCATCAATCGTGCAAACCATTGGGTTGAGCGCGGTGGCGGACGAATGTGGTGGTTCTGTTGCACACAGCGTGAGGCCGTCAACTCGAAAAATCAGCCTTCTGTGCTGATGTGCAGCGAGGCACACGACCACACAGTGGGTGGCGCGTGTCAACACATACACTTCAGCTGTCGCCATTTGATCCAGCTTCCCTCCGACGCAGGTTGTGAAGCCAGGCTCGGGCGGCAAGCTCGCATGCTACTGCTGGCTCCACACGGCAGCTCTGGACGACAGCCTCGTGTTCGAGCTGGCCGGCTCGCAGCTCGATAAAGTGCGCCTATGACAATCCACCCCCAACCGACTTGCATCAACCCTGCCATTGACGTGTGCATGTCGGAGCCTACACATGCCAATGTGTGCTGCGGAGCCTTGGAGCAACGTAACTAGTATAAAGAGCTCGCACGAGCACTGCCTGCACCCAGATGTAGCGCCTCGCTGCAGCCTCATGGCCGCTGGCTGAGACTCACGAGCATGCTGCGCCGCACAGCATGCTGTGGCTTGCAAGTCGTGCTGCCGGTTGCCCAGAGCGGAGGACTTATGAGCGCAGACAGGGAGTCAGACCAGTCGTCGATTGGCTACAGGTGGACAAGAGCCTTCAGGCGGGTCTGCAGCTGAGGATGGAGTTCCTGCCGGCTGACGCGGACTGAGACTCTGGACGCCGTCGATCGTGACGAGCGAATGGGAGAGCGTCCGCCATGGTCGATCTACCTGCTGCGCTCCCATCAGCGCTCTGCCCAAAGGTATCGTCCCGACCGACTGCAATGTGGCCCGCCCTCCGCACGTTGCAGCGCATGGAAGTCGTGCCAGCAGTCCACAACACGATGCAAGCCTAATAGGCAGACCCCACGCGAGGTTGGAACAAGTCACATTCAGCTTCCATTGTCGCGGAACCTGCCCGAGTAGCACACACTTACTCGAGTCCTCTGGACAAACTACCGCCGGTTCAAACCTGGCCTCGGCCTCTTTGCGCTTCTGCATGCACTTGAAGCAGCGGCGGGTTGGCGAGCCTGGTCTTACAGCTTTCATGTTGATGTGCACTCTGCGCTGCAAGCGAATGCTACTTAGTGCTGCTCAAAGCACCGTGACCCCTGTATCTGCAGAGCCCGCTTCAAATCCTGAATGCTGCAGACCATCACTGAAAGCGTGTCACGCCAGGCTGTGCGACGCAGTGCTGACTCGCGTTATGGTCAGCGCAGCTCCTGATCAAGAGCTCGATACGTGCTCTGCGGAGGCGCGCTTAAGGGAACTTATTGGACATGAATGATGCTCGGCAAGGCAAAACTGTGCGGTTCGTCACGAATTGGAGCGAGTTGAGGCGGCGGCTTCGATGGCCGGTGCGCGACATTACAGCGGTTGCGACCACCTGCCGGTGCCCGATACAGTCCCCAATGGTCTGACAGCTGTGCTGCTGCATGTGCAGGCTGGGCGGCTTGATATCACAGCGTTGCAAACTCGAGGAGTGCAGTGTCAAGATAATACGCTAGACATACGCACTGGCAAAGATTTGACTGAGTCATGTGCGTCGGTTGCTGCACGCACATTGAACCGATGCTGCCAGTGAGCTGCATGTCACCTCAGCGCCGACAAATAGTATGCGCGCCAAGGCAGACCACCG